>Ga0302250_1000962_pt1 | contig 23750 bp, 17 predicted proteins | sample AAG_RA_Asp_MG_FD_193536 | JGI IMG/M metagenome (GOLD analysis project Ga0302250, IMG submission 193536) | Enriched activated sludge microbial communities from anaerobic digester in WTTP, New Holstein, Wisconsin, United States - AAG_RA_Asp | ecosystem: Engineered > Bioreactor > Anaerobic >... | reverse complement strand
GCGCGCCGCAATGCGTGCTCGGCTTCGACTGTTCCCACCGCAAGCTGGCCATCATGCGCAGTCCGGAGCGCGAGAAGATCGCCGCACTGATGCTCGAAAATCGCACCACGGGTTTCTGCACCTACGGAGAACAGTATCGCGGCCTGCACATGAACCAGACGTTCGTCGGCGTCGCTTTCGGCTCTTCCAACGCTTCCGGCGAGGGAGGTCAATGATGCCGGCCGATCCGGGAGCAGCCAGCGAGGCGATGCTGCGGGCGGAAATCGCTCGCCTGACCAAGATCATCGACGTGCTGATGGACCGCGCCGAAAGCGACTCGAATCGCTTCGATGCGGATTTCGGGCTGCAGCAGACGACGATCCTGCTCGAAGACCAGGTCCGGTTGCGTACGTCCGAACTGGAAGCGGCGATCCGCGAGCTGGAGCGCTCCAACCGCAGCCTGCGCGATTCCGAGGAACGCTTCTCGCGGATGTTCCGTGAACACGCGGCGATCATGCTGCTGATCGAACCGGCGAGCGGCGCGCTGATCGACGCCAACGAGGCGGCGCAACATTTCTACGGTTATCCGCGCGACGTGCTGCTCCGGATGAATATCGGCGACATCAACGTGCTGCCTGCCGGAACGTGTCAGGACAAACGTTACGCGGTGCTCACCGGAACCGAAAAAATCTTCGAATTTCCGCACCGGATCGCTTCCGGCGAAACACGCACCGTCGAAGTACACAGCGCCCCGATCACTGTCGACGGAAGTACCTTGATCTTCTCGGTCATCCACGACATCAGCGAACGCAAGCGGGTCGAGCAGGAACTCGAGCAGCATCGCAACCATCTGGAAGATCTCGTCGTCGCGCGCACGGCGGAACTCGCCGAGGCCCGCGACGCCGCGGAAGCGGCCAGCCGGGCAAAGAGCGTTTTCCTGGCCAACATGAGCCACGAACTGCGCACCCCGCTCAACGGAATCATCGGGATGACCGAACTGGCGCTGCGCCGCGCCGCCGACCCGGTCCTGGTCGGACAACTCGAGCAGAGTAGCAAGGCGACGCGGCACCTGCTGGCGATCATCAACGACATCCTCGACATCTCGCGCATCGAGGCTGACCGGCTGACCCTTGAGATTCATGATTTCAACCTCGCCGAGACCGTCGGCGAAGCCGCCTTCCTGCATCAACCGCGCGCGCAGGGCAAAGGACTCGACCTGTCGGTGGACATTGCGCCAGCCATTCCCGAATTCCTGCGTGGCGACGCCCTGCGCCTGAAGCAGACGCTGATCAACTTCATCGACAACGCGATCAAGTTCTCCGATCACGGCGACATCCGCATCCGGGTATTTCCAGTTCTGGATCAAGAAACAACCGGTGATCTCCTGCTGCGTTTCGAGGTCAGCGACCAGGGCATCGGCCTGACGACCGAACAGCAGGCCCGGCTGTTCCGCCCCTTTACCCAGGCCGACGAATCGACTACCCGCCGCTTCGGCGGCACCGGCCTCGGGCTGACCATCGCCACGCGCATCGCCCGGCTGATGGGCGGCGAAACCGGCGTCGTCAGCGAGCATGGTCAAGGCAGCACGTTCTGGTTTACCGCCCGGCTGGGCAAGAGCGGCAGGCCGGCACAGGTCGCCCCCGCACGTCATGATGACGCTGGCGCGGGCATTGTCGCGACGGGATTTCCGGTCGGCCGCCGCATCCTCGTCGCCGAGGACGACCCGGTCAGCCAGGAAGTCATCCGGATGCTTCTGGAGGATGCCGGGCTGGAAGTGGAAATCGCCGGAAATGGCCACGAGGCCGTCGAACGCGCCCGCGATGGCGGCTATGCACTGATCCTGCTCGACGTGCAGATGCCGGTCATGGACGGGCTTGAGGCCTGCCGGCGCATCCGCAACGGACAGGAGGCCCGCCACCTGCCCATCCTGGCGATGACCGCGAACGCCTTTACCGAGGATCGTGAACGCTGCCTCGCCGCCGGGATGAACGACCACATCGCCAAACCGGTCGACCCGGACACGCTGATCGCCACGCTGCGGCGCTGGCTGGAGAAGGACAGCGAGGCGGATTAGCCGGCTCAGGCGATCGTCGCACCGAACAGGATGCCGACACCGAACGTCACCGCCGCCGCAGCCCCGCCGAACAGAATCTGGCGGGAGGCCGAATAGGCGAAGCTGCGGCCATTGAACAGCGAGGTCACCGCGCCGACGGCGCCAAGCCCGAACAGGCTGAGAGCGATGCTGGCAACGATGCCAACCGAGTTCTCCAGCCACAAGAACGGCGCAACCGGGAAAATCGCGCCCAGGGCGAACAGCAGCAGCGAGACGCCGGCCGCACTCCACGGGTTGCCGCCGAGTTCCGCCGGGTCGATGCCGAGTTCCTCGCGCGCCAGCGTCTCCAGCGCCGTGTCGCGGTTTTCCATGACCTTCGTGGCGATCAGCCAGGCCTGTTCGCGCTCGATGCCCTTGGCCTGGTAGATCAGCGCCAGTTCCTTCTTCTCGGCCTCGGGCGTCTGTTCGAGTTCCTCGGCTTCCCGCTCGATCTGCGTGCGTGCCAATTCGCGGGCGTTGGTCACTGACAGCCACTCACCGAGCGCCATCGACAGGGCCCCCGCCACCAATCCCGCCAGTCCGGTCAACAAAACGGTCGCCGACGCGGCCCCGGCGCCCGCCACGCCCATGACCAGGCAGAAGTTGGAAACCAGCCCGTCATTGACCCCGAGCACGGCGGCGCGCAACTCATTGCCGGAACCGCCGCGATGCCAGTGTTCCGCCCCGGCGATATCGCTGCCATCGACCGGCCCGCCCTGCCCGGCGGCGGCGCGGATCACCGCCGCATGGCCGTGCTCCTCCGCCGACAACGCGGCCGCGTCGGGCTGATTCGCGTACTTGTTGCGATCGGAGAACTCGTTGGCCGCGACGACGGGAAGGACGAATCGCGGACCGAAATGCCGCGCCAGGCGGATGAGAAGCCGGGTTTTGAGCGACGGTCCGAGCGGCAAATCGGTTATCCCGGCCGCCATCAACTTGTCGCGCCAGATGTCTGCGTGCTCGTTCTCGGCCTGCGCCAGTTGCAGGAAAAGATCCTTCCGGGTCGGATCCTGCTCGTAGCCGGAAAGCGCCGTGTACAGCGCCGCACCGTCGATCTCGTCCTGCAGGTTGTCACGGTAACGCCGGATCGAATTCAATTTCCCTCCCCCTGCCCTCGCTGTCTTCCTGGATCATTTCCGGGGTCTTCCCCGAACTGCCGGCGCAGGCGGTTCAACCCCTGGCGGAAGGCTTCGGCATCGCCGGGATCGAAAAAGTTCGGATACCGTTCGTGCGCGCCCTTGATCCGCCGGGCGTGCTTGATCGGACACCAGTACTGCTCCGTGCGCGCGGCCACCTCGCGGGTGTAGGCGGCCACGCCGTTGCCGTAGGAGCAATAGAAGCAGTTGAACTTCTCGATCAGGTTGAGATACGGCAGGTCGCCGCGGTCGAACACCAGGTAATCGGAGCGCCTCACCTTGGGAATGCGATAGACCGGGAAGCAGATTGTCTGATAGACGGTCACGAACAGGTCCATCAGCAGGAACGGGATCCAGCCGCTGTAGATGATCGGCGCGGTGATGATGTCCAGCAGATTGCTGCGCGCGAGGAAGCGGAACAACCCGATCTTGTAGCGCTTTTGCTGGCGCAGGAATTCCTCGGCGAGTTCCGCCTGCTTCGTCTGCAAGTCTTCGCGCGCCTTGCGATACTCTTCCTCGACGTCTTCCTGCAGCGCCTGGATACGCGCCAGCAGGTCGTTCAGATTGTTCTTGAGCATGGTTTTTCCTGGTCGGCAATGACCGGAGTGTAAGTCATCACCACATGCGCGGATACCCGGCGAAGCTACTGCGATCCAGTGGCTTCCAGGCGGACGATGCGCCCCTTGGCACTGTCAGTCAGCAGGTAGAGAAAGCCATCGGGGCCGTTGCGTACGTCGCGGATGCGCCCAAGCTGGTTTTCCAGCAGCCGCTCCTCGCGCACGATGCGGTTGCCGTCGAGCTCCAGCCGCACCATCATCTGCCCGCGCAAGGCGCCGACGAACAGGTTGCCACGCCAGGCCGGGAATTTGTCTCCTGTGTAAAAGGCCATCCCCGCCGGCGCGATCGACGGTGTCCACTGAAGCATCGGCTGGGCCATGCCCGGCTTTTCCGTTCCCTCGCCGATGCGCGTACCGCTGACGTAATTGCGCCCGTAGGTAATCACCGGCCAGCCGTAATTGACCCCGGCGCGGATGATGTTGATCTCGTCGCCGCCCTGCGGCCCATGCTCGTGCGCCCACAGTTCGCCGGTCTGCGGGTGCAGCGCGGCGCCCTGGATATTGCGGTTGCCGAGCGTGAATATTTCGGGCAGTGCGTTGGCGACGCCGACGAAGGGATTGTCCGCCGGCACGCGCCCATCGTCGTGCAGGCGGATCACCGAGCCGGCGTGGTCGTCGAATCGCTGAGCGCGGGCCATTTCGCCCCGGTCGCCGAGAGTGATGTACAGGAAGCCCTTGCGGTCGAAAACCAGCCGCGAGCCGAAATGCTGGCCGGCCGAGGTCTTTGGACGCATCGAGAACAACACCGTGACGTCGCGTAGCGCATGGCCATCAAGCCGCCCGCGCGCCACTTCGGTGCCGTAACCGCCCTCGCCCCGCGCGGCGTAGGAAATATAGACCCAGCGGTTCGTTTCGAACGCGGGATGCAGCGCGACGTCGAGCAGTCCTCCCTGCCCCACGACCGCCACCGCGGGCACGCCGGCGATCGGCCGCGGATCGAGCTTGCCGTCGCGGTCAACGAGGCGTAGCCGGCCGGGCCGCTCGGTCAGCAGCATCCGGCCGTCCGGCAGGAAGGCGAGGCCCCACGGGTACTCCAGGCCTTCGCTGACAGTGACGGCGCGAAACGGGGCGGCCTGCGCCCGGGACTCCGCCGGCCAGAAGAGCAAAAACCCGGCGAGCAGGGCAAGGATGATCAGGAATATCCAGCGAATTCGGTTCATGCGCATCGGACCCATGAACCGTGCGCCGGGTTCCGCCCGGCTGCTACTTCGCCGCGGCGTGAATCTCCGGAATCGTCGCCATCGTGTAGCCGGCCTTTTCCAGGCCCTCGCGCAGCGCCTTCGCCGTCGCCACCGCCTCGGCGTTGTCGCCATGCACGCAGATGCTTTGCGGATTGACCGGGATGCGCTTGCCGGTGATCGAAATCAGCGCCTGTTCCTCGACCATGCGCATGACGTGCGCGAGGCTGGCTTCGGCGCCATGCACCATCGCGCCGGGCTGGCTGCGCGGCACCAGGTTGCCGTCGTCGAGATAGGCGCGGTCGGCGAAGACTTCCTCGACGATCGGCAGCCCCTGTTCGCGCCCGGCCAGGATCAGTTGCGAAGCGGCCGGAGCGAGCAGGATCAGCGTCGGATCGAGGCGCTTGACGGCGCGGGCGATGGCATCGGCGATCTTGCGCTCGGCGCAGGCGATGTTCGACAGCGCACCGTGCGGCTTGACGTGGGAGACCCGAATCCCCTGGGCGCGGGCGCAGGCCTCAAGCGCGCCGATCTGGTAGAGCATCATCGCTTCCAGTTCGTCGAGCGGAATGTCCATGCGCCGCCGGCCGAAGCCCTGCAGATCGGGAAAACCGGGATGCGCGCCGATGCTGACGCCGTTGTCACGCGCCAGCGCCGCCGTCTTGAGCATCACGGTCGGATCGCCGGCATGGTAGCCGCAAGCCACGTTGGCCGACTTGACGATGCCGAGCATGGCGCCGTCGCTGCCCATTTTCCACGGGCCGAAGCTTTCGCCGAGGTCGGCGTTGAGGTTTAGCAGTTTGGTCATCTTGTTCTCCGATCAGAGTCGGTAAAAATCAAAAATCCACCGCAAAGGCGCAAATACGCGAAGATTACGCAAAGAAAGGCAAACGAACTGGACCCCAGCCTTCGCCGGGGTGACAAATATTTCAGCGTTTCCCCTAATGGTTTTGCCTTGTTCTCCTTTGCGAGACCTTTGCGCCTTCGCGCCTTTGCGGTGGGTGTTAGCTTTTCAGATCGCCGCCCACGCGGCATCGTCGTCAGGGGGTTCCCGCACGAGCGTTTCCGCCCAGGCGCGCCAGCACTTTTCCAGTTCCAGCAGAGCGGCTTTCGCCTCTGCAGCATCGACAGCGCGAAAACGGAGCGCCTCGCCCGGCTTGCGCTGCGCGAGGCGTGGCAGATCAGCGGAAATCACCGTGGCGATCTTCGGGTAGCCGCCGACGGTCTGGCAGTCGGCCAGCAGGATGATCGGCTGGCCGTTGCCGGGCACCTGGATGACGCCCGGCGTGACGCCGTCGGAAACGATATCCGCCGCTTCCGGCGTCACGTGCTTGAGCGGCGGGCCGTCGAGGCGCATGCCCATGCGGTCCATCTGCGGCGTCACCGTGTAGGCCGAGTCCAGGAATTCCTGCAGCGCTTCCGCGGTGAAATGCTCCTGCTGCGGGCCGAGGATGACGCGGATCGGACTCTCGTCGTAGCGCCACGGCGTGGCATGCCGCTCACCCTGCGGGGGATCGGCCGGCACGCCGCAAGGCAACGAATCTCCCTTGGCCAGCAGGCGGCCGTCGATGCCGCCGATCAGCGCGCGCTGATACGTCGAGCGACTGCCGAGTTGGACCGGCGTGTCGAAGCCACCGCCGACCGCGATGTAGGCCACGCCGCCGCGCACGGTTCCGGTTTCGAGCACGTCGCCAACGTCAAGCGTGACGCTGCGCCAGGCCGGCGCCTCCTCCTGCCGCCCGTCCGCCCGTCGCACCTTCGGCGCCATGTTCCCCGCAACGGCCAAGCATACCGGCCCCTGCACCACCTTCAACGCCGGTCCCATGACGCGCACTTCGATGCACGCCGCGTCCGCGGCATTGCCCGCCAGAGCGTTGGCGCAGCGCGCCAGCGGACGATCGAGACAACCGGAAACGGTGATTCCCATGTGCCGATAGCCGAAACGGCCGGCATCCTGAATGCCGTTGCCGAGGCCGGGATTGAGGACTTCCAGAACGCCGATCATGACCGACCTCCCTCGGGCAGCAACAGGCTGCTCCGGTCAAGCGTTCCCGCCTTAGCCGCCGCTTCCAGTTCAAGATACGTGTCGCGATCGATGCCTCGCCAGCGCACACGGTCGCCGGAAGCCAGCAGCGCCGGCACCGGATCGGCCGCCGAGAACATCGGCACCGGGGTACGCCCGAGCAGGCGCCAGCCACCCGGGCTCTCCCAGGGGTAAACCGCGCACATCTCGCCCGCGACGGCGAGCGAACGCTCCGGCACCGCCTTGCGCGGCGAGGACAGTCGCGGCATCTGCAACTCGGCTGGCAGGCCGCCCATGTACGGAAAACCGGGCATGAAGCCGATCATGTAGACGCGAAATTCGGCAGCGGTGAGTCGCTCGATCACGGCCTCGCGGGTCATTCCCTTGATTTGGGCCAGTTCGGCGAGATCGGGAGCGAACTCGTCGTCGAAGCAGACGGGCAGGCACCATCGCCGCCCCTCTGCCTGTTTGGCACCCGACGTCTGCGCCAGGTGCAGCAGCGCCTCGCCGAGACGTTGTCCGTCGCAACGCAGCGGATCGAAGTGCACGGTCAGCGAGCGGAAGGTCGGCACGACGTCGACGATGGCGCTGAAAATCGCATCCTTTCTCGCCTTTTCGAGCGCCTCGGTCAGACCAAGCACGCGGGCATGCAGCGCTGGATCGATCACGCTGCCGAACTCGACGGTCCATGCCGTATCGCCGACCGGCAGCAGGCGGGCCTGAATCATCCCGCCGGTTTCGTTACTGTTCAACCTCATCCTCCCATGTGTTGCGGCAACCAGTTGGTGATGCCCGGCACGAAGTACATCAAGAGGACCATCACCAGCATCAGAACGAACATCGGAAACGCCTGTCTGGACAGCCAGGAAATTTCCTTCCTGGTCATCCCTTGCAGCACGAACAGATTGAAGCCGACCGGCGGCGTGATCTGCGCCATCTCGACCACGAGCACGACGAAAATGCCGAACCACAGCAGGTCGAAACCGGCCCGCTCGACGGTCGGCAACAGCACGCCCATGGTCAGCACGACCATCGAGATGCCGTCGAGGAAACAGCCGAGCACGATGAAAAACACCATCAGCGCGCCAATCAATGCGAGCGGCGGCAATTGAAGGCTGGTGATCCATTCGGCGAGATGCCGCGGCAGGCCGATATAGCCCATTGCCAGCGTCAGGAACGCCGCGCCGGCGAGAATCAGCGCAATCATGCAGTACAGCCGCGTGCCGCCGAGCAGGCTGTCGATGAAGTTCTGCCAGGTCAGCACGCCCTGGAACGCGGCGATGATCATCGAACCGACGACCCCGAGGGCCGCCGCTTCGGTCGCCGTCGCCACGCCGCTGTAGATCGACCCCAGCACGGCGGTGATCAGCGTCACCACAGGAATCAGATGACGCGACTCATGCAGTTTCTGGCGAAAGGTCAATTCGCGGTCCGGCGGTGGAATCTGCTCCGGATGCAACAAGGCCCAGACCATCGTGTAGGCCATGAACAATCCGGCCAGGACCAGTCCCGGAAACACCCCTGCGATGAACAACTTGGCGATCGAGACGTTGGCTGTGACGCCATAGACGATCATGATGATCGACGGCGGAATAAGCAGCCCGAGCGTCCCGGCCCCCGCCAGCGTACCGATGGCAATCGAATCGGGGTAGCCGCGCTTCTTCAGCTCCGGCAAGGCCATCTTGCCGATGGTCGCGCAGGTCGCGGCAGAGGAACCGGAGACGGCGGCGAAGATCGTGCAGCCGATGATGTTGGTGTGCAGCAATCGCCCAGGAATCTTCTCCAGCCACGGCGCCAGCCCCTTGAACATGTCCTCCGACAATTTGGTGCGGAAGAGTATCTCGCCCATCCAGATGAACAGCGGCAGCGCCGTCAGCGTCCAGGACGATGACGATCCCCAGATCGTCATGACCATCGCGTCGCCAACCGGTCGCGAGGTGAATAACTGCATGCCGATCCAGGCAACCCCGGCCAGCGACAGTCCGATCCAGACGCCGCTGCCGAGAATGGCGAACAGGACGACGATGAGAAAAGCGGTGATGTAAAAATCCATGATTCGTCCCGTTGTGCTATTCGACGCGCGCCGGTTCGCCCTCTTTCGGCGCCTCGACGATCTTTCGTCCGGACACCAGATCGGCGAGATCCAGCGCGAACGCCAGGGTGAAGATCGTCGTTCCGATCGCCATGCCCAGTTGCGGAATCCATAGCGGCGTCGCATCGAGGCCGGTGGAGATGTCGTTGAAGGCATATGACTGCACGACCAGACGGATCGAGTACCACGCCAGCAGCGCCGCCACGCCCAGCGCGACGACATGGCAGAACACATCCAGCCACTTCCTGGCGACCGGCGGCAGATGGTTGATGATCAGCGTCACCCGGATATGCTCGCCCCGGCGCAACGTCGCCGCGAGCGCCAGAAAGGCTGACGCGGCCATGCAGTAGCCGGCGTAGGCGTCGGCACCGTGAACCTCGAGCGCAGGAAAAATCCGCCCGAAAATGCTCGAAAGCACGGCCAGCAGTGTTCCGATCATGAACACGCCGGCGAGATGGCCTGTCGCATTGAACAGGCCGTTCAGCAAGGAACGCATCTACTTCCCTCGGAAATGAAGCGGGCGACCGGTGGTCGCCCGCAAGTTGGTCTCAGGCTAGGCGCGTGGCCGTCGCCGTGAACGTGCAAGTGCCCGTGCAGTACAGTCGGACGACACACACCATCATCGTTGCGATCAGTTGCGAAAACGGCATCACGGCGACTCCCGAATGACGGGGAATTACTTGCGGAAGGCGTCGATGACAGCCTGCCCCTCGGCCCCGGTCTGCGTCGTCCAGTCGGCAATCATGGTCAGTCCGACCTTCTTGAAGTCCTCGCGCAGTTGCTCGGAACCGGCCTCGACCATCATCCCGTTCTTGGCCAATTGTTCCTTGTACCAGTTGTTCTTCTCGGCGCTGGTCTTCCAGCCACGCTCTTCGGCCGCTGCCGCCGCCTTGAGGACAGCCTCCTGGGTCGGCTTGTCGAGCCGCGAGAACGCCTTCTGCGAAACGATGATCAGGTTCTTCGGCAACCAGGCACTCACGTCATAGTAGTACTTGACCTGCTCCCAGACCTTGCTGTCGTAGCCCGTCGCGCCGGAGGTCATGAACGCCTGAACCGCGCCGGTCGCCAACGCCTGGGTCAGTTCGGCGGCCTGGATTGTCACCGGTTGCGCCCCGACGAGTTGTGCGATCCGGCTGGTGCCCGGGTTGTAGGCGCGCCACTTGACGCCCTTCAGGTCAGCGGCAGAGTTCAGCGGCTTGGCGCTGTAGATGCCTTGCGGTGGCCACGGCACCGAGTAGAGAACCTTCAACCCCTGCTTGGCCAGACGCGCTTCGGTCGCCGCCTTGGATACCTCCCAGAGCTTCTTCGACTCCGCGTACCCGGTCGCCAGGAACGGGATCGAATCGATGCCGAACATCGGATCCTCGTTGGAGAACCCGGAAATGATGATCTCGCCGATATCGGCCTGTCCGCCCTGCACGGCCCGCTTGATCTCATTGGCCTTGAACAGGGAACCGTTGTCGTGCACGGTGATCTTCAGCTTTCCGCCGGTCGCCTTGTCGACGTCGGCAGCAAACTGAACGATGTTTTCGGTGTGGAAATTATTGCCGGGATAGCCGGTCGGCATATCCCACTTCTGCTGGGCAAGTGCGCTGGAACCAGCCAGCAGCGCCGTCGTGGCGGAACAAACGGCAACAAGCGTCTTCAACATAGAGTTCTCCATATCCAGGGTAACCAGAACCGGCCAGTCGGCGACCGACCGGGGCAACAGTCAAACCGATCGCAAAACCAGGTGACACGCAAAGCAGTTCAGATACCGTGGGTCAAAAGCAGAACTCATCCCAGACCACGGGGGCCTCAACGTTAATAAATCGTCAATGTATTGTCAATTTAAAACTCTTATAATGCCTCGCCGTCCCGCGCTTTTTACCCCCCTCCCCGTCACGGAACCACCATGGATCTCACCCCAAAAAAACTCGAACCGGGCCAGAAAAGACAGCGCATCGTCTCCTCTGCGCACCTCGTCTCGCCCAAGTCTCCTGAACTCTCGGAGATCGAATTCGGCCTGATCATCGCCACCAACGCCTTCAACCGCTGGATGATCCGCTGCATGACCGCCGCCGGCGCCAAGGATCTGACGCCCACCGACGTGCTGGTCATGCACCACATCAACCACCGCGGCACCGAGAAGCGGCTGGCCGACATCTGCTTCGTGCTGAATATCGAGGACACCCACGTGGTGTCGTATTCCGTCAAGAAACTGATCGGGATGAAATTCGTCTCCAGCACCAAGCGCGGCAAGGAAGTCTATCTGGGCGCCACGAAGGAAGGCGCCGCACTGTGCGAACGCTACCGCGAGGTGCGCGAATCCTGCCTGATGCCCGGGTTCTCGGGGAAGGAAGAGGAAAACCAGCGCTTCGGCGAAGTGGCGCAACTGCTGCGCGCCCTGTCAGGCCGCTACGATCAGGCCGCCCGCGCGGCGTCGTCTTACTGAAAATTGCGGACGGGGCGCGTCGCCGGCGCCCTCACCCGCGTCGACAACGGCTCAACGTCCGCGGAAAACCAGCGTCGGCTGGAAATCAGCCAGGATTTTCTGCATCCCCCTACGGCTATTCAGGTTCAGGATGAGCGGCGAGCGCGTATTCGCAGCGATCTTTCCGCCCTGGGCTTCGTCACCGTAAACGATCACAACCACCGCGGCCTCCCCGGGTTGCGCCAGTTCCAGCAGTTTGCAATCCTCGTCGCTGAGTTCGATCTGGTATTCGAGATCGAGCAGTTCCGGCGCCACCACCTGGAACATGACCTTGAAATCATCAACGGATTGCAGCCAGAACAGCGTGGGCTTTCCTTCCTCGTGAAACAACTTGAAGCGGTGACAGTGCTCGAAACCGGCCAGCCCCTTCGGAAAATCGAAAAGCGTTTCCGGATCAACCTCAACGCCTTTCAACCCCAGGCGCTCGATATCAATTTTCATGAACACTCCCTGACAAGGTGTGGATGGACAAGCAGATGGCATTTAACTCCATCGACACGGGTCGAAGCAAGGCTGACGTCACACATGACTGCGTGCGCTTGAATTTTCCGGCCCGATTGCGCATAGTTCGCCCTTTTTTCCGAGACCTGCACCCCCGATGGCTTCCTCCGCAGAACTCCGCATCACCCAGAAAATCGCCGAAGAAATCGGCTGTACCCTGCACCAGGTCGTCGCCGCCGTCGGTCTGCTCGACGAAGGCGCCACGGTGCCGTTCGTTGCCCGTTACCGCAAGGAAGTCACGGGCGGACTCGACGATACGCAACTGCGCACGCTCGACGAGCGCCTGACCTACCTGCGCGAACTCGAAGAGCGCCGCGCCGCAATCCTCGCTTCGATCGATGAACAGGGAAAGCTCACGCCGGAACTCGCCGCGCAGATCGACGCTGCCGAGACCAAGCAGGGCCTCGAAGACCTCTACCTGCCGTACAAGCCCAAGCGCCGCACAAAGGCGCAGATCGCCCGCGAAGCCGGCCTCGCGCCGCTCGCCGAGGCGCTGCTCGCCGACCCGACGCTGAAGCCGGAAGACGAAGCCGCGAACTTCATCAACGCCGAGGCCGGCTTTGCTGACACCAAAACCGTGCTCGACGGGGCCCGGCAGATCCTCATGGAGCAGTTTTCGGAAGACGCCGCGCTGCTCGGCAAGCTGCGCGAGTATCTGGAAGAGCACGGCGTCGTCAAATCGACCGTCGTCGAAGGCAAGGAAACCGAAGGCGCCAAGTTCCGCGACTACTTCGACTACTCCGAACCAGTCACCGCCGTTCCCTCGCACCGCGCCCTCGCACTCTTCCGCGGACGCAACGAAGGCATGCTCCAAGTTTCGCTGGTACTCGATTCTGAACTGGATGAAGCGAACAAGCCGGCCGGGCCCAACCCCTGCGAAGCGCGCATCGCCAGGCACTTCGGCATCACTGACCAAGGTCGCCCGGCAGACAAGTGGCTCGTCGACACGGTACGCTGGACCTGGCGCATCAAGGTCTTCATGCACCTCGAACTCGACCTGATGAACGCCCTGCGCGAACGCGCCGAGGAAGAAGCGATCCGCGTCTTCGGCACCAATCTGCACGACCTGCTGCTCGCCGCGCCGGCCGGCCAGCGCGCGACGATGGGCATCGACCCCGGCATCCGCACCGGCTGCAAGGTCGCCGTCGTCGACGCCACCGGCAAGCTCCTCGACACGGCCACCATCTACCCGCACGAACCGCGCCGCGACTGGGACGGGGCGCTGCATACGCTGGCCATGCTGGCCAGGAAGCACAACGTCGACCTGATCAGCATCGGCAACGGCACCGCCTCGCGCGAAACCGACAAACTCGCCGCCGACCTCATCAAAATGGTGCCGGAACTGCGCCTGACCAAGATCGTCGTCTCCGAAGCCGGCGCCTCGGTCTATTCCGCCTCTGAATACGCCGCGCGCGAATTCCCGGAACTGGATGTCAGCCTGCGCGGCGCCGTGTCGATCGCCCGCCGCCTGCAGGATCCGCTCGCCGAACTGGTGAAGATCGACCCGAAGTCGATCGGGGTCGGCCAGTACCAGCACGACGTGAGCCAGACGAAACTTGCCCGCGCGCTCGACGCCGTCGTAGAGGACTGCGTGAACGCCGTCGGCGTCGACGTGAATACCGCCTCGGCGCCGCTGCTCACCCGCGTGTCGGGCCTGAACAGCACGCTCGCCGCGAACATCGTCAGCTACCGCGACAAAAACGGCGCCTTCCCGAACCGCAAGGCGCTGCTCGACGTACCCCGCCTCGGCGAAAAGACATTCGAGCAGGCCGCCGGCTTCCTGCGCATCACCGGCGGCGACAACCCGCTCGACGCCTCCGCCGTGCACCCGGAAGCCTACCCGCTGGTCGAGCGCATCCTCGCCGACATCAAGAAGGGCATCAAGGATGTGATCGGCGATTCGCACCTCGTAAAATCGCTGCAGCCGACCAAATACACCGATGAAAAGTTCGGTCTGCCGACCGTCCAGGACATCCTGAAGGAACTCGAAAAACCCGGCCGCGACCCACGCCCCGAGTTCAAGACCGCGGTGTTCAAGGACGGCGTCGAGGAAGTGAAGGATCTGCAGCCGGGCATGATCCTGGAAGGCGTCGTCACCAACGTCGCCAACTTCGGCGCCTTCGTCGACATCGGCGTGCACCAGGACGGCCTGGTGCACATCTCCGCGCTGTCGAACAAGTTCGTCAAGGATCCGCGCGAGGTCGTCAAGGCCGGCGACGTGGTCCGGGTCAAGGTGGTCGAGGTCGACCTGGCCCGCCAGCGCATCGCCCTGACAATGCGCCTGACCGACGACCCGGCCCCCGCCGGCATGAAGAAAGGCAACGTGCCGCTGAGCAACAAGGCCAGACAGCAGCAGGCGCGACAACCCGAGACACAAGGCGCGATGGCGGCGGCGTTCGCCAAACTCCGGCGCTGATGCAGAGGGAATAATGACCACGCGCCACTACCTGCTGCTCGGCACCGCCGAGCCCGTCACCTGGACGGTGGACATCGCCAGCGAAAGCGAGATCATCGCCCGGGCCGAGGAGGAATGCCGCCTCAGCGGAGAAGACCTCGAATTCCTCGCCGGATTCGAACTGATCGGCACCGGCAAGCGTGCCGGGAGCATCGGCGTTCATGCCCTGGACTGGTCACGCGACTGGATGCCCGGCGAGAAACTCAGAACGGCGCTGTTGAAACTCGGCGACGAAGGGCGTACTTGCAGGGCTTTCAACGCCGCCGATCCGGTTCAGGTCAGGGTTTTTCTCGAACAGGCCGAAGCCGTCGGACTGCGCAACGAAGCCAAGGCACTGACAATTTCGCCGGCGGAATAGTCGACGAGACAGGCACCATCCCGGCAACAATCAAGACACAACGGCCCGCTAACTTTCGCTCGCGACGGCCTGGGCATAGCGCCGGAAGGCGTCGCGCACCGCTTCGAGCAGTTCATCGTTCTGCCAAGGCTTCGTCAGGAAGCGCGAGATTTCGCCGCGGTTGATCGCCTCGGTCAGGCTGTCCAGGCCGGTGTAGCCGGAGAGCACCATGCGCACCGTTTTCGGGTACATCACGCGGACCTGTGCCAGCAACTCGCTGCCGCTCATGCCGGGCATGCGCTGGTCGCTCAAGACCACGCCGACCGGGTGCAGCGCCAGCTGCTTCAGCGCCTCCTCGCCGCTGTTCGCCGTCAGGATGCGGTAGTTCTCTCCGCGCAGCACGCGCCGTAGCGAGGCCAGGATGCTAACCTCGTCATCGACCAACAGGATTGTTGACAGCGACTCGTCTTCGGTGGGCAGGCGCATCGGCCCGTACCCGCGCAGGAAGCCGGTCATGTCGTCAACGGAAAGCGGCTTGCTCAAGAGGTAGCCTTGCATCACGTCGCAGTGAAGTGACCGCAGGAAGCGCGCCTGCCCGGCGTCCTCGACGCCCTCGGCCAGCACCTCCAGTCCCAGGCTGTGCCCCAGCGCAATGATTGCCTTGACGATCGAAGCGTTGGCGCTGTTGCGGGTAATGTCGCGCACGAAGCGCAGGTCGATCTTCAACTGGTTGGCGTTGAGTTCCTGCAGGTAGGCCATCGACGAGTAGCCGGTACCGAAGTCGTCTATCGACAGGCGGACGCCGAGTGCCTTGAGCGCATTTATCTCCTTGAACGACTGCCCGTGGTCGTCCATGAGGCAGCTTTCGGTGATTTCCAGTTCGAGCTGTTTCGCGTCGATCCCCGACTCGTCCAGTGCCATTTTCACCGTGTCGACGAAATGGCCGCGGCCGAGTTGCGTTGTCGAGACATTGACCGCGACGTGCTTGAGCGGACAGCCCGCGTCCTGCCAGGTCTTGAACTGGCGGCACGCCGCACGCAGCACCCACTCGCCGAGGGCAACGATGCAACCGCTCTCTTCCGCCAGCGGAATGAACTCGGCCGGCGAGACCATCCCCCGCACCGGATGCTGCCAGCGCACCAGCGCCTCGACGCCGACAACCTTGCCGCTGACGAGGTCCGATTGCGGCTGGTAATGCAACAGCAACTCGCCCCGTTCGACAGCCAGGCGCAAATCGGCGTCGAGCGACAGGCGGTCCTTGGCATGCCGACTCATTTCCGGCGAGAAGAACTGCAGCTCTCCCCGCCCGCGCGCCTGCGCCTGATGCAGCGCCACTTCGGCATTGCTCTGCAACACCTCGGCGTCGGTTCCATCGTCCGGACACATCGCGATGCCGACACAGGCGCCGACATACACCGGGTTGCCGTCGAGGATGAAGGGCTTTGACAACTCATCGATAATCCGTTGAGCGACAAAAGCGACCGGCGGCACCTCCGGTCCCGGTTCGATGATGATGTTGAACTCGTCCGCGCTGATCCGGGCGATCGCCTCGACCTGCGGCAGGACGGCGCGCAGGCGCTTGCCGGCTTCGACCAGCACCTGGTCGCCGGCGCCATGGCCGTAGCTTTCATTGATCGCCGTGAAATTGTCGAGATCGACGTACAGCAGGGAAAAGCCGGAACGATTGACCTCCGCCGACTGGAGCGCATACGCCAGCAACTCGCGGAACAGCGAACGGTTCGACAAGCCGGTCAGCGGATCGCGGTTGATGAAAAAGTCGAGCCGCTCCTCGACATATCGGCGTTCGGAAATATCGCGATGCGATCCGCGCAAGCCTAGGCTGCACCCGTCCTGATCGCTCACCGGCCGGCAGACGTGTTCGAGCCAGCGTTCCCGCCCGTCTCGGGTGCGAATGCGGAAGATCACCGGCGCACGGTCCACCGGCCGCGCCGATGGACCGTGCGCCTTCCATGCCGCCAGATCGTCCGGGTGGATGATCTTTTCCATCAACCCTGCATCGGCGAAGAAATCCTGGGCGGAATAGCCGGAAACATCGGTACATGCCGGAGAGACGTAGAGAAAGGTGCCGTCCGGCGCGGTCCAGTACTCCCAGTTCGGCGAGTACTCGGCGAGGACGTGGTACTTTTCCTCGCTCTTTTCAAGCAAGGCGCTGCGTTGCGCCACCTGCTGCTCCAGCACGTTGCGCAGGCGCGCCAGTTCCAGCTGGTTGCGGACGCGGGCCCGCACCTCGTCGATATCGAACGGTTTTGTGATGTAGTCGGCGCCGCCGACTTCGAATCCCTTCACCTTTTCCGGCGCCGCGTCCACCACGGTGACGAAAATCACCGGAATCCTGTTACCGGCCGGCGACGCCTTGATCTGGCGGCAAACCTCATAACCGTCCATCCCGGGCATCACGATATCGAGCAGGACCAGATCCGGCGGCGCGTCGCCATTCACCATGGCCACGGCGGTCGTACCCGAACTGGCCACCCGGATGCTGTAGGAATCCTTGAGGGCGCCAAGCAGGGTATGAATGTTGTCGGCGATGTCGTCGACGATCAGCAGCGTCGGCCGGTGCTCCGGATCCATCGGCAGCGTTGCGTCGAAAAGCAGCGGATTGCGCCGGTGGTTCCGCAGTTCGAGCTGGGTCTTGATGCGCATGTGCAACAGCTCGGGATTGACCGGCTTGGTGATGTAGTCCGACACGCCCAGTTCCAGGCCGCGGGCTTCATCCACCGCATCCGACAGCGCCGTGACGAAAATGACCGGAATCGCCGCGGTGATCGGATTGGACTTCAGATGCGACAGCACCGAGAAGCCGTCCATGCCCGGCATCTTCACGTCCAGCAGGATGATGTCCGGCTGCGGGTGGCGCTGCGCCAACTCCAGTGCCTTCTCACCCGTCGTCGCCGCGGCGATGGCATAGTTGTCGCGCAGGACGGCAACCAGCGCGTGCAGGTTCTCGGCAACATCGTCAACTGCCAGGATGCGCGGGCGTTCTGCGCTTTTTCCGAACACTCCGTTCATTCAGAAATCCCCTCCCCTCGTTTGCTTGAGCTTCTCCTGCAGTTTCTGCAACACGGCACGCGCACCTTCGATATCGAAAACATCCACCCGGGCAGCCAGTGCGGCAATGTCGCCGCGCCACGGGGTCGCGCCGCTTCCGGCGCGCAATTCCGCCAGCAGCGGCTCGGCCTGACCGAGATCATAGTCCAGCACCAGCCGCAGATTTTCCAGGCGATCGTGCAACTGACGCGCGCTGAGCGGCGCGCCGCCCGGCCGGACCGCCGGTTCCATACGCAATGCCAGCCGGTCGATATCCTGCATCACGTCGAGCAGCAACGCCTGCAGGTCATCCAGATCCCCCGGGTGAGGCGCTTCGCCACGTTTGAGCGCGGTGTAAATCGCGGCCACCTTGTCGAACAACGCGACGGCCCCGAGATTTCCGGTGACCCCCTTGAGGATGTGGCAGGTCTCTTCCGCGCCTCTCAGATCGTTGCGCTCCACCTGTTCGCGCAGCTTGTTCACCGCGTCCGCGTGGTTCTCGCGGAAGCGCCGCAATTGACGGAGATAGGCATCGACCTTGCCGCCGATGCGGCGCACGCCCTCGCGGACGTCGACGCTGGCAACTCCGGGCAGCGGTTCAACACCGGTTGTTTCCCCCGCGACTGGCGCGCTCCCGACATCGCCGTGCGGACGCATCCACTTGGCCAGAACGGCCATCAGAAGTTCCGGGTCGATCGGCTTGGTCACGTGATCGTTCATCCCCGCCGCGAGGCTGTTCTCCACGTCGTGGTTCATCGCCAGCGCGGTCATGGCGATGATCGGCAGGGCCGCGAAACGCTCGCCTCCGGCTTCGGCTCCCAGCTCACGGATTCGCCGCGCCGCGTCGAGGCCGTTCATCACCGGCATCTGGATGTCCATCAGCACCGCGTCGTAGTCGGCGGCCTGGACGCGTTCGAGCGCGGCCTGACCGTCGAACGCCACATCGACCAGGACCCCTTCGCTGCCAAGCAGTTCGCAGGCAAACTCACGGTTGATTTCGTTATCCTCGACCAGCAAGACCCGCAGGCCGGCAAGCGGCTGGCTACCCGCCTCGCGCACAGCGCTGACCGCCGTGTCTTCAACGGCGCCCAGGATGCGCCCGCGCCCCAGCGCCGAAAGCATGCCGTCGAGCAGCGACGACGGCGAAACCGGTTTGACGACGAAACCATCGACGCCGGCACGCTCGGCCATGTGCATGACGTCCTCGCGCCCGTAGGCACTGACCATGACGATCTTGGGCTGCATCGCGATGGCCGGATTCTCGCGAATGCGCCGGGCGGCCTCATCGCCGTTCAAGCCCGGCATCCGCCAATCCATCAGCACGAGATCGTACGGCCGATCACCGGCTTTCTCGAGCGCGACCAGCGCGCTTGCCGCATCGCCCGCCAGCCCGAACTCGACGCGAAAGTGCCGCAACATCTCGCCGAGGATTTCACGCGATACGGCATTGTCGTCCACGACCAGAACGCGAATCCCTTCGAGCAATGCGCCGGCCTGTTCGAGCAGGCTGCCGCGCCCGGCGAGGGCGTGCCGGGCCGCCCGCAACTGGACCGTGAAGCAGATCGTCGTTCCTTCACCGGGCCGGGACGATTCGATCCAGATTTTCCCTCCCATCAGATGCACCAGGTTGTGGCTTATCGCCAGGCCAAGGCCGGTGCCACCGAACCGCCGCGTCATCGACTCGTCGGCCTGGGTGAACTTCTCGAACAACGTGGCCTGCGCTTCCGGCGCGATGCCGACGCCTGAATCGCGCACATCCACCCGCATGGTCAGCACCAGATCGTCGTCGCGCATTTCCACCCGGTGGAAGGCCAGTTCGACCTGCCCCACCTCGGTGAACTTCACCGCGTTGCTGCACAGGTTGAGCAGCACCTGCCTCAATCGCAGCGGGTCGCCGATCAGCACCGGCGGAATGGAAACGTCGTGCCGCACCAGGAATTCGATGCCCTTCTGCTCCGCCTGGTACGCAATCGCATCGCTCAACTGTTCGATCACCCCATCCAGTCCGAACTCGATCGATTCGAGCGCGATCTTGCCGGCCTCGATCTTCGAGAAATCGAGGATGTCGTTGACGATTCCCAGCAACTGATGCGCCGCACCCTGCGCTTTCATCAGGTGGCTGCGCTGCGCCGCCGTGAGATCGCTCTTCAGGGTCAGATACAGCATGCCGAGAATCGCATTGATCGGCGTGCGGATTTCGTGGCTCATGTTGGCCACGAAGGCGCTTTTTGCCGCTGAAGCCGACTCCGCGGCCAGGCGTCGCTCCCGGTCGCGCAGCTTCTCGATGCCGAAAGCGAGGTTGTGCGCCAGCTCCCCGAGCAGGGAGACTTCATCGGCGGCGAAAGCCTCGGCTTCGCTGGAATAGATGTTCAGCGCCCCGAACACGCCCAGATCGGCGGTGGCCAGCGGCAGCGCCACGCTGGAACGGAAGCCGTGCACGCTGGCCGAATCGCGCCACGGCGACATCTCGGGAGCGCCGCCGAAGTCGGGGTTGATCTGCGTCTCGCCGGAGCGGATGCACCGGCCGGTCGGCCCCAGCCCCGCAGGCGACGCCTCGTCCCACGAAATCGCGAGCCCGTCGAGATAGCCACACTCATCGCCCCATTGCGCCGCAACGGCAACGCGCTTTTCCGGGTCCTGCCCGGCAAAGCCGATCCACGCCAGCACGTAGCGCCCCGAATCGACGATCAGCCGGCAAACCCCGTCGAGCAGCGCGGACTCGGACTCCGCACTCGCCAGGACGTAGTTGCTGTCGCTGAGCAGTTTCAGTGAACGTGCTGCACGTTCCTGCAGCAGCTCGGCGGCATGCCGGTCGGTAATATCGCGGGCGATGCCGAGCACGCCGAGCACTTCGCCACGGGAATCCTTGACAGCGGTCTTGGTCGTTTCGAAGAGGCGCGGCGTCTTGCTCTCGTCGTCGGCGAACACCAGCCATTCCTCGTTGCGCTTCGGCGTCGCGGCCGCCAGTGCCTGCCGATCCTTCTCCAGAAAGAAAGCCGCCTGTTCCCGGCTGAAGTAGTCGAAGTCGGTCCTGCCGACGACGCTGGCGGGCGACGCACCGATCAGGCGGCCAAACGGCGCGTTGCAGAAAATATAGTCGCCGTTGCAGTTCTTGACCCACACGAGATCCGGAATATTCTGGATCAGCGTCTGCAGGTTGGCCGTTTCGCGTTCGAGTGCGATCGTCTTCCGCCGAACGGCACGCCGCAAGACACGGACCCAGATCGACATCGCCGTCCCCAGCACCACGACCGACACGAGGACGATGATCAACACCCGCATGTAGGGGAACTGGCCAATCGGGCTGCCGAGCCATTTTTCCTGCAACCGCGCCTTTTCCTCGTCGCTGATCAGCGCCATGCCCTGCTCGACTTCCGCCAGCAGCGCAGACTCGCCCTTCCGCGACGCCCGGTGAAACTCGCCCCGGTAGAGCTCGAAGGCCTTGACGAACTCCGCGTCGGCACGTTCGCGATAGAGATAGTAGTTGCCGGGGTATTCGTCGATGCAAAACAAGCGGACCTGTTGCGCCCGAGCCGCCGCGATCAATTCCCGGTAGTTCCGGTAGCGGACCAGGGTGCGGATGCCGTGCGCTTCCAGCTTCTCGATGCAGGCATCGCCGTCCTGCACGCCGACCTGGAAACCGCGCAAGGAAGCGACACCTTCGATCCCGCTGATCGACTTGTGCGCGAAGATCGCCACCGGCAACTGCACATAAGGCAACGAAAACTCGTAACTCGCCTCGCGCGCCGGCGTCCGGAAGATGGCATCGATGATATCGGCCTGGCCCGTGAGCAGCATCTTCTGCGCGTCGGCCCAATGGGTGAGGGTCAATTCGACGGTAGTACCGGTCTTCGCCTGCCACAGTTTCCAGAGATCGACCAGGTAGCCCTTCGCCTCACCATCTTCGCCGCGGAAGACGTAGGGCGGGAAATTGTCGTCGCTGACCACCCGGATCGTCCCCGCCTGCCCCCAGGCCGGCGCGAGCACCAGCACAACAAGCAGCAAGACACTCCAGATCCTGTCCAGGATTCTTCGCACGAATGCGCTCCGTCGTCTTCCCGATATCGTGCGAGTATAGCCAAGGATCACCCGTCGCTTTCATCCGTAATATCCGCCGTCACGAGCTTCGAGGCAAAAAAGTCGCATCGCCTGGCGGGACGCTGGCGCACTCGAATCCCTGATCGGTTCCTCATATACTTACTAGGAACGGCCAAACTACCCGAGACTGCGCGATGAACGAAAGCACCGAAGCGGGAGCAGCCACAATCACGCTTCTTCTTGTCGATGACGAACCAAGCATTCTCTCCGCCTTGCGCCGCCTGCTGCGGAAAAGCGGCTACGCGATTCATACCGCGGAGAGCGGAAAAGCCGGCCTGGAAATCCTCGAACGCGAACCGGTCGATCTGGTGATTTCCGACATGCGCATGCCGGAGATGGACGGCGCGCGCTTTCTTGAACAGGTGCGGGCGCGCTGGCCGAACACGATGCGCCTGTTGCTCACCGGCTATTCCGACGTCACCTCGACGATCGACGCGATCAATCGCGGCGAGATCTACCGCTACATCGCCAAACCGTGGAACGACGACGACCTGGTGCTGATCGTCCGCGATGCGCTGGAACGGCAACGCCTGACCCGCGAGAACGCCCGCCTGCTCGCGCTCTCGCAAGCCCAGAACGAGGAACTCAAGGACCTCAACGCCAACCTGGAGAAGAAAGTCCGGCAGCGCACCGCCGAGATCGCGCAGATCAACGACTTCCTCAACCTGGCGAACGAACGTCTCAAACAGAATTTCCTGACCTCCATCAAGATGTTCACTGGCCTGATCGAGCTGCGCGCCGGGGCAATGGCCGGCCATTCGCGGCGGGTCGCCGACCTGGCGCGCCGGCTGGCGAAACACGTCGGCGTCGACCCCAGGGAGCAGCAGGACATTTTCTTTGCCGCGTTGCTGCACGACATCGGCAAGATCGGCTTCACCGATTCGCTGCTCGCCCGCCCGGTGTCGCGGATGAGCGGCGAGGATCTGGTGTTCTACCGCAAGCACGCCGCCACCGGCGCGGCGGCGCTGATGCCGCTGGACGAGTTGAAGCAGGCGGCACAGATCGTCCGCGCCCACCATGAACGCTTCGATGGGCAAGGCTATCCGGACGGGCTTGAAGGCGAAAGAATCCCCTTGGGTGCGCGCATCATTAGTATCGCCAATGATTACGATAGCCTGCAAAACGGCATGCTCGCCGAACGACGCATGTCGCCCGAAGAGGCGCAGGCCCTGCTGGTGCAGTCGCGCGGCAAGCGCTACGACGCGCAGCTGGTCGACGCGTTCATCGAGATGCTCGGCGGCCTGAAGAAGGAAGTTGTCCTCGAAAAGCCGGTGTCGCACGCCGATCTCAAGGTCGGCATGGTCCTTTCGCGCGACCTGGTAAGCCGCGAGGGCGTGCTGCTGCTGTCCTCCGACTACATTCTCGACACCTCGCTCATCCGGCAGATCCAGGACTACGCGCGCCGCGAAAACCACACCGCGCCGATCTACATCCGCACGCCCCCTCCGGAGGAAAACAAGCAATGACCCGCATCCTGGTCGTCGATGACGACGAATCGATCCTCAAGGCACTGCGCCGCCTGCTGATCCTCACGCCGTGCACGATCGGCGAGACCAGCGAGAAACTGCAGGTCGATTACTTCACGTCGCCGCTCGAAGCGCTGGAGAAAGCCCGGAACACTGCCTACGCACTCGTCCTCTCCGACTACCGCATGCCGCAGATGAACGGCGTCCAGCTGCTCAGGGCGCTCCGCGAGATCCAGCCCGACGCGGCCCGGCTGA
>Ga0302250_1000961_pt1 | contig 23752 bp, 16 predicted proteins | sample AAG_RA_Asp_MG_FD_193536 | JGI IMG/M metagenome (GOLD analysis project Ga0302250, IMG submission 193536) | Enriched activated sludge microbial communities from anaerobic digester in WTTP, New Holstein, Wisconsin, United States - AAG_RA_Asp | ecosystem: Engineered > Bioreactor > Anaerobic >... | reverse complement strand
GAGTCGCCATTGACAGCTGCCTTGGCGGGCACAAGCGCCAATTGGGTCATTTCCTGAACCGCCGAAGCAGCCGGATACACCTTCTCGACAGCACTGATATGGCCGAGGACTTCGCCTTCCAGCAAGCGGCTGTGCAAATATTTGGTGCTGGCGAAGACCGTCAGGAAGGAGGGGGCGATTTCCTCCACCTGGTTATGGTATTGTGCTGGATAGGCCTCGGTCATGATATTCAAGGCCTGTTCGATTCGATTGTCCTGGAGGAATGCGCGGCCGAGAATCAAGGCTTCATAGGGCTGCAGAGCACCCGACCCAGCCCTGGCGCGGAAGCTTTCCTCATAGATCCGTTGAACCGTTTTACCCTGTCCGGGATAATGCCCCGCAATGCTAATCCATTCCAGCAAGAGATTAGGCGTCTTGCTGGATAATACGGTTGCCCAAGCCGCCTCCGCGTCCTGAAGACGGCCCTGCGCAGCGGCGATCGCGCCGGTATAAATCGGCACATTGCTCTGCTTCAGCTCCGCAAAGAGTCGGCCTGCACGGGCCAGGTCGCCGCTTTCGTAGGCACATACCGCGGAACCGAACATTACGCTCTGGCTGGATAAAGGGCTGCGCTGAGAAAAGGCCTCGCCGGCGAGTGCATAATCGGCTTCGGCCATGATCTCCAGGGTCATGGGATCAAAAAAACGCAGCTTGTAGAGGCCCTTGACCGACTGTACCTGGTCCGGAGTGATCTCGCGGCACAACTGTTCCATCAATTCGCGCGTTTGTGGGAATTGCCCCCGGCGCAGGGCCGACCAGAGCTGCAAACGTTGTTCAGCAGCCTGACCATCCCTGCCGGGCGCGACGGCAATCTCCTGTCCTTGGCCAAGTGAATACTTGATGTAGGCCTTTTCAGCCTGGATGCGGCTGCCGGCGGACAGGGGCACGGAGTCCCACCAGGATTGGGCTTCCTTGAGCTGCTGAAGCTGCCAGGCGGAAGCACCGGCCCAGAGGCGCGCCAGGGCGCGGTATGTATCAGGCAGCTGGGCAGTATCGGTGCACCGGCGAAACGCTTTGAGGGCGGACTCATAATCTTTACATGCATAGAGATAGCGGCCGAAAAAATAGCGGTTGTACACCGAAGGCGCGGCAGCGCGGGAGGTATCCCGGAAGGCGTGATAATCGCGGCCGACCACAGCCTGGAGGCGTGCCAGATCGCGCCAGAGGGCACCGCGGTTCATATGGGCCAGCGCAAGCTCTTTAAGCTTTGCCTCCGGGAGGCCCCGGAGATCGCGGTTTTTGCCCAAAATCAAGGCGATCTGCCGGGAGAAATTATTGGCGCCGCCCGCACTGGTCTGGGCGATGGCGGAAGAATAAACCATCGGTATAAAAGCAAGCAGTAAAAAGAGTCGTCTCATGAACATCCTCGCTGTTCGAACCGGCTGTGCTGCCCAAACACCCCTGTTTTGATGGATTATCGCCTCCACCTGGTCGCAGGGGGCAAGATGATCTTGAAAAACCTGCTCTGAGATGAACTCTCTCCTTCGGATTGTACTGTTGCTTTAAACACTTTATTCTCCAAATTATCAGCATCGCTTTCAGGAAAAGATATAGTACATATATCCTGTGCATGGCCCCCAGAAGATGAAGAGAACGTCGAGGTCAGCTTACCTTGGAGCACATTATCGGGATCGATTTGCCAGACATAGAGCCTGTCTGAAGTCCCACAGTATGCCCGCAGAGACGCTTCAAATCCAGCGGAAGTGGACGTCATTAGCAATCGCTCCGGATTTGTTTTCTCTCCACCTGCAACGCCTTGGCTTTCTGGCGTGATAGCAGGCGTAATGGCCAATCCTGGAAAAATATTGGCAATGAAGGTCAAAGTATCTGCCTGGAATGGCAATACGGAGTCCTTAAGTATGTACTGGGCTGAATCCAAACCATCCTTGTCAAAGTTGATAGAAATTTTATTAAAACTTCTGTCAAATGCTGCATTAAAGGGATCTTGGCCCTTTTGAGTTAAAGTGTAATTTTCGTTTCCTCCTTTGATCTTCAGAAGTGCATCTATTTTTCCCGCCTCGCAACTGTAATAAATCAGAGTATCGGAACCGGTAGCGAAAGTTGCGTCAAGCTCTTCGTATATTGCTAGATTAAAGGAATATGTACATAAGGGGTCCTCGTTAGGGCTACTCCTTATTGTAACATTAACAGTTGTAGTACAACCCCTGTCTGGCTTTCCCGTGATAATATTTCTGTTATTAGTCAGTCCGTCAGGTAATCCAGTCATGGTCCAGATGTACTGATCTTCATTGCCCATTTTTAGCTTCAGAATTTCGTCATACTGTTTTCCCACAATCCCATTTTTAAGAGACTCATTCGTTATCTCTGGAAGCTCCGTCACATTAATTGTGAATTCCTGGATTACACTCTGGCCTCCCGCGGGTGACGTTTTCGTAAGATCAGAGATGGTCATAGTGAAACTCACAGTCTTACTGTTTCCGTCAGGTTTAGCCGTGAGAACCATTGGTCCAGCTGCACTGCTAGTCTCTACCCATGTCGGTTTTGTATCAAAAACGTAGCGGTAGGGTGGTACACCGCCGGAGACCCCAATATTAATAGGCAATGTTTCATTGCGCATGACGGAATAACCAGATTCTGAGGGGGGGGGATCTGTACTTGTGGCCAGGGGATCAACCACCTTTATTGTCACCGTCAATTGATAAAAATTGTCTGGATAATTCTGGTCTTCTGCTTTTACAATAACGTCATAGCTGCGTGCAGATGCAGAAACTTTATCTTTACTGAGTAGATTAAATCTGGGTCCAGTTCCAAGATTCGGGTTTATCCAGTCTGGACGTGGTTCGCAGATCGACCATTTCAGATTGCTGCCGCCTGTACATTCCAGTGGCAAAGAATAGGGCATTCCATTGATGGCGTCAAATATCATTTCCGGTCTGGTGATTATGATGTGAGACATGACTGTGATATCAACCGTGACTTTGGTTGACGCATTCTCTCTCTGTTTATCCTTCAATATTATTTCTATCTGAGTATTAGTGGCAGATGCCGGCACCGAACCAGCTCTTGCCGTTAGAACACTTCTTGGACCAGAATTTGTAGACAACTTCAGCCAGTTGGGTGTTTGCGGACCCAGTATCCATTCATAGTCTCCGCTCCCACCAGAAGCGGTCAGATTGAGCGTATAGGGGTCGCCCTCAAAGGCAAGGGGTACGGGATTGGGCTCCGTCGAGATTTCAAGGGGGGCATATACCATGATCGTATAGTTCACAGTCGAGGTGTTTTCACGATTGGCTTGATCAGTTGCGGTGATGGCCAGGCTAACTGTTCCAGTGGCTGTTGCAGGGACTATCCCGTCCTGATCCTTGCCGACCAGGTTGATATTATTGCCTGGGTTCGTAGACAGATCAAAGTAGCTCGCCCCAGGCCCTTTAATACTCCAGGTATAATTGCCCTCACCACCTATTGCGATAAGTTCCTTCATAAATTTCACACCCCGCACCGCATCGAATAGAGAATTATTGGCCGGCGTGATATCGATCGGATCGGCAGCAATCACCCTGACTGCTGCAGTAGCCGTATTCTTGAGTGGAGATTGATCCTCTACTTTTATTGTGAAATCATGAGTAGCCGCTTTCCCATCAGAGGACTGCTGTTGCGGTATAAATGAAAGATTTGCCCTGTTGTCAGGGGATTGTTCCCGCAAAATAACCCAGGGAGGGCTGTTCTCCAAACTCCATGTGTAATCGGGATTACCTCCTGTAGCGGTAAAAGTCTCGGGGGACCCAGGCTTGGTACGGATGATATGATATGTTGTGTCGGAGGGCGATATACTGAGTGCCCCAAGAATATTTATGGAGTAACTCACATCCAAAATTTGTTTTGGGTTAGCGGTATCCTGGAATTTCAGGGTTACATTACTGGGTCTAGCGTCTGGTGGCACAGAGTTGGTGGTTACCAGTTCCCACCTGTTCTTCGCATTTGTCTTCTTAGAAAGTTGCAGCCAGGAAATATTTAAGGTCCCCAGCTGTTCAATATTACCGTGTCCCCCATCTAGTTTCAATTCCTGCGAAAACGGTCTTCTCTTGGTGGCATATAACACAGTATTTGCTGGGGGTTCGATCGTCATGCGCGGGTATACGCTCAGGGTGCAGGGAAACGACTTGCGTTGTGGCGGAGTAGCCCTATCCTCCACATCGACGCTAAATTCAATTGTACCTGTATCAAAAAGAGTTTCTTTATTAAAATGAATAGTAGAATCCTTCAGAGAGACATCGAATCCAGTCAATATATTGTTTGGAATATGGTAACCATTGCTACCCCCGTGGACCACAATCGTATCTTTATATCCAACCTGGGTCGCATAACCGTCGTTGAGACGATGTCGTTCAAGTGTGATTTGATCAAATACTCTGAGGACGAATGTGGCTGTATAGCTTTGTGGCGTGGGCATAGACTTATCCACAACACTGACTTGAATTTCCAAGCTGTCAGCATCTGTACTCACAGACTCAGCTTGCAACATCCCATCTGTTGATAAACTAAAACCACCTGTAAGGTTTCTGGAACTGCTCCAAGAATAGGGGCCCTTCCCTTGGATGGCTGCCAGCTGACAAGAATAACGCTCGTTTCTCACAGCATCGTCAAGTCTTTTATTTGTTATGGCCAGGCGGTCATAGATTTTAAATGATTTAGCCTCTGACCATTTTCCCGGTGGATTATCTGAGCGCACTCGCCAATGGTACTCTGTTCCAACCTTGATCTCTGAATCTGATGCAGCCGGCGTATAGCTTGAGTCTGCTATTTCCTGTTCGTTAATGACGAAGGTACTATCCTGCGGGCTGTTCTTCTTGTACGCTATCAGATGATATGTCTTTGCCCCCTTGATGCCCGACCAGGTGAATGTCGGCCGGAGATCGACAACATCTTCGGTCGGACTTTCAAGTGCTGGTGCCAAATTCAGTACCGGCTGGTAATCTTTATCGAATGGATTCGACCTCTTTGGCGGCTCCTCGAGGGGATTCTTGCAAACAAAAAGTACACTGGCCATGCCAAGCAGCGCAAGGATAGAGGACAGCTTTTTCATAGAATAGTCCTTTGCCACAATTAACCACAGTCCGGTTGGTTGACATCATCAAAAATGGATAGTCCCGCCCAGGCACAAGGCGGAGTGCCCGTGGATCGACTTGATCTGCAATTCCGGCGACCAGGTCAGGAAGAGTTCTTTTTCGATGCCGGGTTGTACTGGCATGGCCTCGCTACGAATGAGAGGGAAACCCCGATAACTGTCATAGAGGTTGTAAAGCCAAACACCCAAAGCCAACGATAAAAAGATCTTTTTCATGTTGTTGCTGCTTTGCACCTGATTGTATTTCCCATCCCATTCCTTAAAGACCTCTTCAAACTCTGCTTTGCTGCCGGTGGAGGGCAAATTCAGGTACTCCATACGGGCCTCGTTGCAGGGTTCAATGGCATCCATCATCTTGTTATGATAGATCACAGCACCACCCAGCGCCAGGGCGGCACTTCCCGCCAGCAGCATGCTCTTCGCCGGCTCCCCCTTGTAACGCTGCGCCCATCCTGGCACCGCCGCTCGCATCATGGATCGACTGCGTGACTTTTCCACCGGTATGGGCCAGCCCTGGCTGCTTTTATTGGACGCGGCATAGATCCGCCGCAGCTGCATCACCGTGTCTTGCTGGGAAACAAACGAAAAATTATAGCCGATGGAAACCGGATGAAATACCAGTTCTTTATTCAGTTTGGTGCCCAGCTCCAGCTGTTTGAGATATTCGCTGGCATCCTTTCTTTCAACCCACTGGTTGACGTAGGCCATCCACATAGGATAGTCCTGCTGGGGTTTGTTCTGGACATAGCAGATAAAGGCGTTGCTGTTATAGAGACCCCATGATGGCCCGCGGCTCTCATTCATGATCACATCCATGGCGATGCGCCGGTTGCTGCCGCGCAGCGCTACGGCGCTGGTGATTCGACCGCGCGGTTTAGTCAATTGACAGATAGCGATATCCCGGAATTTGTTCTCAGAGTTCGATCCGATCTCCGCCTGATTGATATAACAGGCGATCATCTCGCCGTCCGGAGACCATGATGGCTTGAAACAGTGATAATCCTTGAGATCGGCGGTGATCCAGAGAGGTTTGGGCAACCGGTCATCAGAGAGTTCTTCCAGATCGAGAAGATAGATGCCGTAAACACTGAAATCGCCGATCTTGCGCACCGACTCAAAGGCGATGTGATGGCTGTACCGCGTTTCTTCATCGGCCGGTGGCGCCCATGACGGAAAGTTATCCTGACCCGGATTATCCGTGAGCCGGATGACCTCGGGAGACTCATTCTCAGGGTCGCCGATGACATCCTGGATGTTCGTACAGAGAAAAAGATCACTGTTCTGTTCGCCTTCCGAAACGAATATCAGCTTTTCCCCATCCGGTGACCAGCGTGGATAACGTTCCAGCCCATCCCGCCCGAGACGAATGGGCTTTTGTTCCACCATGCCGTTCTCATCGACAAACGAGAGATAGATATCCGTCGTCTTGTCATTGCCAGTGCTCACAAAGGCAAACCACCTGCGCCCCTCATCATCAACAAAGGGCATCCAGTCCAGATCACCCTCAAATGAACGCAGCTTATTCTTGGTCTGCAGGGCGAGGAAGAGATCATCCTCCGGCAAGTTGTCCGCCGATTCTTCCTCGACCGCAGTAACCTGCTGAAGGTTTTTTTGCAGGGAACTGTAAATATAGACCTCCTGATAGTCCTTCACCAGGCGCTCATAGGCAATCCAATAGGGCTCGGTCGGACAGATCTGCAAATTGGTGATTTGTCCTGCTGTGAGACGTTCATCTTCCGGCATGCGCTCGAAACGCCATCCAGTGGCTTTCTGCGCCGAGATCTGGAGGGGAAACAGGATTACGCCGAACGCGATCAGGAATTGGAGAGATGACAACCTTGCGCGCCAATTAAGCCTGGACATGGCTTGCTCCTTAGATTAACAAACCCATTAACAGATTGGGATCACAATACCAGCTCTCTATTCCTGGTTAAGTTCATCATCAATTTGCGTCTTCTTTTTCGTTGCTTCATTCCTCTTGGCGCGGAAGCGGGCATTGTTCTCGGGAACCTGATCGATAAACAGCTGCAAGGCAGTATTGGCCAAAATGGCCAGATCTCTTTTTACCGTTTCTTCGCTTTCCCTGTCCCACATCCTGTAACGGCTGTCTCCCTGGATATAGAGGATATTCAATCGCATATCCTTCCACGTCTCCTGCGGGATCAGCGTCTTGAGACGTTCCAGATTGTTCAGCGTTTCGATGGCATCTTCATATTTGCCGTCTTTGTAATACGCCACGCCGAGATTATAATAACGGCTATAACCGCGCTTGTCATACTGCAACGCCTGATTCCATGCATCAATCGCCAGTCCGTAATCCTCACGGCGGAAATGATGGGCGGCAATGCTATCCTGTGCCTTTACAAAGTCGGTGTAACTCTCTCCACTGCGCGGCGGTGCAACAGATTCCCACGCCTCCAGACCGCTCTTGCCCTCAAGCAAAAGGGTGCGACGCAGACGTTGTGATTTGGCGGTGAGCAGGTTGAGCTCATAACCTTTAGATTCGACGGACTGGTATCCGGTTTTTTTGATGATGTACTTATAGAGATCCGGCTCCAGATAGATGGGCTGATCCGTCCCGAACGTCCTCGCTTCGCTCTCCTTGGCTGTAAGAGTGATCTGTGCACCGGGTGGATTCACAGATACATCCAGCCTGCGCAGGGCGAGAAGAGAGGCCTGGACGCTGTAGTATTTCTTTTGAGGTTGAAAACTCACCGGATTGGGAGGTGCCATCTCCGCCACCTTGTAAGCGGACTTGAGCAAAGTGATATTCAGAAGTGAATTTTCCTGGATCGGCGCAATTTTTTTCCGCAAAATGCCCTTGGAATTGGTAGTGCCCAGATTCTGTGTCCCCAGGAGGACTTGCACATCGGGCAGCGGCTGTTTGGAATCCATGTCCAGAGCGGAGACCTCGATCTCATAGGCGGAGGAGGGCGGACGGGGCTCAACCTCTGGCTGAGTCAACTCCACGCCTCCTCTCTTCTCGGCAACCGTGAGCGGCAAGATGATCGAGTAATCATATTGCTTCGCTGCCAGACTGAGTGAAATCCTGCCCGAACCTGCGAAAACATACTCAGGATGAGAGATCCTGATCGAGGGCTCGGAACCGGCCTGGAGATCTGGATTATGAATGATGTACTCCAGCTCACCCGCGGAATCAGTTTGCCCGGCCTCTTCACCATCCAGATAAATGGTGACACTTGGCACAGGCTTGTCGTCCGGGTCGACCACTTTGAATCGAACAATGTAAAGGCGTTTGAATTCCAGCACGGAAGAAACCTTTTTCCCCGGCCGCAATTTGATTGGATCAAGGGATTGCAGTTGATAGGCCAGACCCGCATCTGCAATTAAAAAAACATCCCTGGGTTCCTTGAGCGGAACCTCGAACTCGATGGTTTTGCCCGGCTCCCATCTTTTGATAATACCTTCACAAATCACATCGACGTGACTCGGAATAGGCGTCCTGTCCTGATTGATGCAATTAGGTATTACCAATACAGCTTTGCCCCCGGTTTGCGTGGAGGTCGCCCAAATCGCCAGCATCAAAATGACCAGCCCCAGGAGGATAAAGGGGGTCGGTTTTTTTTTGAGAGCGTTCTTGAGATCGATCATGGAGAAACTCCCTGCTCATATTCAGTTCATGTTATTGACACGAGGAAAGGGTGCAGACGCCATCAGCAGCATATTTGCAGCCCGCGATGGGTAAAACGTATCTGCCTTATCGGGGAATCTTGGTCCGCGATTCACCGGCGGATGGAATGAATATCCGCAAGCTGTCGCCTGACACTGTTGAAAATTCGATGTTTTCCCCTAATCTGATTTTTATGGGATCGATGGCGCCATATTGCAGATCCATTTTCACAGAACCTTGATTGCCACGGATTTCCGCTTTCACCGTGATGGAACCTGGCGCCAATCCTCTGCTGATCTCAAAAGCCCCGGTTGCATCCGTTGCAACCTGCTCGCTGAGGGGGTCAGTGGTTACGATTGCACCCTTGACACTATGCCCGTCCGCATAGACCACCGTACCCGTAATGACCAGATCCTGAGATGATCCGCTCCTCGATGATCCTGCTCCCCCCCCTGTTCCTGAAGAAGCACAGGATAAAAATAATCCCAATGCTATACACGGGATAAGACGCCAGAGCCTCATTACAGCCTCCTGTTTCAAAAGTCGGAAAGCCCTTACCCATCTGAAGGAAAAACCTGTTTTCATATTAAAAAGAATAGCGGAAATGAACAGCCCATCTCCGGGCAGGCTCAGAAAAAGTCGAAACGGAAACCCGGTTCGACGCCATCCGCGTAGAGCGGTCCAGCAAGGCGAAGAGAACGTAGAGGCCGCCATTCACACCTGCGGCAATAAACATTGCATCACGTTTCTGGTCCAAACGAATGGTCTGATCATAAAGAGCAATGGCGTCCGGCGTCGCTGTCGCATCCTGATAGCTTTTATACCGGTCGTTGCCGACCGTATGATAATAGGCTGCAGCACCGGAACTTAGAGTACCGAGGGCCAGGCAACCCCATTTGGCCCAGCGCAGAATGTTGCCGCCACTACGCTCACTCTGCCGCGAACTGAGTGTTGTAGACCAATCAGTCTTTCCGCCTGACTCGGCACTCTCCACTGGAATCCATCCCTGCCCACCCTCAAAGGCCACCTTGTAATAACCGTTTTCCTGAGCAAGGAGGGGCAGATTTTCATCCCTTTGCAACGTCCCGATCACATAAGCACCCCTTGCCGGTTTTTCCAGCACATTGACAAACGGCAGGACAACGTGGACCATCCGATCGGATGTTACCGCCTGCTTCCGGCGAGAGGGGCTCTCTGCTTTGCCCGGTTTCGATTTCGTCTCCTTGTCCACAGCGGCTGTTTTGACACTGCTTTTCCGCACCCAGCCCACCACCCCCTCCTCGTTTTTCACCTGGTACCATTCTCCTTCAATCCGGATAACAGTATAAACCCGGGCGCTCGAGATCGTCCCGATAATAAAAGAGCTGGCGGAGGGTTCTTCCTTCAGATTGGTGAGCGGAGTTTTGGAACTGATTATCAGTGTCTGGTTATCTCCCGCCTCACTGGAGAAAGATGGAACGGCTGCCAGCCTGCCATCAGAGGGGACCTCCGGCAAGGCTGTATTCGTCCCGCCGAAGACAAAAAGTGTAAATAGCAAAAACACACGCCAGGTGACAGAAACGGCCGCTCTCTGCACTATCTTCCTGTTCTCCATCGCTCCTCCCACATTCCTGAGGCACACGACCGCCGACTAATTGCCGGGATGGCCGCCTACTAATTTTCCATTAAACAGACCGGAAATCCAGCCTCCAGGACCTTGGCAGGCAGTTTGAGCATCCCTGGCATCCCGGCGGCAGCACGCGCCGGTGGATATTGCTCAATCCTGTTGATCAGGGTCAGGGCGCCAGTGGCCCCATCCAGGGCAAAGAGATTCCACCAATCGCCTTCTCCACTCAGGGGGACATTGAAACTGCGGATGAAGCCGCTGCTGCCATACAAATTGACGATAGCGCCGGAGGTGCGCAGCGCACCGACCCCCGCATAGTGGTGCACACAATAGTAATAGGTCCCAGGAAGTGTACGGGCAATGGTCGTTGTCTCCGGTCCGAAGCTTGTGACATCATCAACATCCAGATTAACATAAGGCGGCGCCACAAGCTCCCCTTTTGCCCCGAAGTAAATATGGTATCGCGCACCCTCAATCATGGGTGTGATGACATGGGAATCCAGATCACGAGGATTTTCCCCCCAGGTCAATACAATACGGAAACCACCATCCGTGCGGATATCGGGGCTGAGATTCATATAAAAGCTGGAAGTGACCACTCCGCCGACAATATTGACGACCAGAAAATCGCTGATGTAATCCGACCGGGTGAAGAAGGCGGTATAGGTGCCTGATGGCAGATCGGAGAAAGAAAAACTTCCGTCTGTTTGAGAGACTGTGGTGGAAACGACCGGTTTCATAGGATCGTTGATGCCGTAACGCAAAGTGACCAGGACATTGGCAAGAGGAAGCAGATTGGTAGCATCGCGCACAATGCCCATTATCGTACCATTAATGAGGGTAAATCTCGAGAGGTAGGTCACCGGAGCCGTAAATAGCGGAGGTGTCTGAAACAAGGTATTTGCAGGTATGTTAAGCGTCTGTTCCACCGTTGTATAGCCGGCAGCAGCTATGCGCATGGTAATGTCGCCGGTTTTCGTGGTGAAAAGGTAACGCCCACTCTGATCCGATATCACCGAGGTCACATGCATTCCGTTTGCATCCCGGACAGTAATCGCTGCATCTGCAACATTCTCACCCGAGCTGTAGTCCTTTATCTGGCCCTGCACCTCTACCATGGGGTCAGTGGACTCGGTCGTGAAGGTGAAAGTTGTCACAGCTTCAGTGGCCAGAATATAGGCAATTGTGGCGCCGAGATTATATGCGGTAAAAACCGCATTGACAACCCGAATCGGGAATAACCAGTTGTTCACGACCGTACGCGCGATCGAGACTCCAACAGTCTGGGCAATGATTTCGGTAATGTAGCTCGGATTTTCTGCAGCCGTTAAAAGACCGGTCTTGGCGATATCGACGACAATTTCAACTATCTTGCCCTCATGACTCCAACGGATGAGCTGCGCTTTCTTAGCAATGTCGGCCAAGATCTCTTCTGCGATTTTTTCAACCAGCTTGTAAAATGGATGCCTCACCGGTGCGCCCCGCAGTTCCACGGACAGCGAAGTCCCGGAGAGGACTTCAAAAATCGGTATCAGCATGTCAAAAACCGCGGTCATGGTTACAGGCGCGATGTAGCGCTCAAACGGAGGATTTTGCTCTCCCGGCAATAAGCCCAGACCGTAACAGCGAACAGCGACCGATTTGCAGCCCGCCACATCAGTACTTAGGGGCTTGCTGTAGGCACTGGGCATCAGATTTCTCTGACTGACAATACTATAAATGCTGATATCAGGGGAAGGAATTAAATCTGCCGCTGCACCGTCACTGCTGTATTCCGATCCGCCGGTGCTTTTATCGATATAAACGGAGATCCACCGCTTTGCCCGATTGGCTACCCTGAACGATAATTCCTGGCCGGCAAGCTTGTTGTCGATCACCTTGAGTCCGTTGATCTCAAAACTTGGGTTAGGTGTGTCACCGCCAATCTGCTTCAAATTGTTAAATCGGCTCATCCTCTCACGGGTCAGCGCCTCAGTCAATTCTGAAAAGACAATTTCCAGCACAGGGGTCAGCACCGGATTCGTATCAGTAATTGAAAAGGTTCCCTGATCGAGCTGATTTTGAATGGACTGGGTGAGCGCAGTGAAGGATGGCAGGGACCGGATGAGAGTCTTGAGCTCAGCGGCCTGCTCAAGATTGCTGGTACAAATAAAGGGGTATAAAAAAACCAGCGACTCTGCTGTTGAGCGAGCATCAAGCGTGTCCGGCGCCGCCGTCTGCCTCGTCACATTGATCGACATCAGCACCGGCTGTTCCGAGCCGTTGGTAACCATAATAGCCTGGACCGTATTCTCTCTCAAATTGATTGCGTATGTGCCGCCGTTAATCGAGCCCTCTTTCAGACCGGCATGTATTGTGAAGCCACTTTTTCCCATGGCGGCAGGCAACCGCACCATGCCCGTAGTGGGAATGCCGCCTGTCTCTCCGGAAAAATCAGGATCGAAAGGATTAGAGTGCTCCCTCTCCCCGCAGTTCATTACAACAAAAAGCAGTAGCAGGATCGTTAACAAAATACTCCGTGAGAAAACTTTATTACTCATAATAACCTCTCATAAATGAATTGCACATCACCAGTAAACGGTGAGAATTCAATTAATATGGGGTTAAAGAGGGTGTTGACAGAAAAAGATGGAAGACACCTTACGGAATGACTTATGGGTAAAGAAAGACAGTAGGAATCGGAGGAATTTTCAGCAGGCATTTTTTCTATCACCGCAGAAGACCGTAAAAGTTGATGAGACCAGACCAGAGCGCGTGTGCAAAACAAGGAATACGGAAAGCTTTTAATCAGACTGTGTAAACATCCCTCTGAACGGACAGAGAACAATATTTGGCGAGTAATTAAGAGCTATCAATTAGATTCTGTGTGTGCAACTATTGCACCACTTTATCTCGTGCAATCATTCATATATTTATCAATTATTTAAATAAAACATCATATTTGGCGATGTTGCAATTTATGCGATTTTGCGTTAAAATTGTTACAAGAAATGCAACATTGCCATATTTCGTAATGTTTATACAGATGAATCTCATTCCCAATATTTAGGCGCATTCGTCAGCCTTTCAGATTATTTTTTTACTATATCGTCATATTTTTTATCCCATCCACCCCTTGTCCTGGAAATGAAGAATCAGACCAAAGGGCGGCCGTCTCTGCATCTCACCATGTAACCTCGTAAAAAATCGATTAACTCAACACCACTCCATAACTACCTCTGGGACAATCGCTTATCAGTGTGAAATAATTATCATTTTCTACTACAGGGATCATATGCTGATAGAATGGTCTCTGGAAAGCACGCGGATCGAAAACAATCTCCGGTGGTTCACCGCGCGCGATTTCCATGCTTTTTGATGTTGTAAGCTCTAATTTCTGTCACTGAAAAGCAACCCTTTCCAGGAGGAAACATGACATCTGCTGAACTGATTTCCATCGAGGAAAGGTACGGCGCTCACAACCACCACCACCTCGACGTGGTCATCGAACGCGCCCAGGGCGAGGCCGGCGGGGCGCGCCGCTTCTGCGTCGCCCTCAAGGAGCGCGGCATCCTCGCCAAGGATACCCACAGCCACATCATCCGCCTCGCCCCACCCCTGGTGGTGACCAGGGCGGATATCGACTGGGCGGTCGGGGTCATCCGCGAGGTTTTTCAGAGCATCTAGCCTTGCCCGTCCCTCAGCCCGTTGCACCGCTGAGGGATGAACGCAAAGGCCAATGCCGGAAAGCAGACCCAAAAAACAGCCCCGGCGCATCCAGTGTGCACCGGGGCTGTTCTGTTCAATCCTGTTGCGGTCGGGCGATGGCGTTCTTCATCGCCTCCGGCCGCACCCGGGTTGAGAAGAGCCGAAGAGCAAATGAAGGTCCACAGCATGAAAGAGACCGATCAGGCTGCTGAGCTGGGCACGGAGAATGTCTGGCGTCTGCTGGTGCAGTACGCCATCCCCTCCGTAATTGCCATGACAGCCTCCTCCCTCTACAATATCACCGACAGCATTTTCATCGGCCACGGTGTCGGGGCGCTGGCCCTTTCCGGGATGGCGATCACCTTTCCGCTCATGAACCTCGCCGCGGCCTTTGGCTCGCTGGTCGGGGTCGGCGCCAGCAGAGTGAATCGGGTGCTCCGCCATGCCATCCTGCTGGCCACCAGGGCGATGACCACCGGAATTCTGATCGGCCAGCTGTCCCCGCACGCCTTTGCCGCTTCATGATTCGCCTCCCGTGGTCTTAAGCCGGATTCCTCCGCTTTCCATGACGACAGCGCCTGCGCTCGCATGGCGGAGCGAGCACAGGCGGCACTCTTCATCCCCCCACTCACTTCGCGGTCAGGATGGCAACCAGCTTGCTGTCAGGTTCGCCCTTTTCGTCGAGGATCGGGAAATCGCCCTTGTAGCACCAGTGGCAGTAGGCGATGTTGTTGGCCCGAAGGATGTCGGTGAGATCCTGATAGTAACGCAGCCTGATTTCGTTGTCGATGGTGGGATAGACACCGAATTCGCCGCAGTAGAGTGGCAGCTTTTTCTCGCGGGCATACTGGATGGCCGGGGCCATCTCCCGCTCCAGACGCGCCTTGTCGAAATAGCCGTTAGCCCAGGTACACATGGTCCCAGCGGCTTTGGGGGAAAGGTCACGGTAGACAAGGGTATCCACGATCTGTCCCGGATAGTTAACCGGCCCGGCGTATTCGGAGATATCGGTCCACCAGGCCTGGTGGTGTGTCAGGGCGAAGGGAGTGTAAAAGTGATAACTGAGGATAATGTGGGCATCATTTTCAGGTATACGCAGATCGGGAAAGGTGCTGGCGGCCTGCCAGCGGTTGGAGCCGATCACAAGCGTGCGTTCCGGCTCATCTACGCGAATCTGCTGGATCAGCATGGCGACAAGAGCATTCCAGTCCTCGGGATTATCCGCCACCGCCTCATTGAGCAGCTCATAGGCCACCATTGACTCCGGGTAGCGGCGCAGCTCCGCAGAGAGCTGCCACCACATATCGGCCAGCTTTTCCTGCTCCCGGGGATCGGTCCAGAGGGTGTTGGATTTGGCATTAAAATAATGCGAGCGGATGATGTGCAGATCGACAATCACGCGCAGCTTGTTCGCCAGGGCCGCCTTGACGGCCATGTGGAGCAGCTTGAAGGCCTCCTCTTCCCTGTGGCCGGTCGAGTCCCAGAGCTGGACCTCATCTACGGGAATGCGGACATGGTCGAATCCGATGGCGGCGATTTTGGCAAAATCGGCCTCGGTGATGTAGGCCAGCCGTTCTTCTCCCCGTTTTTCGCTCTGCGAGAGCCAGTGGCTGACGTTGACGCCGCTTCTGATCTCGAATTTTTCCGCCGGCTGCTCTGAAGTACAGGTGATGAAATAAAGTGAAAGCAGCACGAGCAGGACCGATCCGGCTGTTTTTCTGGTCATTTTGTGGCCTCCTGTTTTGGGTGAAACGCGATATCAGAAAATATGTTTTTCCTGGGGCGAGGATTGCATGACGAACTCTCGCGTATAATCAACATAGATGAACCAAACCAAAAAAGCAACATTTTCTTGTTCCAGGCCGCTAATTTGTATATATTTCAGAAGATTCAGAAACAGGATGATCCTCTGTCCAGCGTTATTCCACCATACCGGTTAACAGGCTTTCTGTCGATCATAAAGGCATGCGGCATGCAAACCAGAACTGTCAATTCAATTTTCTCATCCGCGTTTTCAATAATACTTTTTCTTGCAGCCAGCCCACTCTATTCTCAGGCGAACCCGCCTGAAGGAACAACCTGCATTATAGATACAGCCATGGTATTCAACCGGGCTGACACTTCGAGATATACTTTTATCTACAATAATGATGGCAAACGGACTCAACAGATCATCCAGACGCTCGCAGGTGAAAACTGGATAAACTTCAAACTCTACCTCTACACGCTGGATGCAATGGGCAACCCGATCTCCGAACTGCTGCATGACTGGAGAGAGGGAGAATGGGTCGGGTATAACCGGCGCACGCGCACCTTCGATCCCTGTGGCAGAGTTCTTTCCGATCTGGATGAACGCTGCACAGATGGATTGTGGGTGAATTACTGCCGTCACAGCCACACTTATGATACAAACGGAAACGAACTTGTTTATCACTTTGAAAACTGGAAAGAGGGGCAATGGCAGAGTGCTTTCCGCCAAACCTGTACGTATAATGCAGCCGGACAGCTGCTCACCCTGGTCTATGAAGATGGCATGAGCGGACAACTGCTGAATTCGTACCGCGACACCTATACCTATGATGCTGCCGGACATGAACTTGCCAAAGCAGAGGAAAACTGGACGAATGGCAAATGGGTCCCTGCTTACCGGGAAATCCGCACCTGCGATGCAGACGGGAACGAACGCTCCTATTCGAAGGAACAATGGGAAAATGAGCATTGGGTGAATTTCACCCGCAGTGCCAGTGAATATGATCCGGACGGAAATGAACTGGTCCGCTTGTGGGAACAATGGATGAATGGAGAGTGGGTAAATACCGGACGCTACCTTTACACCCACGATGCCGGGGGCAACCAGCTCTCCTTTACCTTTGACCAATGGGCGGACAGTCAATATGTGCATTACCTCCGGTATTCCTATTCATATGATGCCAGCGGCAACAGGCTGTCATCACTCCTTGAACGCTGGCAAGAGGATCAATGGGAGAATTCCACCCGCACCCTGTACGCGTATGATGCACGTGGTAATATGACTCTGATAGTTTCAGAAATCTGGAAAAATTCTCAATGGGCGCCGAAAGGCGATTTTATAAATATAACCGACAGCGCAGGAAACCATTATTACTTCTCTGGAGCCCAGATCTCCCTGCACTACCGGCAAATTGTGACGGGAGCAGTTTCCGGGCGAGCGAATCTTCCAGCATCGTTTGAATTGCATCAGAACTATCCCAATCCATTCAATCCCTCGACCAATATCTCTTTCACCATTCCATTCAAAACATTAGTGTCGCTGACGGTATATGATTTGCTCGGGAAAAGGGTGGCCACCCTCGTCAATGAAGAGCTTGCTGCCGGAAATCATGTTAGAGAATGGAATGCGGTCAGTCTGCCGAGCGGAGTTTATTTTTATCGCCTTCAGGCAGGTCCCTTTGCCGAAAACAGGAGACTTGTCTTGCAGCGATAAGGAAAACTTGCCGCTCGCACCTGACCGGAACAGCCGGTTGTCCTGGCCGGATTTAGGTGCGATAAGATCGCCCTGCTTGCGGAATCGGCGGGCAGGGAATTAAATTGTCGCTGGCCATACAGCCAGCGACTGTAGTGCTCAATAATCTTTCTGCATACTAGTCAGGGAGTGCCGGATGAAATACGTTGCTCTGCTGAGGGGGATAAATGTCGGGAAATCCGTCCAGGTTCCGATGAAAAGGCTCAAATCAATTCTTGAAGAGATTGGACTGATAAACGTGACCACATATCTTAATTCCGGAAATGCAATATTTGAATCCACCCTTGCTTCCAATGATGTCAAGGATTTGATTGAAGAGAAACTCTCAGACGAGTTCGGGCAAAAGATACCCGTTTTAATAAAGACGGCATCTGAAATAATTAAAATCAAAGACTCCATTCCGGCGGAATGGAAAAACGATGCAACCCAACAAACCTATATTGCCTACCTGTTCAGTGATGCAGCCAATCCTGACCTGATCGATGATTTACCGGTTAAAAAACAATATGTGGAGATGATCTATGCTTGTGAGGCCATCATCTGGAACATCAAGCGCGAGAATTACAACAAAAGTCAAATCACCAAAATAATGAATCATCCATCATATAGTCGAATGACGACGCGAAATGTCAATACAGCAAGAATGTTGGCGGCACTGTGCATGGAATAATCTGTTGGCCAGGCTATCCATATTATTGCCTCTGACAACTGCTCCAGCCAGATAAAGTAAATGTCGCGGCAAGCGCGATCGTGCCTGCCGGCTTCGGACCAATTATAATAGAGGAAATCCGGGCATGGACAGACTAAAGCTGTTATTATATCGGGACGGATGCAGTACGCCAACAGCCCGAATCTGGCCTCCACTCCTTTTCTCTCTCCTCCTCAGCCTGGCCTGCTCACCCCTGGTGACCGAGTTTGCGGAGGTCGAGGAGGCTGTTCTCTACACAGCCGCCCGTCCGCTGAATCACCCGGCGGTGGATACCCTCACAGCCATGACCTGGAACATTCGTTTCGGTGCCGGCCGGCAAATCCCATGGTTCGGCGACAGCTGCGGCGACAGGGTCATCCTGACGGAAAACGAGGTCTTTGCAACGCTGCAGGATATGGCCGAACAAATCAACCTCCTCCAGCCCGACATTCTCCTCATCCAGGAGATCGATATCAAATCCAAACGCACAGCCTATATTGATGAGGTGCAGTGGCTGCTGGACCATACCGCTCTCTCTTATGGCGCCTATGCCTCGATGTGGGAAGCCCAGTACGTTCCCAGCGACGGACTCGGCCGCATCAACACTGGCAGCGCCATCCTCTCGCGTTGGCCCCTGCACCATGCCGAACGCATCCAGCTCCCCCTGCGCGGCGACCAGGATGCCATGACCAAGTACTTCTACCTGCGCCGCAACATCCTCAAGGCGAAAATCGAAATGCCCGGGCATGCGGATCTCTGGGTGCTCAACATCCACGCCGACGCCTTTTCGACGGATGACACCAAGCATAAACATATCATCCGTTTCAAGCATGAGCTGGACAAACTCGCCGCCACCGGTGCAGCCTTTATCGCCGGCGGAGATTTCAACATGCTGCCACCGGGATCGGATTCGACCGATTTCTGCGACGAGGACCGCTGCCCGGACGAACACTTCCACGGCCCCGGCGATAACCCCTTTCACAAGGAGGGGAGCTGCTACACCCCGGAACGCGACTGGCTCAACGATATCTATGCCACCTACCTCTGTTCGGTGCCGCTCGACGAATACCAGGCCAATCCTTCACGCTACTTCACCCATACCACTGATCGTCATGCCGCCTGGGACCGCAAGATCGATTACCTGTTCAGCAGCAAACCCTGGCTGGCCGAGGGCAGCCAAACCCATCAGCAGCTAGTCAATCTCTCCGACCATGTCCCTGTCAGCGCCCGCTGGGTGGTGCCGCGATGAGAACTCCGCCTTTTCTCCATTTGCACCTCGCGCAGCTCTCGCTCCTGGCCGTGCTGATGTTCACTGCGGATGCAGCGCTTTGCGCTGCCGGGCCGGCAGAGGATCCCTGGTTCTCTTCAGCAAACGGCAGCGCCCGAACCCTTAACCAGGGCCGCTGGACCGTCGGAATCTTTCAGCCCCTGCGCCATGGCATTTCGGACCACATTGAGCTTTCAGCCCACCCCCTGCTTTTTCCCCTGCTGCCGAATCTCAGTCTGAAATGGTCCCACGTTCCGGCAGGTCCATGGCTGATCGCATCCCGCCACAGCTTTTACGATCCGACCCCCCTGCTGCGGCTGCTGCGCCGCAAGGGGACCGGCGGCATCCTTTCGCCCGAATTCGAGATCCCCAACATGGGCGCATGGACCAGTGAAATACTGATCACTCGCCCCCTCGGCAACGCCCATCTCATCACTTTTAAAGCCGGGATCAGTCTGTGTCTCTTTCGCTCCAGCGCACTCGACCATCGGACGACCATTGATCTGCCGCTGGTCTTCCCGCGGCTCCAGCCGTTTTATCAGGAATATACCTGGCGCAGCGGCATCGAAGGGATGGGCCGCCTCGGCCGCCGCTGGCTCTACCTGGTGGACGGCGATCTCTTTTACACCCCCGGGGGAGAGGAAAACTGGGCGCTAGAACACAAGGGCATGCTGCTGTGGGACAAAAGCAGCAGGGCGCAGCTGGGACTCGGGTATAAACTCACCTGGGGGGAATATCCCTTTGGCACGCAGTGGCATCTGCTCGGGCCCCTCATCGATCTGCAGTGGGGCTGGGGCGGGCGCTGAAAGCCACCTGTGTATTTTGACAGCTGCCTGGCTCATTTGCCGCAAGAGTGCGCTCGCGGCGTTTATCGGAATGAAGCAGTGACTCAATTGGATAAGGAAAGGCATTTATCCCGTCGAAGAAGGAAAACCAGGATGATCATACCCCTCCGCACCATCGTCAGCCTTGCCGGCGCACTGCTATTGGTCTGCATGACGCCGCTCTCCCTCAATGCACAGATACCTCATTCCAGGATTGGAATATTTGATGGCTTTTCGGACATTGGCTCACCCGGCATCCCGGGCTCCGTCAGCTGCCATGAACCTGGACAAATGGTCCGACTCTCCGGTTCCGGCGCCAATATCTGGTTCGCCAGGGACAGCTTTTCTTTCCTCTGGAAGCAGATGAATGGCGATTTCATCCTGCAAACACGGCTCTCATGGATAAGCACCGGCCATGAACCCCATCGCAAGACCGGCATCATGATCCGGGAGTCGCAGCGAGCCAGCGCTGCCATGGTCGCCTGCACCGTTCACGGGGACGGCCTGACCTGCCTGCAGTATAGGAAGGCCGGGGACGAAGATGTCCAGGAGATCAGATTTTCCGTAACCGGTCCGGATGTAGTGCAGCTCGAAAAGAAGGGCAATCTCTTCACGATGTCGGCCGCACGGTTCGGCGACAGGTATGAGGCGCAGAACCTCGAGAATGTGAACCTCCCGGATAATCTGCTGGCCGGCCTTTTCATCTGTTCCCACAACGACACCATTTCCGAGGAGGTTGAATTCACCAATGTCCGGATCTTCAATACGGCCCCGGATACGCTGGTGCAATACCGGGACTATCTGGGCAGTCTTCTTGAGATCCTGGAGGTCGAGAGCGGAAAGAGGCATGTGCTGGCCGGATCAGACCACTCCTGGCAGGCCCCGAACTGGACCCCGGACGGCAGCGCTCTGATCTACAATGCGGAGGGGCTCCTCTACCAGTCCGACATCCGGACCGGGGTCTCATCGCTCCTGAACACCGGTTTTGCTGACCGGAACAACAACGACCATGTCCTGAGCTTCGACGGGCGGCTTATCGGCATCAGCCATCATGCAAAAGAGAGCGGGGGAGAATCCGTGGTCTACACCCTGCCCGCTGCCGGGGGCACGCCCACGAGGGTCACCGCGAAAAGCCCGTCATACCTGCACGGGTGGTCCCCCGACAGCAGATTTCTGGTCTATACCGGTGAGCGGGACGGTGAATTCGATATTTACAAAATCCCGGCCGAGGGCGGCCGTGAAATCCGGCTGACGACATCCCGGGGCCTCGACGACGGATCAGAGTATGCTCCCGATGGCAGGTCCATCTTTTTTTGCTCCAGCCGCACCGGCAAGATGCAGATCTGGCGGATGGATCCGGACGGAAAAAATCAGCAGCAGCTGACTTTTGATGATCTGAACAACTGGTTTCCGCACGTCTCGCCTGACAACAAGTGGATAGCCTTTCTTTCATTCCCGCAGGAGGTCCCTGCGGACCAGCATCCCTTTTATCAGCGGGTCTATTTGCGCCTGATGCCCGCGACAGGCGGGGAACCCAGAGTGATCGCCTATCTCTACGGCGGCCAGGGATCGATCAACGTTCCGAGCTGGTCCCCGGACAGTCGCAGGATAGGTTTCGTCAGCAACGGGCAATTCAGATGATCGTTGACGCTGATATCGATTGCCAGGGTTTTGCCAGAAGACAGTCTGCCACCGGCTTCCCGATGCAGCACGGCCGGCTTTCCGGCGCAGCGCGGCCAGCTCGAACAAATTTTGACCAGTAGATCCAATCAAACAAGTGAGGCCATTCATGTCCAGAGCGCAGAATCGTCGAGAATTCTTCAAAACCGCCGGTGTGGTGGCGGCAGCCGCCTCCCTCGCGCCGGCAGGATGGGCCGAAGCGAAACGGGGCAGGACAGAAATGTTGTTGGGACTGGCTTCCTACACCTTTAGAAACTTCGGCACCGGGGAGATCATCGCCGTCACCAAACGGTTGGGCCTCTCCAACCTCTGCTTGAAGAGCATGCACATGCCGCTGGAGGCGAGTGCAGAGGAGATCAGGGCCACGGTGGAGAAAGTCAGGGCCGCAGGAATCGATCTCTATACCGCCGGCGTGATTTACATGACCAGCACAGCGGAGGTGGAACAGGCATTTGCCTATGCCCAGAGTGCAGGTCTGAAAATGATCGTCGGCGTGCCGGAATACAGTCTGCTGGAACTCTGTGATAAAAAAATCAAGGAGACCGGCATCATGCTGGCCATCCATAACCACGGTCCCGGCGACCAGCGCTACCCCAGTCCGGGCGATGTCTACAGCCGCATCCGCAGCCTGGATCCGCGCATGGGCTTGTGCCTGGATATCGGCCACACCATGCGCAACAATGAGGACCCATCCCAGGCGGCCAGAAAATATTTCGACCGGCTGCTGGATGTGCATATCAAGGATGTATCTGCAGCCTCCAAAGAAGGCACGACCGTCGAAATCGGCCGCGGCGTCATCGACATCCCCCGTTTCCTCAAGACCTTGCTCAAGCTCGGCTACAAGGGCGTGCTCGCGCTGGAATATGAAAAGGATGAAGAGGATCCGGAGCCGGGTTCAGCGGAATCCATCGGCTACATCCGCGGGGTCCTGGCCGCGCTCTAATTCGGTGGGCACGCCTGTTGTCAGACGAGCAAATGGCATCGGGGAGGCGATCTGCATCAAGCTGTGCAAGCAGTGCAGCCGGCCTTCACCATACGATCGATCCATGCCACGCACTCACTACTATTTGAAAGGATGATCCGTAATGCCAGGTTTGCGAAGCAGCTTCTTTATCTGGATGATCAGAAACAGACACCTGTTTCAACTCAAGCTGAAGCCTGAAGTGGTCGACGCCACTTTTTCCGTGGAAAAATTCAGAAAGGATGTGGACAAGGCGACAGCCGGCATGAAGATGCCCAAAGGTGTCACAACTCAAACAGAGCAAATAGATGCCATGGCGGCAGAGTGGATCATTCCCGAGCAGCCGGTTGAGGGCAAGGTGCTCCTTTATATCCATGGCGGCGGCTTTATTTCCGGTTCATGCACAACCCACCGCATGCATGTCGCCAAATTCGCGATGGGATGTCAGCTCAAGTCACTGCTGTTCGATTACCGGCTCGCCCCGGAACATCCCTTCCCGGCAGCTGTCGAGGATTGTGTTGCGGCCTACAGATGGCTTTCAGGGCAGGGATATGCCGCTCAGGACATTATTGTCGGCGGCGAATCCGCCGGCGGCACACTGACGCTTTCACTCCTGTTGGCATTAAAGGAACAGGGGATCCCTTTGCCGAAAGCGGCCTTTGCCATTTCGCCGGTCACCGACCTGAGGTGCCTGGCCGATTCCTTCACATATAATGCAAAGAATGATATCGCCCCCATGGGCTCCTGGAATGTGTGGACACAACTTTACATCGCCGATAAT
>Ga0302250_1000960_pt1 | contig 23785 bp, 17 predicted proteins | sample AAG_RA_Asp_MG_FD_193536 | JGI IMG/M metagenome (GOLD analysis project Ga0302250, IMG submission 193536) | Enriched activated sludge microbial communities from anaerobic digester in WTTP, New Holstein, Wisconsin, United States - AAG_RA_Asp | ecosystem: Engineered > Bioreactor > Anaerobic >... | reverse complement strand
AATTCCAGCCCGCAGGCCAGTTTGCGGGATTAGTGCCATAGGTGCTATAACTGTAGCAGGGAGTTAATCCTTCCTGCAGGCTGCGGCGATTGCTATATTCAATGGCATTGAACCAGGAAACATAATACACTGGATAGTTAGAGCCAACTCCATAACCTGATGCTGGATTAGACCCCATCACCGCTTGATATCCTGCCTGAGTAAGCTCGTATTTATCGATGTAAAAACTGCTGACGGTCACATCTGAGGTGCCGTTGTTAAAGGTGCCGCCCTCTACCAGGATGAAGTTCTCCGGCATGGGTGGGCTGCTGCCATCATCCGCATATACTCGGTAGAGATAGCTGCCATCCAGGCTGTAGCTTTCGGCACCGGCGTTCCAGATGATGTGCTTATTGGTTCCGGAAGGCAGATCATCACCAAAATCCCCGCTCAGATTGGCGGGACTGGGGATAATGTCATAGCTGCTGCCATTATTGCTGCTGAGCTTGAAAGTAATGTCACAAAGCTCGCCATTGGCATCATAGAGATCATAGTAAATATCCACAATCTTGCTGCCATCCGTGCGCTGGCTGGCTGTTACATTGCTTACTACAGGTGCGGCATTGGGAATGGGTGTTTTTTCCACTTTGATATAGTCCCAGTGGGCATATTTGGTAGTGCCATCAAACTTGCTGGATAAGCGCAGGCGCAGGTAGTTGCTGCCAGCAGGGACATCCACCGAGACCGCTGTCCAGGCATTGCTGTTGTTATTTGCTGTTACCCAGTTATCCCAGTTCGTACCGTTGTCGAATTTTACGCTGTAACGGCAATAGTCGTTAGTGGTAGCCAGGTTTTTGGTGAAGTAATAGAAGCTTACGTTGTAGGTATAGCCCGCCTGCAAGGTAAGGGTTTGGAAGCTGAGGGTACTTTCCACATTGTCCAAATCCCAGCCTGCCCAGTAGAAAGTGCCGTTATAGGCAGTGGCACCACCCATGCTTTCGGAAGTGGGGCCCCACCAGATGCGCTTGGCGTCCGGGGTGGGATTGGCGGTGTAGCCCCAGGTATCGTCGGTACCAGATTCGAAACTTTGCAGGGCAAGGGTTTCGGCAAAAACAAAGGTAGCAAACAGAACAAACATGGCTGCCAGTAACAGACGTAAGGTATAGGCGGACGCTGATCCGCCTTTTTGTTTAGGCGCTACGGCGAGCGCCGGTACGCTATAAATCCACTTCATTTCTCACCTCCGATATTGTAGCTATGCAGTGCAGCCTTAAGCTCCGCCAGGCTGATTTTGGCTTCAGGATTGGCCAGGGCGGCCTGAATCACATTGTCCACATCGCCACGATAGTTCTTATATGCCAGCACCTTGTAAAACATCTGGGTTCGGAATTCCGCCACATCGTGATGGGTGTAAGTAGTTGTGTAGCTACGCCCCAGGAAGTAATAATATTGGTCATCCTCATAGGGGGTTTCGTTATAGAGCACAATGTAGCCATCGGGAGTCATGGGGCTGTGATAGATGTTTTGCGTAACCGGTTGCCAGGTGATTACTGCGTCTATTCCGTTACTGGTATTCACGGCTACTCCATCAGGGGGCAGGGGCGGAACGTAAGTGATGGAAAATGGACTGGCGCTGGCTTTTTGGGAGTAGTTGCCAAAGCTGTCGGAGACTTTGATCCGCACCCTGGCATTGTAGCTTTGCACGGAAGGCAGCGCCCAGGGATGGATGCCATCGTTATTGGTATTCTCGATGATGTTGGTGTAATCGGTACCGCCATTCAGGCTGTACCAGAGATTAACGCTATTGGACAGGATATTGGTATCCGTAGCGCTCCAGGTGATGTCCCTGGTGTCGCCGATATACCATGCTTCTCCTCCATTGGGAGCGATAATGGAAAGGATGGGATCAACGGTGTCGTTGATAACCGGTGCCGTGGTGCCATAGCCAGTAAGCGCCAGCAGCCCGGAGCCAAACATAAACAGGATGCAGAGTAGCATTGCTGTTTTCATGGGTTCCTCCATATTTTGTTGTTTATTTAGTTAGATATGCAAGCACAAAGCCTAATGTTTACGATCGCATTACAACACAAAACTTGTCAAGAACAAAAATGGGGGGGGTAACTCGTTACTATACTGCGCGTTACGTACCTCTGTCAGCAATTTTCATTACGCATTGCAATTCCGAGCGGTAGTCTTCCATTATGGACTCAGCTTCTATGTATTTTTAATATGAAATCCGGAGCCAGTTCCCGGTCACCGTATCCCAGTTCCCCAAGTGCCCGGATGATCTGCATGAGTATCCGGAGAAGGTCAAGCTATCTCTCGAATCGAGATACATCGGCAGTCCCGGCTACATCGACTTCGGAATCATCATCATAGAGGACGATGGCGATGATATCACCTCGAGTTAACCATAAAACCATAAAAGCATAAATACAGAGGAGCATAAATGTTCAAATACGGAATCAGTTACTACATCATGGAAGATGGAGTTCGCAAGCCTCAGTCGGGAGTGGATATCCGCTTACTCAGACCCGGAGCTGACTGGCAATCAGGTAGAAAGCTAATCGAGACCGAGAACTCGGGCTACTACGACTGTCTGATCGAAACTGAAGCCGATTGCGGGTTCTATGAGATCTGGGACAATCGGGGTAATCCTAATGGCAGCTTCAGTGGCAAGACCTGCACCATCGGTAAGCTTGATGCCAGGGGATTGCAGAATGACTGTATCTTTGGCAATCATATCCTGGATGGAGTGGTAACCGGAAGCAAGATCGCCAATGCAGCTATCGGTACTGAGCACCTGCAGAATGGCCTGTTATCGCTCACCAAGCTGCAATACGAGATACAGGATCAGGATAAAGGCGTAGGCGATAACAGCCAAACCAGCCCGGCAAAGCTAACTGAGGATAAGATCATCACCCACATGCTTGATAAAGAGTATCAGGAGATTCCGCATATCTTCCTAACCAACCAGTGCGATGCCTTCCTCTACATAGCCGATATCATGATCGAAGGGAATCTGGTAACCATCCTAATCGGGATCAGCCAGGTCTATACAGCCACTGACCCCTTCTATAAACTGCTTGCCCTCTGCGATTCTTGTTTTGCTTGGTCATCTTGATCTCCTTCTCGGTTACCCGACTGTTGATTTATGGGTGCTACAATGCACCCCTCGCACAGGTGGTCAAGTCCTTTCCGCTCAATATTATAAGAAAGATCGAGGATATTCAAGCTTGACATAGAAACACCCAAATTCGATCATGTCCTCAGCCTACAGACCCTACATAGAATGCCCTCCGATACGTGGGAACACCGCCCGGTGTTTCCCACGTTTTTTTTGGGGGATAGATAGACCAATATGATGATGGGTATCCGGATAAAGAGAGTTCGATTTGCAAAAACGATGATCAGAATCATTTGCAAAAACGGTGATCAAATTTGCAGAAACGGTGATCAGGAAGTCCCCCAAAAAAGCCATTTGCAATTTTCAGTGATCAGATTTGCAGTTTTCAGTGATCAACTACAGCACTTATATTGCACTTATATAATCACTTAGCGTATATCAACACTCTTCGTCCTTGCTCCAAAGCATTAATTAAGTATTAATCCCCCATTAATCAAGTCTTAATTATTAACGCTTGATTAAGGGTAGATGAACATATGATTAACACTGTTAAGCAAGGAAGTTGAGACCGGAAAATTTGGCTTTTTCTGAGATTAGTTGACAACCTAAAAAACAACCTAAAAAACCGTAAAAACCTCATTGGCAATAAATTACAACATGTTATCCACATGCCAAGCAACGATATTTGTCCTGAGCCAGGTGTTACTTGCAACTTCGCTTTATGTTGTCTCTACCGTGTTGTCTCTACCGTGTTGTGGACCGCGTTGACTTCGCGCATCGTTTTTCAGGACATTGTGAGCTTATTGTATTGTTGTGCCAGGAGCTCCTCGCCCTCTCGAAACAAAGGGCAGAAAAAAAAGTTTGCTTTGACACATATCTTGCGTATCCTGTATAATACCCCCCAGGGGTATAATAAAAACTTTGCAGAGGAACCATGGAAACAAAGCGCTGTCACGATCCACGCAGATCTCATCACGACAACGAGACGAAGAAAAAGCTGGTTAACCGCCTTAAACGGATAGAAGGCCAGATTTCCGGAGTGATCAAGATGATCGAGGAAGACCAATACTGCGACGACATTCTTACTCAGATTTCGGCGGTTCGTAGTGCCCTTGGTTCGGCGGCGGAACTTCTTTTTAAGGCACATCTGAACACCTGCATTTTGGAGCAGATCCGTTCCGGTTCAGATGAGATAATGAACGAACTGCAAGCTACTATAAAAAGACTCATGAAAAACTAGGAGAAAAAATGAGATATCTGATATTAACCCTGATCGCACTTTGCAGCGCTTTCCCCTTACTGGGACAGCATTGCGGCAACTGCGATGACTCGAACAAAGCAACCATGATCAACAAGACAAATGTTTCTGCACAGGTTCTGAAAGAAGGCAAGAAACAAAGCATAAACAGCGATTACTATCTGGTGTATTCCTGGCAGAAAAAGCCGAAAATTGGTATGGCGGTTCTGATGGTGGATGTATTTCGCAGCAAAGACAATAAGCGCAGCGACGATTTTAAGATCACCGCAAACGCATATATGCCTTCCATGCGCGGTTCCCACGACACTGGCGACCGGCCAATGAAACTGAACAAAAACAAAAGGCACCTGATAGACGTAAACTTTATGATGCTTGGCGATTGGGAAATCGAACTGAAGGTAGCCAAAAACTCACGCGAACTCTTTAGCGGCCTGGTTCAAACCAAGATTTAGCTTTCGGGGACACCATGGATCAGAGAAACAGCTCCTTTCTGGGTGCTGGTGGGCTTCCCTGTGCCTTAAAAATTGGTTTGCTAGCATCCATGCTGCTGATGCTAAGCCCTCTGCTGGCAAACGACAAGCTCTTATTTTGGGAGGCACAGATGGTAGGCGGTTATGATCTGGAAGCCGGCCAGGCAATCCTGTATTCGCATCATCCCCACCACGCCATGCAAAAGCCGTCAATAGGTTTTGATTACATTCAAAGGCTGGGCAGCGAAAACCGGGATTGGGGTCTGATCGCCCTCCAATACCGCGTTGCCTATCAGGAAACCCAGGAACCCCGCTTCGCCTCGCAGCTTTACAATGCCTATCTTAAACTGAAGGCAAGACCCCTGGATCTTTGGATCGGAAGTAACAAACCCGCCTTGGGCCTGAACCAAAACCTGGACAATCATGCCGCCCTGTTGCCGGATATGAGCAGCCGGGTTTTTACCTATGACCGTGATTGGGGAATTGGTGCCGCCAGGGACTATAGATTCTGGCAGCCCTCACTTTCGCTTAGCAACGGTTCCGGTATGCGGCTGTACAACAAGGAAGGTAATTATCTGCTGGCCGGAAGGCTGGGCTTGGGAAATTTCAACGCCGCCAATTACAATCTGGGCTTTTCAGCCGCCCATGGCAAAGTATTGGAAGCGATGGGATATACGCTTGGCCATCCCAATTCCTCCACTGGCGAATATATATTGCACGACATGAACTATCTGGGTATGGATGCAAACCTTCGCTACCTGAATTATGAGCTAAAAGCCGACCTGCTGGCCGGGCGTTTTTACCGTAAAGAAGCCTATGCAGCCTTGCTTAGAGCAGGATACAATCTCCTGCCCGAAGATGGGCTGAAGTTGGAAGCCCAGGTGTTGCACAGCAGGCAAGTGGATAATGAACTAACCGACTACTCAGCAGCCGCTGCCTTGCGGCTTAATCCGGATCTAATGTTAAGAGCCATGAGCGTTTACCAGGCTCAAAAAAAGGAATGGAAACTGGTGGCGCAGCTTTATTTTTACAAGCCTTTTTCTCAATAAAGGAGCTTATAATGTTAAAACGCTTCACTTTGATAATCATCCTGGCATTGCCTGTTATTCTGGCTGCCGCCACGGGCTGTGATTTGAATGATCCCGACGCAGACATAAAAAGGTTGTTTCCTCAATCTACCAGCTACAAAACAAGCTATCTGTCGCTAACTAGGATTGGCGGAAAAACAGCCCTGCAGGAAGTGGAAAGACGGCTGGGGGACAAGTTTTCCGGAAGCTACGAACAGGTGGACGTTCCCTATACACTGTATTCGGTGTTTCGAGATAAGAACCTGATCGGATATGTGCACGGCGTAAATCAAAAAGGCCAATATGGCGGTTTGCAGGTATTTTTGGCGTTAAATCCCCAAGGTAAGATCAACGCCTTTTACTTCCAAAAACTTAGTTCCAAACAAGGTAAGCTTTTCAAAAGCCGGGATTTCGCTCAGCAATTCTCCGGATTGGGACTAAACGACTTTGCCGCATTGAATATCAAAACCGGAACCGGAACCGGCAAGGCAACCGCAATCAAAAACCCCGCTCCAGATGCAAAAGCAGATTTTCTGGCAACTCTAAGGGGTGTAAAGAAGAACCTGATCCTGATGGACATGTTCGTGTTTAATAAACAATAAGGAGATAAAATGCCCAGTATTACCGGCATTGCCTATAAAAACCTGCGCCGCAAAAAAATCCGCAGTATCCTGACCATCATCGGCATATCGCTTTCCGCCTGGGTTCTGGTTAGCCTATTTGGTTTCAACCGCGGCTATGAAAACTCCCTGAACCGGGATATCGACAACCTGGGATTTCAGATACTGCTAACGGCAAAAGGATGCCCCTACGAAGCGGCAACCCTGATGCTGCAAGGAAGCCAAAGCCTTCGCTACATGCCTGAAAGCACCTTGGACAGCCTGCAAGCCGATCCGGCTGTGGACAAGCTGTCTCCGATGCTGATGCAAACGGCTTTCGACATAAACAAAGGCGAAGAAGGAGGCTTTGTAGCCTACCTGGGCATCGATCCGCAAACCTACCCCGGCATGAAACCTTATCTCAGCTTTACCCAGGGTGCCTGGTTTAAGGATAAAGCAGCCCAAGAAGCCGTATTGGGCTATGAAGTAGCGGAATTGGAACAAAGGGAAGTGGGTGATCTGATATTGATTCCGGACAAGGAAGTGGAAGTGAAAGTGGTTGGAATCCTTGAGCGCAGCGGCACTCAGGATGACGGTACTATCTTTTTGCCATACAAAGCGGTTCAGGATATCTTCGGAATCCCTGGCCAACTGACCAGTATCGGGATAAAGGTAAAACGCGATGTGGACATCAACGCATACGAGGAAAAGCTTTACAGCATTCCAGACGTGCAAGTGGTCTCCATGGCCCAGGTGAAGAACACCATTTCAAATCTGGTGTCCACTGCCCGGATAATGGTGATGTCTATCGCCATCATTGCCATTTTGATAGCCATGTTTGGAGTGATGAACACCATTCTGATGTCCGTTTTGGAGCGCTATCAGGAGATTGGAATTATGAAGTCGATGGGCGCAACTACACTGCATATCTTTCAACTGATCTGGTTTGAAACCATCATCCTGTGTTTAATGGGAAGCCTCTTCGGCTCGCTTTTGGCGGTTGCCACAGCAGAACTTACGGAATCACTGATCCGCTACATCATGCCCTATGCTCCCTCGGGCTCCTTGATCAGGATTGATCCTCTCCTGATCCTGAGATCCATCGGCATCATTACTGCGATAGGGCTTTTAAGCGGGATCTATCCGGCCTTGCGGGCAGCAAGAATCAAGCCCATCGAAGCCATTCGCAACAGCGAGGGGGAAATATGAGCAGCATTATCGCGGCAAATGAAATCAGCAAAACCTATCACCGCGGAGCAGAACTGATCAACGCCATAAACAGGGTGAGCCTCGAGATCAGAGCAGGCCAGTTTGTATCCTTCGTGGGCCCCTCCGGATCAGGGAAAACGACTCTGCTGCACCTTTTAGGATGTTTGGATGAGCCCAGTGAAGGGGAGTTGACCGTAGATGGGACAAAGGTGTTTTCAGTAAGCTATGGTCTGAAAGAGAAAAAACTTACGCTGCTCCGACGCGACCTTTTCGGATATATCTTCCAAAAATTCTACCTGATTCCCACCTTAAACGTTAAGGAAAACATCATGCTGCCCCTGGCTTTCTCACGAAAAGGGGTTTCAAGCCAGGAAGTAAACCTACTGGCCCGGAAACTTGGCCTCGATCACAGGCTTGGCCACCTGCCCCGTGAACTTTCAGGAGGTGAAATGCAGCGGGTAGCCATTGCCCGGGCCTTGCTGAACAAGCCCAAGATCCTGCTGGCCGATGAGCCCACCGGAAATCTGGACAGCCAGCGCAGCGACGAGATCGCAGATATTTTGTACGAATTGAACAAGCAGGATGGAATCACCGTAATCCTGGTAACCCATAATCCCCAGTTGGCCAGGAAAGCAGACACCTGCATCCATCTCGTAGATGGAAAGATAGTTAGCCAAACTGAAAGTTAAGGATCCCTCATGACTTGCTGGCTGCAGTCTCTGAATTGGACGGGCAGCCAGTAAGCTTTTTGTCTGCGTAAAAGTTGGTTGGAACGCCGGAACAAAAACCTTGCTTTGGCATAGTAGTTGCTTATTATATGGTTAATTTTTAGTATCAGGAGTTCTGAATGAAACGACTTTTGTTTATCTGCCTTTTACTTGTGGCAGCTTGGACGCTTTTTGCCCAAACGGGTCTTTTTGGTCTTTACTACGGCGAAAGCTATGGCGCTGTGAAGGATAGCCTGGAAAACTACGAGCCCGCCTTTGACTGCATCGAAGAAGAAGGAACTCGCTCAGTTTATGTTTCTTACGATAACGAATATGTAGATCAGATAGTTTGCTATTTTGACAAGCCCAATGGTTCCCTGGTTTCCTGGCAGGTTTTTTACATCGAACAGCCCGAAGAGGATATCTGGGATATCGCCTATGATGCAGCTTACGATTGGCATGATGAAGGCGATTACGACGACGACTTTGAAGTATATAGCTGGGAATTAGGAGGAGGAAAAATGCTTCTTATGGGATATAATTCAGATTATTGGCTGGTGGCGGATTATTACAACGAGGCCTATCCCGATATCTCGGAAGTAAAATACTGGTGATTTGAACATATAAAAAAAACAGGCGGAATGATGTTTTCCGCCTGTTTCTATTATCCTGTGAGTTATTCGAATTTCAGGATCAGGAAAGCCGGCTGTTTGTTTGTATCCATCGTGTAGAGCCTGATGGTTTTGCGGTTTTCCTTTTCCATGTTTTCTTTGGCAGTATCCAGTACTGATCCAAATTCCTTGGGGCTATTCACCTCTGTACCGTCGATACTCATGATCACATAGCCTACTCGCAGACCGGATTTGGCCGCCACGGAGTTTGGCTCAACCTTGGTGACCACCACACCCTTGTCGCCGGTAATGCCCAGGCGTTTGGCGGTAGAGCTGTCGATAGCATCCACGCTGATCCCAGTTGCCACTCCGCCCTTCACGGTGTCGGAAGCGACGGTTGCATCATCCGGAAAAGCTTCCAAAGATATCTTTACGGTTTTTTCCTTGTTGTCGCGTACGATCTTCAAGGGAATCTCTGCTCCTATCCTGGCTGTGGCGATGGCGATGCGGAATTTTGCCACGCTGCCAACCTTTTCGCCATTGATTTCTAAAATCACGTCACCCACCTGTAATCCGGCTTTTTCAGCGGGAGAATCCTTTTCGACCTTGGAAACCAGAACCCCAGCCACTTCTTTTAGATTGAAGGACTCCATGATGTCGGGAGTAATTTCCTGGGGTAAAATCCCGATGTACGCTCTGGTTACTTTGCCACTGGCTACGAGGTCTTCCACCACCCGTTTTGCCAGGTTGATCGGAATGGCAAAGCCGATGCCGACGTTTCCGCCGTTGTTGCTTGCCAGAGCGGAGTTTATGCCGATCACTTCACCCTTGATATTCAGTAAAGGGCCGCCACTATTACCGCTGTTGATGGCTGCATCAGTCTGGATGTAATCCTGGTAAATGGGAGAGTTGTCGCCCAGATTCAGATTTGCCCGGCTGGTAGCGGAAATTACGCCCAGGGTGACGGTTCTGTCCAGGCCTTCATTGAAAGGATTACCGATGGCAATAGCCCATTCGCCTATCTCCAGTTTGTCCGAATCGCCCAAAGGCGCAACGGTTACTTTCTCGCCTTCCTTCACGGTTATCTTTATCACCGCCACGTCCGTATTTGGATCAAGGCCAACCACCGAGGCCGTGTAGGTCACCTTGTCGGCCATGGTAACGGTTATGGTACCCTGCCGTCCTTGCTCCACCACGTGATTGTTGGTAAGGATAAAGGCTTCGCGGGTCGTGGTATTGTATTCATAGATGAAACCGCTGCCCATGGAAACTACAGGACGGGTTTGCTCCTGGGGCTGCTGGGGAAAAAACTGCCTGAAGAAGGGATCATCAAAGAAAGGGTTGCGAAATCCGGGAACGTTTACCTTGGCTTCAACGCGGATCTGCACCACGGCTTCCCGCACGTTTTTCACCACTTCCACCACGGGATTGGGCCCGGAAACGTCCATCGGGCTTATCTTAGCTGTTGCACAGCTCATCATGCTCAGGGCAATAAGTATTGCCACCATTGTTTTCCATACATTCATAGTGAATCTCCTGATTAAATGTAGAATTCCTGTTTTATATACTATGTGAAAGAAAAAAACCTGCGGGACTTTAACCCGTCTGAAATGCTACATAAAGACATATTATCCCGAGGGGCTGCCTGAGTCAAGCGAAAAATCTGCAAATGAGAAACCGGTTGTAGAAGAAAATATTCATTGACAGATCATGCCCTTGTCCTATTTTTTACCAAATGGTTAAATATGAATCCATAAAGGACTGATTTATATGGCGATAGAAGGAATCAAAGAACGCATTATCCAAGCCGCTGCTGCTGAGTTTTTGCAAAAAGGCTCTGGGGGAGCCAGAATGCAGGTGATTGCCGATAAGGCCGGGATAAACAAAGCTCTGTTGCATTATCACTTTCAAACCAAGCAGCGGTTGTATGAAACGGTTTTAAGACAGCAGTTTTCCAAGCTGATAGATTCTCTGTTTGAACAACTGGAGAAAGAGACGGATTTTGACACCTGGCTGCAAAGCCTGATCCGCAAATACTTGCGAGAAATAATGACCGCTCCGGGCTTGTCGCGCTTCGTGCTTTGGGAATTGAACAGCGGGGCCAAGGTTCTGCCTCAGCTTTTTAAGAAATGCCTGGCGGACAAAGGGCATGATCCCAGCTTTATACTGACGACCATAAACAGGCGTTTGCAGGAAGAGGGGCTTGGGAACATCGATCCTGTCCACTTCTTATTGAATTTGCTGGCGCTTTGCATTTACCCTGTTATCGCCAAACCGATTTTGGAGCAGATCCTCGGTAGTGGGTATTTCAAGGCTGGGGATTTTATTGCCAGCCGGGAGGAGGAGATTTTCAAACTGCTCAAACAGGGCATCTATCGCCAAAACGAGGAGGATAAATGAAAAGATTTTTAATGTTGTTGCTTATCCTGGCCTTGTTAGCTGCCTGCCACAAAGCTCCCCGGGAAGTGATTTGGACCAGTGTGATCGAAGCGGATAGCTATCGCATCTCTGCTCTGGGAGGAGGTAAAATCCTTTCTCTGAAAGTTCAGGAAGGCGACCTGGTAAATCCTGGCGATACTTTGGCTATTCTGGATTCCCGTGAGTTGCAATACAGCCTGGATCAGCTCCAGGCTTCAGCCAATGAGTTACATGCCCAGGAAGCCTTATTGGAAACTCAAATCAGCCTCGCAGAAAAAGACCTTGGCTACCAAAATGCACGCCAGAACCGCAGTGCCAGGCTTTTTGAAGCTGAGGTGATCCCCTTGCAGAATCTGGAGGACAGCCAGTTGATCCAAGGCAAAGCAGAGCTTCAGCTTAAGGCCAGCAAACAGAACTTGGGAGTCCTCAGCGCAAAAAGAGAAGCCCTAAGCGCTCAACAGAAAATTCTGGCCAAAAAACTTAGCGATTGCCTGATCACCAGTTCTTTTGCCGGAAGAGTGGAAACCCTTTTCTACAATGAAGGTGAAACCATTCCGCCTTTAGGTCAGTTGGCTTCCCTTACAAATCTGGACACTCCTGAAACCAGCATCTACGTGAGCGAAGAATGGCTGGCCAGGCTGAAACCGGGAATGGCAATGCTGCTGAAGGTGAAAGGCCAGACCAAACCAATAAAAGCCAGCATAATCCGGATCAGCGACAAAGCCGAGTTCACGCCCAAAGCTGTATTAACCCCTGATAACCGGAGTGTGATGGTTTATGCAGTTCGTCTTAGAGCCGAAAATCCAGAGGGAGTACTGAAAGACGGCATGCCGGTAGACGTCTTGGTGCCATGAACGTAGTACTGGTAAAAGAGCTTGGCTTCGCCTACGGGCTTCAAGCAGCCCTGCAAAACGTAAACCTGGAAGTTCCGGAAGGCCTGATCTACGGACTGATAGGACCCGATAGCGCAGGAAAAACCACCCTGATTAGGGCTATTTGCACTCTTCTACCGTATAAACAGGGTATGATAGAAGTCTTGGGCAGGGATGCGCTGAAGAATTCTGCCGCCATTAGGGCTCAGATAGGCTATATGCCTCAACGCTTTTCATTGTATAAAGACCTTTCCGTGGAGCAGAATCTGGAGTTTTTTGGCCGGCTGTTCGGAGTTAACTCGCAGACCAGAGGCCAAAACATGGAAAAGCTCTATCGCTTCTCCCACCTGAAACCCTTTGCCAAAAGGCTGGCGGGGAACCTAAGCGGCGGCATGCAGCAGAAGCTTGCTCTTTCCTGCGCCTTGATTCATACTCCCAGTTTGATTGTTCTGGACGAACCAACCTTTGGGGTAGACCCAGTTTCCAGGATGGAATTCTGGAGCATACTACACTCCCTGAAGCAAGAAGGAATCAGCATCCTGGTCTCCACACCCTATATGGACGAAGCGGAGCAGTGCGACCTGATTAGCCTGATCGACAAAGGCCAGATAATCGGCCAGGGCAGTCCCGCCGACATTCTTGCAGCCTGGAGTGGCTGGTTATACAGGCTTAAATCCAGCGATTTGCAAAACCTGTATCGTTTTCTGAAGGCTCAATCCCGTCTGGATGATTTGCAGCTATTCGGCAGTGAGATTCATTTGGGTTCGGATTCGCAGCTAAGCGATTCTCTCTTTATTAATTGGCAGCGACAGTGCCCCTGCCTGGAAGGCTGGGAACAAATCCAACCCAGCATGGAAGATGCATTTCTGAAGATGATGAAATGATCGAAACGATTAACCTGAACCGGAAATTTGGTTCTTTCACCGCCGTGGATAATCTGAATCTGAAGATTGATAAAGCTGAGATCTTCGGGTTTCTGGGCGCTAATGGAGCAGGTAAAACCACCACTCTCAGAATGCTGTGCGGCTTGCTGACTCCCACCTCCGGCACGATAACGGTAAATGGCTTGAATGTGGTAAAAAATCCCGAAGCGGTGAAGCGCAGTTTGGGCTATATGAGCCAGAAATTCTCTTTATACGGCGACTTGAGAGGTATCGAAAACCTGCAGTTTTACACCGGAATTTACGGAATTTCCTGGACAGCAGCCAAAACAAACATCAAAAGCCTGATCAGCCAGTTTGACCTGGACAAGTATCTGAAACTAAAAACCTCTGAACTCCCTATGGGCTACAAACAAAGGCTCAGCCTGGTTTGCGCCTTGGTGCACAATCCCCCTTTGGTCTTTTTAGACGAGCCAACCTCTGGCGTAGACCCCAAGGCTCGCAGAGAGTTTTGGCAGGTGATAAACGAACTGGCTTACAGCGGAAAAACCGTCATCGTCAGCACTCACTTCATGGACGAAGCGGAATACTGCAACCGGGTGCTGATCATGCAGGCTGGCCGGGAAGAGGTTTGCGGCAATCCCTTGCAGCTAAAGCAAAGCCATCGAGTAGCAACCATGCAGCAGCTATTCCTGAAAATCGCAGGAGCCGACAATGCCCAGTCCTAAACGCATCACAGCCATGGCATCCAAGGAGCTGTTTCATATTCTGCGGGATCCCCGAACTCTGGCCATAATAATACTGATGCCTGTTTTACAATTGATCATCTTTGGCTATGCCATGAACCTGGAAATCCGCAGGGTTCCACTTCTGATCGATGATCAAGCCAGAAACGCCTCTTCCGAAAGGCTGATAAACGCATTCAGCCATACGCCGTACTTCCAGATCGTGCCGGCAAACCAAAGACGCCTGGAGCCGGAAGAGCTTTTCAAAGAGCGCCGGGCTCAGGCAACGCTTTGCATCCCTGTTGATTTTGGCTCAGCAAGCCAGGTCCTGCTGCTGAAGATAGACGCCTCAGACCCCAATAGCGCTCAATTGATCCAAAGCTATGCACAAGGCATAATCGCTTCAGGTTTTCCCGCATCTTTGGACCTGAGACCATTCATCCTTTACAATCCAGATCTGAAGAGCTCATTCTTTTTCGTGCCGGGTTTGGTTGCCATGATTCTGGTAATGATCTGTGCCTTGCTTACCAGCATCTCAATCAGCCGTGAAAAGGAACTCGGCACGCTGGAGCAAATCCTGGTTTCACCTGTTTCCGCGATGGAGATATTGCTTGGCAAAGTGCTGCCTTACATTTTTTTGGGTCTGGCCGATGCACTTTTGATCCTGGGAGTGGGAATGCTCCTGTTCCAGGTGCCGTTCCGAGGGGATTTTTTGGTGTTTTTGGGATTTACTTTTCTATATGTGCTCTGTTCTTTGTGCTTGGGTCTGCTGGTATCGACCCTCGCCAAGACCCAGCAGGCGGCCATGATGATGGCTTTGGGAATCACCTTATTGCCCACTTTGCTGCTGTCTGGCTATCTATTCCCGATTCCCAGCATGCCCTGGTTGTTGCAAAAGCTCACCTACATCATACCGGCGCGCTATTATCTGCAGATCATCAGAGGGATCATGCTGAAGGGCAATAGTATTTCTGAGCTCTACCAGGCCGGCATCAGCCTGGGGCTGATGAGCATTGTAATGTTGATCGTGGCGGTGAAGCGCTTTAAGCTGAGGTTGTCATGACTTCGCTTAAGGTTCTGGCCAGCTTTGTTCTAAAGGAATTCCGTCAGCTTGCCCGCAGCCCGGAAATGCTGGCAGTGCTGTTCCTTCTGCCGGCCATCCAACTTCTGGTAATGGGCTTTGCCGTTACGAACGAGGTGAAGAATGTGGATATCAGTTTTTTTGATTATGACAAAAGCCATCTCAGCAAAAGCCTGATAGAGTCCTTCAGTTCCACCGACAGATTCAGAATAGTGCCGGTTAGCGAAGCGGAGCATCCTGAAGAACTGCTGTTCAAATGGAAAAGCAAAGTTGTGGTAGTGATTCCCGCTGGCTTTGAAAGGGACTGCCATGGCTTTGCCAAACCCGTTCTACAGGTAATATCAGACGGGATCGACGGAAACTCCGCTGCTTTGGCCAACGCCTATGTGCAAGGCTGCATTCTGCGTTTTTCGCAGGTCATGCTCCAAAGCCGCGACCCGGGTTTGATAAAAAAAGACCCGGGCCTCGATCTGATAGTCCGCATGAGCTTCAATAGCGATCTGAAAAGTAATCTGAACATCATACCGGGGATTATTGCAGTTTTGGTTACCGTTAGTTCCATGGTTCTTTCGGCGATCAGCCTGGCCAAGGAAAAGGAACTGGGTACCCTGGAGCAGCTTCTGGTAAGCCCGATGCATAAATATCAGCTTGTCGCAGGAAAGCTCCTGCCCTATCTGATTATCACTTTACTGCAGATGCAGGTGGCAGTGCTGCTGGCAGGAATCATCTTCCGTATTTCCCTGGCCGGATCATATCCGGTTCTTATGCTGTTTTCGCTGATTTATCTGTTTACCACGCTGGGGCTGGGAATCTTCATTTCTACCCGGGTCAATTCGCAGCAGCAGGCAATGTTCTTTTCCTGGTTCATGATGGTGGTGATGATTCTGCTTTCAGGATTCTTTGTCCCGGTACAAAACATGCCCAAAGTGATAAGAGGAATCAGCTTTTTCAATCCTCTCACCCACTATATGACCGTCATCAGGGAAATCGTGGTGAAAGGCAGCAACCTGGCGCAACTGAGAAAAGAACTAATAATTCTGCTCAGCGGGGGGTTCATTGTGTTTGGGTTTAGCTTGCTAAGTTTCCGGAAAAGGGTGAAGTGAATAGTCATAAGCATTTTCCGGATTGAACGGATTTCTTCTCTATTGATATAATGTCCACTGTCTCCATATAGTCCACTATTATGGTTTTCGGATTCGACGCCATTTGAACGATTATGAAAATGCTGAGGTCCAAGCCGTCCAAAACTTGCACATCGCATTGGACAAAGGTGTGGACGGCTTTTACTCAAGATTATCTTGCACCAATCCTACTCCTCCACGTTTACCCTTATTCCTTCACTGTGAGCGCTAAACTCCGGGGCATAAAGGCATTGGATGCTGGAGATACCGTTGGAGAAATTGCCTTTGTTGTTTACCCTTAGTGGGTATTCGAATACGTAAGTACCTTTGCGCAGGTATTCTATAAAGAAATTTGTCGCCGCATCGGAGGTGGCTTCATAGTAGCAAAGCCCATCCTGCCACTTGCATCCGGAAAGCACGTTTATCGGCTCAAAGCCCGCACTGCGCATATCTTTGAGGTGCAGAAACTCCATGTCGCGGTCGCTGCGCAGTTCGATGTGAACTATCACTTTATCTCCGGGCTTCAACCTGGTTGTTTCGGTTATCGGTTCCAGCACCAGGCCGCGCTGGGTCTTGCGTTCAAGCATAAGCTGCTTGTTCAGTTTCAACGGCGTTTCGGCCGGGCTGATCTTGTCCAGGTCTTCAAAATACTGCCAGTAAAGCGCACCCCAACTGGGTACATCATTGGGGTTTTTAACCGTCACTGACCCCATCTCGGGCTTGATTTCGCTGCCCGTCCAGGCTGTCTTAAAATACCCGGTTCCGGCTTCCAGCGTAACCCCTTCCAGAGTTGCTGGATCGAGCTTTGTCCCACCCAGAGTGATTTCAGCAAGCTGTGAATTGTCCAGCCACTCAGTTCCGGACAGCAGCAAGGCATAACAGGCTTCGGTGGTGGCTTTGGTCGTTTTCCAGCTCGTAGTCTGTTTGTTTTTCAGCAGCCAGGTGCGGATCCCATCCACGACCAGGGTATCGGAAGCAATCTCGGTAAAAACTTCGCTCATCAGAGCCATGGTTTCGATGGGGGCCTGATACCAATACCAGCCACCTGTGATCTCTTTCCACCAAGTACCCTGTTCTTCATCCTGCAAAGCCCTTTCGCGCAGGGAAGCGATAATCTCGGTCGGGGCAGTTTCCATATTATCACGATGCCTGGCCAAAGCGATAAGGCCTTGTCCGTAAAGGCTTTTATGCGGCCAGAACTCATCTGCCTGGCCCCGGAAATAGTTCACCGCTTCCAGGCTTTGCGCCGGGATCGGATATTGCGGATAAAAGCTGCGGGCATACAGATAGTGCATTTCCAGATAGCCCAGATTGTCATCTTCCAGCCCTTTCATCCGGACTATTTCGTTGTAACTTTCCACGATCTTCCTGTCCAGATAGCCGATCGCGCTTTTCAGCATCTTCTCCACACGTTTATCTTCGTTTAGCTTTCCCACTCTCAGCTTGTTCAAATGCCCAAAGCCTTCCACGATATACTGGGTAACCCACCAGGAATCCTGCATGCCGGAAAACCAGCCCCAGGCTCCACTACTGGCCTGGGCTTTCTGCAGCTTCATCAGGGAAGCTTCGTATTCATCGGCCAGTTTACTAAGTTCAAAGAGCAAGGTTACCCGTTTCTTGTTCTGGCTTTCCCGTTTGCCGTCCAGAACCCAGGGAGTTTCCTGCAACAATACCGCTTTCAGTTCCTGGTTCTTTTCCAGGTTTGACAGCAGGGCTGTGGAATCCGGCGAGCTTGACCAGGCGTCGAAAACCTCTTTGATCCTGGGACTGGAGTTCACGATATGCGAAGCCAGGCTGTTGGAATAGAGCCGGCTGAATAGCTGTTCGCTGCATTCATGCGGATATTCCATCAGATAGGGCAAAGCCTGAACCGCGTACCAGGCAGGATTGGAAGTGTATTCCAGGGTCAATCGGTGTTGTCTGATGGTTTTGGATGCCCCGCTGTTCAGCAGTTTGCTGAAGCTGAAATCCCTCATTTGCTTACCTCTAACCGGCAAAGGCAGGCTTTCAGTTACCAGCATGCGATTGCTTAAAACCGGCAGAATGCTTTCCTCGCCATCGCTGAAGTCTCCCGCTTTGGCAACTATTTTGCAGCGAATTGCGCCCATTTCGTAGGGAACCGAAAGAATCCAGCTAACCGAGGTACTTTGCCCCTTTTTTACCTGGAAATTCTGGCTGGGCTGGCTAAGTTTAAACAGCTCATCCACTTGCTTTCCGCTCAGGGCATCGAACAAGAAGATCTGGCATCTGCCTTCCTGATCCAGGTCGTTCAGGGAGCTTATTTTAGCTGAAATAGTTATCGTGTCGCCTTCCCTTAGGAAACGTGGCAGATTGGGCTGCACCATTAGAGGTTTCTGGGTAACCGTGGTATTTTCCGTGAAGCCGTATTGCAACTCTTTATTGAGCGCAAAAGCCCGGAACTTCCAGCGGGTAAGGGCTTCCGGCACAGTGAAGGCAAAGCTTACTTCACCGTTCTCATCGGTATATAGCTTGGGATAGAAAAAGGCGGTTTCGGCAAAGTTGCTTCTGGCTTTCACCTCTGCAAGCTCTTCAGTGGCCTGGAGCTGTTCACGTCTGCTGGTGCCAACCTTGTCTTTTGCAATAGGAGCCGGTACTGCATTGGGATTGACCGCACCCAGTTCATCGCTAACAGCCCTACAGTAAACTACATCGTCACCATCCCAGCCGATGGAGTAGTTAAACCAATTCAGGGCTTCAAAATTACGGCTGGGGATGTAGCCTACATAGGAAGGATATTGAGTAATCCGCCAGGGGGAAAGGCTTGCAAACCGGGGATCAGTCCAACCAAACCTGCGCTGGGGTTTGCCAAAGAACTGCGCCGACCAGGGATTTTGGGCAAAGGTATCCAGGGAAGCGTCATACATACTGGCCAGCAACTCTGCGGTCACTTTTCCACCGCTGTGGTCCTTCAGTTTCAGCCGCCATTCTTCCTGCGAGCCCGGAAGCAGTTTATCCCTGAAAGTAAGGTATTCAAAAGAAATCTGCTTGTTGCTCCAAGGTACGCTGATTTCCTGATCTATATTGTAAAGCCTGCCAGCCATGGCAAAGACTAAATGCACATAAAAACCCCCTCTGTCGTCCTCAGTAACAGGGATGCGAATCAGCCTTTGAGAGTTGTTCAGCGTGAAAGTATATTCCTCTATGATTTGGTAATCCTTTTCAAGTTGGTAGCTTACCCTTACATCAGGATAGCCGCTGCCGATCAGGATTTCGGCCAGGTCTCCGGGTTCGCAGTTTGTTTTTACCGGCGCAAACCACATAGCCTGAGGATAGGGAAGAGCCTTGACGCTTGAACTGAAAAGGGTGAAGAACCTCTCCGACTTGACTTGTTTTCCGCTGCTTTCTGTCACCATTTCCAAAACGTAAGCTCCTGTAGCCCAGTTACCAAGATTCTTGATCAGTATTTCCTTCTGCAGGGCAGTGTCGAACCTTGTAGTCCATACTGGTTTCAATCTTTTCCAAGTAGCGATATTGTCTTCATCGGCATAAAGCTCGCTGGGAAACAGCTCTGCATGCTGCTCTTTGCTTAAATAAAAGCGGTCAGGCTGTCTCCAAAGCCGGTCTCTATATATTTTTTCGGGGCTTTGCAGCGCATAGATCGTAAGCTTTCCCTCAGTCGGAATGGCTTCCCCGCTATAGTTCGTTACATTGAGTGGCACAGCCAGCTGTCCCAGGCTTTTATCCACGGTTTCTGGAACTACGGGATCCAGGATCAGCTCCTGCTCAGATATATTTAGCGTAAGGCTGCCACTATTGGTATCACCGCCTAAGTCAGTCACCTCAGCGCTGATGGAATAGGTGAAATAGGGGCTGTATTTCAATATAGCATTTTCATCCGCCCAAGCCGTGAAAGACAGCGTGAATTTGCCCTGGCTGTCTGTTTGAATAACTCCGTTGGCAATTTCCTTGGCTGCCAGTTTGGGCATGGGCCCCCACCACCAATACCAGAAGGGATATTTTGCCTGACGGGAAATACGGTAGGAAACAGTGGCATTATCGACCGGGAATCCTGCAAAGGTGGTGGCTTTGCCTTCCAGAATAACTTCCTGATTCAGCTTAAAAGTCGCCTTGGGCTTGGCGATGCTAACTTCAAAGCGGGGGCGTTTGTATTCCTCCACTTTGATTGTGGTATAGGCCGATCCCTCAATTCTCAGCTCGCCGGTGAGGATGTTTCTGGGGATGGTGAATTCGCAGTCAAAGGTGCCGTATTCATTGCTGGTAGTGGTTATGCTGCTCAGCTTTTGACGGTTCACATCGGAAATGTATAATGAAACTCGCGTGTTTGGCCGCAGTTTGCATTGCTTTTCATTATCGGTGGTGAAGAGCACACCTTTTAGATACACCTTTTGTCCGGGTCGGTAGATAGCCCGGTCGCTAAACAGAATGGCCGAATCAGTTTTGTGCAAACGGGGCTCAGTCATCACCGGGTTCAGCTCAAAGACTACCAGAGTGTCGGCGGCGTTGGTGATCCGCATTCGCTTGAAACTATAACCATAGTTTCTGGTTTTTTGATATTCTATGTTTACTTTTCCTTCAATATCGGTGAGGTTGGCTGATTCCAGCCAAAAAGGTGAGCTCCAATCCTCGGTTGACCTGCAAAAAATCTCTACGGTCGCTCCCTGAATCGGTTTTCCGGTTCTGCGGTTCAAAACCGTGAGTTTGCGATCGTCCTGGTAAGCGCTTATGTAGCTTAGCTCGGTGCAGCTGAACAGGCTGTAACCCAAGCTGGAAGGGTTGTATTGGCTGTTCCCGGCGATCAGGATATAGTTTCCCAGGGGAAGCCCTTCCAGGGGGATTTCCAGATAGTGAGCGCGTTTATCGCCGTCATCCGGTAACACATATTCCTTTGACCAAAGGGGTGGATCACTAAATTGCCTACGTATTCGGTTATTGATTTCGTCATAACTATAGTTCTGGTAGATCGGGTCAATCTGACGGTCTTCGAGTCTCTGAAAGAGGAATTTATAAATCTTCACCGTCACCCTTGAAACGTTCTTCGCTTCCAACAGAGCTTTGAAGGGTGCATCGGGCAAAATCTGCTGCTCATTGGTTAGGCTGATGCTTATGGCATTCAGTTTATTCTGAAATCCCTGGCAGGACTGTCCTCCAAAGCTTTTAGGGTATTTGTTAAAATACTCGCTGCAGAGCTCCCCTGCCAGTTTATAATGCCAGCGATATTCATCTTTGATCCCGGGCTGGTATTTATCGCCCAATTCCTTATAAAGCAAGGCTAATTGGTATGCTGCCATGGCGCTGGTTGGGGAGGCTGCATACTGCTCCATTTCTGCCCTCAGGGCATTTTCATAGTGTGTTTCCGGTTGGGGCAGGTTGCAGTGTTTATACAGGTATTGCAAGCGCTCCAAATTCACTTCCATCAAAGCTTCGGGGTCTTCATCCTGCAGGTGGAAGCGGATCAATTCCCGGAAAAGCAGCAGGGCATGGTATTTCATGGATAAAGTATCCGGTGAGCTTAGCTCCAGGCCGGCAAAATCCCTGGCAGGGGCAAAGAAAACCGCTTTATCCAGTTTGAATTCATCCTGGGGCAGGGGCAGGCTGCTTTCGCTGTTTGTGTAAAATGCCAGCGCTTCATGCGCCAAGAGGTCATAGAGGGTGGGGCGCAGTTTGCGGTCGGGGCTTCCGTTTTGGCTAAGAATTGCCGTAAAGTCTTGCAGCGGATATTTTTGCAGCTCATCAGCTTGGGCCAGTGAGATGTTGTATTCCTTAATGGCTTCTTTTACGATGGTTTTCAGATCCCAGGTCGCAATATCCGTTTTGTCGTGAACTATCGTTTCGCCCCGCAGGGAAAACTTTGAGCGATGGCCGGTGTAATAGCCCCAATACATCCTGGCCAGCAGGTTGTGAATGATGGCTGAAGCGGGGTAGCTGGCCGTTTCCAATCTTTTACGCGCCAGATCGATGGCCTTCTGGGTGGAGAATTCCTGATTTTGTTGCAAGGCTACGAATTGATAGATCAGGGCTTTGATCTGCTGGTCTGCTCTGTTCTCCTTCAGTGCCATTTCGTAGAGGGAATCCACCTTTGCCTGCATAGAAAGGGGAAGCCGTTTGTATCTTACCTCTTCGATCTGTTGCCAGGCTTTGTTATAATCAAAGGTTTCGGAGTTTACGGCACACAGGCCGGCGGCCAAACCGCAAACCATGATCCAGAATATCAGCTTTATCCGCATACTTTCTCCTTGTTTCAGGCTGGGTAGCTGGTAGTTTTTACTAACCAGCGCAGCGTATTTTTCTTCATTATAGCTGTCAATGATAACAATCAACTAATCTCAGAAAAAGCCAAATTTTCCGGTCTCTACTTACTTGCTTGATAGTGTTAATCATATCTTAATCTACCCTTAATCAAGCGTTAATAATTAAGACTTGATTAAGGAGGGATTAATACTTAATTAATGCTTTGAAGCAAGGACGAAGAGTATTGGTATACGCTAAGTGATTATTTAAGAGCTATTTAAGAGCTATTTTAGAGCCATAAAGCAACACCCAATCTTGCAAGCGGGTCTCACCTGGGCAAGTGGGGATAACGCTCTATGAGGTTGGGAGATATGACGGACTATGTTTGGACTTGGAAATAACCTGTTTTGGACGTTTCTGGACGTCTGTGTTGGACGTCTGTGTATCAATTATAATTGCGCCTGGGGCTGATTTTGGACTGGAGTTGGACATTCCCCCGCCCCAGCCCAAAATGCCAAGTAAAAAACCGCAACCGAAGTGGCTATAAAACCTTTATAAATACTTCAAGACTCTGATCCGAGTCCATAATCTGGACTTTATAATCCATAATATTTGGCTGGAAGACAATACGACCATCAGCGCGGGCAGAGCAGATCTGAAAATGAAGATGCTGACATAGCGAAGGCCTCAATTGAAGTTGCTGTCGTTAGCATTGTTATGCTTCGATTGAAATCAGTGCTGGAGCGGAGAGGTGGATGGTGTTCTGACCGTGGTGGTCGTTAGCATTGTTATTTCTCCGGTTGAAACCAGTGCAGTTGTTGGCTTCGTTGTTCTAGCTACCACCGCGTTTCACTCGGTTTGATCCGCTTGCTTAATTCTACTCCAGGGGGATTACAAAAGCTTGGAACTGCGTGCTTAGCCGATATCTCCCTTCCCATTGCGTGCGCTACCACAGAGCAGCGAGAGTCCCGATGGGACTTACATGCTGTATCTTTACGTTTATTCTATCTAAACTGCCGTCCCGATGGGACTCTTATGTTCATCTGTGTTCGAAACCAGGGAGGGGGAACGAAAATTCCCCTCTCCACATGATTGATTAAACCGTTTTGAGTCCTTTACGCCAAAAACCAGAGCAAATGGCAAGATGGTTCTGGCGCACATGACTCCTGCTTTTATTTGTCCCTACGCCCTGACATTTGCAAAGGGCAAAAAGGACAAAAAACAAAAATCAAGGGGAAACCCTGACCAAGCGGAAGCCTACAAAGCCGGCCGTGAAGGTCGCATCGCTGTAGTACCGATACGAAACGGTGCAGTAGTCGGCAACGTTGTCCCAGCCACCGCCGCGCCGCACACGGCTGGACCCGCTCGCTGCTCCATGCGGATCGGTCTGACTTCCACTGGGGTAACTGCCATAGATGTCCCACACCCATTCCCAAACATTGCCACTCAT
>Ga0302250_1000959_pt1 | contig 23806 bp, 14 predicted proteins | sample AAG_RA_Asp_MG_FD_193536 | JGI IMG/M metagenome (GOLD analysis project Ga0302250, IMG submission 193536) | Enriched activated sludge microbial communities from anaerobic digester in WTTP, New Holstein, Wisconsin, United States - AAG_RA_Asp | ecosystem: Engineered > Bioreactor > Anaerobic >... | reverse complement strand
GGCTATATCTCTTCCCCCGCTCCCTGGTCGGTCCGATGTGGGGGCGGCTGCTCTCCGCCCTGGCCCTGGCTGCCTTTTCAATTCATTATCTGCTGAGGAGCTACGGGGTGGCGCGGGGGAGGGCTTTTATCAAGGGGATGGTCTCCTACTGTTCGCCCCTGGTCATCTACTCGCTGCTCTTTTGGGTCCTTTCCTATGTCGACCGCTTTGTCATCAACCATTTCATGCGCGCCGAGGATGTGGCGGTCTATGATTTTGCGGTCAAATGCACCCTGCTCATCGAGTTTTTTCAGACCGGACTAGTCAGCGCCATCTATCCCAAGGTCTTCGGCATCTGGAAGGAGCAGAAGGTCCCGGAAAGCTCGGTTCAGGTCAACCGTTATTTCAACGGCTTCTCCGCCACCACACTGCTGGTGCTGCCTCTTTTTCTGATGGTGGTGCCGGCGCTGGTCCCCCTCGTAGTTCACGAAGAGGCCTATTATGCCGGCTTTAAATTTCTTCCCCTGCTTAGCCTCGGCTTCATCGGGCGCACGCTTTTTTACATGTTCCTCGCTCCCTTCTACTACTTCCGCAAGACCAGGCTCCTGCCGCGGGTGCTGTTTTTCTCATCCCTGCTGCAGCTGCTGCTTTCGGTGTGGTTTGTGAAGAGGTGGGGACTTGCGGGTGCAGTCTGGATCAATTTTATCATGAAGTGGGTGGTGGCGGGATTCGCATTCAATGAATGCCGGAAGATCTTTAAATTCAAATTCAACCGGATCAAGCTGATCTGGCTGCCCCTGGTCTATACATTGACTTTCATCCTCGCCGGCCGGGCGGCCGGTCCGGACGATGCCCTGCTGGTTTATTTCGGGGAAGCCCTGGTCAGCCTCGCCCTGGTTGTGTTTGTCTACCGGCGCGAGCTGCTCCTCCTCCTGGAGCAGTGGCGGAGGAAAAACCGGCTCTCCACGGCCGGCTGAAGCGGGCGCGTTTACCCACGCCTGCCGGCTCAACAACATCATCACCTCCAGGGCAGCTCCCTCTCCGTGCGGCAAATCGGACAGCTTGATCCCCGGCGGAGGGCTCAGCAGATCCTTGGCAGCAGCTCTCCGGCTGGCAGGTCGACCACGCGCCATCCCCCCAGTATCGTCCTCATCGCCACCAGTCCCGCTTCCCCCTTTCGCACCTCGCCGATCACGGCCGCCTCACGGCCGAGGGGATGGCTTTTCAGCGCCTCGAGGGCTCTCTCCGCTGCATCGGCGGCCACGGCGGCCACCAGCTTGCCTTCATTGGCGATGTAAAGGGGATCGAGGCCGAGCAGCTCGCAGGCGGCCGCCACCTCGGGCCGCACCGGCAGGGCCGTCTCATCCAGCCTGATCTCCACGCCCGCGCTGCGGGCGAACTCATTGCAGAGGGCGGCCAATCCGCCGCGGGTCGGATCGCGCATGGCGTGCACTCCGCCGCCGCAGGCCTCGAGCAGGCGGGCCGTCAGTTCGTGGAGGGGGGCGGTGTCACTCTGCAGGGGGGTGGAAAAGCCGAGGTGGCTGCGCTGCGAAAGGACGGCGATGCCGTGGTCGCCGAGGGTGCCGCTGAGGATGAGCCGGTCGCCCGGCTCGATCCGGCACGAGCCCGGCGCGGGATTATGGCTGATCACCCCGATGCCGCTGGTGTTGATGAAGAGCCTGTCGGCCTTGCCGCGTTCGACTACCTTGGTATCCCCCGTCACAATCCGCACCTGCGCCGCGGCTGCCGCCGCAGCCATGGCGCCGACGATGATCTCGAGGTCACTGCAGGCCAGCCCTTCCTCGATGATAAAACCGGCACTGAGCCAAAGGGGGCGGCTGCCGCACATGCAGAGATCGTTGATGGTGCCGTTGACCGCGAGATCGCCGATGTTGCCGCCCGGAAAGAAGAGGGGATCGACGACAAAGCTGTCAGTGGCGAAGGCGAGGCGGCCGCCAGGCTCAGGCAGGATGGCGCCGTCATCGAGGGCATTGAGCTGGGGATTGGAAAACCGGCGCCTGAAGAGGTCGTGGATGAGCTCGTTCATCATCCGGCCCCCGCTGCCGTGGCCGAGCTGGATTCTCTCATTGTTCATGCCGCACCTTCCGATCCAGGGCTTTTGTCATCCCTTCCTTCCGGCATGCGCTGATAAGAAAAGTAGGCGGCGCAGGCCCCCTCTGCCGAGACCATCGGGGCGCCGAGGGGGTGGCCGGGGGTGCACTCGCGGCCGAAGGCCGGGCATTCCGGAGGTTTTTTCAGTCCCTGCAGGACCAGCCCGCTGATGCATATTCCCGGCTCGGTGCTGGTCTCCGCCGGTGGTCCGAATTTTAACTGGGCATTCCAGGCGCTGTACTCCGGCTTCAGGGTGAGGCCGCTGGCCGGAATGAGGCCGATGCCGCGCCATTCGCGGCCCCGGCTCATGAAGACGTTCCAGATGGCATCCTGCGCCTGGAGATTGCCCTCATGATGCACCACCCGTTCGTAGGCATTCTCGACCCGGGCCTCGCCCGCCTCCAGCATCTGCACCACCCGCAAAATGCCGCGCAGCAGATCGATGGCCTCAAAGCCGGTGATGACGATGGGGACGTGAAATCGGGCGGCGAGCTCTTCATAGGGCTGCCCGCCCAGGACGGCGCAGGCGTGGCCCGCGGCGAGATAGCCCTGCACCCGGTTGCCCGGATCCTCGAGCAGATAGCGGATGGCGGCGGGGACCAGAACATGGGCGGAGAGCAGCGAGAAATTGGCGACGCCCTGGCTGCGGGCGCGCATGACGGCCTGGGCGCTGCCCGGGGCGGTGGTCTCGAAGCCGATGGCGAAAAAGACCACTTCGCGATCCGGATTGGTATGCGCCAGCTCCAGGGCGTCCAGGGCGGAGTAGACCATGCGCACATCCCCGCCCGCAGCGCGCGCCGCGAAGAGGGTGGAGGCTGTTCCGGGCACGCGCATCATGTCCCCAAAGGTGGCCAGGATCACCTCCGGCCGCGCAGCCAGCGCGATCGCATGATCGATAAGGGGCGCCGGGGTCACGCAGACCGGGCAGCCCGGTCCGTGCACCAGCTCCAGCCCGCGCGGCAGCAGCTGGTCGAGGCCGAGGCGGAGGATGGCGTGGGTCTGGCCGCCGCAGGTCTCCATGATGACCCAGGGCCGGCTCTGCACGCGGTGAGTCTCCTCAATGAGCCGGGCGGCGATGGCGGGATCGCGAAAGGGGGCGAGGTTCACGGGCTCTCCTCTCCAGCCCGGCCGCCCGTGAGCACCTCCCGCCAGAGCTGCTGGAAGCGGGCCACCTCGCTCTCATCGATGATCTCGAGGGCAAAGCCAGCGTGCACCATGACGTGGTCCCCCGCGCGCACACCCGGCACATGGGCAAGGCAGACCTCCCTGGCGATCCCTCCGAAATCGACCTCTCCCATCTCGAGGCCTTCACGCTGAAAGAGGCGTATCACCCTGCCGGGGGCGGCGATGCACATAGGTTTTTCCTCTCTGGATGATTCGATTCAGCAAGGGCCTCAGCTCTTGCGCAGCTGCGCGGCTGCGACCGCCGCCTGACCGAGGGCCAGCCCACCGTCGTTGACCGGGACCAATTGATTGGTATAAATCTCGAATCCCTCCGCCTCGAGTAGATGATGCAGGCGGGCATGCAAAAGATTGTTCTGGAACACCCCTCCGCTCAACACAACCCGGTCGACACCGCTGCGGGCGCGCACATCGATAGCGGCGAGGCAAAAGATGTCAGCCAGGGTGAGGTGAAAGCGGAGGGCGCGTTGGGAGAGGGCGCAGCCCTCCATGGTCTTTCTGACCAGGCGCTGGATGTAGTGTCCGAGCCGCAGCGGGCCGCGGGGCTGAAAGTCGGGCCCGAGGAGTTCTTCCAGAGGCGGGCGAGGGCCGCTCTCCGGCCCGGCGGCCATCTCCACGGCCATAGCCGCTTCCGCCTCGAAGGTGTTGATGAAACAGAGTCCGAAGATCGCGGAGATGGCATCGAAGAGACGGCCGCAGCTCGAGGTGAGGGGGGAATTGATGCCCTTTTCGATGGCCTCGAGGAGCAGCTCCAGCTCTTCCCGCGGCCGGTAATGGACCACCTCGAGGTCGAGGTCGAGGCATTCACGTCCATAAGCGGCATGAAGATAGCTGAGGGCCATGCGCCAGGGTTCGCGGGCGGCTGCGGCCCCGCCCGGCAGGGGTAGCGGCTCGAGCCAGGCCTCGCGGGTGAAGGAGGAGGCGTCGCCAAGGAGCACCTCTCCGCCCCAGATGGTGTTGTCGCTGCCATAGCCCGTCCCGTCGAGGATGATGCCGATGCAAGGCCCCTCGAGTCGGTGTTCGGCCAGGACCGAGGCCAGATGGGCATGGTGGTGCTGCACGGCGAACCGCTTTGCGGCCGGCTGTGCGAGCGCCCATTGGGTCGAGAGGTAATCGGGGTGAAGGTCGTGGGCGAGGAGCTGCGGCTCGAGGCGCAGCAGCCGCTGGAGGTGGCCGATGGCGTGGCGGAAAAAGTCCAGGGCCAGGGGATTGTCGAGATCGCCGATGTGCTGGCTGAGAAAGAGCTCGCTGCCCCGCCCGAGGGCGATGGTGTTTTTGAGCTCGCCTCCGACCGCGAGGATGGGCTCGGGCAGGGCTTCCCGCAGCAGGATGGGGTCGGGAACATAGCCGCGGCTGCGGCGTATGAGCATGGTTTTACCGGCAGCCACACGGGCGATGGAGTCGTCGCTGCGCTGCAGGATCTCGCGGTCATGGAGCAGAAAGGCGTCGGCGACCCCACCCAGGCGCGCGACCGCCTCTTCATTGCCGATGGCGATGGGCTCCTCGCTGAGGTTGCCGCTGGTCATGATCAGCACCGGCAGGGGGCCGGCCATGAGCAGATGATGGAGGGGGGTGTAGGGGAGCATGAAGCCGTGATATTTTTGGCCGGGTGCGACCCCCCAGGGCAGGGGCTGCGGCCGCTCCGGGCCGCCGGCGCTGCTTTCGTCCGGCTCCGCCATCCTCAGGAGCATGATCGGCCGCGGTGTGCTTTTGAGCAGGGCCTGCTCTTCAGTGTTCACCTCGCACCAGCATCGGATAGTGGCGAGGTCGCGGGCCATGAGGGCGAAGGGCTTGCGGCCGCGCCCCTTGCGCCGGCGCAGGGTCTCCACTGCCTCCCCGTTCCGCGCATCGGCGCAAAGGTGAAAGCCGCCGATCCCGCGCACCGCCACAATCCGGCCCTCCTGCAGCAGGCGCCAGACCGCAGCGATGGGATCGGGAACCGAAAGTTCTTCGCCTCCTGAACCGGCCAGCCAGAGGCGCGGGCCGCAGTTCGGGCAGGCGGTGGGCTGGGCGTGGAAGCGGCGGTCGCCGGGATCATCGTATTCGGCCCGGCAGGCGGGACACATCACAAAGTCGGCCATCGAGGTGCGGCTGCGGTCGTAGGGGAGGCTGCGCACGATGCTGTAGCGCGGGCCGCAGCGGGTGCAGTTGAGAAAGGGGTAACGGCAGCGGCGCTCCGCCGGATTGTTCATCTCCGCCAGGCAGTCTGGGCAGACCGCCAGATCGGGGGAGATGAAGGAGGCTTCTGCGGGGCCCTTTGTGCTGAACTGGATCGTGAAATCCGCCTCTCCCCCGAGGGGAAGAGGGCTCACGCTGTGGCGCACCACCCGGGCGTAGGGGGGATGCTCGCTCAGCAGCCGGGCGAGAAACTGATCGAGCACGAAGGAGCTGCCTTCAGCCTCGATCAGGACCCCGCCGCTTTCATTGCGGACAAAGCCGGTGAGGCCGCACTCCCGGGCGATGCGCAGGGTGAAGGGCCTGAATCCCACCCCCTGAACGATGCCCTCGAGGCGGATGCGGCGGCGTTCGATCCTGTTCCTCTCCTCATTCAAGCGGATTGCCCCCCGCATCGGGAACCGCGGCAGCGGGGCGCCTCGTGAGCCGCTCCAGCCAGGCGTACCAGTCGGCCATCCCCTCGCCGCTGCGGCTGGAAAGATGGAGGATTTCGATTTCCGGATTGATCATGCGGGCATGGCGTGCGGCCCGCTCGAGGTCAAAATCGGAAAGGCCGAGCAGGTCGGTCTTGGTGATCACCAGCAGGGCGGCGCGGCGGAAGATGGCCGGGTATTTGAGGGGCTTGTCGTCCCCCTCGGCCGTGCTCAGCAGCACCACCTTTTTGTCCTCGCCGAGATCATAACTGGAAGGGCAGACCAGGTTGCCGACATTCTCGATGATGAGCAGGCCGCAGCCCTCCAGTTCCATCTCCGCCAGCACCCGGCTCACCATGCGGGCGTCGAGGTGGCAGGCGCCGCCGGTGACGATGGGCCGGACCAGCGCTCCGCCGGCGGCGGCCAGACGCCGGGCGTCGTTGTCGGTCTGGACATCCCCGGCGATGAGGGCGATGCGCAGGCGGCCGCCGAAATGGGCCAGGGTCTTTTCCAGCAGGGAGGTCTTGCCCGATCCGGGCGAACTGACCAGATTGAGGGAGGGGAGGTTCAGACGGGCCAGCCGGGCGCGGATTTCAGCCGCCAGGCGGTCGTTATCGGATAGCACCTTTTCGCCGATGGGGATGATCTCGCTCATACCTTCTCCGTGACCAGATACTGGATGAAAAATTCATCCCCGCCCATGATTTGCAGCTCCTCCGAGCCGCAGCGGGGACAACGGGTGTGCATCAGGCGGCTGTCGAAGAGGTGCAGGCAGTGGCGGCAGCAGGTGGTCAGTTCCGCGCTGTGGATGACCAGCTCGGTCCCCTCCAGCTGCGTGCCCTCGCGCAGTGAGTCGTAGGCGAACTGCAGCGCGTCCGGCATGATCCCGCTCATCGGACCGATTTGCAGGACGATCTGGCTGATGCGTTCGAGCTTCCGCGCCTCCTTTTCAGCCAGAACCCTGCGCATCAAAGCGGCTGCAACCGAGATCTCGTGCATGGCCTTCCCCTTTCACTGGAAATTACAAAGAGTATGACAGGAAAGCAAGCGGGAATTGCGCTTTGAGTGTACAACCCTGATCGGGCCGGGGAAAGGCCTTGCAATTATTGAAAAAATGGTGCAAATTGGCAGCACAGGGTGGAACGGCCGCCCGGCTGCCTCGTCCGGTGCCGTGCGCCGCACTGTCCGGCCAAATCACGGAGAGAAGATGCTCCTCTTGTGCTTCTTGATATTCTTCCTTTCAGGAGCGAGTTCAGCCATGTCCCAAACTTGTACCCCTGACATAGTCGTCAGCGGCTATGCGGAAACCCTGAGCGGCACGACCATGGGCTATGAATCCCCCCTCCCCTGGCTGCGCGAGGCTCTGATCTGCCGCGCCGGTGACGGCACCTCCTCCATGGCCTGGCGGAGTGAGCCCCTCATTCTGCCGGCGGGAACGAGGCGGGTGCGCCTGGTCTGGCTCGCGGGCCTGGGCTGCAACCTGGGCGAGTACTCCTTCACCCTCGCACTTGCAGATCGTCCCCTCGCCGAATTCACCACAAAGGACGAGGCGGAGTGGCAGATCCAAGGCGCTGGAGGGGCGATCCTTGCCTTTCGCACCATCGGCAGCGACCGGCACCGGGATCGTTTCGGACTGATGACCCTCGATCTGCCCGCGGCCGGCCTGAAGAATGGCCAAGCCCTCGGGCTGCGCATCACCGGCTCCGCCGCCGGCAGCAGCGGCTGGGTGATGACCTTCACCGGCCCGATCCGGCAGGAATTCTTTCTCCTCCCGGCCGGGGTGCTGATGCGCGACGGAACCCAGCCGGTCGCAGTCGAGCTGCTCTATCTCGGCGACAAGGGGGAGGCTGTCATCCGGGCTGAAGGCCAGCCCGACCACAAGCTGCTCCTGCTTTTCGGGCGCAACAGCTGCCCGCTCTTTTATCCCGCCGTCCATAAGGAGACCCCCCGCTCGGTGAGCGTGGAAATCGACGGCCGCTCCCTCACCCGCACCTTCGTGCAGAAACCGGTGCGGCCGCGGACGATCTATCTGGTCCAGCACAGCCATACCGACATCGGCTATACCCGCCCCCAGGCCGAGATCCTCGCCGAACACCTCCGCTATATCGATTACGCCCTCGATTTCTGCGACCAGACCGATCACCTGCCGGATGACGCCCGCTTCCGCTGGACCTGCGAGACTTCCTGGGCGGTGCGCGAGTATCTCAGGAGCCGCCCCAAAGCCCAGATCGAGCGGCTGCTCAGACGCGTGCGGGAGGGGCGCATCGAGGTCACCGCTCAGCTTCTCAACTGGTCGGAACTACCCGACGAGAACGCCCTGCTCCATGCCCTCGAGCCCCTGCGCGAATTTCAGGCGCTGGGACTGCCGGTCTGCACAGCCATGCAGAACGACGTCAACGGCTTCGCCTGGTGCCTGACCGATTACCTGAACGCGCTCGGCATCCGTTATGTCACCTCGGGCATCAACGACGCCCGCGCCCTCAAACCCTTTGCGGTTCCCACCGCCTTCTGGTGGGAGTCGCCGGCGGGGAAGAGAGTGCTCGCCTTCCGCGCCGACCATTACATGACCGGCAATATGCTCGGCCTGTTCTCCGGAGACGAAGGGAATTTTGTCGACTCCCTCACCATCTATCTGAACGGCCTCGAGGAACGGGGCTATCCCCACGATGCCCTCTCTCTCCAGTTCAGCGGCTACTTCACTGACAATGCTCCGCCATCGACCATGGCCTCGTCGGCCATCGAGGCCTGGAACAACAAGTATTTGTGGCCGCGCCTGCGCAGCGCCACCGCCCGCGAGTTTCTCGACCACATCGCCGCCCGCGCAGGCGATTCCCCGCCGGTGCTGCGCGCCGCCTGGCCGGACTGGTGGACCGACGGCTTCGGCTCCGCCCAGCGCGAAACCGCAGCCGGGCGGGAGGCCCAGGCCGGGATGATCGCCAATCAGGGGCTGTTCGCCATCGCCCGGCTGGCGGGCATCGAACTGCCGGCTTCCGTGCCCGGCCGCATCGCAGGGGTGATGGATCAGCTTAATTTCTGGCACGAACACACCATGGGCGCCGCCGAGAGCATCTCCGATCCCCTCGCCGCCAACAGCCAGGAACAGTGGGCTGAAAAGGCCGCTTATGTCTGGAACGGCGCCATGCAGAGCCGCCTCCTGCGCGAGTCGGCCCTCGGCTTCCTCCAGGACATCCTCGCGCCTGATCGGGTGCCAACCCTGGTGGTCTTCAACACCCTCAACTGGGAGCGTTCCGGGCTTCACACCGTTTACATCGACAATCAGCTCCTGCCGAAAGATAAGGCCTTCCGTCTGGTGGATGAGCAGGGGTGTGAAACGGCCGCGCAGCTTGCCGCCAGCCGTCCCGAGGGCAATTACTGGGCAGTCTGGATCGACAAGGTTCCGCCCTTCGGCTGGCGGACCCTGCGCATCGAGGTGAGCCAGAAGGCGCGTCCGGTTTCTCAACCCTGCCTGCCCGCTGCCGGCCTGCTTGAAAACCATTTTTACCGTCTGGAGGTGGATGAAACCACAGGGGGGGTGCGCAGCCTCTTCGACCGGGAACTGGGGCTGGAGCTGCTCGATCCCGGACGGCGTCACCAGCTGGGCGAGGTGATCTATGAACGCCTCCACGACCGCCGGGCCATGGAGGAACTGAGGCTGGGTGAGTTCACCCGCACTCCCCTGCAGCAGATACGCATCGAGCCGGGCATCGACGGTCCAATCTGGCAGAGCCTCTTTATCAGCGGCAGTGGTGCGGGATTTTCCGGCCTGCGCTGCGAGCTGCGCCTCCTCCGGGAGGTCAGGCGCATCGAACTCCACTTCAGCGGGCGCAAGCTGGCCGAGACCGGGCCGGAGGGGCTTTACGTCGCTTTCCCCTTCGCCCTGCCCGGCGGAGACCTCTATTTCGAGGCCCAGGGCGGGCTGGTCTCGCCCGGCGTCAATCAGATCGAAGGCACGGCCAACGACTGGAATGCTGTGCAGAACTACGCCGCCCTGCGCGCCGAAGGGGCCCAGATTGTGCTGGTGAGCGGCGAAGCCCCGCTCATGCAGTTCGGCGGCATCAACACCGGCCGCTACCGGCGCGGGGCCGTCCCGGAGAGCGGACAGATCTACTCTTGGGTGCTGAACAACTACTGGACCACCAATTTTTGCGCCAGCCAGGAGGGGGAGCTTGCGTGGTCCTATGCCCTCACCTCGGGGCAGGAGGGCTCCAACAGCGCCGCCACCCGTTTCGGCTGGGGGAGCCGCGTGCCCATGATCTCCCGGGTTCTGCCCGCTTCGGCTGCGGGCCGCTCCGGCGTATCGCCCCGCTCGCTGTGGCCCTTTGCCGCCGAAGGTAGCGGTGAGCTGCTCCTGGTCGCCGCCCGGCTGGAGGGGGAGGGGGTGCTTTTCCATTTGCGTGAGGTTGAGGGGCGGCCGGCGACCCTGAGCCTCAACCCGGCTTTCAGCAGCGGGCGGATCGTGCTCTGCGATCCCCTCGGCCGGTCCCTCGAAGAGGTGGAGAGCATCAGCTTTGCGCCCTTTGAGGTGCGCTTTGTGCGCGTAATTACATCCTTGAAAAGGAGTTGAGATGGCTTCATCTGCACGGCGCCGGCTGACCCTGGCCGCTATTCTGTCCCTCTCCGCGCTGCTTCCGGCCGTGCAGGCGGCCGCGCCTGCCGGGGGAACTCTCCCCTACAAGGACCCGGCTCTGGCTGTGGAGGTGCGCGTCCGGGATCTGCTCGGCCGCATGACCCCGGAGGAGAAGCTCTGGCAGCTCTTCATGGCTCCCGGCGACCTCGAACACGACCGGCACAAGCTGGACAAGGGCATTTTCGGGCTGCAGTTTCACACCACTCCGGCCGGGAGCGCCGCCGCTGCGCAGATTCTCCGCTACGGCCCCTCGGGATCGGCGGCGGCCATGGCGGAGATGATCAATTCGGCCCAGCGCTTTTTCGTGGAGGAGACCCGTCTCGGCATCCCGATCATCCCCTTCGACGAGGCCCTGCACGGCCTGGTGCGCGGCGGCGCCACCTCTTTTCCCCAGGCGATCGGACTGGCCGCCACCTGGGATCCGGAGCTGATTGGGAGCGTCGCCGCCGCCATTGCCCGGGAGTGCCGCTCCCGCGGTATCCGCCAGGTGCTGTCGCCGGTGGTCAATGTCGCCACCGACGTGCGCTGGGGCCGCGTCGAGGAGAGCTACGGCGAGGATCCCCTGCTCTCTGCAGAAATGGGCCTCGCCTTTGTGCGCGCGTTCGAAGCCTCCGGCATCATCACCACCCCCAAGCATTTCGTCGCCAACCACGGCGAAGGCGGGCGCGACAGCTATCCGGTCCATTACAGCGAGCGGCTGCTCGAGGAACTCTATCTGCCGCCCTTTGCCGCCTGCGTCGGCCGGGGCGGCTCGCGCTCCCTGATGATCTCCTACAACAGCCTCGATGGGCGTCCCTGTACGGCCAATGACTGGCTGCTCAACCGCAAACTCAAGGGGGAGTGGGGTTTCCGCGGATTTGTCATCTCCGACGCCGGCGCCGTCGGCGGCATGAATGACCTGCACGGGGTCAGCGCCGATTATGAGGCCTCAGTCAAGTCGGCCTTTGAAAACGGCCTCGACGTCCTCTTCCAGTCGACCATCGACCATTTTGAGCTCTTTTTCACCCGGGCCCTGCGCGGCGGCTATATCGACAGCCTGATCATCGACCGGGCGGCGGCCCGTGTGCTGCGCGCCAAATTCGAGCTGGGGCTCTTTGAGGATCCCTATGTCGATCCGGCCGAGGCCGGGCGCGTCAACGGGACCACCCGCCACCGGGAGCTGGCCCGCCAGGCGGCGAGGGAGAGCATCGTGCTCCTCAAAAACCGGGCGCAAACCCTGCCGCTCTCGCGCGCGATCAGATCCATTTCGGTCATCGGCCCGGAGGCGGCGGAGGCCCGGCTTGGCGGCTACAGCGGTCCGGGAATCCGGCCGGTCTCCATTCTGGAGGGGATCCGCGCCCGCGCCGGGGAACTCATCAAGGTGAATTATGCCCGGGGCTGCAGCCGTGAAGAGACGGAGGTCACGGTCATCCCGGAACGCTGGCTGCGCCGCTCCCCATCGCCGGAAAAAAACGAGGCCGCATGGCGCGGAGCCCCGCGCTCGCCGTCTCTCGAGGCCGGCGGGGGGGAGGCCGGCCTGGTCGGCCGTTACTGGGCCAATCCCGATTTCGACGGCGCACCTCTATTCGAGCGTTTCGACGCCCGCATTGATTTCAACTGGAGCCTCTTTTCCCCCCATCCCGGGCTGCAGCGGGAGTGGTTCAGTGCCGCCTGGTCGGGGGAGCTGGTGGCCCCGGCTGACGGCCGGCTGCGCATCGGCCTGGAGGGCAATGACGGCTTCCGGCTCTGGATCGGCGACTCGCTGCTGATCGACAACGGGGAGAAGGGCTCCTACCACCGGGTCATGGCTCCCTGGCCGGTGCGCAAGAACCTCGCCTATCCTCTCCGGATTGAGTTCTGCGAGCGCAAGGGGGGCGGACGGCTCCGGCTGCTGTGGGATTACCGGGAGAGGGATGAAGCGGGCGATGGCATGGAGGAGGCGGTGGCCGCTGCGCGCGCAAGCGAGGTGGCGGTGATCTGCGCCGGCATCGTCGAGGGGGAGGGGCTCGACCGCGCCTCCCTGCGCCTGCCCGGCCGCCAGGAAGAGCTCATCCGCGCAGTGGCCGCCACCGGCGTGCCGGTCATCGTGCTGCTCACAGCCGGCAGCGCCGTGACCATGAACTCCTGGCTCGATGAGGTGGAAGCGGTGGCGGCCCTCTGGTATCCCGGCGAGGAGGGGGGCCATGCCGCCGCCGAGATGCTCTTCGGCGATTACAATCCCGCCGGCCGCCTGCCCGTCACTTTTCCCCTGGCAGAGGGGCAGCTGCCCCTGGTCTACCATCACAAGCCCACCGGACGGCTGGACTATTACCATGACCTGCCCGGCGAGCCCCTTTTCCCCTTCGGCCATGGACTGAGCTATACCCGCTTCTTTTACCACAGCCTGGAACTCGACTGCCCGGCGCAGGACTCGCTGCTGGTCCGCTTCGAGCTGCGCAACAGCGGTCCCCGCGGCGGCGATGAGGTGGTCCAGCTCTATACACGACGGCCGCGCTCAGATCTGGCGCGGCCGCTCATGGCGCTTAAAAAGTTTGCCAGGATTCATCTCGAGCCGGGCGAGAGCCGGCAGGTAGTGCTGACCCTGGGCAGGGGCGAACTGGAGGAACTTGATCAGGCCTTGCGGCCGGTGGTCGAGCCGGGCCGGATCGAGATCATGATCGGCGCCTCATCGGCCGACATCCGGTTGCGCGGCGGGACGGAGCTGCCCTGAGGCCCTTGCCGGCGCGGGATATGGATGTCTCTCCACCTGGAGCACCCGTCCGCTGGCCGGCGTTCGTGGCCCGCTCAGGCGTCCTTGACGGAGTGCTTTTTCCCCTGCGGGGTGCGCACGACCTTGATGAAAAAGTGAATGCAGAAACAGGCCACAATGGCCCAGGTGGTCAGCATCATGATCCAGGCGCTCGTGCTCATGCTTTCGCCCCTTTCCTGCGCCAGGCAGCGTAAACGGCCACGCCGATGATGATGAAGGTGGACAGCAGCAGCAGCCGGGTCATGTTGAGTATGAAGATCTGCGTCGGCATGCCGTCAATGAACCAGCGCTTCTCGGCGATGCCGACATTGAGGACGGTGCCGATGACACTGTCGGCGGCGAAGGGCCAGCCCCCGCCGGAAAAGAGGCTGCCAAAGGCGGCCGCCCAATTGCCCGCCTCAGGCTTGAGCAGTGAACCGACAAAGACCGCGAGCAGAAAGAGCGGCGTCACATATTTGATCACAAATTTGAAAAAGTGGGGCACCTTGATGTCCGCTCCCCGGTTGATCTCCTCCCAGCCCTTGTCGATTCCGAAGACCCAGGCGAAGGCGATCGATTCGAGGAGGGCGAAGGCGACCAGGGAGAAGGTGCCGGCCCAGTAATCGTACTCCCCGAAAGCCCCCATCTCATAGAGGAGGAGGCAGGGGGCCGAGAGCATGAGCAGGATGCCGCCAAGGGTCAGGGCGGAGCGCTTGCGGCTGAGGTTGAACTCGTCCTGGAGAAAGGCCATCACCGGCTGGCCCATGGCCAGGGAACTGGTGATGCCCGCGAAGAAGAGGAGGCCGAACCAGGCGACACCAGCCGCAGCGGCGAGGAAGGGCCCCCAGTTCTGGAAAAGGGTTGGCATGGTGCGGAAGCCCATCTCAAAGCCGACGTTGGCCTGGATCCAGGGGAGGCCGAGGTAGGCGACCGCGATCGGGATGATGATCGAGCCGCCGAGGATGACTTCGACGAATTCGTTCATCCAGCCGGCCGTGGCGGCGTTGAGGGCGATGTCGTCCTTCTCGCGCAGGTAGGCGGCATAGCACTGGATGGTTCCCATCCCGACCGAGAGGGTGAAAAAGATCTGTCCTGCTGCCGCCAGCCAGACCTTGGGATTGGTAAGGGAGTCGAACTGCGGCTGCCAGAGAAAGTTGAGCCCATCGAGGGCGTTATTGACCGCCCCGGCCTCCCCGGCATTGAGGGTGAGGGCGCGGATAGCCAGAAAGGCGCCGAAGACGAGCAGCAGGGGCATACCGATTTTACTGGCGATTTCCACCCCTTTGGCGAGGCCGCGCGAGAGAATGTAGATGTTGATCGAGATCGTGATCAGAAAAAAAAGGATGGCGGGGCCGGATATATTGAGAAAATGGCCGCTGCCAATGTTGAGATAGGCGCTGAAAAAGTGCGAAACCTGCTCCGCGCTCTGTCCGGCAAAGGCGCCGGTGAGGGAGTACCAGACATAGCCCAGGGTCCAGGATTCGATATAGGCATAGTAGGCAGCCACTGCGAGGTTGGTGAAGATGCCGAAGACCCCGACGTACTTCCACGCCCGGCCCCTGCCGATGCGTTCCATCATCCCCGGGGCTGAATGATGGCCGAACTGGCCGCCGTGGCGCCCAACCGCCCATTCAATCCACAGGAGCGGAATCCCCATGAGCAGGAACGAGACCAGGTAGGGAATGATAAAGGCGCCGCCGCCGTTTTGCACAGCCTGGGCGGGAAAGCGCAGAAAATTGCCCAGACCGACCGCATTGCCGGCCATGGCCAGAATCAGGCCTACCCGCGATCCCCATCTCTCATTGGTTTGGACCATCCAGTCTCCTTTGTGCGGTTTGTATGCCGGTGTGTGAATTATCGGCAATTTTACCCAAATCCGGTCCTAAAAGCAAGAAATTTTTTAGTATATTTTATCAGCCAAGCCGGCGGGATGGTTCCAGGAGTGTTGCCGGCCGGTGGGAAGCATGATAAAAAAATATAAGCGAATATTATGCACTTAAATAGAACGGTCCTGCTTGCCCTGCTTCTGACCGGCCTTGTCGCCAGCCGGGCGGGAGCAGGAGAGGTGAAATCCTCTCGGGACTCTGTCGGCCTCCCGCTCTGTGTGCCGCCCAAATCCGTCGCTGACGGGAGGAGCGTTGTTCCGGACGAACTATCCTTTTTGCCTAATTTTCAACCCGGCCGCGCTGCTGGCGAGCAGATCTTCAGCTTTGACTTTGGGAAGGACATTTTTGTCCACATCAACGCCCCGGTCCCGCTGGCCTCCAGCAAACCGCTGCTGCTCATCCTTTATGCCCTGCCGAACGGCAACACCCTCGACCAGACCTTCGGCAAGCGGCTCGAACCTGGCGACGACTGGCACTATGATATTCAGCATGTCGGCGCCCAGATCCGTTTTCTGCGCGCCCTGGATCCGCCCTTTACCCCCGTGCTAGTGCTGCTGCAGACCCGGCAGCGCAGCTGGCCGGCGTGGAATACGGCGCATCCCGCCGATCACGGGATGCAGATTGTCAACCTGGTCAACAGCCTGCGGCAGATTTTCCGGGTCCACAATCCAGGCATCATGCTCACCGGCCACAGCGGCGGCGGCCGTTTCATCTTCAGTTTCCTCGACCAGAACAATGAAATTCCCGACTATGTTGAGCGCATCGCCTTTCTCGACAGCAACTACGGCTATGAGAGCCGCTACGCCCTGCCGCTGGCACGTTGGCTGGGAGGCAACCCCGGTCGCGTGCTGGCCCTCTTCGCTTACAACGACAGTCTCGCTCTTCTCAACGGCCGCCGTGTGGTCTCGGACAGCGGTGGCACCTGGCACCGCAGCGGCCGCATGCTCCGCGACCTGGTCCGATACTATTCGTTCACCGCGCAGAAAGATACGGCCTTTCAGTGCTGGACCGGTCTGACCGGGCGTATCCGTTTCTTCCTGAAGGAGAATCCGCACCGCGGGATCTGGCACACCCAGCAGGTGGCGCGCAACGGCCTGATCCATGCCGTACTGTGCGGAACCGGATTTGAAAATCGGGGATACCGGTACTGGGGCGAGCCAGCCTACGAACAATGGATCGGCTCGGGCAGTCAGCTCCTGCCTGCCCTGGCTATACCCGGGCGCGCCGCGGCTGCCCTGACGGGCTCCCGGTTTATCACAATGATCGACTCGCTCTCCCCCGAGGTGCGCGAGGAGGCCATCTGGCAGGAGCTGCGCTTGGGCAACCTCCCCGATTTCCTGCGTCGTCCCGTCCTCCTCGAAAGAAAATGGGCTGATGCGGCCGGGGAGACCCATCAGGTCGTGTTTGCCGCGTTGCCTGATTATCTGGCGATCGGATCGGATGCCGATTTCGTCCGCATGCCGATGACGCCCTTTACCGCGCAGAGAGCGGCCGACCTCTTCGGAGCCATTTTGCCCACCCGCAAGCTGGTGGATGCCATTTACGCTGCAGCAGAGACCAGGTTGACGCCGCAGCCCATTCCGCCCGATGGGGACCGCAACGAACGGCCCCGGACCTTTCTGGCGCACCAGCATCAGGTCGAAAAGGCCTTGCTTATGGCTGGAGGCGTGCACGGCCGGCTCACCGCCGGGCACAAGAAAGATATCGTGTTGAGCAACCTCATCGCGGATCCCCAGCGGCCGGGGCATGTCGTCATCTACGGCTGGCACCGCCCGGACGCCAGGCCGATCCAGCCCTTGACCAACATCCACATCGGCCGTTACGCCGATTACAGCCATGGCGTCCGGCTGATCTGCGCGTCGGTGCTCGTTGACGGTGTGCCCTGGCAGGTGGAGAGGCTGCTTGCCGATCCCTTGCTCTACGCCCTTTTCAGTGACGAAGAGGGGGTGATGACGCAGAGGCGCTACCCCTGACCTGACCGCTGCGCGGTGTTCTCTCTTCCCGGGCCGGTCTTCAGGCGGAGGCTATCTCCGGGACGGGCAGGATCGGAAAGTGGCGCTGCGGCTGCCGGCGCTCCAGGCCGCGCTCGGCCGCCAGGGCCAGGCGCAGCAGCTTTTTCTCCTGCCAGGCCGGGCCCATGGCCTGCATGCCGATGGGCAGCCCCTCCGGATCGTATCCTGCCGGGAAGGAGATCGCCGGTACGCCTGCGAGGTTGCCCGGGGTGGCAAAGCGCATGATCTCGACCAGTTTGGTCAGGTCGGACTCTCCGCCCTTGAGGGCACTGGGCAGGATCGGTGGCGCGGTGATGCCCGTCGCCGGGGAGAGAATGAGATCGGCCTTGCTGAAGGCGTGTTCCAGATGGCGGACCAGACGGGCGCGCACCCGCTGGGCCAGGATATAGTCGCGTGCGCTCATCGCCCGGGCGAGGGCGAGATTGAGGCGGACGTCCCGCCCATGCAGGCGGTGGTTCTGCCGGTAATCAGCCTCCATGGATTGGGCCATTTCCGCGGCGATGGTGATGGTATGCGCCACCCGCGCCGCTTCCAGATCGGGGAGGACGATCTCCACCACCCGCGCTCCCAGTGCCGTGAAGCGCTCGATCTGGGCCTCGCATGCGGCGACAATGGCCGGCTGGGCATGGCGGAACCATTCCGGATAAATCCCCAGGGTGAGATCGCTGAGGTCGAACTGGTCCCAGCCGCTCCACTCCACCTCCGGCTGGTGGAGGGTGTTGGGATCCTTTTCGTCGGGGCCGGCCATGACACCATAGGCGAGGGCGGCATCCGCGACGCTTGCGGCGAGGGGGCCGACATGGGCGACGCTCCAGCAGAGGGGCCAGGCCCCGATTTCGCTGACGCGGCCGAAGGTGGGCTTGAGTCCGACAATACCGCAAAAGGCGGAGGGAATGCGGATCGATCCCCCGCCATCGGCTCCGATCGCCACCGGGCAGAGGCCGGCGGCCACCGCGGCGGCCGGACCACTCGAGCTGCCACCGGTGTAATGACCGGGGGCGTAGGGATTGCGCGGGGTGCCGTGGATGGGGTTGAGCCCGGTCACGCCGATGCCGATTTCGTGCATGTTGGCCTTGCCGATGATCAGCGCCCCCGCGGCGCGCATGCGCGCCACCACTGTCGCATCCCGCACAGCCGCTTCGCGCCCGAGAAAGGCGGTGCCGACTGTGGTGGGGTAGGGGACGACATCCAGCTCCTCCTTGACCGCCACGGGCACCCCCTCGAAAATGGAGCGCGGCCGGCCTTCGCGCAAGCGTTGGGCCGACTCCTGTGCCTGGCGCAAAAGCTCTTCGGTATAGCTGGCCGTGATCGCCCGCAGGGGCTCTTGGCCGCGATCACTGGCATCGATAAGGTCGAGAATGCGGGAGGCGGTCTGTTCGGGATCAGTCAACCCCTCACGATAGGCACGAGCATAGTCAGCCGTGCTGCTGAAATTAAAACCGGGGGCGGGCTCAGGCGGGAGCGCAGGCATGCCCTCTTGCCGGGTAGCGGCGGCCCGACCGCTGCGGTAGAGGGGAGTATAGAGGGGAGCTTCGGCAAAGCTCTGCTTGCGCAGCCAGGTGATGCCGGCTGATTTGAAGAGCTGGGGGATGAGCAGCCTGCCGAGGGGGCTTTCAATTATCCAAACCATGATCCGGAGCGGCAGGCCGGAGAGATAGGGAAGCCGCACCGATTTCAGATCATACCGGGAGGAGGAGAGGGGAGCAGTCATGAACTTCCTTTCCATCGATTTAAAGTGGCCCCCCGGGGTAAATCTCCCAGAATATAGGGGATTTTCACCATTACCGCCATAAAAAAAATGATTTTCTTTTCAAAAGAAAAACCATACCTTTAGAGGCCGCGGGACCGGCAGAGGTCCGCGGCCCATCATATAATGAAAACGAGGTCAAGATGAACAAGTTCCTGCTCTGCTGCTCCCTGCTCTGTTTATTCGCCGGCCTGGATCAGGCCTGGTCACAGCTGCCTGATTGGGAGAATCCTGCCGTTTTCGGCATCAACAAGGAGGCCCCTCACGCCACCTATGCGCCCCACAGCGAAATGGCCGCCGCCATCACCAACGAGCGCATGGCTTCACCCTGGATCCAGAGCCTCAACGGTCCCTGGAAATTCAACTGGGTGAGCAAACCCGCCGACCGGCCCCTCGATTTCTACAAGCCCGGGTTCGACGCCAGCAGCTGGAAGGAGATCCAGGTTCCTTCCAACTGGGAGCTGCAGGGTTATGGCCAGCCCATCTATGTCAATATCCCCTATGAATGGACCAAAGATCCCAAACCCCCGAAGGTCCCGCACGACCTCAATCCGGTCGGCTCCTACCTGCGCACCTTCACCGTTCCGGAAGCATGGGCCGGCCGCGAGGTCTTTATCCACTTCGGCGCGGTCAAGTCCGCCTTCTATATCTGGATCAACGGCGAGATGGCGGGCTACAGCGAGGATGCCAAGACCCCGGCGGAGTGGAATATCACCAAATATCTCCAACCCGGCCTCAACAGCGTCGCCCTCGAGGTCTACCGCTGGTCGGATGGCTCCTACCTCGAGTGCCAGGATTTCTGGCGCATCAGCGGCATCGAGCGCGATGTCTTTCTTTTCAGCACCCCGAAGACGCGCATCCGCGATTTCTGGGCCAGAGCGGAACTCGATTCCCTCTATCATGACGGCCTGCTCTCGATCGACGTCGAGCTGCTCGGCGTGGAGGTGAGGAAAAAAAGAGATCCCCACACCATTGAAGCTGCCCTGCTCGACGCACAGGGAAACGCCATCTATCAGGCCGCGCAAACCATCGAGATGAAGGGGAAAACCGCCGCGACTGTCACCTTTGCCCAGCGCATTCCGGCACCCCGGCAGTGGTCGGCCGAGAGCCCCAATCTTTACAGCCTGGTCCTGACCCTCAAGGATGCCAAAGGCACGGCGACCGAACGGGTCGGCTGCAAGGTCGGCTTTCGCACGGTGGAGATCAGGGATGGACTGCTGCTGGTCAATGGCGCCGCGGTGTTGATCAAGGGGGTCAACCGCCATGAGCACGACGAACACACCGGCCACGTCATCTCCGAGGCCTCGATGGTGCGCGACATTCAACTCATGAAGCAGAACAACATCAATACCGTGCGCACCTGCCACTATCCCAACGACCCGCGCTGGTACGAACTCTGCGACCAGTACGGCCTCTACGTCATCGACGAAGCCAACATCGAATCCCACGGTATGGGCTATAAACCCGAGCGCACCCTCGGCAACCATCCGGACTGGATCGCGGTGCATGTGGACCGCGTCAGCCGCATGGTCGAACGCGACAAGAATCATCCCTCGGTGATCATCTGGTCGCTCGGCAACGAGGCCGGCGACGGGGTCTGCTTCACCGCCGCCTACAACTGGGTGAAATCGCGAGATCTCTCGCGCCCGGTCCACTATGAGCGTGCGGAGATGCGCAGCAATACCGATATCTACTGTCCGATGTATGAGCACATCGACAACATGCTCGACTATGCCTCCAAACCGCAGAGCCGGCCGCTCATCCAGTGCGAATATGCCCACTCGATGGGCAACGCCACCGGCAACCTCCAGGATTACTGGGATGTGATCGAGGCCCATCCCCAGCTCCAGGGGGGCTGCATCTGGGACTGGGTTGATCAGGGCTTCGCCCGCACCACCCCGGATGGGCGCAAGTACTGGGCCTTCGGCGGCGAATGGGGCCCGCCCTCAGACGCCAATTTCTGCTGCAACGGCCTGGTCTGCCCGGACCGCACTCCCCATGCCGCTCTGCAGGAGGTCAAGAAAGTCTACCAATCGATCAAGTTCAAGGCGGTGAATCTGTCGGATGGCGAAATCGAGATCCGCAACGGCTACAGCTTTATTCCCCTGAGCGGCTTCGAATTCGTCTACCGGCTTGAACTGGACGGGCGGACCATCGCCGGGGAGGCGCTGCCACCCCTCGATCTGGCGCCGGGCCAGTCCACCCGCCTGCGCATTCCGCTCCCCATCCTGACCGTTCTTCCCCATGCCGGCTATTTCCTGACCCTCGAGGCGCGCACCCGTGAGGAAGCCCCCATGGTCCCCAAAGGACATGTTATGGCCGCTGAGCAGTTCGAGCTGCCCCTGCCGGAAGTTGCGGTGGAGCGCAGCAAGGCGGCAGGCCCCGCTCTGAAGCTGAAGGAGAGCAAGCAAACCCTGGATATTCAAGGGGCGAATTTCAGCGTGCGCTTCGACAAGGGCACCGGCCTGCTGACCTCTTTTATCTCCGGCGGCCGGGAGCTCTTGCACACTCCGCCGGCGCCCAATTACTGGCGCCCGCCGACCGACAGTGATTTCGGCAATGGCATGAACAAACGCTGCCTGCCCTGGCGCACCGCCAGTTGTGAACGCAAGCTGATCTCCTTGCAGACCACTCCGGTTAAAGTTAAAAAAACGGGGCTCATCGCCGTGCAGGTCGACGTTCTCTATGAGCTGCCGGCAGTCGGCCGCGAGCAAATCCGTTATACTGTGCTGGGTGAAGGTGAGATTCAGGTTGAGCACCATTTTACCGCGATGGAGGAAAAGCTGCCCGAGATGCCGCGCTTTGGCATGGCTCTGGCGATGCCGGCCGGCTTTGAACGGGTGCGCTGGTTCGGCCGCGGGCCGCACGAGAATTACAGCGATCGCAAAACCTCTGCCTTTGTCGGCCTCCATGAATTGACCGTGGACGGGTTCAACGAGCCCTATGTCTCGCCGCAGGAAATGGGCTACCGCACCGATACCCGCTGGCTGGCGGTGACCGATACGCAGGGCAGCGGACTGCTTTTCATCGGGCCGCTCTGCTTTTCGGCCCTCCATTATACCAACGAGGATCTGACCCAGAAAAGCCGCGGATCGATCCATCCGACCGACCTGACGCGGCGCGATGAAGTGTGCCTCAACATCGATCTGGCCCAGATGGGGGTGGGCGGGGATAACGCGTGGGGGGCATGGCCGCACAAGCAGTACCTGCTGCAGGAGAAGAAATACAGCCACAAGTTTGTGATGCGGCCGCTGGCGGCCGGGGATGATCCAGGGGAGCGCAGCCGCGGCCGGATTTTGCTGCCCTGAGCAGGCGCCGGCCCTGTTTTGACGCGGCAGCCCCCTGCTAGGGCAATTGCCGCCACAGACCTTGCTGTGGAAACTCTTTGTTATAGGCCTCGATCATCGAGGCCTTTTTTATTGGATCCTGCTCCCGTTCGATCTCCCAGCGCCGCGCCGCTGCAGCGACGGGTCCGCGCGGCAGCAGGGTGACCGACTCGGCGATGATCTGGCGGGCGGCGTACTCCTGGCCGGTGCGAAAGAAAAAGGGGAGGAGGGCCGCCAGGGTCTCCTCGTCGCCGCCGGCGTTTTCGTAGATCTGGCGCAGCTCATTACGCACACGTTCTTTGGTCGATGCGAGGGGCGAACGGCGCAGCAGCAGATCCCACAGTGCGGTTTTCGCATTGAGGTTGTCGGGATAGAGCGCCAGTTCCGCCTCCAGTTCGGTTTCCGCCTCGCTCAACGACTGCCGGAAAGGAAAACCTCCGGCACCTCCCTGCTGCAGCAGGAGGCTTTTCTGAAGATGAGCGCCGCGCAGGGGGCGCATCTCACGGCCGTGGAGGATGCCTTCCCAGCAGCGGCCGCTGTTGTCATCTGTTTTGCCGTTGGCGGCGAAGCGGAGCAGGAAGAATTGGCCCTCGGCCGGCAGGAGGTGGTGAGTCCGCCAGACCCCGTCTTTTTGGGTCATCGGCAGCTCTGTCAGGATCGGGGGTTCGGAGGTGCGCATGATCAGCATCTCTGCAGTGAGTCCTGTTTCATTCACCAGCACCGCCCCGGGCACGGCCGGATTGTAAAAGAGGGTGATCTCCCCGCCCGCCTGCGGCTGGTCAGGCAGCCAGGCGGCGACCCGGCCGGGGGGCATCTGCCGGGAACAACCCGAAAGTCCGGCGATCACCAGCAGCAACAGCGCTCCAATTCTCCTCATGGCATCCTCTCCTGTTTGGCTCTCCCATTTTAGGAAATTTGCGCATCAGCGGCAAGGGAAAAAGCGCGGCGGCGTCATAAAAAAAAGGGATGGACCGGATGGTCCATCCCTTTCGGGCCGAAAAGCGCCGCGTTATTTCAGGAACATCAGTTTGTGGCTCTTGACGCCAAACTGGCCTTCGATGCGGTAGATGTACATGCCGCTCGTGACCATGTTGCCGCTTTCATCCGTACCGTTCCACTTGATCGAGTGCTTGCCGGCGGTCATCGACTGGTCGACCAGCGTCTTGACCTTCTGACCCAGCATGTTGTAGACCGTCAGTTTGACCTGAGAAGCCTTGGGCACGCTGAAATCGATCGTGGTGGTCGGGTTGAAGGGGTTCGGGTAGTTCTGAGCCAGCTCGTAGCTCTCGACCACTTCGACCGGACGATCCTTGACACCCGTCGGGATGCCGCTCACAGGCAGTGCCAGGTAGTAGACTCCGGAGAGGTAGGGATTGCTGAGGTAGTTGATATACTCCCAGCCGGCTCCCTGATCGCCAAAGTAGACCATGTGCAGCTTGCCATCGACAACCTTCTTGTTGAGAACAACGTTGCGCTCATCAAAGGTCGGGGTTTCGGTGATGTTGACCGGCTCGCCCCACTTGGCGCCGCCATCCTTGGAACCGACGACGCAGATCTCGCCCTTGCCGATGAAGTGGATCTTGCCGTTCTGGACAGGATCGTTCTCGGGGGTGGACCAGGTGCCCCACTTTTCGCTGAAG
>Ga0302250_1000957_pt1 | contig 23821 bp, 24 predicted proteins | sample AAG_RA_Asp_MG_FD_193536 | JGI IMG/M metagenome (GOLD analysis project Ga0302250, IMG submission 193536) | Enriched activated sludge microbial communities from anaerobic digester in WTTP, New Holstein, Wisconsin, United States - AAG_RA_Asp | ecosystem: Engineered > Bioreactor > Anaerobic >... | reverse complement strand
ATGCCAGTACGCTCTGTCTTGAAGCGCTTGTCTGGGGAAAACCGGTTATCCATATCGCTATCCCGGAAATCCTGAGCTTCGATCCCCTTATCGGTCTTGATTCGTTCAAATGGGTTGCAACGCGGGAAGAGGAGCTTGAAAAAATCATCAGTAAAATTTATTCCATGCCTGATGCTCATTACGCTGAAGAACAGGATTCTGCGAGAATGTACGCGTCCAAATATATATCAACCATCTCGGAGAAAACAATGATGGAATTCATTAGGTAACCGATAAAGCTATGCATGGTCCAGAAATCCTCTCGATATTTGAAAATGCAGAGAAAAACGATTTGAATTATTTTGAGATCCTGGGGACCGACCGGGAAAACAATTCAGAACTTTCATTTCCCCCGCGATATGCCGAGTACCGCAAAGAATGGATTAACCGAATGTACAACAACGATCCCGGTTCCTTTCCCCTTCATGTTGACGTTGAATCAACGAACCGGTGCAATCTCCGTTGCACGATGTGTCAGATAGACTTCGCCTCAATGAAGCAAGGGAATATCGCCCCGGAAATCTTTGAGAAAGTCCTTGAGGAGTGTAGTGCAAATCATCTACCCTCAATGAAGTTCAATTATCGTGGGGAACCTACAATGAACCGGCATCTTGTTGACATGATAAGAAAGGCAAAAGATGCCGGGATTATTGAAGTCCAGTTCAATACAAATGGTGTCCTTGTGAATGAGACTCTTGCTAGGTCATTAATCGAATACGGCCTTGACAGGATTAAGTTCTCTATCGACGGAGTCAGTCCTGAAGTATATAGAAAAATTCGTGGAACGGATTATCAGAATGTAGTGGATAATGTGAGGAATCTAGTAAGAATCCGTGATGAACAAGGATTGATTCGCCCAATTGTTCAGGTCCAGATGGTGTTTATGCAGGACAATAAAGAGGAAGTAGTCCGTTTTTTCCGATTCTGGAAAAAAATTGTCAATAAAATTGGTTTTAGCAGGTACCGGAGTAAAGAACGTCTTATTGATGACGAGCGTCGTGTTTCTGAAGCACCCCTGGTCAGGGTCCCCTGTTCTCAGCTATGGCAACGTCTGTTGGTTACGTATGACGGGCAGATTCTCATGTGTTGTGGAGATCATAAAGCACTTAACCCTCTTGGAAATATCAATGAAATGTCCCTGAAAGATGCATGGAACTCGAAAAAACTTGCCACTATTCGGGAAATGCATCTGAATAATGAATCCGAAAAAATTCCCGCATGTGCAATTTGTGAAGTGAATTGTACAGATCCTGATACTGCAATAACTATATGGGAACGAGTGAAGAGAAATGTTCAGATTTCATGATTTTTTCAGGAATCATAAAACGTTACTAATAGCAGAATTTGCCAACGCCCATGAGGGTCGCATCGAAGATGCTCTTAAGATGATCGATGTGGCGGTAAGTGCTGGAGCCGATGCATTAAAATTCCAGATGTTTTTTGCTGATGAGTTGTTAGTCCCGGAACATCCGAAATATTCGGTATTCAAACAGCTTGAAATGAGCAGGACAGATTGGTATACTTTAATGGAGGCCGCGGATAGTTCAGAAAAGCTGGTTTTTATCGATATTTTCGGGGAGGAGAGTTATCGGTTCAGCAGGAATTTTTCTGTCGATGCCTTCAAAATCCATGCATCGGATATGACGAACCTGTTCCTGCTGGACAAAGTCAGTTCCAGCGGGATTTCATTGATTCTCAGCGCGGGCGCCTGCACGATGGAGGAACTGGAGCGGGCTGTGGCCTGTTGTAACCATAACGCAGCCGGGGATTTTGCGATAATGCACGGGTTCCAGAACTATCCGACCCGGGTTGAAGATACGCACCTGAACCTGATCAGTACTCTTGAACAGAAATTTTCCTGTCCCGTGGGATATGCAGATCATATCGACGGGGGATCGGAGATGGCGGTTATCCTGCCCCTGCTTGCGGTTGCCAAAGGATCAAAAATCATCGAGAAGCATTTCACTCTCGATCGCGATCTGCAGGGAATCGATTATCAGTCGTCGGTGAACCCGGATATTCTTGCAAAAATAATACGGCTTGTCCATGATTCGGAACCCGCATTCGGGAGCACGCAAAAAAGGCTTTCTGCCGATGAGGAGCAGTACAAAAAGGATGTCCGCAAACGCCTTGTCGTAACGAGGGACATGCGGGCCGGGGAGGTCCTCACGACCGGGGATATCACCTTCAAACGGGCGGACCAGGGATTATTTGCAGAGGATCTTCAGCGGGTTACCGGCAAGCCCTTGGGTAAAGATATCCTGAAAAATCATGTCATTACAGACAGTCATGTGGGGTTGAAAAAATGAAAGTTGTTGGGCTTGTAGCAGTCCGGATGAAATCATCGCGGCTGAAGAAGAAGGCATTACTGGACCTGAACGGTCAGCCGCTGATCGTCAACCTGCTCCGGCGGCTGAAAGGGGCAAAACGTCTGGATGATATTGTTGTGTGTACATCAGTGAATCCTGATGACCGGGTTTTGCTGGAAATTGCACAACAACAGGGTTTCAAGTCCTTTGCCGGCAGCGAAGACGATGTCATGGAGAGATTCCTTGAAGCCGGCAAACGGGAGCACGCCGATGTCATTATCCGCATCACCGGTGATAACCCCCTGACCGATCCCGGGATCATCGATGCCATGGTGGAGAGCCACCTCAAGACCGGGGCGGATTATACCCGCATGGACAACCTTCCTGCCGGCGTGACTGCCGAAGTTATCACGCTTGCGGCCCTGCAAAAGGCTTATGATCTCGCCGTGAACTCCTCCTACAGCGAATATATGACGTATTATTTTGTGAATTATCCCAAAATCTTCAGGCTGAATATAATGGCCGCGGATAGATCTGTATCACGGCCCGGTTACCGCCTTACGGTCGATTATCCCGAAGATTATGATGTGATGAATAAAATTTTCACGCATTTTAAAAACACTCCTGCAGTATCTCTTCCTAATGTAATACAGTTCCTAGACGAGCACCCTGAAATCGTGCAGGTGAATGCGGACAAAAAACCAGCACCGCTCGATCCTGATATCAACACCGAGTTAAATGTCCCCTTGGTGAACTAGCATGAAACGCATAACTCTGCCCGGTCGGGCAATCGGCCCGGAAGACCCGTGCCTTGTCATCGTTGACGCCGGCGTAAACCATAACAATGTCCCTGAGCGGGCATTCGAGCTTATCCGTACCGCAGCACGTGCCGGAGCGGACGTTGTCAAGTTCCAGACGTATTCTGCTGAAGCGATTACCACAAGGACTGCCCCGCGGTACTGGAGCTCACACCTTGATACCGATTCCGGCGGGACACAGTTCGATACGTTCCGGCGTCTTGACAGCCTGCCTCTGGAAACCTATACCGAAATGGTTGATGTGTGTAAAAAAGAGGGCGTCCTCTTCTCGTCAACGCCGTTCGATCTGAAAAGTGCCCGTTTCCTTGAAAAGCTCGGCACGGAACTGTACAAAATTTCCTCCTCGGATATAACGTACCATGAGCTCCTGAAAACGGTGGCGGAGACCCGGATGCCGGTCATCCTCTCCACCGGTACTGCCTCCATCCGCGAGATTGAAGATGCGGTCCGGGTTATCAAAAAGGCCGGCAATGAAAATATTGCACTCCAGCACTGCATGCTCAGTTATCCCTGTAAGCCCCAGGACGCCAACCTGGTGAAGATGAAAAAACTCATGAAACACTTCCCGGATATTCCTGTCGGGTATTCGGATCATACCGAAGGACTTATCATACCATTCGCCGCTGTCGCGATAGGAGCCAGGAGTATCGAGAAACACTACACGATCGATAAGAAACTCCCGGACAGCCCGGACCATTCATTCTCCCTGAACCCGGAAGAACTCCGGGAGATGGTCACGGGCATCCGGACCATTGAAACGAGCATGGGAACTTTCGTGGACGGGCACTATCCTGCCGAGGAAAAAGCCTACAAATATGCCCGGAAGAGCGTTGTTTCTGCTGTAGCGATCCCGAAAAATACCCGGATAACCGAGTCCATGCTGACCTGCAAGCGCCCGGGAACCGGGATTTATCCTGAACACCTCCCGGAACTTATCGGAAAAACGTCCCGTGTCGACATTTCCGAAGACAGCGTCATTACCTGGGACATGATCTCGTGACATACATTTCGGTAATCATTACTTCCCTGAATTATGGCAGGTTCCTTGCTGGTGCCATCGATAGTGTGCTCGGCCAGGATATTTCCCGGCAGGAGTATGAAATAATCGTGGTCGATGCCGGCAGTACGGATGAGACACCAAAAATCCTGCAGAAATATGCTCATGAGATTACGGTAATTGATCAAAAAGAGCGGACCGGGCTTGCCGGCGGCTGCAATCTTGGTATCCGTGCAGCGAAAGGAAACTACATTATCCGGCTCGATGCGGATGACACACTTTGCAGGACTGCCCTCTCCGCTCAGTCCGCGCTCCTGGATAAGAACCCGGGTGCCAGTTTTGTCTACCCCGATTACTACATCTTCCGGACGGGCGGAGAAAAGATTCGTGTCCACCTGCCGGAATTTGATCCGGCTGAGATTTTCAAGCGGGGCGATTTTCTTGGCGGTGGCATGATGTTTCGCAAATCCCTTTTTGAAACGTACGGGCTCTACGATGAATCGCTGCGCTCGATTGAAAATTACGAATTTATTCTCCGCCTCCTTCAAAACGGCGTAACCGGCCTGCACGTGGCAGAACCGCTCTTTGTTTATTTCCAGCATGGGTCCAGCATGAGCGATGACCAGCCTGCAATGGACCGGGTGTGGCATACCCTTGAACAGAGGTATGGCAGACCGTTCGGCTTTGGAAAATATCATCCGAGAAAGATTTGTGAATGAATTACCGGCAATTCTTTTTTATCGTGACAACTCTTAGTACCTTAAGAGAATGCAAGCCGTAATCATGGTTGGCGGCGAAGGATTTCGTCTCCGGCCTTTTACTTATACCATTCCAAAACCCCTCCTGCCGGTCGGTAACATCACGATCCTTGAATCGCTGGTGAAGTCGCTTGCGGAACATGATTTTTCTGAAATTTTCTTAATCACCTGCTACCAGCATACAAAGTTTGAGCAATGCAGGGCATATCAGAAAAAGTACGGGGTCGGCCTTACTTTCTGTCATGAACCGAAAAAAATGGGAACCGTTGGTGCGATCGGGCTTTTGCAAGATACCCTTGACAAGAATTTTCTCCTCATGAACGGAGACCTTGTTGTGGATATGGACTTCTCGGCATTTTTCTCGTACCATGTGTCTAGGGCTGCTGACATTACAGTTGGGATCACGCCCCACGTGATAAAGAACCCCTACGGCGTTGTCGAATCCGACGGTAACGATCGTTTCATCAGGATGGTTGAAAAACCCTGCCAGACCGTGATGATAAATTCCGGGATTTATGTCCTGAACTCATCTGCTCTCCCGTACGTAAAACCCGATGAATATCTTGATATGCCAACCCTGATCGAGCGCGAACAGACAGATGGCAAAAAAATCCTGACCTTCAATATCGGGACACGGTGGCTCGATACGGGGCATCTTGAGAATTACGAGATGGCTATTGAGAAGGTTGAAGAATGGAACTTGGCGGATACAGAACCTGCCGGTGACCAGAAAAAACCCCGGGTGTGATTATGAAGCAGGAGATTCTGGCAATAATTCCGGCCCGCGGAAGCCACGATGATGTCGATCACATGAACATTCGGACCCTTGGCGGCAAACCCCTGCTCTGTTATACGATCCGTGCAGCCCAACAGTCGGAGCAGATCTCGCGGATTATCGTTTCAACAGATGACGAAAAGATCCGGGATATCTCGGTCAGCAGCGGTGTCGAAGTTCCGTTTCTCCGCCCGAAAAATCTCTGCAACGACACGCATACTATCAGGGATGTAATCCTCCACGTGATCTCAGAGCTCTATACTCTTGAGCGATACTCGTGTGACCGCGTTGTTGTGCTGCTCCCGAACACCCCGTTCAAATCCCCGGCTGACATCGATTCGATGGTTGAGGAGATGAATACCGGCGGATATGACAGTATCATTCCCCTCTGCCGGAAGACCGAGCTGTTCTGGAAACGCGAGGGCGATCACATTTCCCCGATCAATTTTAAAATCCGGGGCAAACGCTCTGATGCCGAGCAGGTTTTTGAAGAGAAAGGCGGCATCTATGTCTACGATGTCCAGCATCTCGTCCATATGGACGATATCCTGAAACTCGGAAAAAAGATCGGCTTCCATATCATTGAGGAGCATAACGCCCAGACAATTCACACCATGTATGATTTTTTCATTTTCGAACGGCTCATCAAGCTCCCGGGCCAGCTTATCCGGGAGATCATGAAAACAGAACATCTGATGTAAAACAGAGCACAATGATTATGTTACAATCCTGTGATTACTGTAGCAGGACATTAACCAGAAAAATAAGGATTTTTCAGGGTGAATTTCATGAAATGGAGTAACAAATCAGTCTTTATCACCGGGGCTGGCGGTTTTATCGGGAGTCATCTCACGGAACGCCTCATCGATCTTGGCGCGGATGTGACCGTATTTATCCGGTACAACTCGCGAAATGACCGGGGCATGCTCTCGCTGATCCCCCCGAAGAAAACAGAATCCCTGAAAGTGATCATGGGTGACCTGAAGGATTCGGATGCGATCCGGGCTGCATCAAAAGGATCCGACATAATTTTTCACCTGGGATCCCTGATTGCAATCCCATATTCCTATATCCACCCGCGGGAAACCATCGAGACCAATATCCAGGGCACGCTCAATGTCATGATGGCTGCAAAAGAGCACAATGTGGAAAAAGTCGTCCATACCTCGACCAGCGAAGTGTACGGGACTGCACGCTATGTTCCCATTGATGAAGCACATGTCCTCCAGGGCCAGTCCCCTTATTCGGCAAGCAAGATCGGTGCGGACAAAGTTGCCGAGAGCTTTTACTGCTCCTTTAATGTGCCGGTTGCAACGATACGCCCATTCAATACCTACGGGCCCCGCCAGTCTTCCCGTGCTGTCATCCCGACCATCATCACCCAGATGCTCACCCGGGAAAAAATTTATCTGGGGTCCCTGCACCCGACACGGGATTACACGTATGTTGCCGATACCGTTGACGGATTTTTAAAAGTGGCCGAGTCGAAAAAATCGGTCGGTGAAGTCATCAATATCGGATCGAACTTTGAGATCCAGATCGGCGATCTCGTGAAAAGGATCCTGGAAATCCACGGTGTCGAGATGGAAATCACCTCGGATAATCAGCGGATCCGCCCGGGAAAAAGCGAGGTGGAGCGTCTCTGGTGCAATAATGAGAAAGCAAAGAACCTGATCGGATGGACCCCGAAGACCTCGCTCGACAAAGGACTTTCCGAGACGATTGCGTGGATTGAAGACAACATCGACAAGTACCGGCCAACGGAATATACTACATAAGCAGAAAAAATTCAGGGATAGCGCAGGGGCGGCAACAACGGGTTTGTATGGCACACAAAAAAGTTCTTGTAACCGGCGCCGGGGGGTTTTTAGGAAAACCTCTCGTGAAAACGCTTGCCCGGAACATGGAATTGATCCCCCTCTATCACGGTCCGCAGACTAACCTGCTCAGCAGGGAGTATGTTGATATGCTCCAGAAAGCAGACGTCGTCATTCATCTCGCGGGAAAATCGTTTGTCCCCGAAAGCTGGAAAGATCCCCATACCGTCTTCAATACCAATTTCAACACCACTCTCAATATGCTCGAATACGCCCGGAACAATGACGTGGAACAGTTCATTTTCCCGAGTTCCTACCTGTATGGAAACCCGGATTATCTTCCTATCGATGAAAAGCATCCGGTAAAAATTCTCAACCCGTACGCCCGAAGCAAGTACATTTGCGAAGAGCTCTGCCGGTCGTATGCCGAAGAGTACGGACTTTCTGTAATCATCTTCAGAATTTTCAATATCTATGGTCCCGGCCAGCCCGGACACTGGCTGATCCCGACGATTCTCTCCCAGCTACCCTCGGGAACGGTAACCCTGAACGATACCGAACCAAAAAGGGATTACATCTATATCTCCGACGTTATCAGTGCCTTTGTCTGTGCGCTTGATTACCGGAAGACCCGGTTCGAGATTTTTAATCTCGGGTCCGGAATGAGCTACTCTGTCCAGGAAATTGTAGATGCGGCACAAAAGGCTGCCGGTACCCGATGCGCAGTGGTAAACAAAGCCGAACGCAGGAAAAATGAGATAATGAACACGATAGCGGACATCAGTAAAGCCTCATCCCTGCTTGGATGGAAACCAGCGATCTCTCTCGAATACGGCCTGAAAGAGATCTGGGAACAAACGATCCGGTAATTCCGGGTTGTGCAATTGTGCTCAGCACCCGGTAAATAAAGAACAGAATAATCATGACAGAAACCGTCTTTAGAAACAAACTTGCCCTAATCGTCCCGACCCGTAACCGACCGGACCTGCTGATCAAACTCTTGAAAACGATTGAGACGCAGACGGTCATGCCTTCTCAGGTTATCATTGTCGATGGCAGCGATGTTTCAATCCACCCCCAAATCGCGGAATATCTCCGGGACTGCGATAAATACCTTCACGTGGTTCCCCCGTCCCTTACCCGGCAGCGGAATGCCGGCAAAAAAGAACTTGATCTCGCGATCACCATTGCCGGGTACCTGGATGATGATATCGAACTTGAACCCACGACCATTGAGGAGATGCTGCGATTCTGGGAGACCTGCCCGCCGGATACCGGAGGGACTGAATTTAATATCACAAATATTCCCCCGGACAAATCTTTTGCTATGATTATCCGGAGATTTTTCTGCATTTCCGGGCCGGAACCTGGAAAAGTACTCAGATCCGGCTTCTGTACCAGTGCATTTCCGGCGGTACGGGACCATCCCTGCGAGTGGCTGTGCGGTGGTGCGACAATCTGGTCGCGGAAAGTTCTGGATACCTACCAGTACGATGAATGGTATTCCGGGTGGGCCTACCATGAGGATGCCGAGTTCAGCTACCGTATCTTCAAGATCCCGATGCGTCTCTACATTGTTTATAAAGCCCGGCTGACCCATAATCCGCCGCCATTCAATCCATCCCGAAACATTGCGCTTGGCAGGATGGCAGTGATCAATCGTTATCATTTTGTAAAAACAAATCCTGAACTGTCTGTATGGTTGTTTTATTGGTCGACAATCGGTGAAATATTTCTAAATATTTTGAGAACGATTTGGGAGAGAAACGGAGGGGGTGCTCGGATTGCGCTGGGAAATATTGATGCCCTTAATCATATTTTAAAAAGCGATTATGTTCAGCAGGATATTAATTTCAGGAAATAATCCGGATACACCTCCCTTCTCGTTCAGCTGGAAAAATCGCAATTGAGGTAACAAAATATAAATTTAAACCAAATTCAATACTGAAATGAATATCGGGATTGTATCGTAAAACGGAATTGAATGGAGGAAAAAATCGAAGAGAAGAGGATCCTTATTATCGGTGCTGGTTCCATAGGTCTCCGTCATGCAGCATATCTGAAAGCTCTGGGATGTAACAACACGCTCTCTGGATAATATTTCAGAAAAGAGAAATATTGATTCAATTCAGCAAATTTCAAAAAAATGACAGTTATTACAATAGGACACAGGTTGTTAACAATCCAAATTCAGATGTCATTTATGTCATGATGGGTGGAGAAATTGTTGGAAGTGGTTCGCATGAAGAACTAATGACCCTTGGAGGAGAGTATTCTCAATTATATCTATGCCAAGAAAAAGGAACATAATGGAGACCAGGTCATTGCGATATATAACTTCATTCCTGATATCTTCCATACCTGCAGTTAAATAACTGCAGGTAAATTTGTGAAAATCCGTGTATTCTGCCAATAGGAGAAAAAAACTCTACTGATGATTATTAACGACACCATCTTTTTTACTAATCAATGTTAAAATAGTATGGCGCCTCAGTGGCTTAGTTGGCAGAGCGGCTGACTTGTAATCAGCAGGTCCCGTGTTCAAATCACGGCTGAGGCTTACATAACACGAAACTGACATCCCTGATTGTTTCGTATTATAGTTCCATCGTAGTACTTGGTTAAAACACCTGAATCCAGATCGCCGCAAGACCTTTATGAATGTCCGAATACTATCACGTACAAAACATATTCGTGAAGATGGCTGGTTAAGTGAACTTGTTTCAACGAATTATGCTGATGAACCATTTACTTGTGTTCATTCGTATCTAGTATCCATAACTCCCGGCCATACACGGGCCAATCATTATCATGAGAAAAAAGAAGAATGGCTGGCACCTGCCTCGGGAATCATCGAACTCCTGACTGAAGACATTTTTTCTCACGTCAAAGAGCAATATATTCTGGATACAAATACCAAAGATTATTCATTGATATACATCCCTCCCTTTATTGCACACACCCTGAAAAATACTGGTACCGGTGAGGCCAGCGTGGTAGTATTCAGCCGGACAACTGAAGATCTTTCAGATACAATAAGATTTGAGGTAACGTCATGAAACCGTTAGGGCACAAGTCTGTTGGACAGGATGACATTGATGCCGTGGCAGGGGCCCTGAGAAGTGACTGGCTCACAACCGGCCCAGTCATCGAAAAATTTGAAAAGTCCCTGTGCCACTACACAGGTGCCTGCCATATAGTAGCATTAAATAGTGCAACGAGCGCTCTTGACATCGCAGTCCCGGCTCTTGAACTTCCGAAAGGATCCGAAGTAATCAGCACGGCGTTCACCTTTGCTGCAACCAACAACGCACTGATCTATAATGGCTTAGCTCCTGTTTTCGCCGACATACAGCACGATACAAGAATCATCGACTCCGTGATCACATATGATGAAAAAACAAAAATTGCTGACCATTGAGCAAGTTTCAGGTAAAAAATGAAAAGCGGTAACGATAATATCCAGACCATATATTATTTCCTTAAACCCTACAAATTCCACCTCGTACTCCTCTTTGTCCTTGGTATATTAATGGCAATATTCGATTTCATCAATATTGCACTCCTCTACCCGATATTGTCAATCAGCACCAACCAGACATACCAGCCGGATAATATATTTTATAATTTTATTTTTTACCTTAATTCACTCTGTGCAACGATCCTGAACATTCAGGATCCGCTGATTACATCCTGCATTCTGTTCATCGGATTTGCCATTCTTTCCTTTATCTTTGGTTTGTTCTATATCCAGTTCTCGCTGCGAATCACGACTAAAATTACCATAGATAATAAAAAGAAAGTTTTCGCAAAGCAAAATGAAGCGGATTATCAGTTCTTCCTTGACAACAAGCAGGGCGATTTGATCTATAAAACCACCCGTGCCCCCTCGTTCATTGCAGATGTGTTCAACAACCTCACAAAAATGAGTATCGATATCATTCTCTCAATTTCAACAATAATTCTTCTCCTCTCCATGTCATTTAAAGGAGCTCTCATCCTCCTCTGCGCAGGCGCCGGGTATTATTTCCTGACTCGGTATCTAAGCCTACAAGTCTCGTATAATACCGGAACCGGGAGATATAAGGCAAGCCAGCAGGAAAACATCATCCTGAACGAATTCATCAATGGGGTCAAGCAGATCAAAGTCTATGGCGTGGGACTACGCTGGAAACAGCAATATGACGAGGCTATTGAGGAATTCTGGAAACTCTGGAGAAAGGATAGCTTCTGGTTGCAGGTGCCGGCCCTCCTCCTATATCTCTGCATATTCATTGCTATCGGTGTCATTGTAATTGTAATCAAGGTGTTTTATCCTCTTGATTTCATAACGTATCTACCAATTCTCGGGACTTTTTCACTCGCGGTTCTCAAATTGCTTCCCAGGCTTGCTAATTTCGGGAATTACCAGATGGGGATAATGAGTGCATTACCGAATCTAAAAATTGTTAAAGCAGTTCTGGAAGATCAGACATATGTATGTGTGAAGAACGGAAAGCGCCCCTTCCATACAAGAAAACCAGATATTGAAGTTAAACACGTAACATTTGGCTATCCCAATCGTGAACTCATTTTTAAAGATCTATCCTTGCATATCGCTGCCGGAAAAACAACGGCACTTGTTGGGGCATCCGGCTCCGGAAAATCCACACTCATCGATCTTATTCTCAGAATGTACGATGTGGAAAAAGGTGCAATTCTCATAGATTCTGTTGATATCAGAGAGTACGATATCTCAACACTACATGAAAAGATGGGATTTGTAAGCCAGGAAACGTTTATTTATAATGCCCGTATCTTGGATAATATCACGTTTGGGAGTGAATATCCAAAGGATAAGGTAATTGAAGCTGCAAAACAGGCAAATATCCACGATATGATCATGCAGTTACCCCTGCAATACCATACCCCCGTGGGTGATCGGGGGATCAAATTGTCCGGAGGGGAACGGCAGCGAGTTGCAATTGCCCGTGCTATTATCCGGGATCCTGAACTGCTCATTCTTGACGAAGCTACCAGTTCGCTTGACAATGTTTCAGAAAAAAGTGTCCAAGATGCAATCAACAATGTTGCCAAAAAATGCACAACGATCATTGTTGCCCACCGGCTATCAACAGTAAGGGATGCAGATATTATTTATGTCTTGGAAAAGGGCATTATCGTTGAGAGCGGTACCCACGATGAGCTAATCAAACGGAAAAATAAGTACTGGGAGATGTATATCGGGCAAGGGGAAAACGCTGATGATGTTCATTCAGGATCGGAAAAATGAATCTTGTATTGTCAAATATGACGCATGAAAATATGGATTGAGTAAGTATGCCCCCAAAAAGAATCCTTATTACTGGATCGAACGGGTTTCTTGGATCGAACTTGGTGAATTATTTCTCATTAAATAAAAAATACCAAGTTTTTTCAACCTCGCAAAAGAGATCAATCTATCCCACAGCAAAACTGTTTTTTCAAGGAGATCTCACTGACGAAAAATTTGTCAGGAGTCTAAATACAAAGATCAAACCAGATATTGTAATAAATACTGTTAGTCTTGTAAACGTAGACCTATGCGAAGAAAGACCAGATATTGCTTATGATGTGACGGTAAGGACCGCAGAAAATATTGCACGGGAAGCTCGAAGAAGCAATGCCCGCCTTATATACATCTCGACAGATCATCTTTTCGATGGTAACAAGGCTTGGTATACAGAAGAAGACAGTCCCGATCCCGTGAATATGTATGGAAGAACAAAATTGCAGGCTGAAGAGATTTCACGCCAGTATATCCCTGATGCTTGTGTTATCCGGACAAATTTTTTTGGTTGGAGCCCAAAAGGGCATGTCCCAACATTCGGGGAGTGGATGTATACAAATCTTCGTCGACAAATTCCGATGACCCTGTTTAATGATTATTACTTTACCCCAATTGAAGTGACATATCTCGCTGAATCACTTGAAATTATATTACAATCGAATTTTTCAGGAACACTAAATATTGCCGGATCGGAAAAATGTTCGAAATTCGATTTCGGAGTTACGCTTGCAAAAATTGCCGGTCTTGATGCAAAATGTGTTACTCAGTCACAGATACTTTACGATTCTTTTAAAGTAAGACGTCCAAAGAATCTTGCACTCTCAACAGAGAAATACCGCAAGATATTCGGTAAAATGCTGCCTAATATAAATCAGAGTCTAGAACGATTTATGTCAACAATGCCAGATAAGTATAAATAATGATAACTCTTTTCCTAATCCCGATCTTCTCATGCAAAACAATTGATGCGAATTTATATTAGATTTCAAGAGATACAACCACTGGGAGCCAGTGAAATTACGAGATGGCGAATAATGGAAATTTTGGATTCAATATTATATTTTGTTATTATTTGGTAGTGTGGTAGTGTCTCGATGTTGCTGTACAATCAGCAGCCAGCGTATCTCAAGAGACCATCTCACTTTTCACAGATACATACCTGTTGCCCGTGATCCACTCCTCGTTGATATCGATGAGGATCGAATAAGCAAGTCTGAGTAACGAAGCATCATTCGGGGAGGCCACGATCTTTCTGGTTCCGCGTTTGAGTTTCTTATTGGCTCATTCCAAGAGATTGGGGGTACGGATTTTCTTTCAGAACTCCGGAGAAAATGAACGATAATTCATCAATCCGTGGTTGAATCGGTGATTTATGTCAGCAGCTCGGGAGAGTTCACGATCATCGAGCTGAACTGCGAACTCCATTAGTCGATGAGGATAACTCCTACATACCTTCAATTTCTCGGCAATTTCCTTGTGATATTTCCGGGGAACTATTCTGAGAACTGCACGGACGAAATGTACGTGACACATTTGCTATGAAGAGCCCGAGAATATCGTTTAAGCAGCAGTTTTGATACCGTTGTGACCGTCGGATATGATGAGATCATCTTTGTCGAGTCCTCTTTCCTTGAGGTTGGAGAAGATCCCATCCCAGGTTTATTCATGTTCTGCATCAGCAATGCTGAAAGTAAAGATCTCTCGGTAGCCATCCGTTCTTATACCGGCTATAACATAAAGCACTTTGCTGATATTCCGGACCCCCTCTCTTACTTTAAATACAAGGCATCCACGAACAAGAATGGAACGTAGTAGCCAATTGGTTTCTCTAAAAGCTCATGGACTTTTTCATCGAGTTCCTGAGCAACCTTCGATACATACGAGGCTGACAGTTGGGGGACTTCCAGGCATGAGACAATCCTCTCGACATTTCGTGTCGATACGCCCTGAAGATATGATTCGATGATTGCATTCACCAATTCATTATAGTTTGGGAGTACCGATCAAAGACTTTGATCTCAAACTGAATTTCCCGAAACTGCGGTTTCAGAAGACGAAATCCGCCAACCCGTGTCTTGAGCGATCTCTGTCGGTACTCGTTCCGGTGTGCTCTCCTCGTACTGGACCTCGCATACCAAGGTACTCCAGCCTTTTGTGCTACTTCCTCATTCATCACATCGTTCAAGAACCATGTGATGAGTTGCTGCATGCCCCTTCCGTTAGCGGCAAGGTAATTTTGTACAATGTCACTTGGGTTCATGCCCAGTTCTTCTTCGTTTTCCAATTCATTGTTGGATACAGGGCATCTTCACTTTTTACAGCAATTCGTATACACCCCCCGAGCTGAAGTGATCTTCTCCGTAAATTCACAAAGTCAACAGTTCATTGTGAATCTTTATGAGGAAACTTGGGGGTTCTTAAACGTTATGGATCCAACCGAAATTACTTTCTTGTTTGGGAGACCTGCGAAATGTAGGGAAAAACAATCGGGATGAGTGATTATCATCGTTTGGGGTGTGAACCAAATTCGCACATCCCCGGATCTTCAGGGGTTAGAAATTCATACCCTGTCTTTCATAGCACGTGCAGGATTTCCAAACGCGATCTTATTTTCAGGAACGTCTTTGGTCACAACGGATCCCCCCCCGATGACTACACCGTCACCGATACGGACTCCCTTGGTGATCATCACATGCCCCCCGAGCCAGACGTCATCTCCAAGTGTTACTTTACTGCCATAGAATCCCTGATTCTGGACAAATTCACCTTTTTTAAAATGATGTTCTGACGAATTCATATAGATGAATGCGCCGAAAATGCACATTCTGCCAATCTCTATTCCATGTCCCGCGTTGAAGATACTGTACGGCCCGATGATTGTCTTCTCACCAATAACGAATTCCGCATCGTTTGCCGTGACCAGCCAGACCTCCGTGCCGATCGTTACCCCGTTCCTGACAACAATTTTTCCATTGCTGCGCATCCGTACGTAGGTTCTCCCCTGGAGGGTGACATCGTCCCCGATGGTGAGATTCTTCAGGCTTGCCCCATCCCGTAAAAGAATGTCCAGGGGCCCCCCTGCGACAAATTTTTTCCCAATTGTGGCACCATGTAGCCGTAAATGCCAGTAATTATAAACGGTATAAAAAAATGAAACGAATCCCATGAAATCCCGGACTCCCTGATGATTATCTAAGGATCCTATCGGTTCTTCATAAGAATATACCGATGGTCGCCCTCGCCCCACATCTCTTTTGCCTGCGGGATCCGGCTTTCATGAACCGGATAATCGATATCAAAGGCATTGGAGCTGATGACCTTCTCGAAGGTGAACCCGAGGCGGGATAGCAGCGCGTGAAGTTCCTTCTCTTTAGTGTGCGTCTCGACGGGAACATACCACGTATCGCAGAAGATAAACCGGTTCTTTGGCATGCCGATGATGTTTAAGACCTCCTTTGTGTAGTCAAGAGGGATATGTCTGAAGATCTTCCGCATTACATCGCGGGTTGTCCAGAAGATCCCTCCCGATCCGTAGAGGTACAAAAATGCTTTGCCGGGCGTTTTCAGGACACGGGTCAGTTCGCTGATCCCTTTCTCGATTGAACTTGTATGGTGCAGGACTCCGTTACTGAACACAAAATCAAACGACGCATCCTCAAACGGCAGGTCCAGCACATTGGTCTCCTGAAATTTTACCATGAGCCCGTTGTTCTGGCAATACTCTTCTGCCGCTTTGAACGCCTTTGCCTGGTAATCTACCGCGACAACCTCTCTTGCTCCAAGCAGCGACAGGGCAATGGAATAGCGGCCGGACCCGCATCCCATATCGAGAACACGGGCACCTTTAATATCGGACTCGATGACTGAAGCCGGAATACGGTTTTTCACCAGTTTCAGGCTCTCTTCGGTGAGTGTCTCCCTGTTGAAATTTTTCCAGAGCCCGGAGTACAGGTCCGAGGTCTCTTTCTCGAGAGTGCGGCCCGCTTCCTCTTCACTTTTCATGGCAAACGTATATGGCCGGACGGCAGCAGGGAATGTATCGGCAAGGTTCATGAGACTCTGGATGTGCCGGTTCATGAACGGGACAGGATCGTCGTGCGTGAAATCCGTGTAGGGTTCGACCGGGTAGGTGTACCGGTAGAGTTCATGACAAAGGATAACGGCAAGATATGGCTGGCCGGTTTTGACCAGGTGGATGCATCGTTTTTCAAACTGGTCCAGCTGGGCATAATATTCGTCTGCGCTCCTGTCGTGCGTTCCCATAAGAGTTCTCCTAATTCATTGCGAATTCTTCCAGAAAAATTTTAGCATTCAGAAAATTGAACAGGAATTTGCTCTCGCTGTTTGGCAGTTCTTCTTTGTCCAGCAGTTCCTCAATTTTGTCTTTGCGGATTATCTCAAAGATCGGACTTGGCCGGAGCAGTTCCGCCTTCACCGTTGGATCGCGGGTATCGAGGAAGGAGAATATCGGTGCATTGAATCCGACCTTCTTACGCTGGTCAAGAACAATGTCAGGCACGATCCCCCGCATTGCGTCACGGAGGATGGCCTTTGCCGCCCCGTCCCGAATGAGATGACTGGTCGGGATCGTGAAGCAGAATTCGAACAGGTTGCGGTCGAGGAAGGGAGACCGGTTCTCGATGGAGAACGACATGGCGTTGAGGTCGTCTTCGTGCAGGATGACGGGGATAACTTCGTGGAACATCTCGTTGAGCATCCGGTTTCGCAGGAGGTCGTCGGTATACTGGATCTCGCAAAAGTCTTCCCACCAGTCATTGACAAGATAGTTGCGGAATACTTCCGATTCATCAAAGAGGTGATCCCTGAACCCGGGATTGTCAAAGAAGAGCCGTTCATTTCTCAAGTGCCGGTTCCTCACGACCGGCAGGACATGTTCCTTCCACTCATGGGTTGCCGCTTCCAGCCGGACCGGATCATGACGCAGCTCGTACAGGTACATCAGGTGATGGTCGTAATACCCGGAGAACATCTCGTCTGCTGCAGTACCGCTGATCGAAACCCTGTACCCGTGCTCCCCGATGCTTTTCATCAGGAGCCACTGGGCATAGTAGCTGATCGTGTACACGGGCGCATCGTGTTGCCGGACAAGCCGGCGGAGGTTTTCGAGGAAGCCGGTCGTGGTGACCGGGATGGGGGTATGGGAGATGCCGAGCGTTCGGACCGATGCTTCAACCACATCCCGTTCGTCATATTTCGGGTCCTTGTTGATGATCGTGAACCCGTGCACGTCATAATGAAATACCCGCCGGGCGATACTGATGAGGGAATTTGAGTCTACGCCGCCGCTCATGCAGAATGCCAGCGGGACATCGGCACGGAGTCTCAGTTCAACGGAACGGATGAGCCGTTCGCGGGCTCCGGCAACCGCTTCATCGTAGGTCATCGCCGGATCCGGTGAATAGGCAGGTTTCCAGTAAACCTCGCGGGTGGTGGAAAGGTCCGAGGAGATGGTGATCCGCGTGGCCGGGTCGACTTCTGTCACATCCAAAAAAAACGTGCTGTCGCTTTTATATAATGCCCGGTACCCGCTGATCAGGTACCGGAGCAGGTGCATGTAATTGACCTCCAGCCGTTTTCCGGACAGGGCTGCGATAAATTTTATCTCGGACCCGAAATAGAATCCCGTCCCGTCCCGGAAGATGTACAGCGGCTTTTCGCCGAACCGGTCGCGACAGAGCGTCAGGGTGCCATCGGCTTCGTCATAGACCGCGAATGCCCACATACCTTCGCAGTCGTCCAGAACCAAATACCCGTAGGCATCGAGAGCCTGGACCATGACTTCACAGTCCCCGGTGGTCGAGAACTCATGGCCTTTGAGTTCGAGGCTCTTTTTAATCTCGGAATAGTTATAGAGCTCCCCGTTCATCACCAGCCATTTCCTTCCCGCGTTCAATGGCTGGTTTGCACGGGGGTCGAGGTCGATGATACTCAGGCGCGTATGGAGAAGGCAGACCTTGTTCTGGCTTCCCGGCAGGGCCCATTTTTTGTATGCAGCATTATCAGGACCCCGGTGATGCATCGCATCAAGACAGCGCCTGATGTTGTCCGGCGCGATGTCCTGTGATCCGATGTATCCCGCGATCCCGCACATTTTTTACCCTTGGGTCTTATTCGCGTATGATACCATTTTGGCGAGCGGTTTTCCGATCTCCACCAGCTGCCGGAGTTCTGCCGGATCAACACTCAGGATGTGATCGCGGATGACCTGCGAGGTCTTGTTCAACGTGAAATGGTTCTCGATATACTGTGCCCCGCGGGAGATCGCAAGGAGGCTTGCCTCGATCCCGTGCAGGTGATCGCTGTATCCGTAGTACCCGAAATCATCGAACTTTGTGGGGAAGCCGGCAAGATCTTCCGGGTAGGCCGGGTATTTTGCCTGGCAGTAAATGTACCGCAGCTTCTTTCCATCCGGTTTCCCGAACGGGAAATCCGGCTTATCCCACATCCCGAGCGAGATGAATGTCTCCTTGCCCTCCGCAAGGACCCGCCGGCACAGATCCGGTTTATCGATGACCGTCCGCGATGCAATCTTGTACCGGTCGAGATCGATGTCCCGTGCAAGGCCGAGTGCCTCCTCATTGATGATGGATGCAAGCATCTCGATATCGAAAAAGTCGCACCAGGACCTGAGCTTGTGGGCGATATCCGCATCGATGAAATTGATCTCACCAGGGTTGCACCTCCAGCCAAACTGAAACTTCGCAACATCGGCACCGGCTTTTTTCGCCTGCCGGATCATCTCATAGGCAAGATTGATGTTGCCGTCATAATTGAGCCCTATCTCCGCCACTATCAGCATGGTTCAACAACCCTCATCTGAAAAACTACTACGATATTTGCAGCCTGAATATTTAGCGTTATAGAACCTATCGGTGTCCCGCGTCAGCCTGCTTGTGCAGTGAACGGCCGGCACGGCTCCTACGGGCGGTTTTTGGAATTTGTGACCTGCGTTATCATCCTTCCGTTTTCATCGATATAGGAATAATTCGGGTACACAAGGGCGATGTTAGGGTGCTGGTCCAGGTACGCAGTCATGACCAGGAGAGCACTTTCATCAAGGAAATCATCCGCATTAAGGCGCATGATATACTCGCCACGAGCGAGTTCGATTGCCGCATTGGCACATACACGCAGGCCCTTTGGTTGTGAATGACAGATATAGGTAATTTGTTCGGGAAATTCTGTAGCACATTATCCGATAATTTCATCTGTGTTATCCGATGAACTATCATTGATGATGATCAGTTCCCAGTGATGAAAAATTTGGGCCAGAACGCTGTCTACAGCTGCCAGAATCACATTTTACCGTTTGAAATTTCTCCCATGGTTATTGCCGATTTCAGCAATAACAAGTGGCGATCTTTGAGAATTTCTATTGCCGATTATTATCTGGTATCACACTTCCGTTACGGATATGTGCGTGGAGCACATATGATGCATCTGATATCTGAAATCCGTTTTTTTCATAAAGGTGGAGTGACGGGATATTAATGAGTTGTGTACCTACACGAAGGAGATTGCATTTTCCCAGTGAGTCCTGAATAAAGAATTTTACCATCTGGTCTCCTATGCCACATTTCTGGAATTTTGGATGAATCCCGATTAAATCGATTATCCGGATTGTTTGGTTTTCAGCTGTAATTTTCATGACAGCAAGAAATCCTACGGGTTTTTCATCAACTGCTGCAACATAGATACATTCTCCCCTCTCGCCGTTGAAGTAATTTTCAACCCATTTTTTTTTAATGGAGTCTGCGATTTTTTTTGGGATCTGTTCATCTCTATGAAAGCGGGATTTGGAAAAGCATACCGCAGCGATATTCTGGAGGATTCTCGATTCATCAGGACGGGCGAGTCTGATGGTAATATTAAGTCCATCCGGCTTAATAACAGGGCCCGGTTTCCTCTCCAAAACTGTATTAATTTCAATATTTTTAAAACCGAGATCCAGCAACTGACGGATTGTACCGGAATGTTCAGTTACGGGAATTTTTGCATAATAAAAAGCATTTTCCTGGATTTTAAATTCTGAGATTAGTGAATTCAGATTTGGGTCATTGAAACGGAAATCAGCAATCCTGAATACATCTGAATTAATAATGGATTTTAACCAAGGATCAGGAACAATTTCCATCTTTGTATCCGGTCTATTTCCAAATCTCACTGGTTGGGTCCAGATTTTTATACCACTGCGTATACTTGGGGAACCCGATTTCGATTGGGTTTTTCGGGGAATATCCAATGAGTTTCTTTGCCTTGTCCACATTCAGTGTCCCGCGGAAGGGCATCAGCTTGTCGCGTTCAACATATTCAACGCCGATGCCAGGGAACTCTTTCTGGATAATTTTCACCAGATCGTTAAGGGATCTCGACTCGCCGTAGGTCATGTTGAAAGTCTCGTTACGGGCTGCAGGGTGCCGGATAATCTGGATTATCCCGTTGACCAGATCATCAATGAATGTGAAATCAAGACGTTCTGATCCGTCCCCGTCAACTCTCAGGGTCTGTCCCTTCATTGCGCTTTCTATAAACACCTGGCCGACACGACGACTTACGCATCGGGGGCCGTAGAGTGCTGATGGCCGGATAATGGTATAGGGCAGATCGAAAACCTGGTTGTATGCAACTACCATCCGTTCTCCCGCAACTTTCAATGCGCCATAGATACCGAGTGAGTTAAGTGGAGAATCCTCTGTTACCTGAGGAGTCAAGAAGTTTCCATATACCATACTTGAAGATAAATAGACAAAATGCGTTCCCTTATATTTTACATCGTCAAGGGCGTTTTCCAGTGTTCTTAAACTGTGATCAAAGGTACTATAGGGATCTTTATTGGACTTCCCTGCATGAGATACTGCTGCAAGGTGAACAATGACATCAGGGGCCATTTTATCGAGGATCCTGCTCAGTGCATGGTAATCCCTGGCATCTTGGATGTGTAAGGGGATCTTTGCCCTGTTCATCAGATCAAGACGCTCATTAATCATGCGGAGGTAAAGGTCACGGTTCGGGGAGTCTGAACTTGCGGATGCAAATGCCATCAGGTTATTCACAACGAGGCTGTCAATAACTTCGACGGCAGCACCCTGTGCCTTTAATTCAAGGGCGAGATTATGGCCAATAAATCCGGCTCCCCCGATCAGTGCAATCTTGCGTCCTTCCACATCAAGTATATCCGTACTCATTTTTCCAACTCCGCAAATGTTTCTGATATCATCTTTGCGATATAATCCATATCATCTGTATTCAGGTGCGGCCCCACAGGCAGGGCAACAGAGTTATCGCTGATCCTTTCAGCTTCGGGATAACAGCTTGCATCATACCCGTATTTTTTCCGATAATACGTCATGCGTGGAACCGGCTGGGGATAATACACACTCGTCCCCACACCTTTCTTATTCAGAATGCTGACCACGGTATTCCTTTTATCGGCAAATGAACCCTTCAGCACGATACTCAGACAATAATGACTGTTCAAAACATTGCTGTTGCGGGAATCCAGAATTGAAATTGAAGGTACCTTCTCCAGTTTTTTCTTGAGACAGGTAAAATTATCCTTTCTCCGTTTCAGGATTTCATTTACTCTCATGAGCTGAATCCGGCCAATGGACGCGTTAATGTCACTCATACGATAGTTGAGGCCGAGTGTGGGAACATCATACATGCCAGGGATAGATCTTTCCCCAAAGGTACGGTCTACTCCGAAACCCCTTGCTTTCAGGACCCGCTCGGCCAGGTCCGCATGTCTGGTGATGAACATTCCCCCGTCACCAGTTGTCAGATGTTTCACCGGGTAAAACGAGAAACATCCTGCATCTCCGAATAGTCCGACATGTTTTCCTTTGTACACACTCCCTACAGCCAGAGCACAATCCTCGATGATTTTTAATTTGTTTTTTTCTGCAATTTCTACAATTGCGTCAAGTTCACAGGGAATTCCCAGGAAATGAACAAGTCCGATCGCTTTGGTTTTCGGGGTAATGAGTTCCTCAATTTTTTCCGGATTGATATTGCCCGTTCCCGGGTCGCAGTCAGCAAAAACCGATGTTGCACCCACGACTTCAACTGCATGCGCCGTCGCGACGTGGGTCTGGGCAGCAACTATCACCTCATCCCCGGGTCCAATTCCCATCTGCCAGTAAGCCAGGTGGAGTGCGGCCATACAGGAACTCACGGCAACACAGTGGACCTTTTCTTTTCCCGATCCTGTAAAACGCCCGAATTCCTCCTCGAAAGCCTTGTTCTGTGGCCCATGGGTCAGGATATCACCTTTCAGAACCTCCAGAACAGCATTACGCTCCTCATCCGTTATCCAGGGTTTTGCAAATTGAATCGAACGTTTTTCCGTCATAGGTATTTAATCAACTCGGGTTTCTGTGTTTTTAACGAGAGATCGCTTGCGGCACAGATACTTATTCCATCGAATATTATCTGTGTCTCATCGGTAATATCCTTCTTGGTCAGAATAGCCGACACGAACGCCGGTATAAGGTCTCCTTTTGTCACCGGTAATGGATTGATCTTAATTTTCTCGGGAGGAACTTCTGGATTGCGGGACGTATGAATCCTTGGACCGGCGTCATCGTAGAGGAATGTCGCTTTTGTGCCGTAAAACCTCATCACGTGGTGATGCCGGTGAACACACCCGAAATTGGCAGTGATGCGGCCGATCATGCCGCTGTTGAAATTCATAATGGATGTAGCATAATCTGTATACCGGAACTTTGTGTTGCGGGTACAGATTTTGTTGCCGGATGTATAGACGGAAACCGGACGATCTCCCGTCAGCCAGAGCATAAGATCGAGCAGGTGAATTCCGCCCCCCTCCATCACAGAATAATCCGGAACAGAATTTCTCCATCCATCGGTAATTTTGTGAATCCTGCCATAGAGGTATTCCCCCTCAAAAGCATAGATCTCTCCAAAAAAACCCTCTCGTATCTTTTGTTTTAACCACTGGTACAATGGTGCCTCTCGGA
>Ga0302250_1000952_pt1 | contig 23861 bp, 13 predicted proteins | sample AAG_RA_Asp_MG_FD_193536 | JGI IMG/M metagenome (GOLD analysis project Ga0302250, IMG submission 193536) | Enriched activated sludge microbial communities from anaerobic digester in WTTP, New Holstein, Wisconsin, United States - AAG_RA_Asp | ecosystem: Engineered > Bioreactor > Anaerobic >... | reverse complement strand
GCCCGTCCGGCTGATGATGGTGGCCCCGGAGACCTCGCAGGCCCCTTCCAGCCCCTTCATCACCAGTTCCGGATCGTTCAGGTCCGCGGTGCAGCCATGAAAATCGGCCACGAGGTGTCGGCCCAGCGCGTTCAATTTGGATGCCCTCCTTTGACACGAGGCCGGGCATCCAGCGCCCGACCTCAACCTACATGACCCACCTCCCTGGCCGTTCGGAACGGCCGAATGCACCCGGGGAGGACCCCCGGAAAACGGACGATATGGTGCGGGGATCCAGCCTTCCTGTCAAGGGGTTTTTTGCGCCCGGCCCGATCCCTCCCGGGCCCGGAAGCCCCCCGTCGCGGCCACCGGGGCGGATCTTCCTCGGCGCCCCTTGGCCGCCCGCCCTGCCAGCCAGGCCAGCACCAGCAGCGCCGGCAGCAGGCCGGTCCCCCGGGCCGAGGCCCGGCACCCTCCCCCGGAACCGCCGGCAGGACCGCAATCCCCCTCGCAGGTCCCCGCGTCGGGAAGCACCACCAGATCCCCGCCCCCGGCCTCCTCCCCCGTTGCCGCGTCCCGAGTTCCCGGGAGATCACCCCCTCCCCCGGTCTCCCCGGATCCCCCGTCGGGACTGCCCGCGTCGGGGTAGCAGCGGGGGTGTTCGTCGCCCTCGCGCTTCTCGCACCGATACCCCGGCAGGCACTGGCTCTGCTTGATGCACTTGTAGTCCCACCACCAGACGTTCCCCTTCTCCCCCACCAGCCAGGCGGTGTACCAGTCCAGGAACCGCGCCCGGGTGGGCCGGGGGTCCCCCTGGGGCATCGTCCCGCCCCCCACGTTGAAGGAGATCTCCCCGATGTCCGTCTTGTCCCAGGTGCGCCCGCCGTCCAGCGTGATCATGTCCACCGCCCGGTAGATGGGCTGGTCGCCCCCTCCGCCACCGCTCGAACCGGACATCCCCGTGTCCGCCGCCCCGACCAGGTGGCCGTGATCGGCGTCCTGCCAGAACATCCCCGCCAGGTAGGACACCCGGATCGGCATCTTCATGAACATGTTCAGCGTGCCGACCTGGAAGTCGGTGCCGGTGTCCTGCCACGAGGCGCCCCCGTCGGCGGTGCGGTAGAGCAGCGCCTCCCGGGCCCGCCCCTTGTCCCGGTCGTAGCGGGACAGGGCCAGGAACCCCGTCCGGCCATCGGGGAGGAAGAAGAGGGGACAGGCGGTCTTTCCCCCGGCCCCGTCGGCCTTCGAGTCCGGCGGCAGCGTGGCCAGCACCTTCCAGGACGCCCCCCCGTCGGTGGTCCCCAGCACCACCACGTCGCCGTAGGACAACAGGGTCCGCATCTCCTCGGTCTCCTCCTCGGTCACGATGGCCCCCGCCGCCCATCCCCGGAGCCGGTCCCGGAAGAAGAGGCACCCCAGGTCCGCCCGGGTTCCGGTGGAGACCTGCGACCAGGAGGCCCCGCCGTCGAGGGTCCTCCAGGCGCCCCCCGAGGACCCGACGGCGACCCCCTCGCCGCCTCCCAGGGCCTGGATCGCTCCCACCTGGCCCTCGCCGATCCCCGGGAGCGCCACCTTCTGCCAGGTGGCCCCGTTGCGGGTGATCCAGGCGTCCGCCCCCATGGCCGCCATGCCGCTGGTCAGGCTCTCCATCGAGATGGCCGACACGAAGTCCCCCATCGCGCCCGAGAGGCCACCCAGGATGGGCTGCACCGTCGTGCCGCCGTCCTGGCTGCGGTAGATCACCGGCTTCATGGTCGGGAACATGCCGCCGGTCATCTTCACCTGGAGGCCTCCGGCGAAGAACAGCCGGGGCGACAGGGCATCGACGGCCATCAGCAGGTCGTCGGGGTCCGTCTGCCGGAGGATCGGCTTCCAGTCGGTCCAGGCCCCCCGGGCCTCCGAGACCCCGAGCAGCGCCACGGCCAGCGTCAGCGGAAATCCCCTTCTCATTCGTTCCTCTCCTCCTCGGGGCCCCGGGCGTTTCCCGAAAGGCGCGTCCTTCCCCTCGCGACCGGGCATCCGCCCGGCGAACAACGGTCTATAATAGGCCGCTTTTCGCGGAGGGATCGCCCCTCCGATTTCCTGCAGCGGGGTGGAGATGGACACCGAGGAGACGACCTGGGACCCGTCGGTCATCGAGCCGAAATGGCAGGCGTACTGGCTGGAGCACAAGACCTTCCGGGCCCGGGACGACTCGGACCGGCCCAAGTTCTACGTGCTGGACATGTTCCCCTACCCCTCCGGGGCAGGGCTCCACGTGGGCCACCCCGAGGGCTACACCGCCACGGACATCGTGGCCCGGTACAAGTGGATGCGGGGCTTCGAGGTGCTGCACCCGATGGGCTGGGACGCCTTCGGGCTCCCGGCCGAGCAGTACGCCCTCCAGACGGGCATCCACCCGGCGGTCACCACCCGGCGGAACATCGACAACTTCCGGCGGCAGATCCGGATGCTGGGGCTGGCCTACGACTGGGACCGGGAGATCGCCACCTGCGACCCGTCCTACTACCGGTGGACCCAGTGGATCTTCCTGCAGTTGTTCCACCGGGGCCTGGCCTACCAGACCGAGATCCCCGTGAACTGGTGCCCGGCCCTGGGCACCGTGCTGGCCGACGAGGAGGTGACCCCCGAGGGCCTCTCGGAACGGGGCGGCTTCCCGGTGGAACGGCGGCCGATGCGCCAGTGGATGCTTCGGATCACCGCCTATGCCGATCGGCTGCTGGAGGACCTGGACGGGCTGGACTGGCCCGAGCCCATCAAGGAGATGCAGCGGAACTGGATCGGCCGGTCCGAGGGCGCCGAGGTGGACTTTCCCCTTGAGGGGCACCCGGAGGCCCTGCGGGTCTTCACCACCCGCCCAGACACGCTCTACGGGGTCACCTACATGGTGCTGGCCCCCGAGCACCCCCTGGTGACCCGGATCACCACACCAGACCGCCAGGCCGAGGTCGAGGCCTACCGGCAGGCCGCCGGCCGGATGAACGACCTCGCCCGGACCGACGCCACCCGGCCCAAGACCGGCGTGTTCACCGGGGCGTTCGCGATCAACCCGGTCAGCGGCGAGCGGGTGCCCGTCTTCGTCGCCGACTACGTGCTGATCTCCTACGGGACGGGGGCCATCATGGCGGTCCCGGCCCACGACCAGCGGGACTTCGACTTCGCGAAGGCCCACGGGCTGCCCATCGTCGAGGTGGTCTCCCCCGACGGCCGGCCCCGGGGGGTCGGCGACGCGGCCTTCTGCGAGGAGGGGGTCGCGGTGAACTCGGGGCCCTACGACGGGCTCCCCACCCGGGAGTTCCAGCGGCGCATCACGGCGGACCTGGAGGCCCGGGGAATCGGGCGGAAGGCGGTCAAGTACCGCCTCCGGGACTGGGTCTTCTCCCGGCAGCGCTACTGGGGCGAGCCCTTCCCGCTGATCCATCGCCCTGACGGCACCGTCGAGGCGATCCCGGAATCGGAACTGCCCCTCACGCTCCCCGAGGTCCCCTCCTACCGCCCCGCCGGCAACGGCGAGTCCCCCCTGGCGACGATCCCCGAGTGGGTCGAGGTCCGGGACCCCGCCACCGGCGAGGTGATCGGCCGCCGGGAGACCCACACGATGCCCCAATGGGCGGGATCGTGCTGGTACTACCTGCGCTACCTGGATCCCCACAACGACCACCGGCTGGTGGACCCGGAAAAGGAGCGGCGCTGGATGCCCGTGGACCTCTACGTGGGAGGGGCCGAGCACGCGGTGCTGCACCTCCTCTACGCGCGGTTCTGGCACAAGGTGCTCTTCGACCTCGGGGTCGTCTCGACCCCCGAGCCGTTTCGGAAACTGGTGAACCAGGGCCTGATCCTGGGCGAGAACGGCCAGAAGATGTCCAAGTCCCTGGGCAACGTGGTGAACCCCGACGAGGTGGTCCGGGCCCACGGGGCCGACGCGATGCGGGTCTACGAGATGTTCATGGGGCCCCTGGAGGTGGTGAAGCCCTGGAGCACCCAGGGCATCGTGGGCGCCCGGCGCTTCCTGGACCGGGTCTGGAGAGTCGCCACGGGTCCCCTGTCGGACGACGAGGCGCCGCTGCCCCTGAAGCGCCTGGTGCACCAGACGGTCCGGAAGGTGACCCAGGACATCGAGCGGATGCGCTTCAACACCGCCATCGCCCAGATGATGACCCTGGTCCACGAGATCCAGAAGACCGAGGTCCGTCCCCGGGAGGCCGTGGAGACCCTGGTGCTGATCCTCTCCCCCTTCGCTCCCCATCTGGGGGAGGAACTCTGGGAGCGCCTGGGCCACGAGGCGCCGATCGTCCGGGTTCCCTGGCCGACCTGGGACGAGGCCCTCTGCATCGAGGAAGAGGTGGAGGTGGTGATCCAGGTCAACGGCAAGGTCCGGGACCAGGTGAAGGTCCCCCTGGACACCCCCGAGGAGGAACTGGAGCGCCTGGCCCGGGAGAACGAGAAGGTGCGAAAACACCTGGGGGGACGGGACCCCCGAAAGGTGATCGTGGTGAAGAACCGCCTGGTCAACGTGGTCGGGTAGGGCCGCCCGGCGAGAGGGGACCGGGGCGCATCCTGCACGGAGGAGCGGACATGCTGGTGGACCTGTACCTGGTCGCGCCCCGGGGCCTCGAGGGCCCGGGGCTGGACCGCCTGCTGGAGGCCTGCGTGGAGGCGGGCCTGGACGGAGCCTGCCTGGTGGGGCCGGGAGAATGCCCCCCCATCGAGGCGGCCCGGCGAAGCCGGTTCGCCGATCGGCTGTTCCTGGCCTTTGGCCTGGAGATCCCCCTGAACCGGGGGCGGCTGATCTGGATCCCCCCGGACCCGGAGGTGCTGCTGGGCACCGACTGGCAGGGATCCCTGGAGTCGGGGATCGAGGGGGCGAAGATCCTGCGGGAACGCCACGGGGGGGTCCTGGTGGCCACCCATCCCTACGATCGGGCCGGAGGTCCCCCCTTCGTGGACGGGGTGATGACGCTCCGGTTCCTGAACGGCGTGATGGCGGGATCGGGATCGGGGGATCACACCCGGAACCTGATGGCCTGCACGGCGGCCCAGCGCCTGGGGGTGCCGACGATCGGCGGCACGGGTCCCGGGTGCGGGCCGGAGCGGATCGGGGCCTCGGCGACGGCCTTCGTCGAGACCCTGTCCTCCCAGGAGGCCCTGGTCCAGGCCCTGCTGTCGAAGGATGCCTGGGCGGTGGAGCTGCTCTCCCGGCCCGACGCGTGGATGTCCGAGGGGGCCGGGAGCGCCCCCGAGGGCCGGGAGTCCCGCCGAGGCGGATCCCTGTCCCCGGAACGGGATCGGGGCAGGGACGATCGGCAGTCCCGGGGCCGGGACCCCGCGGGGTCCTCCCGGAACCGCCCGTTCCGCAACGACTCCCGGCCCCGGGGGAACCGACCGGGGAACCGGCCTCCCCGGGGGTCCGATCGAGGTGCCCGATGAAGACCCTCTCCATCGTGATCCCGGTCTACAACGAGCGTCGGACGCTCCGGGCCATCCTCGCCCGAGTGCTGAAGGTGGACCTGGGCCCGGACCTCCGGAAGGAGGTGCTGCTGGTGGACGACTGCTCCCGGGACGGGACCCGGGAACTGGTCGAGCGCCTTGAGTCCTCCTGGCGGACCGAGATGGCGGAACTGGGAGTCCCGAAGAAGCGTCTCGACCAGGCCGAGGTCCGCTGCCTGTTCCACCCCGTGAACCGGGGCAAGGGCGCGGCCCTGCGCACCGGCTTCGAGGCCGTCACCGGCGACTTCGTGCTGGTCCAGGACGCGGACCTGGAATACGACCCCAACGACTACCCGCGCCTGCTGGCCCCGTTGCTGGAGGGCAAGGCGGATGTCGTCTACGGGTCGCGCTTCGCCGGGGACACCCGGAGGGTCCACTTCTTCTGGCATTCCCTGGGCAACCGCTTCCTGACCTTCCTGAGCAACGCCTTCACGGACCTGAACCTGACCGACATGGAGACCTGCTACAAGGCCTTCCGGGCCGACGTGATCCGGGAACTGCACCTGACCTCCGAGCGCTTCGGGATCGAGCCCGAGATCACGGCGAAGATCGCCCGGATGCGCTACCGGATCTACGAGGTCCCCATCGCCTACCACGGGCGGTCCTACGCCGAGGGGAAGAAGATCGGCGTGAAGGACGGCTTCGAGGCCCTCTACGCCATCGTCCGCTACTCGTGGTTCGACAGCGACTTCGTGAAGGGGCGGGTCGTCGAGGAGACCCTGTCGAAGATGAACGCCCTGGAGCGCTTCAACACCCACCTCTTCCGGACGATCCGTCCCTACCTGGGACGGAGGATGCTGGAGGTCGGGTCCGGGACGGGCAACATCACCCGGTTCCTGCTGTCCCAGGGGGACGTCACGGCGACGGACATCTCCGCGGAAAGCATCGCCCGGCTGAAGGAGTCCTTCGCGGAGCACGACGGGTTCGGGGCCCTGGTCTGGGACTGCGCGATCCCGCCCCCGGACGGCCTCCTGGAAGGGGGTTACGACACGGTGGTCTGCCTGAACGTGCTGGAACACGTGGAGGATCAGGACCGGGCCCTCCAGAACATGGAGCGCATCCTCCGCCCCTCGGGGGGACGGCTGGTGCTGCTGGTGCCTGCCCACCCGGCCCTCTACTCGCCGCTGGACCAGAGCCTCGGCCACTTCCGCCGGTACTCCCGGGCGGACCTGGAGGCCCGGGTCGCCCGGGCCGGCTTCCTCATCGAGAAGACCTTCGCCTTCAACCTGCTGGGCGTGGCGGGGTGGTTCACCAACGGGCGCCTGCTGAAGCGCAACCGCCTGCCCATCGGCCAACTGTCGATCTACGAGAAGATGGCCCCGGTGGCCCTCCGCCTGGAGGAGCGGATCGGGGAGTCGCTGCCCCTCGGGCTGTCCTGGATCGTGGTGGCCCGGAGCGGGTCGGGAGGTGCCCCATGACTACGACCAGCGAGGAGGTCCTGATCCGCCTTCGACTGTCCCAGGCCGATGCCCACTACGGGGGCGACCTGGTGGACGGGGCGCGGATGCTGGCGCTGCTGGGGGACGTGGCCACGGAACTGCTGATCCGCCGGGACGGCGACGAGGGGCTCTTCCGGGCCTACGACTCGGTGGAGTTCCTGGCGCCGGTGCATGCAGGGGACTACGTCGAGGCCCGGGGGCGGATCGTGGCCGAGGGGCGGACGTCCCGGCGGATGGAGTTCACGGTCCACAAGGTGATCGAGGCTTCCCGGGACCCGGCGACCCCCTCCCGGGCGGAGGTGCTGGATCCGCCGGTGCTGGTGCTCCGGGCGTCCGGGACCTGTGTGACCCCCCTTCCGTGCCAACGGAAAGGGGGGCCGGCGGGGATTGCGTAGCAGGAGGCGCATCATGGCCGAACCCCTGGTCATCACTGCGGCGATCTGCGGCGCCGAGGTCACGAAGGATCAGAACCCCGCCGTGCCCTACAGCGCCGGGGAACTGGCGGCCGAGGCCGCCCGGTGCTTCGAGGAGGGCGCCCGGGTGATCCACCTGCACGTGCGGCGGCCCGACGGGTCCCCCACCCAGGACCGGGAGACCTTCCGGCAGGCGATCCAGGCCATCCGGGAGGCGGCTCCGGAGGTCATCGTCCAGGTCTCCACGGGGGGCGCGGTGGGGATGTCCGTCGAGGAGCGGACGGAGCCCCTGGACCTGGACCCGGAGTTCTGCACGCTGACCACGGGCACCTGCAATTTCGGGGACGAGGTCTTCATGAACTCCTTCCCGATGATCCGGGCCATCGCCGAAAAGGCCCTCGCCCGGGGAGTCCGGATGGAGGTCGAGGCCTTCGATGCCGGGCACGTGGACAACGCGCTGCTGCTGCTGCGCCAGGGACTGCTGCCGGCGCCCCTGCACGTGGACTTCGTGCTGGGGGTCCCCGGCGCCCTGTCGGGAGGCGAGGACCGCCTGGACTTCCTCCGATCGATGCTGCCCCCCGACGCCACCTGGATGGTGGCGGGGATCGGGCGGTTCGAACTGCCCCTGGCCCGGGCGGCCATCGCCCGGGGCGGCCACGTCCGGGTCGGCCTGGAGGACAACCTCTGGCTGGCCAAGGGGCGCCTGGCCCAGGGTTCCTGGGAACTGGTCCGGGAGGTGGTCCGGATGGCCTCCGAGGCGAACCGGCCGATCGCCACGCCCGGGGAGGCCCGGGCCCTGCTGCGCATCCCCCGTCGCTGAGGGGTCCCGGCCTCAGCCCTGCAGGAATTGGAGGGCCCGGTCCAGGGCCTCCTCGGGAGCCACCAGGTAGACCGTGTCGCCCTCGTTGAGCGGGTGGTCGGGATCCAGGCACAGGATCCGGTGGCCTCCCCGGCGCACCCCCAGCATCAGCACGCCGGTCGATCGCCTCAGTTCCAGTTCCCGGACGGTCCGGCCCAGGGCGAAGGTCCCCGGCCGGACCAGGAAGGTCGCGACCCGGAGATCGGCCAGTTCGGGGATCGGGAACGAGGAAGGATCCTTCCCGGGATCCTCGCACGTTTCCGGAGCCGTCCGGCATCGTGCCTCGGCCAGGCGCCGATCCCGTTCCGGCCGGGGGACCCCGATCCGGTCCAGCAGCCGGACCAGCATCTCGATCCCGGCCTCGACCTCCTCGGTCACGATCTCGGTGGCTCCCAAGGCCAGCAGGGCCGGCCGCTCGGAGAAATAGCGGGTCCGGACCAGGATCGGCAGATCCGGCGCGCACTTCCGGGCGGCCGGGACCGCGCGCCGGAGGGCCTGGGGATCGCTGATCGTCAGCACCAGGGCCCGGGCTTCCCGGACCCGGGCGTGGGACAGGGCCTCGACGCTGGACACGTCGGCGTAGAAGACCGGCTCCCCGGCCTGCTGGGCCTGCCGCACCGTGTCCGCGTTGAGTTCCATCACCAGGTGGGGAATCCCGGCCTCGGCCAGGGCCTTCACCAGCAGCCGGCCGGCGATGCCGTAGCCGGCGACGACCACGTGGTCCGACAGTCCGTCGGTCCGGGCATGGGCCTCGTCCTCGTCGATCCCCCGGGCGCCCAGCAGGCGTTCCAGGGGGCGCAGCAGGCGTTCCCCGGCGGTCATCTTCGGGGCGGCGGCCACCAGCAGGGGCGTCAGGAACATCGACAGGACGCCCCCGGTCACGATCACCGACATCTCCTGCCGGGACACCAGCCCCAGAGGAAGCCCGAGGCCCAGCAGCACGAAGCCGAACTCCCCGAACTGGGCCAGCCCGGCGCCGGAGATCAGGGCGGCCCTTGCGGGAAAGCGCATCGCCAGCGCCGACAGGGTCCCGATGACCCCCTTGCCGACCACGAGCAGGGCGAAGACCCCGAGCACGGCCAGGGGGGCCTCCAGCAGGACTCGGGCATCGAACAGGGATCCCAGGGAGATGAAGAAGAGGCTGGCCGTCACGTTGCGCAGCGACAGCGTGTCCCCGAGGGCCCGGTGGCGGTACTCGGTGTCCGCCAGCACGAGGCCGGCCAGGAAGGCCCCCAGGGCCAGCGACAGGCCCGCCAGGGAGGTCAGCCAGGCGGTCCCGGCGCAGATCCCCAGGACCGCCAGCAGGAACACCTCCCGGCTCCGGGTCGCGTCCACGCGGGCGAAGACGAGAGGCAAGAGCCACCGGGCGGCGGACAGGGTGCCGGCGACGACCAGCCCCGCCAGGCCCAGGGCCCCCAGGAGGTCCAGGCCGGGCGACGCCGTGCCGATGCCCGCCAGGACGGGCACCGTGAGACCCATCGGCACGATGCACAGGTCGCCGAAGACCTGGGTCCCGACGATGAACCGCCCGTGGGGCGAGTCCAGTTCGCCCCGGTCCGACAGCACCTGCAGGATGATCGCCGTGCTGGACATCGAGGCCACGAACCCGAAGAAGATGCCCCGGGAGACCGTCTCGCCGGCCAATAGGGCCACGCCCAGCGTGGCGAGCACGGTCAGACCGACCAGCAGCCCCCCGCCGAGGGCCACGACCCGGGCGATCCGGCGGATCCGGTCCATCGAGAATTCGAGACCGATGGTGAACAGCAGCAGCACGACGCCGATGTCGGCCAGGACCTCCAACGTGTCCAGCCCTGGGATCAGCCGGGCCCCGAAGGGCCCCGCGAAGGCGCCTGCCAGGAGCAGCCCCGCGGTGGTGGGAAGGTGCAGCCGGGACAGCAGCGCGGCGGTCACCACCGCCACGCCGGAGACCACGGCGACCTGCTGCAGGATGGATCCCACGTCCATCGCGGCAGTATATCGCGCCGGGCCATTTCCACAGCGGGCATCGGAGCGTCAGCGGGTGGTCGGTTCGGGGACCGCCTCCAGGCGGAACTCGACCCGGCGGTTCCGGGCCCTCGCCTCCTCGGTGCCCGCCGGGTCCGCGGGCCGTCCGTCCCCCAGGCCCACCGTGGCCGCCCCCCGGCCGGGCACCCCCGCCGCCGCCAGGGCCGCCCGGGCCGCCGCGGCCCGCCGGGCCGAGACCCGCAGCCGGGCCTCGGGCGTGCCCAGGTCGTCCGAGTGGCCCTCCACCACCACCCGCACGCCGGGAACCTCCCGCAGCAGGGCCCCGGCCACCCGCAGGGCCGCCCGGGAGGCCGCGTCCAACACCGCCGCGCCCGGCTCGAAGAGGGCGGTCCGGATGCGCCCGCCCAGGGCCTCCAGGCGCGGGGGCGCCACGTCCGGGGCGCCGTCCTGGTCCTCGAAGCCGTTGAAGGTCTCGGCCGCGTCCGGGGCCGCGTCGGTCGCGTCCGGCACGCCGTCCCCGTCGTTGTCCGGGTCCGGGCACCCGTCGTCGTCCCGCCAGCCGTCCCGGTCCTCGGGCTGGTCCGGGCACAGGTCGAAGGGGTCCTCGATGCCGTCCCCGTCGGTGTCCGGTCGCTCGCCCCGGGCGACCAGGCCCCAGCCCTCCTCCGGGGGCGGCGGCGGCTTCGGACCCCCGAAGTGCGTCGCGAAGAAGACGCCCAGGCCCCCCTCGCCGCGATCGCCGAAGGTCGTGTCCAGGGTCCAGTTCCGGTCCACCCGGTACTCCACGTGCCCCTGGACCCGGTTCGTGTCCGGCGGCGCGTTGGCGTGGTACAGGGTCTCCACGTAGATCTGCCGCGTGATCTGTTTTCCCACCGTGATGATGGGCTGCTTCACGTTCTTCCCGAAGCCCAGGCCCACCTTGTCCACGCCCAGGCGGTCGAAGAGCTGCCGCTTCAGGGACGGGTTGTGGAACCGCTCCACCAGCGCCGTGGCCTGGCGGCGCACCTCGCCGTTCTTGTCGTCCACCGCGTCGGCCCGGCCCATGATCAGCAGCGTCAGCAACTGGTACTCGGGCAGGGGCGGTACCGACGCCAGGACCAGTTCCGGCCGCCGCACCGGTCCCTGCACCTTCACCAGGACGTCCGTGCCCACGGACCGCCCCCGGGCCACCAGTTCGAGGATCGGCTCCAGGGGCAGCGCCACCGGCGGCTGGTCGGGATCCCCCAGGGCCGCCGCCCCGCCCTGGCCCCCCGCGGCCTCTGCCCGTCGCAGCAGGTGTCCCTCGGCCAGCGTGAAGCGCCCCTCCTTCACCTCGAAGCGGTTGCCGAAGAGCCGGAAGCGGCCGCCCTTCGCGACCTCCAGGCCGCCGTCCACCCGCACGACGGGCCCCCGGCGGTCCAGCACCATGCGCTCGCCCACCTGCAGGTCCACGCCCTCGCCGTGGACCCGGGCGGCCGGGTCCAGGAAGACGTCCAGCACCAGGTGCCCGGCCCCCGCCAGCCAGCCGCCGCCCGACTCGTGCCCGAGCCAGTCCACCACGCGCACGGACGGGTTCACCGGAATGCCCCGGACCTTGGGCAGGGACTCCTTCGTGAACCGCACGTCCGCCGAGGCCACGGACACCGAGACGGCCGCGTCCCCCGGACGGGCCCTCGCCTCGACCCGGGCCTCCCCCTTCACGACGGACACCGGCAGGCCCGGCTGCACCAGCGGGAACTCCTCGGCCTTCGCCTGGAGCGCCGCTTCCAGGCGCCAGTCGCCCCAGAGCCCCTTCGCGGGGTCGGCGTCCCCGGGGGTGGCCTGCCAGCGCAGGTCGGCCGAGGCCTCCAGCAGGCCGGGCCCGCTTCGGGCCGCCAGGCGCGTCACCCGCAGGCGGTCCCCCTCCAGCGCCACCTCCAGGTCCAGCGTCTCCAGGCGCCGGTTCAGGGGCAGCAGGGTGGCCTTTCCCCCCCCCAGGCGCAGGCTCCCCGCCAGGGCCGGGGATCCCACGGTGCCCGCCGCTTCGACGCGCCCCCGCAGGATGCCCTCGGGCCGATCCAGCCAGGAAGCCAGGAAGGGCGCTGCCAGAGGCAGCGGCAGGGCCAGGTCCAGGGACCCGGCCAGCGCCGCCGGTTCCAGCCGCGCGCCCGACCGCCGGGCCGCCACCAGGGGCAGGTCCACGGCCAGGGCCGCCCGGGCCAGCCCCTCCCCCAGGTCGAAGGAGAGCGACTGTCGAATGGGCCCCATGTCCAGGCGCGCCGCCACCGGCACCGGCGCCCCGTCCCGGGCCCGGTACGTCCCCGCCAGCGTCCCCGCCAGCTCGAAGCCGTCCAGCGAGCCCTGCCCCTGGAGGGCCACGTCCACCTCGAAGTCGGCCCCGGCCGGCGCCCGCCACAGGGGCCGCAGGCGCTTCGCGGTGAGGCCCTTCGCGGCCAGGGACACCGCGTGGTGCCCCGCGTCCTTCCATGCGGCCGTGCCGGCCCTCAGGTCCACCGCCAGCGGCAGCGTCAGGTCCATCGTCGCCACCGGGTCGGCCTCGTCCCCCCAGCGGACCATCACCGTCGCAGCGTCCCCCCGCTGCGCCCAGGACAGGTGCAGGGCCCCGGCCGCCTCGCCCCGCCAGGCCAGGCCGGCAACGTCCAGCACCAGGTCCAGGTCCGGCCGCGCCGCATCCCCCGCCAGCCGCGCCGAGCCGGTCACGGTGCCGGCCAGGGCCAGGAACGGAAAGGCTCCCGTCAGGCGCGCCAGGTCCAGGCGCCGCAGATCGACCTGCCCCTCCAGGGCCCCGGGGCCCCAGGACAGCCGGTTCGCCTTCACGTCCAGCCCGACGTCCGCCCGCAGGCGCGCCGAGGCGTCGGCCACCGGCCCCTCCAGCGCCACCGACACGTCGGCCACCTTCGCCCCGGCCGCCCGGGCGACCCGCACCTCCAGGCGGCCCAGGGGCAGGCCCCCGAAGGAGGCGTCCTCGCTGCGCACGATCACCAGGCGGTCCGCGCCCCGGCCAGCCGCCGCCGCCAGCACCCGCACCCTCGCCAGGCCCTTCAGCCCCCGGAGGGAGGGGATGCCGGCCACGAGGCCGTCCAGGCCCGTCCGCCACTCCACCTCCACGTCTGGGGAGGCCTCCAGGGCCGGCCAGGACTCCCGTGGCAGCCCGGTCGGCGCCGGAGCGGCGGCCGGCGCCCCCGGGACCGGCACCTCCGCGGCCGGCCCCGGCGCCTCGGGGAGGACCTGGGCCGCGGCCGGCACCGCCGCCAGCACCGCCAGCATCGCCCGCGTCGCCGCCCGCGTCCGACCCATCGCCCGCCTCGTCAGAAGGCCTCTCCCAGGCCGAAGTGCACGGCCCAGAAGGGCTCCTCGGGATAGTCCCCCGTGTCGTTCAGGTGAAAGCCCACGTCCAGCCGCACCAGGCCCAGGGGGCTGTCGTAGCGCAGCCCCGGCCCCGCGGCATAGTTCCACTTCGCCGGCCGGAAGGAGTGCTCGGCCGCCTGCACGTCGCCCATGTCCAGGAAGCCCACCAGCGACAGGGGCCCCCACAGCCGGAAGCGCATCTCGAAGGTCGCCTCCACCATCGAGTCGCCGCCCACCGGGATGCTCTTCTTCTCCCCCGTGTCCGGGTCCGTCTCCTCCAGCCGCGGCGACAGGCGCCTCGCGCCCCAGCCCCGCACGGTGTTCGCGCCGCCGAGGTAGAAACGCTGGCTGATGGGCGCCCCCGGGTGCCGCCAGTAGGGCAGGATCATCCCCGCCTGCATGCGCCCCGCGAACTGCAGCCAGGAGGCGGCCTTCAGGTACCCGCGCATCCCCAGCACGATCTTGTGATAGTCGTAGGTGCCGCCCAGGATGCCGCCCGCCAGGTCGTACACGAAGTCCAGCACGATGCCGTTCTTCGGGTTCACGATGGCGTCGGTCAGGTAGGCCTCCATGCGAAGTTCCAGGAACGACAGGAAGTAGGGGTCCCGGAAGTCGCGTCCCAGCAGGGACTTGCGCGCGTCCAGCGTGGGGCTGACGTGGAAGAAGTCCACGTAGTGGGCGTTGTAGTTCAGGGACAGGTGCACCCGTCCCTCGAACCAGCGCGCCAGGCCCGCCTGCCCCTTCACCGCCCAGTACTGGTAGCCCTCCTGCAGGTTCATCTCGAAGGCCGGCGTGATGGCCCAGACCAGATGGTCCTCCAGGAAGCCCTTCCTCGACAGCGTCGGCACGACCGCCACCACGGGCCCGTGCAGGTGCCAGTCCCAGGGGTTCGGCAGCTCGGCCCAACCGCCCACCAGCTTCAGGTCCAGGCGCGTCAGGTTGTGGAAGAGGTTCACGTGGGCGTAGTCGACGCTGGCCTGCTGCTGCCAGCGGGCGGTCTCGATGGCGATCTGCACGCCGGCCCGGACGCTCTGGGGGTCCGCCTCGCTGACCCGCACGACCACGTCCACCCGGCCGTCCACCACCGCCTCGGCCGGCTGGGCCGACACCCACCGGAAGACCTGCAGGGACTTGGCGGCCTGCTCCACCTGCTGCACCAGGGCCGGCGACCACCGCTCGCCCAGGGCGAACCGCACCTCCTTCTGTACCAGCCGGTCGGGCACCCCCCGGAGCCCCTCGAAGACCACGCGCCCCACCCGGGCCTCGGGCCCCGGGTCCACCTCGAAGGACACGTCGGCCAGGCGCGCCGCCTCGTGGACCTCGGCCCCCCCCGCCACCTTTGCCAGCGGGCGCCCCCGCACCAGCAGTTCCTGGCGCATCCGCCCCAAGGACTCGTTCACGCGGCCCACCTCGAAGGGCCCGCCCTCCTGCAGCGTCGCCTCGGCCTCCACCACCGCCCGCACCGCGTCCGGCACGTCGCAGTCGGCCGGCCAGGCCACCTTCAGGGTCCGCACCCGCGCCTGCTGGCCCTCCTCGACGCGGATGACCAGGTCCGCCTTCTTCTTCTTCGCATCCACCTTCGCGTCCACGCCCAGCACCCGGGCCTGGTACCAGCCGTGGGCCCGGTACAGGGCCTCCAGGCGCCGGACGTCCACGCCGGTCAGGGCCTCGTCGTAGGGGTAGTTCGGGGTGAAGGGGACCCAGGACGTCTCGCCGGCGAAGAGGTGGTCCAGGACCTTCTTCTTCGGGAACGCCTTCACGCCCTCCAGGCGGACCTCGCGGATCCGGACGCCGCCGCCCACCAGGACCGGAGCCTTCACGCAGCCGGGGATGGCGGCGCCCGCCACCACCCAGGCCAGCGTGCAGGCCAGGGCCCTCGCCGCGGACCGCGGCGCGATGCCGTGCACCTTGCGGGGGCCGCGGTACCGCATCCCTTCCCTCGCCGGGTTCCGAGTCGTCGTGAATCCATTATACGCCGGACGCACACGTCGAAGGACCTCTGACGTGCAGCGGCCGTGGAGGCCTCCCGGCAATGGCCGCCAGGCCCGCGCCCTGGCGGACGGGGAGGCGGCAGCGAAACGGCCGATGGCCTGATGGACCCGGGTCCTGGCGGGGGCGTCCTGCTGGTACTGGAGGTCGCCTCCACGGGGCTGCTGCCGTTCTTCGGGGCCGCCGCGATGGCGAGGGCCGGGCGGGCCGCCGTGCCGGACCTGCCTCCCGGGTGCAACGGCTGGCCTTCCGCTCCTTCGAGATTGTCGAGTTCTTCGACTTCTTCGTGTGCACGCCACTGGCGGGTTTGACATGCCTGCTCCCCGGGCGGACACTCCGCTTGTACCCACGGCGTTCCTGCGGGCGTGCCGACCCGCCGTTCCCCGGAAGGAGGTCCATCTTGTCCAGAAGTCCCCACGCACCTGGCCGATCGCGTCCCCTCCGGTGGTCCGGGTTCCTGGTGCTCGCTTGGCCGGTCCTCGCCGGGGCCTGCGGGGAGGGCCAAGGCACGCAACTCGCCTCGGTGCCCCTGACCGAGGGGGAGTTCGGCGCGATGCTGGCCGGCAGCACGGGGGAACAACTGCTTCCCGTGGTGGAACGGAACGGGACGGGCGACCCGGTGGCCGTGACCGGCGCCTTGTGGATGGACGCCGAGGGACGCAGCCTGGTGCTGGACCTGGACCCCGCCACGGGCCTGCCCCGGAAGATGGTCTTCGGGGACTTCCTGGTGATCTTCGCCAACTGGAACCAGGAAGGGACAGTGGCCGACGTGGCCCGGATCTACGGGCCGACGGGCTACCTGGAGATCTTCCGGAACCTCCCGCTCACCGCTCCTCTCCCGTCCCCGGACACGTCGTCCGGCCCGCCCGACGCCCGGAAGTCCTCGGCGGCCACCTGCCTGCCGGACTGTCCCTCGAAGGAACGCACCGAGGCCGAGATGCTGAAGGTCGCGGGCCTGGGCCTCTCCATCGCCTCCTGCGGCCTCGCGGGCCTGGCCTCCTGGGGCGCGATGCTGCTGCCATGCACCGGCGCGGTGGTCTCGGCGGCGAAGATGGCCACCCCCGAGGAGTCGTGGCTGAACGCGCCGCTGGAACGTGCCGGGAAGCTGCTGGGAGGCATCGACATCCTCCAGTGCCTGGGCGGCGACGTGTCCGGCTGCGTGTCGGCGGCGCTGGACCGGGCCAGCGGCGAGCGGGAGAAGGCGGCCCGGAAGGAGGAGGCCTACCAGGCCCTCGTGCAGGCCGCCGAGGACCGGCTGATGAACGGAGAGATCCCCTCGGGCTACCGGGAGGGGGATCCCCCGCCGTGCATCGACCAGTACGCCTGCACTCCGGGCCTGACGCTGAACTGCGTCGGGGGCGGCACGAAGACCTGCCGGGCCGACTGTTCCTGGGGAGACTGCCCCGGGAAGTCCGGCGGCGGCGGGTGCTCGGTCGCGGACGACGGCGACCAGGTCTGCGGGGGCCTGGTCCGATCCGTCGAGTCGCGGTGCGCCGCCTCCGGCGGCCGGATCGTCGGCTGGACGAAGAGCAAGGCGGACTGCGTGCGGGCCTACGACTGCTGGCGCAACGGCTGCCCCTGCCTGCTCTCGTGCGCCCTCCGGTGCGGCGACGACTCCGGCTGCACCCAGTCGTGCTTCACCGACTCCGGCGCGAACCCCCAGGCCGAGGCCGCCGCCTGCGCATCCTGTGCCACTCCCGAGGTCTACGGACAGTGCCAGACCGGCGGATGAGGCCTACCGGCGGCCCGGGGGCATGCCCCCCCGGGACCGGGCCCGGACCCGCAACCGGCACCCGATCAACGGCAGGGCCAGGAGGATCCAGGCCGGGGGCCCCCCGTTGGCACCCTGGGCGCAGGCCCCGGCCTTCCTGGAACCGGGGCGGGTCTCCGGCGGGGATTCCCCCGGGACATCGGGACCGGGCCCTTCGTCCGGGTCCTCGATCGGCCGGGCGTCGAGGTCCCGTTCCGCCGGGCCGTTCCCGTCCACCGTCCCGTCCTCCCCCCCGGGCGGCCCCGGTTCCCGGGCATCCAGGGGAACCGGAACGTCCTCGGAGGTCTTCGCGTCCCGGACCTCCTCCCCTCCCGGATCGTCGGCGGCGTCAGGAGGCGACCCCTCCTCGGGGACCTCGGGCGGAGGCCGGCAGGCCTCGGGCAGGCACTCCCAGCCCGGGCCGTCGTCGTTGAGCCCGGTCCCTTCCAGCAGGGCCTCCCGAGTCCGGTCCCAGCACTCGTCGCAGAGGAAGATGCCCCCGTGCTCCACCCACGGCGTGTCCAGTTCGATGTTCCGGGCCCCCTGCAACTGCGACCCCGACGGGGGCACGATGATCTCGTCGTACTCGCTCCACAGGCAGGTGTACCGGACGTCCCCGGGGGTCTCGTCGCAGGCGTTCAGCGCCGCCAGGAACTCGTTGTTGCGCCAGGCTTCGTCCCGGCTCCCGATGCACATGTGCTTCGCCCCGCAGGAGAACGGGTCCAGGCAGGCCACCGTCGTGCCGTGCATCGCCCCGGCCAGCGTGACGACCCGCCGCACCCGCCGGGCCCCGCAGTGGTCCGACTTCATCCAGGACAGCAGGTTCAGGCATCCCATGCTGTGGCAGACCACGTCCACCCGATCGAACCCCGTCGCCGAGGTCAGTTCCCGTACCCAGCCCTCGATCTCCTCGACGTGCTCGTCGTTGCACCCCCGGACGTCCCGGAAGGAGGGGGTCCGGAGGTACTCCTCGGGCCACCCGTCCTGGCTGGCCCGCTTGAAGAAGTTGGCCCAGGTGGCATCCCCGGCCTGGGACACCACGAAGTAGCCGTGGATGAACAGGATCGGGGTCCGGTCGTAGTCCCACTGGCCGGCACGGACGGCCCCCGCCGGCAGCAGGACCGCCAGGACCGCCGCGGGAACCCAGGCCCCGCGACCCCGAGCCGGGGTGGCCGGCCTCATCGGCCGTTCGAGACTTCGAGGGCGTAGTCGGAGGGTGATTCCCGTGGGCATGACGCGACCTCCTCTCATCGGCCGTTCGAGACTTCGAGGGCGTAGTCGGTCTGGCTGCACTGGGTGGCGGACCCGGTGGCCCGGTACACCCGGATGTAGAAGGTGTCCTGGTTGTCCGAGCAGAACCGGACGTTCTTCGTGCTGTCGGTGCAGGGCACCCCGCTCCCGCCGCCGGCATCGACGCTGTCCCCGGCGCAGCAGGGGTCGCTGGGCGGCGACGAGGTTTCTTCCGGGCACTCCCCGGGCAGGCAGCAGGTCCACAGGCCGCCCTTGGCCGTCGGCGGCGTCACGCAGGGGTTCTCGCCCACGGTGCCCCACCGCCCGGCCACGGTCCACTGCCAGGTCACCCCGCCGCAGGTCTGGGCCACCGCGCAGCTGCCCTTCCGGATGTCCACCATCAGGGACCCGTCGGTGGGGCTCAGCAGGCGGGCCACCACGTTGAAGCGATCCCGGCCGGGGCTCGCCAGGGTCCCGCCGTCGGCGCTGTCCGTCGCCCGGACCTTGTACCAGTCCACGTCGCTGTCGGGGACGATGCGTCCGTAGCGCACCGTGGCGGTGCCGTCGTCGGCCAGGGTGCCGATGTCGATGGCCGTCGCGCAGGAATTGCCGGTGTTGTCGTTGGCGTCCTGCTGGCACTCGCAGCCGTCCCCGACGACCCCGTTGACGTTGTAGAACCCCGCGTTGCAGGTCTTGATCACGCACTGGGCCGTCTGGCAGGTGGCGGAGGCGTTGGGCAGCGCGGTGCATAGCGTGTCGGGGTTCTCGTCGATCCGGGTGTCGCAGTTGTCGTCGATGCCGTTGCACTTCTCGGCCACGCCGGGGCTGATGTTCGCGTTGGCGTCCTGGCAGTCGCCCCCGTCCCGGGCCGTGTACTTGCCCGTGGAAGCGCACAGGCACTTCTCGTTGCCGGTTACGCCGTAGCCGTCCCCGTCGTTGTCGTAGAAATAGGTCACGCACCCCGAGGCGTTCTCGGTGTCCTGGAACCCGTCGCAGTTGTCGTCCTTGCCGTTGTTGCACACCTCGGTCCGCTCGGGATAGACCTGGGCATCGCCGTCGTCGCAGTCCACCCGGGGCTTGTCCCCCGCCCGCCAGTTCTCTTCGGCGTAGCAGATGCACTTGAACTGGCTGGTCCCCCAGCCGTCGCCGTCGGCGTCCCAGTAGAAGCGCTGGCAGTTCGCCGCGTTCTCGTCGTTCTGGCTCCCGTTGCAGTTGTCGTCCTTGGCGTTGAAGCAGATCTCGGTGCGGTTCGGGTTCACCTGGGGATCGGCGTCGTCGCAGTCCCCGGTGAAGCGCGTGGTGTAGATCGACCCGACCGGGAAGCACCGGCACTCGAACTCGGCCGTGCCGAAGCCGTCCCCGTCCTGGTCCTTGTAGTACCGGGTGCAGCCCGAGGCGTTCAGGTCGTTCTCGGACCCGTTGCAGTTGTCGTCCCGGCTGTTGTTGCAGATCTCCTGCACTCCCGGGTTGATGGTGTTGTCGTTGTCGCTGCAGTCCCCCGACACCAGGGCCCGGAAGTAGCCCGCCGCCGCGCAGAGGCAGCGGCTCTGGTCGATCCCGTAGCCGTCGTTGTCGAAGTCGTAGAAGAAGTTCTGGCAGCCCAGGGCGTCCTGCTCGTCGATGTCGCCGTTGCAGTTGTCGTCGATGCCGTTGCAGCGCTCCCGGGCCAGGTGGCTGATGGCCGGGTTGTAGGGGTCGCAGTCCTCGGGGATCGGGGTCGGGCAGTCGAAGTTCGGCTGCGGGTCCCCGTCACCGTCGATGTCGCAGTCGCAGGCATCCCCGATGCCGTCCCGGTCCAGGTCCTCCTGGAGGGGGTTCGCGATCCGCAGGCAGTTGTCCTTCGGATCGGGCACCGGGCACTGGGTCCCGTCGCGCCGGAAGCCGTCGTTGCCCAGGCCGTCCCCGTCGGCATCGCAGTCGCAGGCGTCGCCGTCACCGTCCAGGTCCACGTCGGACTGGTCGGGGTTCGGCTGCCGCGGGCAGTTGTCCTCCTCGTTGCGCACGCCGTCGCCGTCCCAGTCGAAGTTGCAGGCGTCGCCGTACTCGCCGCCGGTGGTGTTCGTCTGGTCCGGGTTCGGCACGGTCGGGCAGTTGTCCTTCGGGTTCGCCGGCGGACAGACGGGCCCGTCGTTGGCCACCCCGTCGGCGTCGATGTCGCAGTCGCAGGCGTCCCCCAGGCCGTCCCCGCCCTGCAGCAGGGCGTCGGTGTTCCGCTGGTCCGGGTTGGCCACCGTCGGGCAGTTGTCCTCGACGGTCAGCACCGGGCAGCCCGGGTTGTTGTTCCCCACCTGGTCGTTGTCGATGTCGCAGTCACAGGCGTCGCCGGCCCCGTCCAGATCCAGGTCCCCCTGATCCGGGTTCGGAACGAAGCGGCAGTTGTCCGGGCGATCGACCGTGGGGCAGCCCGGGTTGTTGTTCGGCACCCCGTCGCCGTCGATGTCGCAGTCGCAGGCATCCCCCACGCCGTTCCGGTTCGTGTCCTCCTGGAGGGGATTGGGCACCAGGGGGCAGTTGTCCCGGCTCGCCCCCGGGTCCGGGCACTTCTGCCCCAGCATGTCCAGGTTCGCCGTGTTGGGGAACCCGTCATCGTCGGCGTCGCAGTCGCAGGCATCCCCCTTCCCGTCCAGGTCCGCGTCGGCCTGGCTGACGTTCTTCACGGTCGGGCAGTTGTCCGAGGCGTCGGGGATGCCGTCGTTGTCGTCGTCGTCGTCGCAGGCGTCCCCGACCTTCGTGCTGCCCTCCTCCCCGGCGTCGTTGTTCGACTGGGAGGGGTTCGCCACCAGCGGGCAGTTGTCCTGGGCGTTCGGCACGCCGTCCCCGTCGACGTCCGGGTCCACGCAGTCGGCGAGCCCGTCCCGGTCCATGTCCGGGAAGCCCTCGTCGGTGGTCCCTTCGCAGTTGTCATCCAGCCCGTTGCACACCTCGGGGGCCGGGTAGGCCCCCTGGCACTGGTTCTGGAGGCCGTTGATGCAGTACGCCAGCCCCTCGCAGGTCCCGTAGGCGTTGGTCAGGGGGCAGGGCTTCGGCGCCACGTTGTCGTCCACCCGCCCGTTGCAGTCGTCGTCCTCCAGGTTGCAGGTCTCGGCGGCCGGGGTCTTCGCGCGGCACGGCTCGGCGCAGCTGCGCTTGCCGGTGCACCGCCCGAACTCGTTCTCGTTGTAGCAGGTGGTGAGGTACTCCCTCTGCTCGTACTTCGGGGTGCAGGGGCACTGGCCGTCCCTGGGCCGGCACTGCTTCACGTCCCCGGTGGGGGTCGCCACCGGGACGCAGACGAAGTTCTCGGGGCAGTCGGCGTTCTTGTCGCACTGGGCCCCGCAGAACTTCCCCTCGGGACCGGACTCGATGCACAGGAACTTCTTGTTCGCGGCGCCGGTCTTCGGCAGGCAGTCCTCGTTGGTGTCGCACGGGCGGCAGAGGTTCGGGAAGGGATAGATGCACCCGTAGATCTTCTCCCCGCCGACGGTCACCTCGTCGCATGTCCACCCCTGGGGGCAGTCGATCCCCAGGCCGCACTGCTTCGTGCAGATGTTCTGGTCCATCGTCTCGATGCAGATGCCCGAGTAGCAGTCGCTGGCGTAGTTGCAGGGGCACAGGAAGTTGCCGGGGCATTCGGGCGGCACGTCCACCGATGCGTCGGCGTCTCCGGGGAGATCCGCGGGCAGTTCGGTCCCCGGGTCTTCGGGGCCTCCGGGGTCGCGGGTCTCCCCCTGGCCGGGATCCCCGGCGGGATCCGGCGCCCCGGGATCCTGGGGCAGGAGGGTGTCCCGGCCGGTGTCCGGAATGCCGGTGTCCTCGGTCCCGACCCCGCCGCCGCCGCAGCCTCCCGCCAACCCGACCGCCACCGCCAGCACCGCCGTCCACCGCCTGCTCATCGTGGCCTCCTGGTGAAACCCGAACGCTCCGGGCGTACACTGCGGCATTATAGGCAAAAGGGAAAGCCCCTGACAATCGCGGTGATCGACGCCTCCCCGGCCAGCCCCGGCGAGGCGTCGTCCGCCGGTGCGCTGTCGTCCGCTTGGGGGCCGGGACCTGGCGGGATATCATGGCGCCCGGAGGGATTCCCTTGCTCCGCATCGACGTCCAGGAATACCTGCCACTGGTCCGGCGGGTGGCGCTGCGGATGGCCGCCCGCCTGCCCCGGGGCACGGACCTCGACGACCTGATCGGGGCCGGGGTGCTGGGCCTCCTCAGCGCCTCCCGACAGTACGCCCCCGAGAAGGGGGTTCCCTTCCACTGCTATGCCGAGATCCGGATCCGCGGGGCCATCCTGGACGAGCTCCGGGCCCAGGCCCCCTCCTCCCGGACCGCCCGTCGCCAGTCCGGCGAGATCGCCGAGGCCGTCCATGGCCTGTCCTCCCGCCTGGGACGGGCTCCGACCCCCGAGGAGGTCGCCTCCGAACTGGGGATCAGCCCGGAACGCTACCGGGAACTGCTGGACCGGGTCGCGCCGGTGGTCGTGATTGGCTTCGACGACCTCCAGGGCCCGTCGGACGACGACCCCCGGGACCCCCTCCAGGGGATCCGGGATCCCGACGGCGCCGACCCCGCCGCCGCCACCGCCGACCGGGAACGGACGCTGCGCCTGGCGATGGCCATCGAGAACCTCACCGAGCGGCAGCGGCAGGTGATCAAGTTCTACTACCTCGAAGGGCTGAACACCCGGGAAATCGCCGAGATGCTCGGGGTGACCGAGGGCCGGGTCTCCCAGATCCACGGATCCGCCCTGGTCCGACTGAAAGGACTCTTGCAGGAAACCTTTCAGGTCTGATATGCAGCGTCTTCCGGAAGTCGGAAGGCCCGACCCGGGGTTCCGGGTATTCACGCAGGGGTCTCCCATGAAGAATTCATCCCTACGCTGGTGGCTCGTGATCGGCCTGTGTCTCGCCGGATGCGCGGGGGACCCCCGGAACGGCCCGCTGCCCCTCTCCCGGCCGACGCTGGACCGGAACTACCTGCTGGACGCCAACGGCCGCTACCTGTCGTTCCACGGGGTCAACGTGTCGGGCAGCAGCAAGGTCCCCTACTGGATCCGCCTCCCGGGGAAGGACTGGCGGCCGATGACCACCGAGGACCTCGGCCTGCCGCCCCAGTCCTACGACGTCTCCTTCGTGGGGCGCCCCTTCGCCCTGGACCCGGGGTGGAAGCCCGGGGACGGCGTCGAGGCGATGGCCGACAAGTTCGGAAACGCCCGGACCCAGATCCGCCGGCTCCGGGATGCCGGGTTCGACTCCTTCCGCCTGCTGCTGATCTGGGAGGCCATCGAGCCGAACCGCCGGGGGGACTACGACCGGGAGTTCCTGGCCTACTACCGGAAGATCGTGGAAATCTGCAACGAGGAGGGCATCCAGGTCCTGGTGGACATGCACCACGACATGGTGAGCCGCCTGCTGTCGTCCCGCTACTCGGACCGGCCCTTTTACCGC
>Ga0302250_1000951_pt1 | contig 23869 bp, 24 predicted proteins | sample AAG_RA_Asp_MG_FD_193536 | JGI IMG/M metagenome (GOLD analysis project Ga0302250, IMG submission 193536) | Enriched activated sludge microbial communities from anaerobic digester in WTTP, New Holstein, Wisconsin, United States - AAG_RA_Asp | ecosystem: Engineered > Bioreactor > Anaerobic >... | reverse complement strand
ACGATTGAAAGGATCGGGCCGGATCGGTCTTTCCTAGTCAGGCTGGACAAGGAAAAGACGGTTGCTTTCGACCCGCGGCAGTACAAAAACATAGATCATGGCTATGCCATGACCGTGCACAAGGCCCAGGGAACCACTGTGGACCGCTCCTTTGTCCTGGCAACGAAACGTTTTGACAAGCATGTAGCCTATGTGTCCCTTTCCCGGCATCGGGACGATGTAACTCTGTATTATGGCCGGGATGACTTTAAGGATCAAACAGCATTGCAAGAAGCCGTGGAAAAGAGAAATATTAAATCCCTGGTCAAAGACTTTGCCGATCAGCGGGGATACGAAGCTAATTACTATATGCCGGACTTCCCCAAGTCCGTTCACCTCAACAAGGAGTGGTTTGTTGTACCGGAAGGGAAACTTCCAGAGCCGCTCCACGGCCATTATCAGGGTGAGACGCAATACCAGGGAAAGACCTGGCACAGGATCAAAAACGATGACGGCGAAAGATTCCTTATCCCATCAACGGCCAAACTCAGTCAAAAAGACCTTCTCCTGGAACGGGTTGACTATAACGGGAAAGACCTGGTCAAATCAGCAATAGTCACCAGATCGCCCATCAAAGACAAAGTTAAAGAAATGGGTATGGAGCTTGGGCGGTTTCTTGGCTTATAAGCTGAAATTTCGTCTTTGTGGAATGCACCACTCCTTCCTGTAACAGAGTGATCTCAAATTTACTATGACATGCTTTGTTTCAATCGGAATTCATTAACGTCAATTGTCTTTGCTTTGGACAAATTTATCATGGTATATCAGCTTGGCTTTTTGTCCTTATTATAGTAAAAAGCTGTTTTTTCAAATAGGCTGATTTTATTTGATTTTCGCTTTTCTTTCTGCCGCAAATAGATTAGGATGCAAGCAAAAAATCGGAAAAAACCAAACACAGCATATTAGTTGTTAGGCTAAAAAACAAAGGAGAAAGACATGACATTAATCAAAACAAGGAACCTCTTTATCAGTCATTCGTGGGCCTATGGTGATGCCTATGAAAAGCTAGTTAGCATGTTGAATGCGGCTTCGAATTTTGAATATAAGAACTACTCTGTTCCCAAGAATGATCCTATTCATGATGCTGATAATGCTACTCAACTCTATGCAGCAATAAAGAAACAAATTACTCCCAGTCACGTAGTCCTCATAATGGCGGGAAAGTATGCCACATATAGCAAGTGGATTAATAAAGAAATCAAGATTGCCAAGGAAGATTTTGACAAACCGATTGTTGCCATATGCCCTTGGGGGGCACAACAAATTTCCAGTGTTGTGCAAAATGCCGCAGACGAGATTGCCAAATGGAATACGGATTCAATTGTGAAGGCCATAAGAGCCGTTTGTTAGAAGATATGGAGAATTAAAATATGAGAAAAGCACTGATTATTGGCATCAACTACTACATACATGGAAATCCTTTGTTTGGATGTGTTGACGATGCTCATGCAGTAAAGGCGGTGCTTGAGCGACATGGAGATGGTTCAATAAATTTTGACGTTCAACTTTTTACAGGGACAGGACCTTCGGATATTGTTACGAGAGCTCAAGTAAAGGACTATACTGAAAAATTATTCTCAGATGATAGCAGAATAGCCCTTTTCTATTTCGCAGGTCACGGTCACATTGAGTCCGCGGGTGGTTATCTGTTGGCAAGTGATTCTAGTAGGGGCGATGAAGGCGTCTCTCTAAATGAAATAGTGGCATTGGCGAATAAATCAAAAGCTAAAAATAAAATAATTATTTTAGATAGTTGTCATTCCGGTATTGCAGGGACACCTCCTGATTCTACAGATAGAGCGTAACCGTCTTGCCAACCCATATTGCATATGCATGATGGATGGGGTAATCACGGCTGTCGGAAAATGTCGGCATGGTTCTTTGAAAATTTACAATAGATAAAAGGTGCGTTGGGATTGTTGGTTTAGTTGTCGCGCAGATTATCGAATCAGCGGTTTCCACTGATCGGGGAGCAGTTCTCTGAGGCGATTGACCGGATGACTCATAATCCGCCGGAGCAAGTCGTTTAGGTATTCCCATGGATTGACATTACAGTTTTTGCAGGATTGGATCAGGCTCATGTATAGCGCCGCCGCATGCCCGCCCCGCTCGCTGCCGACAAAAAGCCAATTCTTGCGCCCCAGGGCCACCGGCCGCATGGCGTTTTCCGCCGTATTGTTGTCCGGTTTGAGATAACCGTTTTCCAAATACCGGTAAAGCGCCTCTTTCTGATTCAACGCATAGTCAATGGCCTTTCTTATCGGCTCCGCTGGAATCGTCTTGCCTTTGAGCTCTTCCAGCGCGACGAAAATATTGTCCAGCATCGGCCTGGCCTTCTGCTGCCTTAACTGATAAAGCTCTGCGACTTGCAATTCCTTTCCCGGCGTCTCCACCTCGCGATAGAGCCTGGCAATTCTTGCCAGAATATCCGTCGCTTCCTGCGGACGGGACGACGAGGCTTCATCGAACTTCCTTCGGGCATGCGCCCAGCAGCCCACTTCGAGAACCCCGTCTTTTTTGAAGAGTTCATCATATCCGCTATAGGCGTCGGCATGCACATAGCCCCGGTAATCAGTAAGAAACTCCAGAGGCCGCCTCTTGCCGCGATCCATGGAAAAATCATACACGCTCAGCGGAGGACCGGTCCCGCCCCGGACATACACCCACAACCGGGCTTTCTTAAACTTTCCCGGATTGTTTTGATGATCCTGAAGCGCCACAGGCGTATCATCGGTGAAGACAATGCCGTTTTCCAAAACCGCCTGCCGCAAAACCGGCTGGAGAATTTTGATGCTTTCATGCATCTGCATCAGCCATCCCGATTGCGTCGCTCGGGGAATCTCCACTTTCTCCCGGGCAAAGATGGCATCCTGACGATAATGCGGCAGATGATCGGCAAACTTGCTGACAATCACATGGGATAAAAGTCCCACATCCGCCTTGCATCTGGCAATGGGAGAATCCGGCATGGCGGCACAGACCACGCCTTCATTGTCGGGTAACGCGTATTGAGGTCTCTTATAGACTTTGACGAACAGTTTGCCGGGACGGTATTCCAGCTTTTCCGACACTTCCACGGAAATCACTTTCAGGGGTTCGCCCGTTTGGGGAGATACTTTCTTCTCTTCCGGAATATCGATAATCACCTCCACCCGTTCCAGATGTTCGGGAATAGGCAGGCGGCCATGCCGAGTTCGTTCTTTGCGGGGCTTGGTCACTGCGGCTTTAGCTTCCTCTCTGGTGGCCATCGCGGCGTTTTGTTCGAGGGATTCCTGAAGAAGGGAATCAAACATCAACTGATTCGGATCAATCTTTTCGGACTTTTTTCCATAAATGCGCCGGAGTAACTGTTCGATCTGATGCTGAAGAGTGGACAGTTGCCGCTGGGTGGTTTGCAGTTTTAACGTAAGCTGATCAATTTGCGTCTCTTTGTGGAGAAGAAGATCGTCCATCCTGGCTTCGAGTTCCCGGATGAGATTCGCCTGATGAGCGATGATCTCGTCTGGCGATGGGGCGGACTGTCCTTCTGCGGTTTTCATGGAAAAGGGGCATAGCATATAACGTTAATAATGTCAACTACTTATATTGATTTTATGCGCTTCTTTCCAGGGAGGAATCGCCGGACGGATTCGTCCCGGCATATCGCTTTTCGATCCGTTGCGGCACGATGCCTTCCAGAAGCAGGGTCAGGTCACGCCGCTCGATGCGACCGCTGCGGTCGGGCACAAGAAACTTGCCTTCTTCCAGACGTTTATACCACAGCGCCAGACCGTCCTGATCCCAGTACAGAAGTTTGACCATCTTACGGTTGCCGTTGACGAACACGAACAGGGAACCCGACAGAGGGTCCATGTGCAATTCCGAACGGATGATGCCGCACAAGCCGTCGAAAGATTTGCGCATGTCGCAGGCGCCGCGGTAAAGATAGATGCGCGTGGCGGCGGTCAAGGAAATCATCTCAGGCAGGCGACAACGGATCGCAAAGTCGCAGGGTCGAAGTTCCGCTGAACTTCAATGCAAAGATTGCCGGAAACAATGCGGATGCCGGCATCCCCACCGGCAACGGCAGCCGCAGAACGAAGTTCGATAAAGCCCTGCTGCGCAACTTGCCGTTTTTGAATCCGACGACGCCAGGCGTAGAAAACATTGGATCGTATCTGCCGTTCCCGGCAATACTCGGCAATGCTTAACCCGCTGGTATTTTGTTTTTCGATGATATCGCTCCAGTGTGCATAGCGTTCTTCAATGGTCATTCATCTGTCCCCCAATATTAATGTCGGGAACATTATATACTGGATCGCCATCGCTGTGAAGATGGGTGGGCAAGACGGTTACGATAGAGCTATTCTCTCTGAAGGACTTACTATTTTAACCGCTTCAACTAAAGATCAGTATGCTACGGAAGAAAATGGACGAGGTGTGTTTACTACGTTACTTGTTGATGCTCTAAACGGTGTTTCCGCAAACTTATTAGGTGATATTACCCCAGGCAGTATTTATTCTTATATCGATCAATCATTAGGTGCTTGGGAGCAACGGCCTGTATTTAAAACAAATGTCAAAAGTTTTGTGTCGTTACGAAAGGTTCAACCGAGTGTCCAACTGGACGACTTGAGAAGAATTATTGAGTTCTTTCCATCTGCTGGCTATGAATTTCCGCTTGATCCTAGTTTTGAGCCTGAAATGAAAGGACGAAGCGATGGAATGCCCGACCCAAACCCTGAAAACACTCGAAAATTTGCGATATTGCAGAAGTTAAATCGTGTAAATCTTTTGGTGCCAGTTGATTCCCCTCATATGTGGCATGCTGCTATGGGAAGCAAGTCATGCAAGTTAACCGTTCTTGGTGAACATTACAGAAGACTTATAACACGAGGTAGGATTTGAAAAATTAATAGCCGAACCAAACATTCCAGCGGACGCGAAAAAACGTGCCGCTGAATTTAACGTTATGTTGCCAAAATGAAAATAAATTGATCTTGATCATGCACGAGCCAAGCAGATGATAAAATACGATGTTGCCATTTCTTTTTCAGGAGAGCAAAGGGATTATGCACGTGAGCTATCAGCTTACCTAGTAAAACAACATGTCAAAGTGTTTTATGATGAATATGAGCTTGCAATGATATGGGGGAAAAACCTGCCGGAAGAACTGCATAGAATATACTCTGAGATGGCTTTACACTGCGTAATGTTAATAAGCAACAGCTATGCCCAAAATGTTTATACAAATGTAGAGCGGAGGGCAGCAATTCAAAAGGCAATTCGCACCAAGGCCGATTATCTGCTCCCTATAGTTTTCGATGATACGATACTACCAGGTATTTCCATTGATACGTGCCACATAAAAGCCGACGATCATTCAGTTGAAACTATTGGCAATTTAATACTAGAAAAAATTGGGGGAAAGAGAGTCATCAGCACAATGCCAGCATATGACATACAATATGCAATATTCTTGAAACAATTATTACTTGAAAAGTACAGAGCAAGAGTCCACGGCGATGAAATAAGTTTCAATTATGGTATTGTTCCAGATGAATGGAAAGAAGAGGTATATAGTGAAGTCCTTAGCATAATTGGCTACCTGCAAATGTATCAATTCATAAATTCAAAATATGCCGCTTGGGAGGGCGATGTATTTGAGTATGAAGGCTTTATTACGGATCGATGGAAAGAGCGTTTATAAGGAAACATAATCGGGTAAGCAACTATGTTTTTTGTCAATAAAAATTTTTCATGATTGAACGGTACTCCAACAAGTATGATTTTTAATCATAGTGTTAACTAAATCAATATCCTTTCCACTTCATCAAGCGAAACCTGATCGTATCGTCGATCATAAAGCCCTGTCGTCCTGGACGACTCATGATTAGCCATCTGTTGGGCTATTTCTAGTTTTCCCCCATTCCTTAAATATTCGGTAATTCCCGTTGCCCGGAAACTGTGACACCCTATCTTAGTCCGGATGTTGGCATCTGCCGCCCGCCGGTTGATCATTCTATAGACATCGGCCTGAGTCATCGGGTTTTCCGTCAGCTTTCCGGTCCGTCTGCAGGCCGTCCGGAAGAGAAAACCTTTTTTGTCAGCGCCGATCCCCGCAGCTTCCATGTAGGCATGTAAATATTCCTCTAATTTATGGTGGCAGGGCATTTCATGGAGCTTGCCTCCTTTTTCGTGCAACCTTACCCAGGTTCTCCGTCCCTGAATATAAACATCCTCCACCAGCATCTTGATCGCAGCCCCTACCCTGGCAAAAGTATACACCATTAAACCCATGAGAGCCCGGTCTCTTAATCCCACAGGGGAAACATCGTCTATTACTTTAAGGATATCCTGAGCTTCTTCGACAGCCAGTATAGGCGTCTTTCCTTTTTTAACCGAGTATTTTGGTCCCCGGACGGCGCTGGCGGGATTAGCCGGCACCACCTGACCCACAACCAGCCAGTCATAAAGCATGCGGACGGCGGCCAAGTGTTGTTTTACCGAGGGAGCGGCCAACTGCTTTTGCAGATCCTCAATATAAGCCGCCACATGGACAGGGCGCACAGCTTGCAGGGTAGTAAGGCCTTCATTAAGGCACCAGCCGGCAAAATAACCGGCAGCCTTAACATATGCTCTGCGGGTGTGGGCATTGCGGATATTGACCGTAAAAAACTCTAGCACTTTTTCGGCGGTCCTTTGATCCGGGGCGAAAAGCTCCGGCAGCCCTCCTCTATTTCCTTTTCCTACGGCAATAATTTCACCGGTCATGAAGCCCTCCCAGGATAGTGGTTTAATGTATGATAACGTCCTTTATCATACACTAAAAAGAAGACTTTTACAAGGTGGCGGAAGGGTATCTTTGGCATCGGAATATTTAACATACTGTGATATATAGGGCACTAAACTCCGCACGATTTTAAAAATCATGACACTTAGTTTAGGGTAAGCGCATAATTCAAGGAATATATGGAACTCTCATGCAGAAACAGGAGCTTTTTGGGACACTTTTCAAATCCTCCTCACTTGGTAGATGCGGCTTTTTCGCAAGCGGCGATATATCCAAAGCCTTTACGAACAACCTCCGGCTTAAAAGAGCCAAACTGCTTTCTGTAGCTTTCCGGTCAGCCTCGAATCTAGCCTTATAAAACCGGAAGACCGAAATGTTAGAAACAGACAAAGGAACAATCTAATATTCTTCTTAAAATAGGGCCGGAAATATTAGGTATGGATTGCCGCCTACAGCGTGGTATCAACTATGCGATGATTGCGCTTAATGGCACACCTAACAAGGGAAAGCTCGGCTGCCAATGCAATGCTTGCCGTATCGATGGCGGCGGTAAAAGTGTGTAAAAATCTACCTTTCTTTAAAGATATCGCCTATGTAAATTTTACACAAAAAATTTACAATACCTCTCCAGATTACCACTTAACGGGTACAGTTAGTTGATTTTCCAGCCTCTACGAGCCTCTTTAGGCCATCATAATGAGAAAATAATTCATTAAATCTTTATGACTTACGACATATCCCCCATCTTCGCTATCAGCAACGAGCACCGAGTAAAGGTCGGTATAAATGTAGCGGCGGAGATAACGACAATAGAGGTTGACAGTTTCTAGGGAAAAAAGGCATAATAATTTAGGAGTCAATATATTCAATAAGTTACAGACAGATTTTGACAAATTTTATCTTTTTCCGGACAGTAGTGATACTGAGTTTAGGGTTTGTTAAGTATTTTTTAGATAGATAAACATATGAAAAGAATAATTAATAAATATATAAATAAGGTTTTGCAAGGTGATTGTTTAGAGGTTATGAAAATCTTTCCGGATAAGTCCATTGATATGATTTTATGTGATCTTCCTTATGGGACAACTCAGAACAAATGGGATTCTGTAATTGATTTACAGAAACTTTGGACTGAGTATCAAAGAATAATTAAAGATAATGGTTGCATTGCGCTGACGTCGCAAGGAGTTTTTACAGCAAAATTAATATTAAGCAATGAGAAGCTTTTTAAATACAAAATCGTTTGGATTAAATCAAAACCTACTAACTTTCTTAATGCTAAGATTCAACCGCTACGTAAGCATGAGGACATTTGTATTTTCTATAAAAAGCAACCGACCTACAATCCTCATATGACTGCAGGAAATCCATACGACAAGGGCGTTCGCAAAGACCAATTCACAGGAAGTTACGGAGATTTCAAACCTCGACATGTAAAAAGTAGCGGACAACGTTATCCAAATGATGTGGTTTTTTTCGATGAGCAAAATGTAGATGACTTTGTTTATATAAAAACTGCTGAATCTGAAGGACAAGTTTTCCACCCTACACAAAAACCGATTGAACTTGGCAGATATCTGATAAAAACTTTTACAAAGCCTGGAGACATTGTTCTTGATAACGCTTGCGGCAGCGGAAGCTTTTTGCTGTCGGCAATTTTAGAACAGCGGCATTTTATCGGAATAGAAAAGAACGAAGATGTTTTGTTGCACAAAGTTCTTCCTATTGACTACATTAAGATATGCGCAGACAGAATCACAGAAATTTTGAAGCATAAAGATATTACTGATTCGACATTAGGTCTTTTTAGAAAACCAATCATAAGGTATCACACATTAAATTATGCAACAAATACTAAACGAGAGAGCTTGGGCGGGGCAGCTAATTAGTTGGCTACAGGAAGAAATTCGTGAAGACCGAACGATTTTCCAAGATGCCACTAATGATGCAGGAATAAAACTTGAGTCAGGTAAAACAAAATTCCCTGATGTGCTTTTATTTACAGATAAAATTTCGGGTATTATTTTTAATGGTTGGGAATTAAAATTTCCAGACACAAAAGCAGATAACAGAGAAATGCTTTTAAATGCCTTGGAAAAAGCAGAGAGAATACAGTCAAATTCTTTCGTTACATGGAATGGATCAGAAGCAATCATTTGGAAGATTGAAAATAACACCTACTCTATTAATAGCATTTTCCCACTTAAAAAGTATCCAAAAGAGAAAAACATAAACGTCAGAGAAGATTTATCAGATCTAACAAAATATAGAAAAAACGAGCCGACTTTGAGGAAACGGTTGAATGAAATTCTTCATGACCTTGAGCTGCTTTATCTTAACGGGGAATTAAAGCAAGCAATAAATATTTCGGGTAATTTTGTTAATGCAATAAAGGCAGCTGCAGAAATTATTATTCCACAATTTCAAAATGAAATTTTGAATTTAAAAGGGTCTGATGCACTTTTTCGTCAGGAATTCAATCAATGGAAAATTTATGAAAGTTCCACGCTCAAAATACTTGCTTCTTCTTCTCGTAGGCCAGAAAATATTGTAGAGGAAGAAGTATTAGCAAAATTTACTTTTTACAACCTCATAGGTAAAATCATTTTCTACCTTACGCTTTCAGAAAACTTATCCGGTAGCTTGAAGAAACTTGATTTGAAGATTGCAAAGAATTTAAAACAGACATTGCAAAATTACTTTGATGCTGCCGGTAGAATTGATTATCAGGCAGTATATCAACCATACTTCACCGATAAATTAACCTTCAATAAAATAGTGGATGAAACTTTATTTGAACTTTTCAAGACAATAACAGAGTTTGATTTCAAGGTATTGCCAACTAATGTGATTGGGACAATACTTGAAAATCTTGTTCCAAAAGAGGAGAAACAAAAGTTTGGGCAATACTTTACCCCAGAAACACTAGCTAGCCTTGTAGCTTTTCCTGCTGTGCAAACCTCAAATGATTTTGTTTTTGACCCTACATCAGGAACAGGAACGTTCTTGAATTCTTTTTATAAAATACTATCCTATCACGGCAACATAAACCATGTTCAATTACTCAACCAAATATGGGGTAACGACATTTCACATTTTCCAGCAATTCTTTCCGTAATTAATCTTTACAAACAAAAAATAAAAAATCAAACGGACAACTTCCCGAGAGTGACAAGAGACGACTACTTTAAACTAGAACCCGAGAAAAAGGTTATATTTCCTGATTCCAACGATTACAATAAGCAGATAGAAAAAACACTTCCTATATTTGATGCTATTGCAAGCAATTTCCCCTTTATACAGCAAGAGGATATTCCTAATAATGTTTTAACTTCATTATTCAAACAAATATTTGAAAATAAGCAAAAAGCCTTTCTTAAAGACAGTTCATTCAAAATAAATGAACGTTCAGATTATTTTACATATTGCATTTACAATTCAATCCGTTTTTTAAAGAAAAATGGATTCCTTTCCGCAATTACTTCCAATGCTTGGCTTGGTAAAGAGTACGGTTTTCAGTTCAAGAAATTTTTGCTCGACAATTTTCATATTAAATACATTGTGAGAAGCAACGCAGAGCATTGGTTTAGCGATTCGAAGGTATCAACAATTTACATTGTTTTGCAACAAGGACAAAGGAATGATCCAACTAAGTTTATAACTATTAACTTCAAGCTTGAAGAATTTTTTAATCAAGAAAATATTGTTATACAATTAAAAGAGATAGAATATTTTTACACTGATATTGACAATTGCGACAACCCAAAGCATTCCGGCTGGAGAAAAGACAATAATTTCCAATATCTATTTCATAAAACAGACAGCTCAATTAGTGTAAGTATCGTATCAAAGGAAAGGCTTGTGAATTCTTTGCTTGAACAAGAAAATTGGGACGCCTATTTTATTTCAGCAGATTTATTTTCAAAGTTTGAGCCGCATTTAACACGGCTTTACCCAACTACCATTGATGCCTTTAGGGGCGAAAGAACCGGATGGAATGAAATGTTTGTGATTCCGGCAAGGAACGTTAAAACAACCGGTATTGAAAAAAAATTCCTCGTACCTTATGTGAAAAGTCCAACGGAAATGACGACATTAGAGTTCGGAGGAAATTATGAGAATTATCTTTTCGTATGTGATTTACCATTAAACGAACTGAGAGCAAATTACACAGGCGCCTATAATTGGATTCAGAGATTCAAGAACGCAAAAAATAAAAACGGAACAAAGACAATTCAAGAAGCTTGCGAAGGACACAAGCCGTTTTGGTATTCTTTACGACCAAAACAGGCAAACATTGTAACGGCAATAAATCCTTATGAGAGATTTTTCTTCAGTTTTTCTGAATATCCTTTTACCATCGATCAACGACTTGTCGCGATAACTTCAAAATCAAAAAATGATATTGAGCTCATTGCCGCATTATTTAATTCGGTTATAACCTTTTTGACTGTTGAAATGAGAGGAACATCAAGAAGCTTGGGCGCATTAGACCTTAATGCAAATTATTTTAAAAAACTTCGTGTTCTAAACTATCACAATTTGACAACCCAGGCAAAGCACCAGATTATAACTGCATTTCAACCATTAAAGAAAAGACAAATCGGAACCATTTTTGAAGAAATACGAAAAACAGACCGAATAAATTTTGATAAGACAGTTTTGAGAGCATTTGGAATTGATGATATAATAATAAATAGTTTGTATCAAATACTTCTATCGACCGTTTATAATAGAGTGGAAATGAAGGAGAGATAAATACAGCGAACACGACCGACACAGCATGCTAATGTATTTATTTTGCACAATATAAAGAAAATCCCGTAATAGAGGATAAAACATTTGTTTTGTCCTCTATTATACATCTGGGTAAGTTTATATTTATTTAAAACGTTTTCTTAATTTTTACCTATCCTTCTAAATGAAAGCCCCTCTGTCCGAATTTTATGGGTTTTATCCAGCATAGAAAAGGGGGTAGGCTGACGGCCTATCCGTATGCCTTTAGGCTTGGCATTGACCAGGCCAGCAACAACCCTTTTCTTGATAATATCCTTTTCAAATTCTGATACGGTTCCGACAATTTGAAAAATCAGTTTGCTGGTTGGTGTTGGTTGCGGTAAAATTTTAGTCAATGTATTCCTCTACATAGTCCAGCCGGATCGAGCCGCAAACTGCCGTCGTTCATTTAATTGCATATCAACCTTTTGTTTGTCGGTAGATACGCGGGCATGAATGGCAACTGATTTTTCAGGCTATAGCTTCCAGGCCTTTTTTCTGCACTAAAGTAAGCAGCTTAAGAGATGGTCCACGTGGTTCTTTTTCTCCTCTTTCCCATTGGCTCACCAAGCTAACTGTTACATTCAAATATTTTGCAAATACGGCTTGACTGACACCGGCATTTTTTCTGACTGTTGTGATTTGTTCCGCCGAGAGTTTTTCTACGCTTGTCAGGCAAGATACGTCAAAATCACGCATCGTCTTTGTGTCTATCAGACCAAGGCGGTGCAGGCCGGTCGCCGTTTCGTGCAGCGCTTCCAGCGCCTCGCTCTGATATTTCTTTTTATTCATGGTATTTTACCTCCTCCAATTCACCTGCTTTTAGTGTTTTTTGAGCAAGCATGGCCTCATAGACCTTTGCCAGCTTATAGCTGCGGGTTTTTTTAGACTCCGAGGCGATTTCAAAGAAACCGGCATTTACCCATTTACGGCACAGGAGAGAGGCCGTGCGTGGGGCGTAGCCAAACAGGGCCGCAACGTCTTTTGATCCGATTTTTTGTGCATCCTGAAATAACTCCAGCACCTTACGTTGTTTTACGTCAAGGGTGCGCAGAAGGTATGATTGATCCTTACGCCCTCTTGTTTGTTCTCTCTGCGCTTGATCCCGAACTTTTTCAAAAGCTTCTGCCATACCTTCGATAAAATACACGATCCATTTTGTAACGTCAGCCTCGGCCCGCCCCATATAGTAGTTGTGTGATGATCCAACCGTCAGGGCTTCGTAATAGGCATTCAGATTCCGCGCATAATACTCCTCAAGGGCGTATAACCCTTTGAGGCCGTAACCTTTTAGATGAAGGATAAGCGTAGTCAGAAGTCGCGCCGTGCGTCCATTACCGTCGTAATAAGGGTGGATGGTTGCAAACTGATAATGTGCGAGACCAGCTCGCACTGGTATGGGCAAATCATCTTTTCTGCTGATCCATGCAACAAGCTGTTTCATCAGTCCCGGAACGTCCTTGGCCTCAGGCGGCATATAGACTATACCTTGTGAACGGCTGTCGCGGATGACGTTTTGTCCATCGCGGTAAGGAGTAGGTTTGACTTGTGTTATTCCGCCACCAACTACAAGAGCATGAAGTTTTTGAATAATTGCTTCCGTGATAGGACTACCCCTTTTGGCTATATGCTCTACCTCATCCAAAGCAGCGTAATACCCTTTTACTTCGAACTGGTCTCTTTCGCGTCCGGGAAAATGCTGTCCCTTCTCGATGACGTTAGCGACTTGTTCCTGCGTCAGGCGATTACCCTCGATCATTGTCGAGTAATGCGTAGAAAATAACCTTGCTGTTTCGCGCAGATGAGCCAGCATTTGCGGTGTGAGCGGAAGTGAAACAAAAGCCTGTTTCACCGCCTCGATCCGCATCAAGGCATTGGCGGTGGCAGGCGTAATCGTAAATTTAGGATCGAATTTGTCAGACATGGACTTCCTATGGTTGTTGCGCAAAGAATAATTTTATGCCGATATTATGCCGATATTATGCCGATAAAGCAAGATAAAAATCTATGGAGGCAAGCCAATTACAACACGTGAAAGGGCTTCAGTGTTACTCAACAGGTACTATTAGAGTAACCTTTTCATTTCTTCCAGAAGTTCCTGTTTGGATATTATGTTCTTGCTGTCCAATAGATTAATTAATGCTTCCGATTGGATGACTTCGGACATTAACAATTCTCTGAAATCGACTATTTGTTTTTGATCAAGTTTTTCAGCCATTAGTTTTTTTACCTTCCAGTGTATTCTTCTGAATGTTCTTTATGTTTTGCCCAGTTATCCAAATAGCTCTTTGCCAATTCTTTATTCCAGATAATCAGCAAATTCTCCGCATTTTTTCCTTCTGCTGCTTTGGTGAAATTAAAACTGCCGGTAATGACTATTGCCCGATCTATGATGATTACCTTGTTGTGGGCAATGGCGTGTTTATCATCAATATAAGTAGGAATTCTTGAATTTGATAGAAAGGTGGCCGATGTATATTGATCCTTACGCTGGCTCTTGTCGAGAATGGCCTGTACCTTAACGCCTCTTTTATGGGCGTTTAGCAGGGCTCTTGCGATGGGAACGGAGGTGAAGCTATAGGCTTGAACCAGGATTTCCGTTGTTGCTTTTGCGATCTGACCGACAATTGCTTCCGTGCAGCCTCCTCCGGGGCTGAAACATACTTGTGTCCGGGTGTTGTTAAGCGTGAGTTCGGCCGCATTGGATATTTGCGAAAATGTGGCGAGAAGTAAGCCGACAACAATAATGTTGCAAAGAATTCGTTTTTTCATGGTGAACTCCAGCATGTAATTGGATTGAGAACATCGAGAGTACCTGTTTCCCGTATATCTATCGGTAATTCGATTTGCATTTACAAAGACACTGAGGATAATGTTTTGCGGATTTTTTCATAGCGTTTCTTGAAGGTAGCATTCTTTTTCAGGTAATAATGGAAACTTTGATATGAGGGCATATCACGATCGTTTCCAACAGCAGTCACTGACCGGCCTGACTGAATACGCTTTAAATACTCCTCATAATCTGCAAGAGTTCTTCTTTTGCTTTCCAACTTCAGATCTCCAGGGGTCAACTTTCCCTGCTTCTTAAGCACATGCCATCTTTGGCGAACCGTGGATACTTCGACGCCGAGGATTGCGGCGATTTTCAAAAGTGTATTTCCCTTCCTTCTCAGTTTGATCAGATCCCGCTCAAATTTTTCATCCAGTTTACTGGCTCGTACTTGAACACTATATGGTAAATTCCGCCAGATTTTTTCATACTTCTTTTTGAATTTCTCGTTGGCTGCGACGTACTTGAAAAATGTCTGACTGTGCGGCATGTCCTCATCGCGCGATACTTCCGCCGGCGTGCGTCCTGAGGCAATACGCCGCAGGTATTCCTCAAAATCTTCCTGTGTCCATTTCTCCTTACGGTTATGCAATTTAAGCAGTTTATAGCGGCTGTCGTTTCTTGAGGCCTCAACAAGTGGACGCCGCTTTTGTGCCAATTTTTTTAATTTTTTGAGGTGTCCCGGCGCTGGCGAATGTGGCACTTTGCCTGCTTTCCTCAATGCTGTAATGTGCTTTGATGATTTGTCTCGAAATATTCTGCCCGCAAGACCGTATGTCCAGGGAATACCGAATTGTTGCCGGTATTCATCCATCGTTGTGCCGTGGCCTTGGGAAACGTGAATGCCTAGATTGCCGTAATCCCTTCCGCAGAGAAGGCAGGTCAACCTGTCTTTATTGAAGTATTCCTTTAATTCTTCAAATGAAGAAAATTTTCCATTCCAGGGATATCCGGGCAGGGGTTGAATATGACATTTATGCCGATACCAGGAACCGGAGCCTTCTTTATATTTACTCTGCATAACTATTACTTGCCCAAACTGGATTCTTATTTATCTTTAGTAAAATTTGGTCCCATTCCAACTTTGTAATCCATTTCGTTGGCAGGATAAGGCTTGAGAATGGAAAGCAGGATAGATTCTTCCTCGATATTTTCCTTAAGCCACGTTTGTTCCAGTTCTTTAGGAATAATGACGGGCATGCGGTCATGGATTGAACTTATCAGAGAATTGGAATCCGTTGTAATAATAGTGCAAGTATTAATCTGTTTTTGATCAGGAGACATCCACGATTCATGGAGTCCTGCCAGGCCGAAAGGTTCTCCTGATTTAAAATAAAAATATAAAGGAATTTTCTTCTTGCCGTCTGTCTTCCATTCGTAAAAGCCGTCAACAATTATAATACATCTTCGTTTTTTGAAGGCACTCCGAAAGCTTGGTTTTTTATCGATTGTCTCCGCCCGTGCGTTGATTAGTTTATGGCCGATGGAAGGATCTTTAGCCCAGGAGGGAATTAATCCCCAGAGATATGACTCAATAATATTTTGACCATTTTGCTGAATAACAGCGGCAATATGCTGTCCGGGGCTGATATTCCAGCCTGTCTTGATGTCCACCGATACATTCTGGATATTAAAATGATGGACGATTTTGCTTAAATCAGTAACTAAAACGAACCGTCCACACATAATTAAGCAACCCTCCAACTTATTGATAATATTATAACAGATTTAACAATTAATAAAATATTAATAAATATTCTTGACAATAGAACATGTGTTCTATTATAGTTTCAACCATGGAAACTAAACGCACCGTTAAATCAGTAGCCCAAAAGATAGCCGATTTTTATCGGGACTGTCACCGGATGCCGACCTATGAAGAGATGCTTAATTTGCTGGCCGTCCGGTCAAAGAGTGTTGTCTATTTCTGGATGAACAAACTCTTAAAAGCAGGGATTCTGGAAAAGGACAAGGCCGGACACCTGACATTCGTAAATTCGCTCGTTGGTGTTCCTTTGGCCGGGGAAGTATCCGCCGGTTTCCCCTCGCCGGCGGATGAAGAATTGCGTGATATTATTTCATTTGATGACTATCTGATTACAAAACAGTCCCAGTCATTTCTGCTTAAGGTTGATGGAGACTCTATGATTGGTGCGGGGATTATGCCCAACGATCTTGTGCTTGTTGATCGCGGTAGGGAACCGAAAACGGGAGACATTGTCATTGCCGAAGTGGATGGTGCCTGGACAATGAAGTATTTTCAGAAGAAAGGCACAGAAGTATACCTGGAAGCAGCCAATCCAAAGTACCCGATATTTAAGCCTGTAGCGGAATTACGTCTGGGTGGTGTGGTGACGGCGGTCGTCAGGAAATATCACACCTAACTTAACGGTAAGAAACAAGAGAAACAATTTTAAGGACAACTGCAATGCAAGCCGAAATTACTTTTTCCGCAAATACAATAGGAAGAAAAACCATTGGCCATCGGAATATATTACCTGCTGTAAAACTGGTCGGTAGATTTCAGAAGTTCATCGAAGAAGGCAGATGGTATGACCATCTTTTAGGATATGAAAAATACATCAACCGGTTTTCCTGGGCAATTATTATCGCATCAATTGTTTTCTTTTTTCCTTTCTGCCTGAATATTTTCAGCCGCTAAAACATTTAAACAACAACTATATTTATTTCTTATGGCCGACCAAATATTTAGCCTTCATTCCTGGCCGCGGGCTATTGCCCACATTGACGGCGATGCCTTTTTTACCTCCTGCGAAGAAGCTATTCACCCGGAGTTGAGAGGGAAAGCGGTCGTTACCGGAGCTGAACGCGGTATTATTGCCTGTGCCAGTTATCCAGCAAAGAAAATGGGAGTCAAACGAGGTGTCCCCTTGCATGAGGCTAAAAGAATGTGCCCCGGATTAATTGTCCTGCCTTCCGATTATGAAACCTATAGCCTGTTTTCCCAACGCATGTTCGACATCATGCGGCGCTTTACCCCTGATGTGGAGGAATATTCCATTGACGAGGCTTTTGCCGATATTACCGGCATGCGTCGCGCTCTGCATTCATCATACGAGCAAATTGCCCTAAATATGAAAAAACAGATTGAAAAAGAACTTACCATTACTGTTTCTGTTGGTTTGAGCATCACTAAAGTCTTAGCCAAAGTTGCCTCGAAACATCAAAAACCGGCAGGAATGACCATAATTAAGGGAAGAGATATTCCTGATTATCTTCGCACTCTGCCGGTAGAGAAAATATGGGGTATAGGTTTTGCTACAACAAACTATCTGGCCAAAATGGGTATTCATTATGCTCTGGAATTTGCTCAATTGCCGGAGAAAACAGTATTGCGGAGGTTCACGAAACCGGGAGTCGAAATCTGGCAGGAATTAAGAGGACAGTCGGTTTACCCGGTCACAGCGGGAGAAAAAAGCTCATATGCTTCCATTAGTAAAACTAAAACTTTTGCTCCGCCCACTTCCAATGCTGAATATTTGTTTGCTCAATTGATGCGCAATATGGAGTCAGCCTGTATTAAGGCCAGAAGATATTCTCTGGCTCCAAATAAGATTGTCATATACTTAAAAAAGAATAATTTTGATTACGTAGGAAGGGAAGCGAAGTTATCAAGACCATGTGCCTGTCCCATGGAATTTTCCGGCATTATTTCTGATCTTTTTGCTCAGTGTTACTCTACCTCTGCACTTTATCGGGCAACGGGAGTTGTTTTACTCGATCTGGAATCGGATATTCCCACTCAATACACACTTTTTGATGATCCGGTTCAGGCAGAAAAGATTAAAGACCTTTACAATGCCGTTGATGAGCTGGGAAAGAAATTTGGAAAGCACACTTTGCATCTGGGCAGTTCCCATCTTATTGAGGAACTGGGCAAAGGCCGTCGCGGTGATCCTACTGTCCGCGAGCAAACTCGGTTTACAGGCGAGACGCGCCGCCGTCATTTGGGGCTGCCGCTAATGCATATTAAAACCAAAGATTAATATTTCTATTTTAAAAAAAATAATCTTTACATCTACCTATACGTAACATAATCGATATTCCCTATTGATATTGATAATTTATATTGTGTTTACAATAACCATAAATTCTAGCTCCGTCAAGTTTATTTTGTTGCTGGCCCCGCATCAAGGAGTTATCCATAACCGCACCCCGCAGCCATCCAAAGAGCAAGGCGGGGGGCGGCTGTGGGTAACTCCGCTTCCACCGATAGCTTTTAGTCTTGTCCAATGTTTTGGTTGCCAGCAGTGCGTTGCATGATCACCTCCATCGCCTTGTAATAATCCCTTTGTACTTTCAGATTTGATACCCGGCAATATCGTTGTGTTGTTCTGATAGAGTTATGCCCCAGGAGATCCTGGATGGTGGAGATATCGGCATCCGCATTCAACATCTGTGTGGCCATCGTATGGCGAAGATGGTGACAGGAGATTTTCAGGTTTGTTTTACGGGCATAATATTCCATCCGCTTTTGGATGCCGCGAATGGAAAGGGGCTGTCCGGTGAGCGGCCCTTTCTCTACCAGAAAAACTTTTTTTACTTTGCCTGCCGGTCTTACTCGGAGATAATCCAGAAGAGCATGAAGGGCGTCATTGCTGATATAGACGATTCGATCCTTGGCCCCCTTGCCATCCTGAATGAATAACATTCTGCGTTTAAGATCAATATCGCCAAGGGAAAGATGAGCCACTTCCTCTACACGCAAGCCACAACGGAGCATAATCATAAACATCGCCCGATCCCGATATCCTTTCAGATGACTGAAGAGGATGTCTATTTGCTCTTCTTTCAGATGTTTGGGAAGTCCCCTCGGCAGCCTCATGATATTCGGCTTCCTTATCGGGTTGGCAACCTGTATTTCCTCTTCTTCATGGAGGTAGTAATAAAACTGGCAAACACTGTTGAGATAACAGTTGATGGTCTTGGGTTTTAACCGCTGCCTGATCAGATCATCTATATAAGCGGCTATTTTCCGATGCGTAACTGTCTCCAGCGGTATGTCCAGCCATAAAACAAAATGTTTCAAGCCATGCAAATAGCTTTTAACGGTATTCGGTGAAACGTTCTTTCTCTTCAGGAAACGTCTATACCTGATGATCGAGTCGGTAATGGCCATCAATTTCTCCCCTTTCGATAATCGTCATGGCTCGGAGGTATTCTTCTTCCCTGGTCTTATCTGTAAGCCGTGCATAGCGCCTTGTAACCTCCAGGGACGTATGCCCCATCAGGGGTAGGAGACATTCGATCCGCATGCCGGCATTAAGAAGCTCACTGGCAAAGGTATGTCGCAGTGCATGCAGGGTATATCCCTTCTGTATAAGACCGGCTTTTGTGAGACACCGTTCGAAGATAAGATGGGCCGTAGTGTAAGCCATGTTCTTTCTGCCCTGGGCGTGAAAAAGAAACTCATTCTGAGCATCTCTCATTTTAAGCCATGGCTTCAAGGCGGCTATAGCGTCGTCACTGAGATAAACAACCCGACCTGTTCGATTCTTTTCTCCTTCATAAATTTCAATTCTGCGATCTTTGAGGTGAATGTCCTGCATCCTGGTATTGAGCAGTTCGCCAATTCTCATCCCCGTTCGCAGCAGCACGGTAATCATGGCCCGATCTTTTGGATTATCGAGAACAGAGAGAAGTTGCTTAACATCATCCGGATCCATGGCCCGTGGTAATGTTTCCGGCTTTTTCAAGCGAATCCTTCGAGCCAGAACATTCGCACTAACCACCCCGGCGTCAATTAAACAGCCTAAAAAGGCGTTGACGCAGTGCAGCTTTGTCCGCACAGTCGAAAGCATCATGCCCCGATCCTGCTCATGCTCGATAAACGCTTCAATATCCTGCTTAGTGATTTCTTCCAGACAGGTCTTGCCGGAATCTCTGACGCCATTCAGGAAGTCGTGAATAGCAGTCAGGGCTCCGGCATATGTGCTCGGTCGGAAGTTCCGCCGATACATGCTCCGAAAATATTCCTCAACATGCTCTTTGCCCGGCAAATCCCACCCGGCAAGGCGCTTCAATGTCCACTGAAGAGCTTTGGTCTCTTTAGTGTATTGAGGATAAAGTACTTTCCCCGATTTCCCTCTGTAGATTTCTGATAAAATAATTGGTGGGAGAAACTCTGCTGGAACATCATTGCTGACAAATTCCGGCGGTGCTTCGTCTGCTGAATTATTGCTTAACTGTTCAATAGTCATTTGATCCATCTCTATCTCCTTTCCTTTAAATCAATAGGAAATACGAATAGATGATGAATCAGTGCCGCCTAAGTTGCAATCATCATTTTGTTACGTATAGCATCTGCAAACAAGCATTCATGAAAAGCTGTAGGGGCTTGAATTACGATTTGTAAGGTGCAAAAAAATTAGCTGGAGCATAGCCATTGGCTTTATTGATTTAATAGATGATTCAAAGTATATGTCACTCGCATGTGCTCTCCTTAATGGTCGCTTGCCCTTGTTCCTAACATGCATCTTTATCCTAATATCTTAAGTAATCTTCCGGTGTTTTCTTTAGCAATTCTTCTTGATATTTGATCCAATATTTAATTTCGCTATAATATGTGTGATTTTGAAGGTCGTGAACTCTTTTAACTCTTGTCTTCCCCCCTTCTATCATTTCAAAGGCCACAAGATTTTTGAATTGTGCCAAATCCGTGCTCCTACAATATGTTAAATCGAAAACATAGAAAACCTTGACGATATCCTTCGGGCGCCTAGTACTCGGTGGCACTTTCATAACGGAGATTCTGGCATATTCGTAAGGATTTAGTTCTGATTTGAAATAAAGGTGTCCTGGATAACTGCTTCTTTGCATAGAAAGGCCACCTCTTCCTTCACTGTCAAAAGGCATCACATATCCGTCCACTGTTACCATACTCAATTTTATTCGGCTTTTGTTTATAATCACTATGAAAGGATCTTCCTTTTCTCCAGGCTCCGGATAGAATAGATCGCATTCAAGGTAGGGCTCAATTCCCACATGAGCCAAAGACCTGTTAAGCTCTGACTGCTGACGTAAAATATCGTTCTGTTCGGACAGTCGTTTCTGTTGTGCATCAAGAACCACCAGTTGATTTCGTGCAATCTGGACGTTTTGCTGCAAAAGCATCTGCTGCTGGATTGCTGTTTCAAGCGAGTGTTCTAAAGACTGGCGTGAACTATCAAGAGCCTTCTTCTGCTCACCAAGGGACGACACGACAGATGCTAGCGAATTCTTCGAAGCATCAAGCGCTTGTTGCTGTTGCTTACCTGACTCTTGGGCAGTCCAATAGGAGTTTAGCGCTACATGAATTGATATCAATGCCAATACCAGTAGGACAAGATTCACGATAGTCATTACCATGTTTGCCTTGTCAGATAAAGGTATCCCTCTGTATAGGTACATGAAAACTGCTGACCCAGCAATCAGGAGAGCTATTACTAAATACGATACTATCAACAATTGCCCCCTATATCTTGTGAAATCCTTTATGTCATTTGTTGTCTAATAATTAAGGTACTTAGTTATTTATCTCGAATTTTCTAAAAATCTTACTCTATCAAAGGTCGAATAAAAAGAGAAAAATCATCAAAAAATTAAAAAAGATGAAATTATGTCACTCGGTTTTTTGTCGCTATTATTGGTAAATACCAAGTTAGTATAAAAAAGGAAGTTGTCAGAATTCCTTACATAATAAATCTCTACAAAAATAACCGAAATGCCTTGTATTTATTATACTATCTGCAATTACGACCACTGTTGACACTTAAAAATGTCGGAATACATTACAATTCATCATTATGACTCGGGCAGCAGAACCTCCAGTTTGTTGATCAGAAAATATTTTTAATGTGCGTAGAGCCTTGCCTATTAAGGCATAGCGACGATGACCATATGATTCTAATGGGTTAAATTGTTTCAAGGAATAATTATTGCAAGTGAAATCAACCGTATAATTATTATTACACCGGCAATTAAACATGAACATAACTTTTCCACAATGCCTGTATTATGCCATAAATAGTGGTTTTACATGGCTTTATTTAGTTGCCAGAGTAATAATTTATTTATCATTAACAAACAACATTATTAGGAATGAAATGAAAAAATCCGTTTTTATTCTATCATTGTTTATGGTTTTGGGGTTTACAACACCAAAAGTTTCTTTTGCAATTGATTACCAAGTTATTGATCTTGGTTCATGGCAACCATTTGCCATAAATGAATCGGGTCAAATAGTAGGGTCGAAAGCAGATAAAGGTGTGCTATGGGATAACGGCAGTATGGCAACCCTTAGTAACCCACTGGGTCAACTTGCTTTAGACATTAACAATTCAGGTCAAGTTGTTGGTCAAAGCGATTCCCAGCCATACATCTGGGATAGGACAAACGGCATGCAATTGCTTCAAAACGTAAACGGAGCTGCTCACAAAATTAATGACTCTGGAGAAATTGTTGGATGGATAAATACAAACAACACAATACAAAATGTTCTCTGGAGTAATGGGAACAGCATAAATTTAGGTGTCGCTAGTTCAAGTGGTGCCACTGGAGTTTATGACTTTGGAATAAACAATCAAGGACAAGCAGTTTTTCCACAGTATACTGATGGCAAGCAACAAGCTATTCTTTGGGATAATGGTGCGACGTCAAAGTTGAGCGATTTTATCCCAACAGGAATAAATGAAAATGGTCAAATAATAGGTAGAATTGGTTGGGATTTTTCAGTATTATACAATATGGGATCAATAACTTACTTAGGCATAGCGGGTTCACAGACCGTAGCCACCGGCATTAACAACCTTGGTCAAGTGGTAGGATATGACAGCGTATCATCAAACAGAGCCTTCATTTGGCAGAACAGTCAATTAACAGATTTGAATGATTTATTTTCTCAGTTCTCAGACACGTGGTATTTTGAAAAAGCTTACGACATTAATGATGATGGTGAAATTATTGGTACCGGAACCTACTTTGATAAAGAGAACAATCAAAGGACTTGTCGCGCCTTCCTTCTGACGACAAAACAATATAATCAAGTCCCCGAACCAACCACCATACTACTACTCGTTCTTGGTCTGATTGGATTGGGAGGGGGCAGGAGAAAATTCAAGAACTAAAGCCGAAATAATTTTTTTTCATAGAAGGGCAGTGTCATCAAGATTGGCACTGCCTTTTTTATTGATATGGACAAAGATAATCATTCGTAATCTTCTATTCCATCCAGAAATCGAATTATAATGCTTTCAGGAAGCAACAAAATGAAAAACCTATCACTGAATTTTCAAAATTGGCGAATCAGCTGAAACACTGAATACACCTACCTATACGTAACATAATCGATATTCCCTATTGATATTGATAATTTATATTGTGTTTACAATAACCATAAATTCTAGCTCCGTCAAGTTTATTTTGTTGCTGGCCCCGCATCAAGGAGTTATCCA
>Ga0302250_1000950_pt1 | contig 23889 bp, 17 predicted proteins | sample AAG_RA_Asp_MG_FD_193536 | JGI IMG/M metagenome (GOLD analysis project Ga0302250, IMG submission 193536) | Enriched activated sludge microbial communities from anaerobic digester in WTTP, New Holstein, Wisconsin, United States - AAG_RA_Asp | ecosystem: Engineered > Bioreactor > Anaerobic >... | reverse complement strand
TGACAGCATCCTGGAACTTGGCTATGACCAATTACCCGCACTATATTTCTATCGTCCCTTTATGATAAACGAATGCGAATATCTGCTTTCCAGATTTTCCAGCGTAATGGAGCTGGGGATCGGAGCTATCAAGCTTGCCTTGCAATCGTCCAGAGCTACTAATGTGGAGATTGTGGGGTTCTATGAGCTGGATGGCCATCCTGATCTCAATAATCCTGTGTTTGGCTCCGAATTGAACTTTCTTTATGAACCCACGGTACCGGCATATCCAGAATGGGTGCAGGTACCCCTATACCTGTCTGTTCCACCCAATACTCCAGTCTATTTTGGGGTGAAGTTCCAACCGGGTGAGTTTTACAGCCTGGGAATGGGCTCCACTGCCGATCACCCCAGTTGGTATTGTGTGGACGGCAGTGAGCCCTGGGACACGCTAACTGGCGAAGCGGTCATGCTGAGGCTGGTGGGACAGGAATTCGAACCTTGGGAAAGCCGCAGTTTTTCCGGCTACAATCTGTACCATAATCATGTGAAGCTGAACTCCCAACCGCTTTCTCAGTCTTACCTTCAGATTCCCGAGCCTGCCTGGGGAGAGCATCTTTTCTATGTGACCGCCGTGTATGGAGAGCATGAAAGCAATCCCAGCAATAGCGTATCTGTAGAAATCGCAGCTCTCCAGATCGGGAATGTATCCTTCATGATACCCGAAGAGCAAGCACCTTATCTCAGTATTTTGGCGGAAGCCTATAACATTAGGGGTGGGCTGAGCCACTTGGAATTGCTCAAAGATGGAGTATTGCTTCATACCTTCACGGATATCAGCCCCAGTCCTTATAAATTTTCAGGCGTTTACCAGGATTACCAGCTTCTTTTGGATGCGCCGGCGGATTACAGCCTGGTGGCTCATTATCAGGATGGAAGCTCACTTGCCAGCAATAGCTTTGTTTACAGGCTGTTGCTACCACCTTTGGCATTGCAGGCAAATGGAGTTTCGGAAGGCGTTCAGCTTTCCTGGACAGCTCCTCACCTGCCTCAGCGAGAGTTGCTTGGCTACAAGTTGGAGCGCTTTGAGCAGGGAGAGATCATAGCCATACCCGGCTTGCAGACAGCTCCCAACTATCTCGACACAGAGGTCGTAGCTGGCACAGTTTATGGCTATCACGTGGCTGCTGTTTACTCCGATGGAGAAGTCTGGAGCGAGGAAGTTCAGGTGGTGGCTGGTGCCCCGGTATTGCATCCGGTAACCGGTTTAACCGCAGCATCAAGCCCTGAAGGGGTACGCCTTGCTTGGCAGCGCCCAGCGGATGGCAAATACATAATCTCCAAAGATACTTCCGGACTCAGCGAGGCCTTTGGAGAAGGCGTGGAACTTTGCGCTGCGGTACGCTTTGATCCCAGCGACCTGACCCAGGCCAGACAAAAGGAATTTGTTTGCCTTGCTTTCATTCCGGCTTCCGGCAGCACCTACACCATCAATGTTTACAATTGCGGTGGAGCGGAAGAATTTCTGGTGAATTCCATCCTGGTGGAAGACCCGGTGCCGGGAGCATGGAACGCTGTGGAGTTCTTTGGAATGCTGTTTGATGACCCCATGGTGTCTTACAGAATCGAGATTAGCGGCATAGGCGGTTTGTGGATGGACGATTCCAATGAAGCGCACCAGAATGCCAATCTGGTGTATGTGGACGGAGCCTGGAGCAATCTGCAAAACGCCTTTGGACTGAGCCACAACTGGAAGCTGCGGTTGAAAGTGAAAGACCCCGATGTGGTGATTCCTGTGCAAAGAGGCCTTTATCCCGATTTGCAGCAGTATTACATCATTCGCAATCAGATGCAGGTCGGCAGCATTAGCGAATTTGACACCTGCTTTCTGGATTCTGATCCTGCGCCTGGCACGCTGGTATATCAGATTGCGGCTGTCTATGATATGGGCGTTTCCGAACTCAGTTCTCCTGTGGAAATCAATCCCAGTTCAAATGCCGATTGGCTGGCGCCAGAAAGCCTGGTCCTTCAGCCAAATTACCCCAATCCTTTCAATCCCAGCACGACCCTGGCGTTTTACTTGCCCAAGACCGGTGAAGCCAGCCTGGAAATCTACAACCTGAAGGGCCAAAAAGTGAAGACTTTACTTAAAGGTATGATTACGGCGGGGAAGCACAGCCTCGTATGGAACGGGAAGGACGAGAGCGGCCAGGCCGTGGCTTCCGGGGTGTATTTTGGCATCCTGAAAAGCGATGAGGAACGAAAGTCTACAAAAATGATCCTGGCAAAATAGGATTCTCTATAACTATCTCCCTACCCAAATGCTCTAAGTCACAGCCCCGGTTCAATCCGGGGCTAGTTTTTTTTATCTCAAATTCACTACCCAAGTTCCGTCAGATTACAGAGCTACCCCCTATCCCATCCTGTTCCCATCCTATACCCATCAAATAAATATATGGTAAGTATAGCATGAGTATGGGATTAGCATACCGGCTGATTTTGCTTGCCCCTTTTTGAGAGTTTTATGGCCTAAGGGAAATGCAAATTGTACCAATAGATTTCAAAATTGCACCAAAATATTCAGGGATTGAGCCTGAGACTAGAATGCCAATAAGGAGTTTTCACGAATTAGGGCAATAAGAGTATAAAGTGACACCCCAAATGTCATATATCCATCACTGTGACAATGAGGCATAAGCCTTTATCTGGTGCAGAGATGCTTAGGACTGCATTCGGAAAGATGTCACAGTGGTTTTGGACTTCTTTGGACTAGTTTGTGACAGCTTTGTGTCAAATATGGACTGATTTCAGACTAGTTTCGGAACTCGCTGAATCTCAACGAAATAGACCAATTGGAAAGACTCGCAGTGTGAGTGGAACACCCCGACCAGCATATCAAACCTCAGTCTAAATGGAGTCTTTATTCGGAAAAGAAATATCGATGTCTAACGAACTAGTTCTGACTTGTCTTTATATTGCGTTATACTAGCTGTTCTTAGGTTGAGGCATCTTATCTGATGAGCCTAGATCTGATATCAAGCTAAAACCATGTTTCTTTTGTGATCCTTCAAGACCTTTGATGAGGGCATAGCGATGAAAATAGCCACAAAGAACAACCATAGTTTTATCATCAAATCGGCTATTGTAGTTCAGGATGTTACTGATCATGGCTTTGTCCCTTCTGGCATGGAAGTTCATCATTTTCCCAAAGTCTCTTTCATATTGTGAAAACTCAGGCACCAAAGAGAAAAGAGCCTTGTTGACTTGGCGAATTAGTGATATATACGTCTCCACTTGAACGTCGCAGAGCAGGCTATTGATATCGAATATCGTGCGTTTGTCTTTGGTTTCATGAAAGCCAAACCTTCTGCCCATACCCTCAATTAACTTGAACAAGTAAAAAGCAGTTGGATTGGCGGATGGTTGTTTAAAATAGGCACTGCACGCTTCACCATAGACTTGCTCCTTTTCAAAGAACTTCATTTTGATGAAGTAGTCATTTCTGCCTTTGATATCATAAGGCAAGACCTCTGCACGATGGTCTTCAAGATACCTTAGAACTGCTGCGTCTTCCCCACCGCCTCGTTTTTTGGAATGATCGGCACATCCTTTCAACCAGTCCATCATAGGCCACATGTTATCGATTGGCGATTCATCCAGGATAATATCAGGTTTAATCTCCAAAAGCTGTTTGTATAAGTCTTCCACTTTGAACCCGATGGTATCCCCATGACAGGTACCAATTATGTAGATTATGTTATTCATAGTTCTTCAAGTTGCTCCCTTCGGTCGATATAGAGTTCAGTTCCAATGATAGTGATCTTATTCATTTAAACGCTACCTTAAATCTCTATCTAATTGAGCACGTTTACCATATGTCAGCCCACTTAGAGATGGCGCTGTTGATCTCATTACAGCTTTTATCCGTCATATCGTTAAAAGGAGCAAAATCACGAAACTCCTGCAGATTGTCTTTATCTATAAAATCAGGGATTGGCGTCAGAGCTTTGAACTGGGAGAATTTGCAAGTATAGATCATGCCATCGGCTATGTCTTTCAACCGGAATTCCTCATAACCCAAAGAGTAAAAGCTGTCGTCCGGCAAATCGCCCACCGGGCTGCCTTTCAGGTCAAAAGCTAATTCGGAAAAGTGTGGACTTACTATCGTCTCGATGATTCCGCCGCCCGGGGCCTGTTGGGGAGCATCTGCTTTAATGGCATCCCAGGGATCGTAAAAGCAGATGTTACAAACTCTGTCTCCATACTCATCTTGAAGATGGTTGCCAAAGCGGACAGTGTCGAAACCTTTGAAGACTTTGCAGCCATTCTCCACCTCGAAACTCGGCTCGCGATAACGGGTGAAAGCGTGGTGAGAGCCCATGATGCCCAATACTTTGCTAACTCCGAGATGATGATATGCATTTAACGCTTCCAGCCAAGTCTTTTCGTTGCAATCCTTCCAGATCAGCTTGATCTCCTCTGGATTGGGTTTGCGGTTTTGTTCGCGGCATATCTGGTTGTATAGCTTCCAATTGTATGGATCGTTCAAGCCAACGCAGCGGATTTGCTTTGTGGGTGGGTTTATGCGGTTTTGCTGCCAAATCAACCTGAATATATCCTGATACTCCTGGTATCCCCAAAAGGCTTCCTGCCTGAGGGCAATCCGCTTTGCCAGAGGGACGTCGAACCACTCTTTGGACAGCAATTCGTCGATCAGCGCTTGATCTGCCCGACGGCCAAATTCTGTAGCCACTATCGTGATGCCATGATCCGGTAGCAAAGGGATCAAACGATGATACAGCTCCACTTGCTGGCGAATATAGTGCATTTCTCCCAGAAGCACAATGTCGTGATCCTCAAACTTTTCCAGAATGTAATCTAGCGGTGGCTTTCCCTCATTCAGAAGATAATTGCTAAGAACACTATGCATATTTATACCTCTCATTATCATTAACAGAGAATCACCCCATCCTCAACTGCATCACCATCATTCCGATCAGCGAGATATCTTCTCCCTGCATCGAATCTACCACCTGGACACGGTAATCAGCATTGAAGGGATGTAGTAGCACCTGCTGGCGCTGGTGATCGAACTGGATACGTTTTAGGGTGATACCATCATTCAATCGGACCGCACAGACTGAGCCATCAGTATTACTCCAGTCATCCTTTCTCTGGATCACCACGATGTCGTTATTCATGATCTGAGGCTCCATGCTTTGCCCATTTACCCGGAAGACCATATAGTTATCAATCTTGTCCTTGAGGTATATCCGCGGTAATTCCACAAAATTGTCATGTTCAAAATTTTCGGTGACTCCGGCTGGCATTCCGGCAGAAATTTCAGCGAGGATTGGAAGTAAAATTGTACGGCTGTAACTGCTATCTGTGCAATCTGATAGCTTGCCCTTAGCTGACACCACTTCTACCTTGGACTTGGTGTTGCTCTCAGGTTTAGGGTCCCAGGGGGAACTCACATACATCCCACCCTCACCACTCAGCAACCAATTCAAGTTCACTTTTTGCTCTGCCAATTTGATGAGAAATTCGGGGTCTGGAGACCGCTTATTGTTGATATATCGGCTCATGGAATTCAGTGAAATTGCATTTTGTTTGGCAAAATCTCCGTGAGTCATACTTAGCGATCTGACCAGCATTTTGAGTCGATCACCGACTGTCTTGGCTGCCATATTCACTCCCAGTGGTCATTTTTAGGCTTGACCGATACCCGTTTGGGTGATAGTCTGCACCTGTGAACAAAGATATTAGCCTGATTAGTCAGGTCAAGACATTTTTATAGAGTGTGATTTAGCGGCGGATTAATCCCGGCACTGTTTGAGTATCTTCAGAACTTGCCGGCGTTAGCGCAGAAAGGACTTCCCAAGATGTCGCAGTGGTTTTAAGTAGCTCCCATATATACAGTTAAGGAGATACCATAAAAACTAAGCCAAACATGCCCAAACGGACACAGCACTGTGACACCGAATTCGGCAAGCACTGTGACACTTTTTCCGAGTTGGGGTTCGATCCGAGCGAAAAACCACCGCTAATGCTTTTGGCAAGGTACTTAGGAACCTGTCACACTGCTTCAGGCACTGTGACAAGACCTAAGAAGAAGACTTTAACCCGAATTGTGGGAAGCACTGTGACAGATAGCTGTGTCACAGTGCTTATCCTCAAGATGACTGATGAGTATTATGGATTACTGATGAATAAGAAGATCGAAGCTGTCTGGCTGACCATTGAACGGATGGCAGAACTGAAAGGCTGTTCCAATCGAACCGTATGGCGCTATATTGATAAGCATAAGATGCATACCGTGAAGCGTCAGGTGAAGATCGGCTCTGCCAAGGTTCTGAAGACCTTCGTATTGCCAGACCCTGAGACACTGGAGCTTGAGTTCTCCGATACCTATAAGCAGAGAAAGGTGCCGGAGTTTTATCTGGAGACGGTTATCCCGATTGGTGAGTGCATGGTAAAGAGCATGCTGGTTTATGGCTATCAGAATACGGAGGACAGGCATGGTTGACTATCAACTTGATCTGGATGAGTATCGTAAGTTCTATGCGGAACTCATGAACCAGTCAGATGAGGGTAATGATTCAGATAACGCGGGAAGTTCTGTTGCTTATGCTTTAGAGCAGCCTCATGAGATGATCGTAGGTGAATCGGCTGTGGAAGTGTCGGTCAGTAAACCTTGTCTTCCACTTCAAGATCGTGAGCTCGATCTGAGACCGAAACAGCATATTCCATACAAGAAGACTCAGGAAGCAAAGCTGATGGCGGGATTCTGCCAGATAACGCTGTCTCGCTTGGATGATTGTGAATCCAAGATCGAGGAGTGGCAACGCATTACTCAGGAGTATAACCAGAAAATAATGCTGCCGGAGCTCTATGCACTGCGCGGCAAGCGGGATGAGCGCTCCTTAAGAAGATGGGTACAGAACTATCAGAATAACGATAATGACATGTATGCTCTGGTCAGAAAGACCGATCCCAATGGCAAGACCAGAAAGGTTAGTTACTTTGAACAGAACTATCTGATCAATCTGCTACTCAATCCCAATAAGATCAAGATCGGTTCAGCTATCACCATACTGAAAGGATATGCCAGACTGGGCTTGTGTGAATCTCCCTCTGATGAAAGAACTCTGAGACGCTTCTGTGAGGAGTGGCTTAGAGACAATCCTGCCATCAGTGGTCAAGCCAGGCAAGGAAGCAAGTTCGTGGCAGAGCATATCGTCAAGACTATCATGCGAGACAGTTCACTGCTCAAGGTTGGCGATGTCTGGGTAGCAGATGGACATACTCTGGCTTTCGATATCATCAATCCTCAAACCGGAAAAGCACAGCGCATGACAATGATCATGGTCTTTGACTGGGCAAGCAGGTATCCGGTGGGAGCGAGTCTGGCACTTACTGAAGATAGTCAGCATATCCAAGCAGCCTTCCGTAATGGCTTTCTGAACTGGGGGGCCCTGCCTAAGTTTGTCTATCTGGATAATGGTAAAGCATTCAAGAGCAAGCTCTTTCATGAGAAGTGGGAAAACCATAATCTGGAAACTGAACTGGGAGGCATCTTCCCCCGGCTCAAGATCGAAGCTGCCTTTGCCGAGAGCTACAATGCCAAAGCCAAAGTGATCGAGAGATTCTTCAAGACCTTCCAGGATCAGTTTGAACGCTTTCTATCCTCCTTCAGAGGTTCCTGTGTGGCAGATAAGCCTGCCACGCTGATGCGTAATGAGAAGTGGGCTAGATCCTTGTTTGAAAGCAAACCGCCCACCCTGAATGAAGCGATGCAGATGATCGCCTTTTACATCCGCTACATGTATGGTGAAGCTCCGCATAACGGCTTGGATGGCAAGAGTCCCTGGGAAGTGTTTAGCCAGGCACCCTTACCGGAAGATCGGAAAGTAATACCATCCGAACTGAACTTCATGATGCTGGCGATGGAGAAAAAGAAGATCCGTAGCGAGGGTATCCGTTTCAATAAGCTGCAATACTGGGATATCGCCCTGGTCGATTACATCGGCAAGGATGTGGTAATCCGTTACGACTATGCCGATGCCAGATGGATACTAGTCTATGATCTGCAGGACCGCTTCATCTGCCAGGCTGAACTCAGACGGGCACAGCATCCCTTTATCCATCTCGATAAGACCAACCCAATCCCGCACAGCAATCTGAACAAAGAACATAAGCAGATTCTCAAGTTGCGTCGCACCACTGAACAGAGAGCGAAATTCACGGTTAAGCAGACTCAGGCAGTAGTCGATCAGTTTTTGAAGCCTCTGACCAGCATACCGGATCAGAGTGCGATCTTTATCCAACCACCCATGATCGAAGCTCCCAAACACGAAGCAGAGGAATTCATGCAAGCCTTGGAGAAGCAGGTCATCAAGAGCCTGCCATCCTTATCGGCAAGTAGCATCAATCAAGAGAATCCAGCACCACAGAGTGAGTTCAAGCCCGATTACAAACCAGTCACACCTCCCCTGCAGGAAGATGACGATGATGAGATAAAACCACGCAAGAAGAGCTACGAAGAGATGCTCAGATTTATAGGCATTAAATAAGGAGAATACAGATGAAACAAGGAAAGCTAGTAAGAACCCGCAACGTAGTGGAAGCAGATGAAGCCATCAATCTGCTCGTAACCCGCCCCAAAGAAGAAATGGTGGGGCTTGGATTGCTATATGGTAAACCTGGCTTAGGCAAGACCACTTATGCCACCAGGATTGCCTTACAGCGTAATTATGTGTATCTGAGACTGGAGGCAACCTCCACACCAAAGTCGTTCACCCTCCAACTGATCACTGGCATCTATAACTACCTCAATCTGGAGTATTCACCTTTGTATGGCACTACCAATGCCATCTTCCGCAGATGCATGGATGAAATCGAGAAGCACGAGGACATAGTGATCATCGTGGACGAGATCGATTATGCCTTCAAACAACCGCAACTGCTCGGAACGATCAGGGATATTGTGGATAATACTGCGGCAATCGTGATTCTGGTGGGAATGCAAAATGCCAGGGATCGCCTGGCGCAGATCAATGAATACTACTTCGACCGCTGCAATTCATTCTACGAGTTCGAATCAGCCAGTCTGAAAGACATCACTGCAATCGCCAGGGAAGTGCTGGAAGTGGAAGCGAGTCCGGAGCAGATCAATACCATCTACTCCAACAGCGGTGGCAATCTGCGCAAAGCCATGAAGATGCTGCATCTGCTGGAAACGAGCATCAAAGCCGAACAAGGGCACTCAGAAACCCCAGAGCAAAGGAAAACACTATGCTTAACTCCGAAACTGTCTCCAACCTGATCTCTAAGTATAATCAGCCCTTTACTCCCAGAATGCTGGCAGGCATGCTAGATGGCGATATCCAGGAAGTCGAGCACCTGCTTAGTGATTTGGCGAAAGCGGATAAGGTGCGATGTATCTCGCCCAGTAATTCGCTCTACGTGCGAGCCAACCGCTATACCCAAGGCATGGCTCCCGATCCCCGATGTAAATGGAATTACAACATCCAGACTGCCATGAAGCTGCTGGATTTGATCGAAAGCAAGAACTATCGCTCTGTCAGAGAACTTACCAAAGACTTTGGCAGAAGCAGGCAGTTCGTATTTGTCTATCTGGAAGCCCTAGCTTCAATCAGCATCATCGGTATGAATCCGCATGGCTACTACATCAAGACTAGGCTGGGTATAGAGCAACTTGGACGCTATATCCAGCCTGGGATATTGGGTGTGTTGAAGAGGTACTCGGGGATGAATTCTCTTTATGCTTTAAGGAAGAGGTGCTTTTTTTTATAGAGAATTTTGTTGACACCGCTAATGTAATGCTGATTATTAACAGCTATCGCAAGATTCTATATTACTTCGGTCAAATGATGTTTGTGTTATGCTTTTTGCTGCTAACTCCCCTCATCTACCTGCTGTTCAACGATTCGGAGGTCGCATCTGCCCCAGCTTTTATTTATGCTGCATTTGTTTCATTTGGCTTATACCTGCTGTTTGGGAAAGTGTTGGGGCGCTGTGATAATAACTCCATGAGCTACAGCGAGGCCGCTGTATCGGTCTGTATTACTTGGTTGATGATTTGCGCTGTTTCTGCGATACCAATGATGTTGTTGAACCGCATGAACTTCACCAAAGCATATTTCGAAGCGATGAGCGGCTACACGACAACTGGATTGAGCCTGATCGATTATATGGCAACATCAAATCTGGTCTACCTTTGGCGCAGCATAATGCAATATGTTGGCGGAGCTGGCATTGCCATAATTCTAATATGTCTCGGTAATTCACCTTTTGGCTCCAGTCTTTCCAGTGCAGAAGGGAAATCAGATCTGTTGGTTCCTCAAATACAACGGTCAGCCAGACTGGTAATGATCATTTATACAGGATATGCTTTTGGAGGTATTGCTTGTTTACATCTTGCTGGCATGGGCTTGTTCGACTCAATAATCCATACATTTGGTGCTTTATCAACTGGGGGATTTTCAAATCATCCGGAGAGCATATCTTGGTTTAAGTCAATCTCAATAGAGTCTGTTACTATTGTTTTGATGTTTTTGGGTAATCTAAATTTTCTTAATGCATACCTACTCTTTGGAGGAAAACTTAAAGCCTTTTTTAAGAATGGAGAAGTAAAAGTTCAGTTGGTCGTCATCCCTCTTGCTGTTATCCTGATGACTGTGTCATTTGCCAACACTCTGTATGGTTCTCTCTCCAGGGGAATCAGGATATCTGTATTCGAATCTGTTTCTGCACTTACCACCACAGGATATAGCTCTACTACCTATACCCATTGGCCGGAATTTGGTATTCTGACTATCGCATTACTAATGTTGTTGGGGGGAGGCACAAATTCCACAGCAGGTGGACTGAAGCAATACCGGCTCTATCTTGCCTACAAGAGCTTTATTCAATTGATGAAAGAGGTAAGCTCACCACTTGGTAGGATAGTGAGGGTCGGTTATTGGTGGGGAAAAGAAAAAAAGCTTGTCTCTACGCAACTGATGCACAATCTCTTTGCCTTTTTCCTAGTTTACTTAGTTGTTTTTACAGGTGGAGTGGTAGTAATGGTAGCAAGCGGGATTTCATTCATGGGAGCCTTTTTCGAATTTGCTAGTGCGTTATCAAACTCTGGGTTATCTCTGGGCATTACAAATAGTGACTTGCATCCTGGGTTAATATGGCTGCAAACTACGGCGATGTTTCTTGGCAGGCTAGAAATTATGATTGTTTTCATTGTTGCCGCCAAGGTCTATCGCGATGTAAGAAGGATTTTACTCTGAGTATGTTGAATTCTCTGTACAGATGCGCTAGTTACCTGAAAGAAGGAGGTGTCGTATCGTTGGCAACGACGAAGACAATGATTATGCTTTGGGGGAGTAGGCTCGCAAATCATTACAAGCATCCGTAAAAGCTGTTGGTAGGTGAGGAGGTAAGGAGGTAAGCATCCCGCATATCTCGCTTCTTAATTAAGAAATTGAGGGGGAGAGCCCGTGCTGAAACATGGAGCCTAAAGTATTTCATTCACTATCTCCTTCTCAATATCGGCATCATTTTATACTTAGAAGGGATTGACGAAGATGTCAGGAACATCACAGATAAAGAACCTCGCAAGGATAAACGGTACTTGGAAGAAATTTATCCATCATGTAATAACTCATTTGTTTCCTTATAGCTGCCTGTTTCGCATTGATTTCCGGTTTTTATAACTAAGAGGAAATCTCCACTCCAATCAGATAATCTGTCGACAAGGTCGTCCCCGCCCTTTGGCCCTGGAGAGACAGGCCTACAGCATTAGATGAGAGAGTATAATGTTCTTTAGGATACCGATGCCGTTCACAAAAGAATTGACAGAACCGCCAATTCCAAAAACCTTGTTAAGCTAAGCTAAAATATACAACTACAAAAAAATAGATACCCTACGGGAGGAGAACATGAAAGCCAACGGATGCAGATACGGAACCCACAGAGTTGTGGAACCACAAGGGGTTTTGCCCCAGCCTGCCAGAGTGCTGAACAATGATATGAGCGAGATTTGGGATAATGAAATGCTGATCGACGTGATCAGGCTCAATGTGGATTCCGCCTCGTTTCACCAGATAAAAAACAAGCTGATCGCCCAAGGTCATTCAGATTTGGAGAAAGCCTTTGCCGAGCATGCCATAGACCTTACCACCCGCACTGGAAAACACAAGAACGAAGATACTGGTTCAGGCGGAATGCTGATCGGCCGGGTGGCCGCTCTGGGTGATAAATTCGAAATGAAAGAGCAAATAAAAGTTGGCGACAAGATCGCATCCCTGGTTTCGCTTTCGCTTACTCCTCTCAAGATCAACAAGATCAAGAAAGTGCTGCTGGATAAGGACCAGGTGGAGATCGAAGGTCAGGCCATTCTCTTCAGCAGCGGTATCTATGCCAAGCTTCCGGACGATATGGACGAAAATCTGGCTCTTTCCGTTTTGGACGTTGCCGGAGCTCCGGCTCAGGTGGAACGCCTGGTAAAACCAGGAGACACGGTAGTGATTATCGGAGCTAACGGGAAAAGCGGAATCCTTTGCAATGCCGTGGCCCGAGAAAGAGCCGGAGTAAGCGGTAAAGTGATCGGTGTAGTGCGCAACGAAAGCTATATACCTACCTGCAAAGCCACAGGCTGTCACGAAGTGATAATCGCCAGCGCTACTGACGCTATTACTATCCAAAAAGAGGTTTCTCGCCTGACCAACGGGAAAATGGCTGATGTGGTGATAAATGTAGTGAATATCGAAGATAGCGAGCTTCCCACCATTATGGCTGCCAAAGACCGGGGCCTTGTGTATTTCTTCTCCATGGCCACTTCATTCACCAAGGCAGCTTTAGGCGCAGAGGGAATCGGAGCTGACGTCGATATGATCCTCGGTAATGGTTATGCTCATCATCATGCCGAGGTCTCCATCGATCTATTGCGTCGCAATCCAACCCTGATGAAACTTTTTAAAGAACGCTATACAGACTAATGCCCCGGAGGCGATCATGAGCAAAGTGATAGATATAAGAAGCATTGCAACGCCAGAGCAGTGGAACGACTGGCATTGGCAGCTAAAAAACCGGATTACAACCTACGAAGAACTGCAAAAATACATAGAACTGCAGCCAGAAGAAGAAGCGGTATTCAAAGACAATGCCTTTTCATTCCGCATGGCGATCACTCCCCACTATCTGTCCCTGATTGACCCCTGCAATTCCAATGATCCGGTGCGTCTGCAGGCCATACCACGTATAGCAGAAAGCAATATGGACGCTTCAGATATGGCTGATCCTCTGCACGAAGATGCCGATGCCCCCGTGCCTGGTATGACCCATCGATATCCCGACCGGGTTTTGCTGCTGCTTACCGATCAATGCGCCATGTATTGCCGCCATTGCACCCGCCGCAGAAAGGCCGGAGAAAACGATGCTCCCATGCCCAAAGAAAACGTGGATAAAGCCCTGGATTACATAAGAGAACACCCAGAGGTTCGCGATGTAATCCTCAGTGGCGGCGATCCACTGACCCTTGGCGATGAACGGCTCGATGAAATATTGGACAAACTAAGCCGGATCGACCACGTGGATATTGTACGCTTGGGTTCAAGACTGCCTGTGGTACTGCCTCAGAGGATTACAGACAGCCTGGTGTCTGTGCTGAAAAAGTATAAATTCGTATGGTTGAATACGCATTTTAACCATCCCAACGAATTGGGCGAGGATGCCAAACAGGCTTTGGCAAAGCTGTCAGAAGCTGGCGTTCCTCTCGGCAATCAATCGGTGCTACTCAAAGGCATAAACGACAATGTGGACGTGATGAAAGCCTTGGTTCACAAGCTGGTGAAAAATCGCGTTCGGCCTTATTACATCTATCAATGCGACCTGTCTGAAGGTATCGGGCATTTCCGTACGCCAGTAGCCAAAGGCATCGAGATTATCGAAAGTCTGCGCGGACACACTTCCGGCCTCTGCATTCCCACCTTTGTGGTGGATGCTCCCGGAGGCGGGGGAAAGATTCCGGTGATGCCCAATTATCTCATTTCGCAGATGCCGGGACGGATTATTCTGCGCAACTACGAAGGCTTTATCACTGCCTACACCGAGCCTGGATTTGAAGCTCTGGACGATGCGAAATACCGCGCCCTCTGCCCCGAAGAACGTAAATCGAATGAAGGTGTGATGAGCTTGATGCGCGGTAAGAAGGTATCAATCGGGCCTGCCGAAACAAAGCGCAACCAAAGGCGCAAGCAGTAAGGTTCATTAGTGCAGTTATCCTGGATTTCCGAGGGTCGAACCAAGATAGTGGCGATCGTCGGAATCTGTAAGAATGCCGGAAAAACTACAGTTTTAAACGCCGTCCTGAAGCAGCATGACTTCTCATGGGGGGTCCTGAGCACAGGAAGAGACGGCGAACGCGAAGATCTTGTTTATAAAACTCCCAAGCCGCGGGTACTTATCCCGGCGGGGAGTTTTTTTTGTTGCGACACCCAAAGCCTACAGGAACATGGATCCAGGATCGAGCTCGGGTATGGTCTGCGTAGCGGAAACCGTCGGCTTTGGCTGGTAAAAGCCCTTGCAGAGCTGGAAACTGAGATCACTGGTCCTAGCAATGCAGAGGCTCAATTGGCTTGTGCGCGAAAGCTATTGGCTCTGGGAGCCGAAAAGATAATCATCGACGGCTCCCTCGACCGCAAGTCCATTGTGCTGAACGAGGTTGTAGACGGCATTATCCTGGTTGCTGGAGCCAGTTTTGGTTCACAGGAGGCCATCAGCCAGGAATTACAGCGCTTGTTGTTGCTCTCTGAGCTAAAAGTATATCCTGGCTGTCAGGATGTGGATTTCTCGTTCTGGCAAAATCACGAAGTTCTTTTCAAAATCGGAGGACATTGGGAAAGCAGCGGCTTGAACTCACTGATCGGACACGACAAAGAACTGAGCGGCTTGCTGCTGGCGAATCCTGAAGCAATATACATTCCTGGAGCATTTACAAGCAGCGTCCATCATCGGCTGGGAGCACAGCTACAATCCTGCGAGATAGTGTTTCGGCATCCTGAGTGTATCAAGCTGGAATTTGGCGAGCTTCAGGACTTTTTGGGGAAGAATCGAGTAAACTGCATCATTCCTTTCGTTGTAAAGACGATTGCCGTAAATGCTCACGGGGTAGGATCGGCCGACATCTCTGCGGACGAGCTGAGAAACGAACTGAGCCACAAATTTTGCAAACTGCCTGTAATTGATGTAATGGCTTTGGAGGAAGCATGACGGACAGGGATAAACTGACCAATCTAAGCGTGAATCTGGGGCTTTTATCGAATATTGTTCTTTCCATCCTGAAAACCGGAATCGGAATTATTGGCCATAGCCCCGCCCTTTTGGCGGATGGGATAAACTCATCATCGGATGTTGTATACTATATTGCCGTAAAGATATTTATGCGTCAGGCAAGCAAACCCGCCGACAAAGAGCATCCTTATGGTCATCGCCAGTTGGAATCGATCTCGGCCATTGTGGTCGGTGCCTTTATCCTCACCACAGGGATCGCAATATTCTGGGAATCGATAAACAAGGTATACGAACTGCTAACCAACACTGAAACTGGTCGTTCCGCATCAATTTGGGCGTTGGTGATTGCTCTTTTCACCTTTGCCCTGAAGATATTTCTGTTTTATTATACACGTGGGAACGTGCGAAAAACCAATAATCCCACGCTCAAAGCCTTGGCAAACGACCATTTGAACGACATTATGGCTTCAATTGCCGTTATCGTGGGTGTAATTCTAGGGCGCTTGGGCTTTTATTGGATGGACCCGGCTGCAGGAGCTATCGTGGCGGTTTACATCATAAAAACCGGCATGAGCATCATCATGGAAACTTCTCAAGATCTGATGGACAGTATTCCCGACGATGATTTTGCCCGTGAATTAAAGAGCGTTGCCCTTTCTGTGGATGGCGTACTGGGTATCGATGAATTGGGAATTCACCGATTCGGCCCATATTACACAGTGAACATGACCATAGCCGTGAACGGTTCGGTTAGCATTGATGCCGGACACGTCATCTCACACGCAGTGGAAAGGAAACTGCTGGAGCACTTCAGTACTGGTCTTCGCCAGGTACACATCCATTACCATCCTTCCTCAAAAAATCAAAGCGAAGCATAATCGAGGAAAACCAATGAACTACGGTAAACATATATTACTTGCGCTGATTGCCTTTCTCTTGATTAGCTTCAGCCTGTTCAGTGTTTTGGGAGGATCCCATAGCAACAACTACGACAAAAATAAAGCGCCGATTCAGAAGTCTGAGCCATGGATCGTGGAGATTATTCCACCAGGGGGAAGCATCTTCTCCGTATTGGCAAAACAAAGTCTCCCCCTCAAAGAAATCGCACTCCTGGCCTTCCGCTTTGGCGATTACATTGATGTTACAACCCTGCAGCCGGGAGATACGCTGAAGATAATGCTGACCAGGGACGGACAGCACATCGACAAAATGATGTTCATCCAGGAAAAAACCACGAGGCATCATTTTGCTGTACGTGGTGATTCTCTGGCCTATAGCCTGGAAGCCCTTCCAGTAAGCTATCGCAAGCGCATTCTGGAAGGCGAATTGGATGGTACCTTGGATGCGTCCTTGATAGCTATGGGCCTGAGCCAGCGTGATAAACAAGCAATCAACAACGGCTTGGAAGGCGAAATCAATTTCTCTCGCGACGCCAGAAACGGCGACAGATTCCGGATATTTCTGGAGGAACGCATTTTCGAGAACGAGATTTTGCCCGGACGCAAGATATTCTATGTGCAATACAATGGTGAACGCACCGGGGTACATGAGCTGTTTCGTTATGAGGACAAGGAAGAGAATTCTGTTTTAAACGGACTTTACAACAAAGAAGGTAAAAGCAACAGCAGTAGCGGAGTAGGATTTCCCTTATCTGTGGTGCACGTGATCTCGAGCTTTGGTAAGCGAATAGACCCTTTCTATGGACGCTGGGCAAATCATCAAGGTGTGGATTATCGTGCCCGCTATGGAACTCCGGTTTTTGCAGTTGCCAATGGTACAGTTAGCACAGCCGGTTATCATGGGGGGTGGGGAAACGAGGTACAGATCAAACACCCCAGCGGACTCAGCACTCAATATGCGCATCTTTCTGCAATCTCGGTCCGGCAAGGGCAAAGCGTCCGCAAAGGACAGCAAATCGGAAGAGTTGGCTCCACAGGACGCTCTACTGGCGCTCACTTGCATTTCGGTCTGTTGAAAGGCAGAAACTACATCAACCCCACCAACCTGAAAATGGTTGGTGCCGAAAAGCTAAACGACAGCCAAATGCAGGAATTTAAAAGGCAGCAGGATCAGATCAAGAGCCAGATGAACTCAATGAATGTATAGAAGCAAGATACATCCAAAAAGAACAGCCGGATTTGCCAATTCATATCATTCAATTCTTGTAGCCCAGATAGCGGGTGAAAAAAGAACATCTAGCATTTGCCAGCAAATTGCGCTAAAGAGACAATCGTGGGTGATTACCTGCTTGGGGCTACTCCCGGTTGCAGTTCAGTAGTATGAATTCAGGAGTCCATGGCCTGGTTGGCGGTATCGGGGACCAAGGAAAACGTTGTCTGATTAATTCCTTTGCCAAGCTTGGTTAAGAGCTTTATAATATTACTATCTGCCATCCAGGGACGGAGCTTTTCCGGCCAGCAGGGTGGCGGGGAGGAAGGATGACTAACCAGGATAATGAAGTGGTAAATGACCGAATCCAGCAGGTATCTGAGGAAAAAAAAGCAGCCATCCTGATGGTCGATGACGAGGAGAGTCTGCGAACCCTGTATGCCCGAATCTGTAAAAAGCGTGGTCATCTTTTGGAGGGTGCAGAGAATGTGGAGGAAGCTTTGCAACTTCTTAGCCGGCAAAGCTTCGATGTAATTCTGATGGATATGAATCTGCAATGGATGAATGGAATTCAGGCCTTGCAGATGATTCGGGATGCGGGTTTTTCTACGCCGGCGATTGTTTTCAGTTGTTCGGTGGGTTATGAAGACCTTGAAAGCATGCAACCATTGGGAGTCGTGGGCGTAATGGACAAGAGCTTCAACAACGACGCCCTTTTTGAACTTATAAACAGGCAGGTAGATAAGCGGACAACGGACTAGGCTTGGCAGCTTTCGTTGATCTGAAGCCAATACCTTTCCAGGACTGAGAATACCTCAAGAAAGGTATTGAAATCCACTGGCTTGCGGATGTAGCTGTTGGCACCGAGATCGTAGCAGGCATTGATATCTGCGGTTTCGGAGGACGAGGTTAGGATTACCACGGGGAGGCGCTTGGTGCAGGGATTGGATTTTATCTCTTTCAGAAGCTCCAGTCCTTCCATGCGGGGAAGCTTGAGGTCGAGTAATATCAAACTCGGCAAACATAAATCCGGGGCTGAACAATCATCCATAAGATAGCCAAGGGCGTCCAGACCGTCTTCCTTCACCACTAATCGGCAGGGAACGTGGCTTTTCTGAATGGCTCTGCGGGTTAGCTCGATGTCGCTGAGATTATCCTCCACCAAGAGGATGGTGTGGTCGTTCATTTTTGTTCTCCAAGAGTGAAGTAGAAAGTAGCCCCCAGATCCGGCTCGGCTGTTGCCCAGATACGACCTCCATGCCGGTTAATTATCCTCTGCACGGTGGCCAAACCTACTCCGGTACCTGGGAAATCGCTGTTTTTATGCATTCTTTGAAATGCCCCAAAGAGTTTGTTGGCGTAAGCCAGGTTGAATCCTGCGCCATTATCGCGAATGAAATACACCGGCTCATGCTCTGAGGGTGCAGGGGTTCGTCTATCTTTGGCATCACAGGCGGAATAACTGGTTTTTCCAAACATAATAAGGGCACTTTCCTTTTTCCTGGTAAATTTCCAGGCATTGCTTAACAGATTGGTAAGAACAATCTCCAGCAGGTTGTTATCACCTCTCACTTCGATATCGTTTTGAATGTCGACTTGCACTGATCTTTCTGGTTCTTCTTCTTTCAGCCGGGTAAATATGCGTTTTGCCATATCAGAAAGATTAACTTCTTCCTGTACCATGGTGATCTTTCCAATCTGCGCCAGCTTCAACATGCCTTCGATCAACTGGCTCATACGGTGGGTTTCACTTCGGATTCTATCGATATATCCTCTGGCCTGCTCATCAAGGTTTTCCTCATAATCTTCAGCCAGGGCTTGGCTCCAACCGTCGATTCCTCTGAGAGGCGAGCGTAAGTCGTGTGAAACCGAATAGGAAAAGGCTTCCAGTTCCCGATTGGCTAGTTCAAGCTGGATGGTCCGTTCTGCCACCCGGTATTCCAATTCTTCATTCAGTTGCTTGATTGCCTCTTCAGCCTTAAGGCGCTCAGTGATATCCATAAAGAATGCGGTTACCCGGTTCTTTCCTGTTTGAATGGCATGTACTTCATATTCGAAGGAGTTTTCCTGATTATGATAGGTAAATTTCTCCAGATGCAGGTTTACCCCTTGGCTGGCAACTTTGTAATATAGCTCGGGAATTTCAGTATTGGCAAGGGGGGGGAAGGCTTCCTGGATAGTTTTGCCAATCAGTGATTGATTGGGATAGCCCATGATCCGGTCTGCAGATAGATTTGCCGAGATCATTACCAGAGAGCCATCGGGTCTTAATTCGTAAGTATATGCCCCGAAAGGCGCACTATCGATAATCTCCCGTAGCCGCGCTTCGCTTTCCAAGATTTCTTGTTCGGCGTTGATCCTTTCTGTAATGTCCTGACCCTGTGCCATGGTTGCCAGAAGGCTCCTGCCATCGCTGCGGTATACGTTGGCTGAGTTCCATAATACTATTCTTATCTGTCCATCTTTCCGCATAACTGGGATTTCCACGGACTCCCAATTGCTGCCCCGGGAAGCTGAGATCATTTTGGCCATGCTCAGATTGCTACTGCCCTGAGGGAAAAGGATATCCAGTTTCTGACCAATAACCTCCTCGGCATGATACTGAGTGAGGTGCTCTGAGGCCCTGTTAAAACGCTCGATTCTATATTCTGAATCCCATACCACGATCGGGACACTGGCGTAGTTAAACAGGTTCTGCAAATACTCGTTGGCCTCTTTCAGCTCGGATTCAGCGTTGATCTGGCTTGTGATATCTTCATATATAGCAACGAGTTCCCCAGAATCAAGCTTTAGTACGTAATTGTCCAGCCAGTATTCCAGCTTTCCGTTCACATAGTTGAATGAAAAGGATTGTTGAGGCGTTCCAGTCCGGTAAACCTCCTTAAAAACCTCCATCAGACCTTTCTCAATCAGACCGGGAAAAACCTCTCCGGCTACTTTTCCTACTATCTCTTCGCGTCTTCCGTTTGTTATCCGCTCTCCAGCCGGGTTAATGTCCCGGATATAGAAGTCCTTTCCATCTTCAGTTGGAGTGTATACCGAAACACCGTTAATCAGATGCTCAAATAGAGCCCGGAAACGGTGTTCGCTTTCTTTCAAGGCTTTTAACGATTTGTCTCTGGTCTTCTCCAATTCCAGGGTTTCGAGGGCGTAGGCAATGTCGTTAGTTACTTCCTCCAGGAGCTTCAATTCGGAATCATTAAAAAAATCGAGCTCAGACGATGCCATGCTGAAAACCTTAGCCACCTTGTTTTGCACTATTATCGGCAGGGCGACGGTGGATCTAAACCCGTGTTTTAATGCGCTTTCTCTCCAGGGTTCCAAGCTGGGATCCTGAGTCATGTCGTTTACCAAACAATGCTTGCCTGTGCGGACAGAAGTACCCACGGGACCCTGTCCCAAGGGTTCGTCGAGTATTGATATATGTCCCAGTTCGTTTAGATAACCATTTTCCTCACCGGCCCAAAGGGTTGGGATAACTCTTTCTGTTTCATGATCTACTTCCCCGATCCAGGCCAGTTTGAAGTTTCCAAATTCCACTGCAATTCGGCAAGCTTCTTTGAGAATTATAGATTCTTCACGAGTGCGCACGACCATCTCGTTTATCTGACTTATTACGGCATATACACGGTTCAGTTTCATGATTTCCTGTTGAGTTTGCCGCTGCTGAGTTATGTCCTGGATTGTGGAAATAAAGTACAGGGGTTTCCCATCTTCATCCCTTTGCAGAACCGTGTTTACATCAGCCCAGATTATGCTCCCGTCTCTATGTAGATAGCGTTTGGTGAAGCGGGCAAGATCAGTTTCACCAGTTAGGATATGATCTATGATATTCTGGGTAAGTTCGATGTCTTCAGGATGAGTAATCTCTGTCCATTTCTGCTTCATTTCTACAGGTTCATAACCCAGCATTGCGGCAAATGCGGGATTGGGAAGAATTGTATTATCTGGATATGTAATAGACTTCCCGGTGATTGACTTCTCGAAGATAATCCTAAACTTCTCTTCGTTTTCGGCTATCTGTTTAGCCGCTTTGAGTTTGTCTTGTTCCAAGGAAAGCTGTTGCAAGAGTAAATCAGCATCTTTCTTCCGCTCGAGATATCCTATCAGGAAATAGAAACCCACCAGAATCCCAATTGCCATCAAGCCAATGCTCAGAACTCTCTTGTAGAAATCGCTGAGAATATTTGCCTTGGTATTCTTTACCACTAGGAACCAAGGGGTTTTATATATCTTGCGCGTAGCGGCGATTACCTTGGTTCCCCGACAATCTCTGGTTTCATATATTCCTTCAGGTTTGGTAATGGCAGCTACATCGGGGAAATCCGGATTATCCTCAATGTTGTGTTTAAGCTTCAGCAGGGTGCCTTTCCGGTTTCTCATCTCACTGAGGTGAATGGCAGAATCCCCTTCCCTTCCCACCAGAATGGACTCAGCTGTCTTGTGCTTGGAAGGCATCGATCCCACAATGGGGTACAGAAGTTTTTCTGGGTCTATCTGTAATACCCACACCCCCAATACTTCAGGGGTAGCATTGGTGCTGATCACCGGTATCCAAAAAGACATGATCGAATGCTTGCTTTCTATGCCAGCATCGTCGATATCCCGATGAATATCCGCAAAAACGATTTTGCCGGTCTCGACTGCCGTATCGAAGTAACTGCCGTGTTGCATGGAGAATTTTTTCAGTCCTATGGGAAACGAAAGCAAAACTTCTCCCTTAAGGTTCAAAAGGGCTATTTGACGATAATCATCCTGCCTTTGATACACCTGCATCCAGGCATTCAAGTTACTATGGTCAGCCGAAGAATAGCCATTGTTAAGAACTCTGGCCGCAATATCTCGCAGCAACTTTGTTTCATATATCTGCCGGGTATCCTCCAAGCGCTCGGTATACCAATTCGTTACCTGGGTCACCTTCAAGTCCGCCAGAGAAGTCAGTTCGTTAATGGCGTTGTTTTTCACTTGCCTGTACTCACCAATCAAATAAACCACGCCAACAACTCCCAGTCCCAGGCCCAAAAGCATTGTGACAAGCAATGAAGACTTGAGTTTCCTGATAATGGATGGAGCATTTAGCCTGCTATTTGGCATTGCAGTCGAATTCTGGCTGGTTTTATCCATTTTATCCTCTGTTGTTGCCTGGTATTAAAGTGAAATCCTGAACTTTATGACAATATAACTCAGAACTTGAAAATGCATAATGCAGGCAACCATTTTCTTTGGATCTCAGAGTCAAAAAGCAATGGCAAAACCCAGATATATTGCTTATAATATCTATCGAGGAGATTAACATGAAGATTCAAGATAGCTACAAAATGGTAATAGCTGCCGAAATCAGAGCTCAGAAAATGTACGCTGCTTTAGCAAAAAGCTTTGCCCAGCCTGAAACCCAGAATCTATATACAGAACTGGTGATGCTGGAACAAAACCATGAGATTAAGATGAGGGCTGCCTTTGCCAGGCTGTTCCCTGGCGAGATACTGGTTCTTCCCGAAGAAAAGATTGGCGAATTGAAGGGCATCGATCTCAGCGATCCGCAAAAAGTACTGGAATTTGCAATCAGCCGAGAGGAACTGGCCGAAGGTATTTATAAAAGCATGGCGGAAACCTGTTTGGATGCTGATCTGAAACAGCTTTTGCTGCAGTTTGCACACGAAGAAGACGAGCATAAGAGTATTCTCCTGGCCGAGATTCAGCGTCTGCAGGGAGCTCATGTTTGGTTTGATCCCTCCGAACTGAACGGCTTGATGGAGGATTAGACAGTTACTAATGACCAACAAAGACCAGCGAAGCCTTTTTGAAAGCGAAGATCTTCTGCAGCGCGACGCTCCTCTGGCGGAAAAGTTACGCCCGCAAAGCCTGGAGGAGCTGAGGGGCCAGGAAAAACTGATCGCTGCCAACTCTCTGCTCCAGCAGATGGTAGAGAGTGGACAGTATCATTCGTTTATCCTTTGGGGGCCCCCGGGGAGTGGTAAAACTACAATCGCCCGGATTATCGAGAAGATCAGCGGATACCACTTCATCCACTTTTCCGCAGTTCTATCCAGCATCAATGACGTGAAGGCCGTGATGAAGGATGCTGACTATATCCATAGAACCCGTAATCGGCGAAGCATACTGTTTATAGATGAAATCCACCGTTTCAATAAAAGCCAGCAAGATGCCTTTTTGCCCTACGTGGAAAGCGGAGCTGTGATTCTGATCGGAGCTACCACCGAAAATCCATCCTTTGAAGTTATCCCTGCCTTGCTTTCGAGGTGCCATGTGTTTGTGCTGGAAGCTCTGAAAGAAGAAGACCTGAAGCAGATACTCTGTAGAGGCTTTGACGAACTTGGCTTGGAACAGGATCTTGAGATTATCGGATGGATGGCCCAGAACTGCGGGGGAGATGCCAGACGGGTTTTGAATGAGTTGGAACTGATCAAACCATATCTACTGAAGAATCCGCATCCAGCCGTGGCAGAACTGGCGGCTACTCTGGCCAAGAAA
>Ga0302250_1000948_pt1 | contig 23944 bp, 19 predicted proteins | sample AAG_RA_Asp_MG_FD_193536 | JGI IMG/M metagenome (GOLD analysis project Ga0302250, IMG submission 193536) | Enriched activated sludge microbial communities from anaerobic digester in WTTP, New Holstein, Wisconsin, United States - AAG_RA_Asp | ecosystem: Engineered > Bioreactor > Anaerobic >... | reverse complement strand
AGACCTGGAGAAGATGCACGAGGAGACGGAGAAAAAACGACTTTCCGATTCCGGGACTGCTATGTAATCGGCGCTTGCCGGGGCGCTAGCGGGGTCCGAAGAGACGCTTCGCCGGGTTTATTCCAAACCGAAGAACAAAATAGAGCCATGACCAGAAAAAGCCCGCCAGATGGGTGAGGTGGGCGACGGAACTTCTGAAACTGAAAAGCTGCGACGCGATTTCGATGCCGGCATAGCCGAGAACGAGAATCGGAGCCCGGACGGGGAGAATCCCGTAGAGAAAAATTCTCGCCTCGGGATTGAGCACGGCGAAAGCCAGGAGCAGGGCGTATACCGCCCCCGACGAACCCAGAAGCATGGTGTACCAGGATCCGGTGGCCACATAGATGCCGAAGGATGTTATACCCGCCAGGGTCCCAGTCAAAAGGTAGAAAAGCAGGAACTCCTTGCTCCCCATGCTTCGTTCCACCGCCGTGCCGAAGATGAACAGGCCGAGCATGTTCACCAAAAGATGGGATATGTCGGCGTGGGCGAACATATAGCTAAGGATTTGCCATACGAATCCCGACAGCAGGGCGGCCGGATTGAGGGCCATGTATACCTTGATCAAGGGAAAGACATATCCCAGGGCGAAAAATAGAATATTGGCCGCGATCAGGTATAATGTGGCATTGAAGTAGCTGTATCGAAAAGGTTTTCGTATCATTGTTAAAGCCGGCATTCATATATGATACGAAATTTACAGCCCCGGGAAAAGCCTATCGATGCATTCCCCCGACCCGGTCGCCATCTGCCGTCAGTGACTGAATCATGGCGGTGAGCTGGCTTAAGGTAAAAGGCTTGGATAAGAGTTCATTCATTCCCGAAGCCCTGCAGCGTTCCAGTTCCTGAGTCCCTACCTTCGCGCTCATGCCGACAATTTTCGTTTTGGCTGAAGCCTTGGAGGACCGTATCAGTTTGCTGGCCTTAAGGCCGTCCATCCCGGGCATAAAACAGTCCATAAAAATTATGGCAAAGTCCTTGGAGGTGCTTCGGGCGAGGGCTTCCTCGCCCGAAGCGGCGAATTCTGGTTCGTAGCCGCGAAGCGCCAGCATGCGCCCCATGATGTCCCGGTTAGCCTCGCTGTCGTCGACAACCAATATGGAAACAGCCTTCGGGTTTGGCGCCGTCCTGTATTCGCGCCGCTTTTCTTTAGCCGAATCGGGAGCCGGCGGCGGCTCTTGCTCCCGCAGAGGCTCCGGCCGGGGTCCGGTCTTACCTTCATCCTCCACTATCCTCAGGCGGGCGAAAAGGTCTTTAGGATCGCCGGAGAGCATGACGTCGGGCATGTAGAGCTGGCCCTTGACCGAGGGACCTTTGAACTGAATCGTGATCGTCTCCGACGGAGTCGGGGGCTGGATAGGCGAAGACGAGGGCATGGGCGCGGAGCCTGTCGCCGCCGAAGAATGAGGCTCCCGCGTCGACTCCTGCGTCGCCTCCCGAGCCGGCTCTGGCATCTCCGGAGGCATTTCATCGGATACAATTTCAGGCGCGCCCGTCTTTGCGGATTCCGTAGCCGCCCGAGCTTGAGGCTGCGTGGCCTCCGCCGGTCTAACGGCGTCCAGGGACCGCGCCGACCTTTCCCTTGCTTGACGGCCCGCGGCACCGTCGAAAATTTCCGGAAAGGGAGACGCGGATTTTTTGCCCTGCCCGCCGGGGAGGGGAAACACTACTTCCACGGCCCTGTCGACGCGATTGCCGGTCCTCTCCCTGCTTTTCAACAAAGCGAATAAAAAAACCGCCCCGGCCAGCGCCGCCACCCCGAGAAAATAGAGGGCGGGGCTTAAGGCCAGCCAGCCTCCGGCCGGCAGCACATAAAGACGCCAGGCGAGGCCCTGCAGATTCAAGGGAGCTGAGGCCACTCCCTGTCTAAAGGCCGCGATTTCTCCGGCGATCATGATACCGGAAGCTCCGCCTCCTTTCCCGTCGACGGCGGAGCCTCCTTTCTGGGCGGCGGACGCGGGCCGCTCCTCGGCGGAGAGGGCAAAGGCAAATCCAGGATATGAATCCTTTCCGATCCATGGTTCCATGAGGTTGTCGAAATCCAGGGTAAGGCTGACAAAGCCCCAGAACTTTCCGGTGTTGAAGACCGGGTACCGGAGGAAGAGCACGGAGCCTCCGTCCAGGGATTCGAAAGGTCCGGAAAAAACCGGCGCCTTTTGTTCCATGGCCAAGGTCAGGGCGTCCCGCCGCTCCGGATTCGAGAGAAGATCATGACCGACCAGGGATTCGCCATCTTTGACGGGAAAATGATAACGGACCAGCGCCGAGGGAGCGACGCTCACCCCGGTGACATAAGGAGCAAGGGACAACATAGCCGTGGCTATTCGGGCGACTTCTGATTCAGGTAAATCGGCATGCCTGGAAATGGAAGATGCCAATACCGAGGCTTCGTCCCTGAGCCCGACCAGATGTTTTTCCACCTCGGAGGCGACCCTGAACGCGACGCCCGAACAAAGATCCCGTTCGGAGGAGCGGAAGCGCACTACGATGCCGGTGAAAACCGCCATGACGCAGGCCGCGTAAAGCAAGGGCAGAATGAGCGCGGGGAAGGGCGAAGGCTTAAGCCTGGCGGTTTTTGTTGTCGTTTCGGTCACACTCCGTTCCTCTGGGTCAACATCTTACCCTGAAAGGAAAAGACCCGCAAGAAAGCCCGAAGGACGCCGTTTGGCCGCGGCGATGTCCTGCGGCCCATAAAGGACATGAAAAGGGGCTGTCCCGGATACGTCCAAGACAGCCCCTCGAAGGCGCCGATCGGAATTGAACCGATGCATAAAGGTTTTGCAGACCTCTCCCTTACCACTTGGGTACGGCGCCGATGTGGGGCACACTATAGCCTGGGCGCCCCTTCTCTGTAAAGAGCTTCGAGGTTTCGCCCTCAGGAAGCGCTGCCCTGGGGCTGCGCAGCCTCGGCGATCTTCGGCTCCTTCTTTTTCTTGTTCCTCGTATACCACCAGGCCACGAATCCGCTGGCGATATAGATGGTCGAATAGGTTCCGGATACCATGCCGACGAAGAGCGCCAGGGCGAAATCCTTCATACTGCCGGTGGTGAAGAAAAACAGAGCCAGGACCGTGAGCATGGTCGTGGCGGTTGTTATGATCGTTCGGCCCAGGGTGAGGGTAAGTGAATAATTGACCACATCCATGAACTTTTCGTTCGGCTGCAGTTTTTTCTGTTCCCGGATCCGGTCGAACTGCACGATCGTGTCGTTGATCGAGTAGCCCAGAATTGTGAGGATGGCGGCTATCGTCATCGAGCTGAACTCCATCCTCGTCCAGACGATAAATCCAACCATCACGATAGCGTCCTGGGCGATGGCCAGGACAGCGCCGATGGCATAGCCGGCCTTAAAGCGGATGAGGGAGTAGAGGAAAATCAGCAAGAGGGTGGCGCCGACCAATAACAGGGCGGTACGGGACAGGCCTTGGGAATACCGGGCTCCCACGAAGTCGGTCTTGAGGACGACAACCCTATCCTGACCGAAAACTGCCTCGAGGCCCGAGACGAGGGCCTGCCTGGCGGTAGCGGAGAAATTGGGATCCTCCCCCGAATCTTCGACTCGAATCAGATAGCGCTGGCTGGATTCGGGTTTCAAGGTCTGTACCGAAATTTTTCCAAGCCCGACTATCGCCTCACGTACCTTGTCGATAGTGGAAAAAAGCTCGCCCTCCCCGGAAGCCGCCCGATGAAGTTTGATCGGATTCTTGCTTATAAGGGTATTGCCCTGCGAAGTAGGAATTAGAAGCGTCGACGGATAGCTTTCCTGGGCGGGATCGATGGACAACTCAATACCGGCTTCGGCAGCCAGGGCTCCCGCGAGATCCTTGATCGTTCCATAGTTCTGATAGCTTAAAACCACCGTACGCTGCTCGATTTCAGCTCCGGAGAATACCAGCGTGAGATTTTCGCCCGAGATTCTAAGCTCGGCGTTGCCTTTGCCGGAGTACCCCACGCTGCCGACCGGATAGGCAAGCTGCACAGTCTGGTTTATACCCGCCTGGAAGTCGACGCCGAGATTAAATCCCTTTGTGGCGTATCCAACAATGCTAAAGAGGATCAACCCCGCCGAGATTATGGCGGCGGGTATGAAAAATCGGCTGAATCGGATGACGCGTTTCATTTATTTGATCCTCCAACTGATGGAGACGTTCTTCTGCTTAAGGACGTCGGTACCGAAATCGAAGATGAGCCTGGATACGAAGAGGGAAGTGAAAAGGCTGGTCATATTGCCGATGGCCAAGGAGATGGCGAAGCCCTGGATGGCTCCCGAACCCAGCTGGGCCAGGAAGAGGGCCGCGATAATCGTGGTGATATTGGAGTCCATGACCGCCCAGAAGGCTTTGTGGAAGCCGGCATCGATCGCCGCCTTCCTCGACTTGCCTTCCCGTATCTCTTCCTTTATGCGCTCGAAAATGACCACGTTCGCGTCAACGGCCATACCCACGGTGAGCACGAAGCCGGCCAGCGAAGGCAGGGTAAGGGTGAGCTTAAAGGCGGTAAGCACCGAGAGCATGACATAAAGGTTGATGACCTGGGCAAGGGTGGCGTTGACGCCGGCGCTCTTGTAGAAGGCGAACATGAAGACGAAGACGGCCAAAAGACCGACGATAATCGCCCGCTGGCCCTGGGCTATGGAATCCTCGCCGAGGGAGGCGCCGATAGCCTGCTGGTTGGCGACGCTCAAGGAGAGGGGAAGGGCTGCGGTTCTGAGCAATGTAGCCAAGTTCTGGGCTTCCACCGCGTCGAATCCCGATATGCGCACCGACTCCCGTATGGGTTCCTGGATCGTGGCGTAGGATTTGACCCTGTCGTCCAGCATGACCGCCAGGGATTTACCCACGTTGGCGCTGGTCAGCCCGTAGAAAAGATCGCCGCCTTCCTTGTCGAGCACGAAATTCGTCTCGGGCCTTCCGGTGATCGGATCGCTGGAAACGGTGGCGCTCTGCACATGGCTGCCGTCCAGCCCGGGTTTCGCCTCGAGCACGAGGTATCTGCCGGTGAACTCGTCCAACCCGTAGTTGTCCTTGGTATATACCTTCCGGATGATCTTTCCCTCGGGGATAATGCCGGGCACGGAGACTGTCATAGTCCTCTCGTCGACCCCGAGGGGATTGGTCGCCAAATACGAATCGAGGGCAGCGCTGGCTTCGGAGTCTACGATATAGAAAGCCAGGTTACCCTTGCCCATGATAATGGAGTTGATCCGCTCCGGATCTGCGGTCCCAGGGATTTCGACATAGATCTGATCCTCGCCCTGCCGGCGAATAACCGGCTCGGTGAGACCGAACTGATCGATGCGGCTGTTGAGCACTTCCACAGCCCGCTGCATGGCGTCTTCCCGATCAGCCGCGGTCAGCTCCCGGCCGAGCCTTTCGGCGAGAATTTCCATATCGGCCTGTATGACCACCGACATTCCGCCGGCCAGGTCCAATCCGAGCTGAAGGGCGTTGCCGTGGCGCTTTTTCAGATCCAGCGATCGCTCCCTGTATCTGGCTTCGACGGCATCGAACATTGCACGCTCGCCGGAAAAGGCCGCAAGGATATTCGATGCGTTCCACTGGCCGGGGAGGGGTTTCTTTTTATCCTTGTAGGCTTTTTTCGCCACCTGCGTCACAAGCTCGTACTGCCTGGACAGGTCGGAAGCATCTCCGGCGAGGGCCCTGGCCTTTATATCGGTAAGCGCCGAATACGCCATTCTGCGGGAAAAGTCCCTGATCTGCTCGCGGGATCCAACAGCCACCGCCTGATCCTCTTTCGGAGTCAGGAAGTACCAGTGAATCGTCGGAAACAGGAAGGCGAAGGCGACGGCAATCACCAGGATTACGATGATCAGACGACGGATTTTACTCATTCCGGTAACTCCACTTTGTAAGCGTAAAACCCGAGTCCTATCCGCGGCGCCATGGCACAACGCCGCAGGTCCTCGGCCGAGGACCTGCGGCGGCAGGGAATCGGGCCTTCTAAGGCTATTTCTTTTCTTCTTCGGACTTCTCTGCTGTTTTTTCGATCTTCTGGGGCTTCTCGGCCGCGGGAGCGGGCTCCTCGACGGCTTTTTCCTCGACCTTCGAGGCCGAGACGGTGGCCACTGCGGACTTGGAGAACTCGATCCTGCAATCGTCATCGACTTTTACGACAACCGTGCCTTCCTTGACCGCATGGACAGTGCCGTGGATTCCGCCGATGGTGACAATCCGGTCGCCCTTCTTGACGGCCTCGATCATCTTCTTCATCTCTTTCTGCTTCTTATTCTGGGGGCGGATGATGAGGAAATAAAACACCACGAATACAAGGCCGAAAGTGACGAGGGTGGAAACCATCTGACCGCTCGAGCTGCCTGCCGCGGCCTGGAGAAGTACCAGGCCCTGGGAGATAGAATTCATATTCAATCCTTTACGTAAAGATTCGAAAAAAATTAGCACGGATAGCTAAGACTCGTCAAGCTGAAGGCCTAAAAGGCCTCGGGCCGGAAGGGCCTTCAAGCGCTGATAACGGTGCCCGCCCTTCCCTCCACGGCGAGGCTGGCGTTCTCCATGGAAGTAATGATCACCTCGGCTCCTCCGCGTTTTACAAAGTCGCAGGCGGCCTCGATCTTAGGGCCCATGGATCCCCTGGGGAACTGGCCCTCGGCCAGGAAACGCTCGCATTCCGTTACGCTCAACCTGTCGAAAAACCGCTGATCCGGTTTTTTGAAGTTGATCGCCACCTTTTCGACCCCGGTCAGTATTATAAGTTGATCCGCGGCTATGAGGCTGGCCAGGAGCGCGGAAGCCCTATCCTTGTCTATGACGGCGTCCACGCCTTCCAGGCTGCCATCCTTTTCCCGGTAGACCGGGACACCGCCGCCGCCCGCGGCGATGACTATTTTCCCGTCCCGGAGCAGATCCCTGATCGTCTCCTTTTCCACCACGTCCAGAGGCAGGGGGCTGGGCACTACCCTTCTATAGCCTCTTCCCGGATCTTCCTTGATGATCCATCCACGGGCGGAAAGTTGTTCGACCTGCTCGGCCCTGTAAAAAGGACCCACGTACTTGGTCGGGTTCAGCATGGAAGGGTCCTGGGGGTCCACCACCACCTGGGTGATCAGGGTGACCACTTCCTTGCGGAGCCCCGCCTTGTTGAGGGCATTTGCCAAGCTCTGGGCGATCATATAGCCCATGGAGCCTTGGGTATCCGCCACGATCACCCCCAGGGGCGATGGAGGGACCTGAGAACTGGCGGCTTCGTTGCGGATAAGATGGACCCCCGCCTGGGGCCCATTGCCGTGGGTGAGCACTACCCTATGCCCCTGGGCTATCATATCGACAATGGCGGTCAAACTTTTCCGCGTATTGGCGAACTGCTGGGTTATGGTGCCCTCGGTGCCTTCTTCGATTATCGCGTTGCCGCCCAATGCGACCACGATCGTCTTGCGCTCTTTCATCGTAGTTCCCCTTTTGTTCAATGACGCGAAAAGCCCCGCCGCTATGGCCGCGGCTTGTTCAACCGCGGCGAACTCCAAGTATATCATTTTACCCAAGGCTGGCAAGGCGAAATCGGAAATAAGGTCTTTCTATATAAATATTTATAATTTATGAATATTTATCCTTATCCTGGGATCGGGGGGCGAGCGCCCCTGGAGTTTCTCCGCCGCTTTGTTCGCCTGCCCACGGGGAAAAGGGAATCCCCCGACCGGGGCGCTCGCCCCGGTCCTCGATTGGTTGTATACTGGTACTATGCAAATAGTGAGAGCCCCGGTCCTGGGCATGTGCATGGGTGTGCGCAGGGCCGAAGAAAAGGCGAAAAAAGCGGCCCAGCGGGCCAAGGAGCTTTCGAAGCCCGTTTTCACCTACGGCCCCCTTATCCACAATCCCCAGGCGGTTAAGGCATTGGAGAGCCTGGGAGTAAGGGTGCTGGAGCCCGAAGCCTTCGAACGAGGAGAATTGGACGGGAAAGCCAAGGGCTCGATCGTGGTCATCAGGGCTCACGGGGCCCCGCCCGAAGCCCTGTTGCGCCTGAATTCCCTGGGCGTCGAGGTGGTGGACGCCACCTGTCCCCGGGTGCTCAAAAGCCAAAAAAAGGCCGCGTCGCTCATAGAGAAGGGCTTTTCCCTGGCCATAGCGGGGGATCGGTCACATGGAGAAGTAACGGGAATACTGGGGTACGCGCCGGGCGCCGTGGTGGTTCAAAACGCCGCGGAGGCCGCGGTTCTTGCCAAGGAATGGGAACGCAGGCCCGTGGCTCTCATCGCCCAGACCACGATAAAGAAGAGCGAGTACGACGCCATAGCGGCCCTGTTCGAAGCCCACTGCCCCTCGTTTTTAGCCTTCGACACCCTCTGCCCGGCCACCGCGGAACGCCAAAAAGCGCTCAAGAAGATGGCCGGAGAGGTGGAAGCGCTACTCGTCGTGGGGGGCAAGAACTCCGCCAATACACAGCGGCTTTTCATGGCCGCCAAGGAAACCGGGAAACCGGCCTGGCATATCGAAACCGCCTCCGAACTACCGAGGGAAATCTTTGGATATACCTCGGTGGGGCTTACGGCGGGAGCATCCACCCCCGATTCGGTGGTGGACGATGTGGAATCGACACTGATGAAAGGAGAATACGATGGACCTGCTTCCTGAACTGCTGGGGCGAAGAGCCCGGAGGGCTTTATCGAACGAGGCCTTGGACAGGGCTGTTGTTTCCAGACTACTAAAGGCCGCTACTTTGGCGCCTTCCTGCTTTAACAATCAGCCCTGGCGCATCCTCGCGGTTGAGCGGAGCCAGGAAGGTCCGGAATACCGGAGCCTGGCCGAATCCCTCACCACGGCCAACGCCTGGGCGCTGGAGGCCCCCCTTCTGCTTGTCTTCGCCACCGCGGCGCACCTGGATTGCAGACTGGACTCGGGGCGGGATTACGCCTACTTCGACCTGGGACAGGCAGCCATGGCCTTACAACTTCAGGCCCAAAGGGAAGGTTTGTACGCCCACCCCATGGCCGGATTTTCCCCTTCCAAACTCAAGAGCGCCCTCAAAATACCTCCCGAGCTGGTTCCGCTTTGCCTGATCGCGGTAGGCAAGCCCGGCGATCCGGAAAAACTCGCCGAAGGCCCGCGCAAAAGCGAATTCTCGCCCCGCAGCAGAAAAGCATTGGGCGAAGTCGCCTTTTCCGGCGATTTTTCGACCCCCTGGGCCTAAGGAGCTTAGGCTCGGACCCGGCAGTTGACCTCAGACCGATATTTACCCCTTTCCGAGGTCGTGATAGTGTGAACCCCATGGCGCTCAACAAGGTGATCGGCATATGCGGAGGGTCGGGGTCGGGCAAGACGACCATAGTCCGAAAAATTTCGGAACTTGTCTCGGACTTCGTTTTCATTCCCCAGGACAGTTACTATAAATCGGCGGAGTTCATTTCGAACGCCAACATCACGGCCTTTAACTTCGATCATCCCGACGCCTTCGACAACCCCCTGATCATCGAACAACTGGGCGCCCTCAAGCGCGGCGAACGCATCGAAATGCCCACCTACGATTTCGTCCATCACCGCAGAACCGCGGAGACGGTAAAGGTATCGCCCAAGAAGGTGGTTATCTTCGAAGGCATCATGGTATTCACCAATAAGGATGTCCGGGACCTCATAGACCTTAAGATATTCGTGGACACCCCCGATGATATCCGTTTCATCCGAAGACTGATTCGGGATATAAAAGAACGGGGAAGGACAGTGGACTCGGTGGTCGAACAGTATCTGAACGTCGTAAGACCAGGACACTATCAGTTCATAGAACCCACAAAGGCCTACGCCGACATAATAATTCCCGAGGGCGGCGCGAACGAACGGGCCCTGGACGTCCTTGTTTCCTTCATCAATTCAGTGATCAACACCTAAAGAACCGTCCGGAAAAGCTGCAGGCCCACTCAGCGCGCATCGAGCAGGGCCTGCAGCCTTGCCTTGATCTCCGAAAAGCTCAGCCCCTTGGAACTCGCCCAGTCCCGTATGGCGGCCAAGTCATGGCCTATCTCCCCGCCGGTCGTCGATTTTATCTGATCCTCGCTCAAGCCCCAGGTCTTGATTTCCTTAAACGTCGTCTTGCCGGTTATGGTCCCCGGCACGGCGCCTTCGCCCGTACTCTCCCCACCTGATTTGGCCGGACTGGGCGTATGTACCGTGGTGCTCGTGGTGGGCGTGGCGGCATCGAAAACCGGTGAGGCGGGAAGATCGGCCTGAACAATCTTTGGGGCCGCGACGGCGGAAGTCTTCGTAGCTGCCGGGGCTCCTGGACTATCGCCCGTCGCCGGTGGAATATCCGTTGCAGGTTCCGCGCTCTTCGTCGCCGGGACGCCCTGTACCGCTCCCGGTGTATAAGCCCTGGCCGCCGCCTCTTCTATAAACTCGCTTGAAGCCTTTCCCTCGGTCCGGAGCACTTCGATAGCCGAGAAGGGAAGAATGGTACTCCCTTCGGGAGCATGGGGCAAACCGGTTAAAAGGCTTACAAACAATCTGACCGCGTCTGTACCAATCTCGGTTCCTTCGGGCAGGGAGGCTTCCCCATAAATCGACTCCAGGGTATTCACTTTTGTCGTCGGATCGCTCGCACCAAAGGCTTTCAGCGCAAGTTCCACATCGAAGTTAAAAGCCCTGGCCACATCGTCCCAGGTATAGGAGCCGCGGATGTCCAAAGGGTTGGGCATGCCGGCGAACTCTCCTTCGCGGATGGCCACAGGCTGTTTCGTGCTTTCGGTTTTCCAAAGCCCGACGAGTTTGGCGCCTCCGATGCCCGCGGCCAGGAGGACGACGACAAAAACACCCAAGGGTTTATAGGTAATTTTCATTTTTCCCCTCCAAGGTTTTTCTTGCCGGCCTTCGCCGTTTCCTGGCCGAAGGTATCCTTGACCTGCCCGGGGAGCGCGAGCATATCCACCGTCGCCGGTACCGGACAGGCCGCCTCGCTGCTGCATTCGAGGCAGCTTATGCATTGATGATCCCGTACCACTTTTGCGGTGGAAACCTGGATGTTCATGGGACAGGCCCTGTCGCAGGCCTTGCAGGAAATGCAGGTCGGAGCGTTTCGCTTGATGCCGAATATCCTGAAAAGATTGAAAATTCCCAAAACCGCCCCATAGGGACAGGCATATTTGCAAAAGGGTCGTTCCACAAAGAGAGAAAGGGCTACTACCAGAGCCAGGGCTATGTAGCCGGTGACCGCCACTTCTCCGGTCCATAAATTGAACAGTGTAAAGTAAGGGTCGTAGTCCTGGAAAATCAGTTTTCCCGTCACCGCGGTCATGTAGCTGACCCAGGCCAGGACAAGGTATCGTAGATAACGCAGGACTTTGTCCAATTTAGTCGGCACGAAGGTATTGTATTTTTTGCGGAATATTTTTCTGCCCAAGGCCGCCAGCCACTCCTGAAAAGTACCGAAAGGGCAAACCCAACCGCAGATGACCGGTCCGAAAAGCAAGGCGAGAACGAGGGCTATACCCGCCAATACGAGCGAGGACTCATGCACTTTCTTGACCAGGGTCCCCACGTTCAGCAACTGCCAGATGCTGACGACTCCCCCGAAGGGACAAATCGAGTGGAGGGAAGCGTCGGGTATGACGGGGATCGTGATCCCCTTTTCCTTGAGCGCTCCCCCCGTGGCTGTTACCGCCACAATGACAAAAAAAACGATCTGCACGATCCGCCGTGCCTTGCGGCCACTTTTTTTTCCTAGCCCAGCTGTCTTCGCCTTCATGGTTCCTCCTGGATGAACACAGGAACAAATGCAGCTACCGTGCCAAATAAAATGTCTTTACTGTCCTTGAGCGTTTTTTATAATAGAACATATAATCCAATACCTATGGCGCTTTCTATATTCTATATCCTATTCAATGTCCAAGCCAGTTCAATGTCGGAAATAAAGACCTGTCCCGAAAGAGGAAAAATTTTCCCTTTATGCTTCCCTTTCCGATGCCAGGGGTAAGCTTTTCCCATTTGCAAATTGTCGTATAATTTACATTGAGTTTTCCCGCGGAACGTATACAATTCCATACGGCGGCCAACGCAGAGGAGAGGTTATGAAACTTTCAAAAAGTATTCTGCATATTGTGTTCCTATGGGTTCTACTTGCCAGCCTGCCGGCGCAGCCTGAGATCAGCCAAAAGCAGGACATCGCGATCTTTTCCCTTGGCTACTATGGATGGAACATACCCTACCAAGCCCTTGGCTCTATCGACGGAGAGATCCAGAAGGTGTTCTCCGACTTGGGCAGATTCACCATCCTGGGCGTTACCCAGCGTTTTTCTTCTTCCGACATAAACAGTTTCATAGAGACGGTCAAACGCTCCAAACAGAGCGATTTCGTCATGCCGGAAAAATTCCAGTTCGGCGAATCCTTTCTTACCGAAGGAGAGTTCAACCGCCTGATAGGCGCATTTATCGTCGTCGTGCCCGTGGTGGTCGAATTCAATTCCTATTTCGATATTAAGAACCTCCGTTACCATACCAAGATAAAAACCAATATCACCTTCATCGATATAGCCTCGGGCGGCAGCGTTCTCGCCATAAAAACCGTCGAGAGTTCGGGCAGCAACGACAGAAATCAATACGAATCCATACATTCCGCCATTTCCTCCATCCCGGCCCAACTGCAGTACGAAGTGCGCTCAATACCCCAGTTTCAAATCAATACCCGCATACTCAGCGTACGCGGGTCCACCGTGAAACTTCAGATGGGTTCCGATATGGGGATCAGAAAGGGCGACGAGTACGCGATCATCGAATCCGCTAAGGTAGAGGGTTTCGACGATCTTAGGGAATCGGGGCTGATCGTCGTCAAGGATGTGGGCAGGGAAATTTCCACCGGGGAAGTGCTGTACAAGTTCATCAAGCTGAGCAAAGACACCCAGCTCAGGGAGATTCCCAGGTTGGGCAGCGAAGTGGATCTGTACCTTCACTCCATAGGCGACTCCAGCGCCGGTTCCCTCTTGCCAGGACTCCGCGCCACCGCCTCCCGGGGATTCTACGCCTTCAGACCTTTCGTGGCGGCGCAGGTTCCGCTCGGATTGATCAAGGGATTTTTAGCATTTGGAATCATCCCACTGGAAATTTTCCCTGTCAACGTTCTTATCGGGGGAGAATACCTTGTAAACATGGGGAGGCTTTCCTGCGCCCCCAGTGCGGCCTTCGGGCTATCGTACTTTTCAATTACCACACCAATTTCTTCCTCCGATACTGATTTTCTTTCCCACGTCGGTATTCAGACTGCCTTACGAATAGCCTACCTTTTCGGAAGGAACGCCAGAGTTTTTATCGACCTCGGCTATGAAAACTGGATAGCCGTCGCTGGTGAGAGCACCTTCGGGAACAGAAGTTATTCCGGTATCATACTCGGCGCAGGTGTCACATTTAAGTTTTAAATAGTACCTTTTGCGTAGGGCACCATGCCGCCAGCCAAGAGTATTTTTCGCTCCCTGTTGCTTACAATACAGCGAAGCTGAATGGTATAGGCTTTATCCTCGACGACACAATTCACTAAGGCTTCTTTAGGACCGTGTATTGTACCTTTTGAATCGTCGGACTCTGCTGACAGGGCGTCGCGAATATCAAAAAGACTTATCCGGTCGAATTTATCCAGACGGTCGTAATCTTTTGGGTTTACGAACTCAAGAGGTAGAATGCCACAGTTTATTAGGTTTGCCTTATGAATTCTAGCAAAGCTTTTCGCAATGACAGCTCTTACACCAAGGAATACAGGAACAAGTGTGGCATGTTCCCGGGAGGAACCTTGACCGTAATTAGCTCCGCCGAGAATTACACCGCCATTAAACTTCCGAGCGTTGTGAGGAAAATCTGGATCACAACGGATGAGGCAGTATTGCGCAAGATGTGGAATATTGGACCGGTATGGAAGAACGTCTGCACCGCCTGGCATGATATGATCAGTGGTAACGTTATCCCCGGTTTTGATGAGTATCACGCTTTCGATTCTTTCTGTCATGGAATCGAATACTGTAAATGGCTTAATATTTTTTCCGCGCGAAAGTTGGACATTTAACATATCGGAAGGAATAGGAATTTCAATAAGGTCATCGTCTACTTTAAAACGCTGAGGCATAGGAAAGCGGGCAGGAGCATCAGGCCAATCCAGCGCTCTGATATAACCTGCCAAGGCCGAGGCAACGGCAGTTTCGGGACTTACTAAATAAACACGGGCATCGGCTGTACCGGAACGTTTTTCAAAGTTACGATTGAATGTCCGTAAAGAAACGGCGCCGGAGGCAGGAGCCTGGCCCATGCCGATACAGGGGCCGCAGGCTGATTCCAGAATTCTTGCTCCAGCGCAGACCATATCGGCAAGCGCTCCATTGCGGGCTAGTTCGGCAAGGACTTGTTTTGATCCCGGCGATATTACGAGAGATACCTCAGAAGGGATTGTCTTGCCCCTCAAGGCAGCAGCAACCCGCATCATGTCAGAATAAGAGGAATTCGTACAGGAACCGATGCAGACTTGATCAACCTTCACATTTCCAAGCTCGGTTACAGGAACGACATTATCAGGACTGTGAGGAGCGGCAGCCAAAGGAACGAGTTGGTCAAGATCGATTTCAATGAAACTTTCGTAGCGGGCATCCGGATCTGCAGAGAGGGGGACAAAGCTTGTTCCCCTCCCTTGAGCTTCGAGAAATGCCTTGGTCTGAAAGTCAGAAGGGAACACGGATGTCGTAGCGCCAAGCTCGGCACCCATATTTGTAATTGTAGCTCGTTCATAGACCGAGAGTGTGGATAAGCCCTCACCTGAATACTCAATAGCCTTCCCCACTCCTCCTTTAACGCTAAGCAGGGAGAGGAGTTTTAGTATAATATCCTTTGCGCTTGCCGCAGGACTGAGTCGCCCTTTGAGTTCAACCTTAATCACTCCAGGCATAGTAAGGTAATAACTACAATTACCCATTGCTACAGCAACATCGAGCCCTCCGGCTCCTATGGCAAGCATGCCTAAGGCTCCGCAGGTAGGAGTATGAGAGTCGGTGCCGATAAGTGTCTTGCCAGGAACTCCGAAGCGCTCAAGATGCACTTGATGACAAATTCCGTTCCCGGGACGCGAGTAATAGAGACCGTATTTTTTACAGAAAGTACGTAAAAAACGATGGTCATCCGCATTTTCAAAGCCTGTCTGAAGAGTATTATGATCCACGTAAAGAATTGACAGCTCGGTTGCACTCTTTTGCATTCCCATAGCTTCGAACTGGAGGCATGCCATAGTACCCAGGGCATCCTGCATGAGGGTCTGATCTATCCGTATAGCGATTTCGTCTCCAGTTTTCAACCGTCCTTCGAGTAGATGCGCGCTAATCAATTTTTCAACTAGGTTCATGATACTATCAACTCGCAGCCTTTTTTTGCCAAGGTTTCATCCACCCATGATTTATCAAGGCTTCCGTTTTCTATCTTACGGAATTTTTCCACTTCCATGGCGTTATGTTTCAGTGCTTTTGCCAAAACGTCGGCAGCATCGACAGGCCTAATAACCACAACGCCATCAGCATCACCTATCAAAATGTCCCCCGGAAGAATTGCCTGACCACCTATCGATATCGGAACATTGATCTCGCCGGGACCGTTTTTATAAGGACCCTTGGGCTGTACTCCCTGAGCGAAGACAGCCAACGGCATGTCAGCCAGAGATTCAACATCTCGGATGCAGCCCCCAACAAGGAATCCGGCAATACCACGCTTGATCGCAGTGCGCATCATTATCTCACCGCAGAGGGAGTGATCCATGCTCCCTTCCCCATCCACGGCAATAATATCGCCTGGTTGAGCCATATCAAGAGCCTTATGGAACATCAAGTTGTCCCCAAGCGGAACCTTTACTGTAAACGCAGGGCCAAGAAGTCGTACTTTGTTGTAAGGCTTCACAGATTCATGGAGCCCATAAATTCGGCCCATATTGTCGCAAATATTTGCAACCGGAACGTCTTTGAATTTTTCAATTAAATCTCTATCCGGCCGGTGTATTACAGAAAAGACTCTGAACCCTACGTTAGGCATGGTTTTCTCCTTAATGATAAAAAGGAAGTAAAATTGCAGGCTTGAACGCTGTCAAAGGTCCAAGCCTGCACGATGGCTTATTACTATTTAGTCAGTCCGATTTCTTTGAGAAGGTCCTTTATCATGGTGAGCTGTTCGCGATACATGGCGTTAAAGGTGGCAGAATCGGCATACACTACAGGTTCGCCGAGCTTAATGGCGCGTTTTTGAAAATCTTCACTCTGTATAATCTTGGCAAACGTCTTGTCTAATACGGCCAAGACATCCTTGGGGGTTTTTGCGGGAGCAAAAATTCCCCTGGTAGATGTAAGCGTGGCTTTAAAGCCTTGTTCAATAAAGGTGGGAGCGTCAGGGAGTTCCGCGATGCGTTTCGATGAAGAGACTCCGATCACTTTCATTTTTCCAGCTCTGACTTGTTCCAGAACAGTTGCGGGAAAGGACGAAACCGCTGTGACATGGCCGCCTAATACAGCGGAAATACCTTCATTGGTGCCTTTGAACGGAACTTCCTTTACCTGCCTCGTGACGCCAAGAGCATAGAGCATATTTGCACCCAGCACATGGAGAGTAGAACCTACACCGGGATGTGACCAAGAAAATTTGCCAGGATTGACGGCGATCCAGTCCTTCATTTCCTTAGCGTTATTGAAGGGAGCATCAGAACGAACAGCTAAAAGCGGCGCCACGTCTGAGGCAAGCGCAAGGCCAACAAAATCGTTTTCGCTAAAATCGACCGAGTCCATATAAAGGGAGATAGGGAGGGACATGGTAGCATAAAGCAGGGTGTAGCCATCGGCTTTTGCTGCCGCAACATAAGTAGCCCCAATTGCTCCGCCTGCTCCCGGCTTACAGGTAACCTGGATAGGCTGTCCCAGATACGTGGTCGCCTCAAGGGTGAGAAGCTCGGCGGCGAGATGCGTACCGCCTCCGGCGGCGAACCCCACAACAACTTCTACTGGTTTCACTGGAAAATTCGGGGCAGCAGCCAGGCTTGCCGGCAAGACAAGCAAGATGATCAGGACGAGTGTGAACATCGCTTTCTTCATTCCTCTATCTCCTTATTTTTATCCTGCGATCCGTGAATTTGGGCAGCATAAAAACCAACCCCGACCGCAGAAGGGCGATCCGTCAATTCTCTGCGGTTTTTGCCGCTAGTTTCCTGTTTCTCCGTACCATTAAGAAACTAAACACCACTGCCCCGATAATTAGAACCAGAGAAATCGGTCGGGTGAAAAAAATACTAATACTATAATCAGAAAGAATCAGGCTCTGACGCAGGCTCATTTCCAGCTGCGCACCGATCACAAATGAGATCACTAACGGAGCGATTGGAAATTTATTTTTTTTGAGTATAAAACCCATCGCTCCCAAGCCGATCATGGTCATCGAGTCGAAAATATTACTTCGATTAGCATAGGTCCCAACTACGCAAATGATAAAAATCATTGGCAGTAGGGTTGCTTTTCTCAATTTAACAATTTTTGAAAAGAAGGGGATTCCCAGTTTCCCCACAAAGAAGAGGGCTATTACAGCAAGGAATAATGCAATATAAATTGTATAAACACTGCCAATATCCTCGATAAAAAGCAAAGGGCCTGGTTTTATGCCGTGTACGATGAGCGCACCTACAAGAATAGCAGTAACCACATCACCAGGAATACCTAAAGTAAGAAGAGGGACAAGGGCTCCGCCGGCAACAGCATTGTTTGCAGCCTCAGGCGCAGCTATACCTTCAAGTATACCTGTTCCGAATTTTTCGGGATGCTTAGATCTGCGCTGAGCTTCGGCATAGGAAACAAAGCAAGCAGTAGAACCTCCAATACCAGGAAGAACTCCTATCAGAGCCCCGATTATGGAAGATTTAACTATGTTAACCTTCTGGTCCCAAAATTCCCTAAAACTAAGTTTATTATCGATCACATTCAGAGGGTCCGTCTTTTTAAACAGCTGGACTCTGCTCTGAGAAAGCTGAGCCAGCACTTCGGCTAACGCGAACACTCCAATAAAGACGGACAACGTTTGAAGACCGTCGGCCAGGTTGATATTTCGGAAAGTAAATCGCCTGGTGCCTAAAATAGGATCCATGCCCACAGTGGAGATTAAGAGCCCGAGAAATCCAGATACTAAGCCTTTAAGCAAAGACTTGCCAGAAATACCCGCGATGAGTGCGAGAGAGAGAAGCATAAGTCCGAAATATTCAGGAGGACCAAACTTCAATGCGACGGAAGAAAGAGGTTTCGCCATAGCCAGTAAAATCATCGTTCCAATAATGCCACCCGAACATGAAGCAAATAAAGCCATCCGCAACGCCTTTCCAGATTGCCCGTTTAGCGCCATTTGATAGCCATCAATGGTCGTTGCCGCGGCGCTGGCGGTCCCCGGTGTATTGATAAGGATTGCAGATACCGAACCTCCAAACATAGAGCCCTGATAGGAACCCATCATTAGCCCGATTGCCACAGGAGTGGGCAAATAAAGGCTAATAGGCAATAGTAATGCAATACACATAGAAGGACTGATACCGGGAAGGCCGCCGCCGATAATACCCACAGCGACACCAGCGATGATACCTAGAATCACTTCAAATGAAACGAACTGAACAAGAGAATTAAAAAAAATATTCATGTTTCGCTTTCCTGTAACCTAAAAACCCAAAATGCCCTGGGGAAAACTGATCTTAAAAGCTAAAGAGAAGACCAGATATACCACACCGACAAAAATGACTGATTTCATTAGACACCAGTGAAACTTGGAGTGTCCGAAAAACATCAATAAAAAGGTGAGATATAAAACACTTGCGATAATAAAACCTGTACAATTCATCACAAATAGATAGATAAGCGCACTTCCCAAAAAGACAAACTGCCTGAGGTACTTTTTAAAAGAAACCTTGGCTTCAGGATCCGTAAAAACTGAACGGTTGAGCCTCCCTGCTTTCTTAAGTCCGAAAGCCCCTTGCAGAGCGATGAGCAGACCGCAGAGCGCACCGCATATCACCAATAGTCTTGGGAAAAAATCGGGGTTTATATCGGCTTGACCACGGTATTTTATTTGGGCAGGGATGATCCAAAAATATAAAAGAGCACAGATCAAAATGATTACAATACCAGAACGCAGATCTGCATATTTTTTTTCCACCCATTACTCCTTTGAACCTGTGCCTGGAATGTTGGCAACATCATCAGGTAGATAGGCTATACCGTCCATGAGAACTCTCGCAGTCCGAAATACAGAGACCTTTTTTATTACCGGTATTGATTGGCTGGATTCTTCTCCTATATGCAGGCTCTCCATGCGTATTTCCATTGGCCCGTAGGGGTGGCCTATGATAAGTGTCTTGCCATTTTTTCTAGCTCTTTCGCTCAAAGCCTCCCAAACAACAGTGCCGGGAATAAGTGCCGCGGCGCCTGACGATACAGCTCCGCCGATCATATAAGCCCGATGCATTTTTTGCATCGATCCGAGCCGAGCTGTAATATCGATAGACTCTGCAGATACGAATTTGCCCTCTGGATTAATATAGTCTTGAGATTTTGAAACAAAACCAATCTTAGGAAAAGCCGGACTTTTTTCCGTTGCTTCCTCCGCCTTGTCCACAATACCAGAGAGTTCGGCTGCCTTGGATCGTACAATTTCCATGAGATTAAGAACTCTCGGCATCGCTTCAACTTCAGTGGGAAGTTCCGTACCTTTCAAGCCAAGTTCTTCAGCCCTCATGTAAACCACCGGAGTAACGGCATCAACGATTGACACAGTAAATTTCCCCTTGTCTCCAAGATCAATCAGATCAATGACATTCCCAGTAGGAAGAAGTTTGCGGGTTACTCCGCCAGCTGGATCGAAAAACTCCACCTCCAAACCAGCACCAGTGCCTGGGACTCCCGGTATAGATAACTTCCCGTGAGATCTTGGTTTGCCGCCTTTTACAGGAACATGAACATGAATTATTTTCTCTGTATTGGTGTTGAAAATTCGGACAATAGTATCAGGTTCGGTAATATGAACCAAATTATGGTGTACCGCAAATACGCCGACAGCAGATGTAAGATTACCACAATTACCCTGCCAATCGATTTTTGGCTTATCGACGGATACCTGTCCAAAAGTATAATCCACATCAGCATCAGGACGACGAGAAGGGCCGACGATTGCAATCTTTGAGGTGAGGGAATTCGCCCCCCCAAGCCCGTCTATTTGCCTAAGATCGGGGCTACCCATAAGTCGCAAAACGATACGGTCACGTAAGTTCCCAGGTTCCGGCAGCTCGTTGGCTTTAAAAAAAAGACCTTTGCTTGTTCCTCCACGTACTATCGAACAGGCAAAAGGTTTGAAATCGTAATCCACACTTATCTCCTTAAAAAACAAACTGCGCAATTTTTTTAAAAACCAAGATTATTCTACTGGATAGCCGCAGAGATCCTGATTTACGCAATCCCTTTTGGGAAGGGCTTTTCCTTCTTTGACAGCTGCAACATTAGCGATAACTTTTCGGACCATTGGCAAAGTAAGATCAGCAACTGTACCTCCAATGTGAGGTGTCATTATCAGGTTAGCCAGAGTGAGTAATGCTCCATTGGATGGGTAAGGTTCTTCCGAGAAACTATCCAAAGCGGCAGCCATAAGAGGGCCTTCACGCAAGGCACTGACGAGAGCCGCTTCGTCAATAAGCCCACCCCGTGATGTGTTGATGAGTATCGAACCCTGCTTCATCAAGCTTAAAGCACTAGCATCGATGATATTTTTGGTACTGTCTAAAAGAGGGACATGTAGGGATATAATATCGCTTACCTCAAGTAGTTCCCGCAAGGGAAGAAATGAGAGCCCAAGAGATTTTTCTTCATGTGGATTAAGCCGAAAACTGTCATAATAAGCCACTTTTGCATCAAGTGCTTGGGCTTTCGCAGCTACCAGTTTCCCGATGGCCCCGCAACCGATAAGCCCCAGTGTTTTATCGGCAATCGTAAAAGAATTCTGGGCGAATGAACTCCTATCCCAGGCTCCTCGCTTCACTGATGCATCCAAAGCGATAAGATGGCGCAGGGAGGCGAGCATTAAAAGAATGGCATGTTCAGCCACCGCATTCGAGTTAATACCAGCGGCCACAGCCACAGGGATTTTCCGTTTGCCGGCGGCGACTATATCAACACTGTCATAGCCGGCTCCCCAGCGTTGGATAAAGAGTAAATTTGGATTATTTTCAATAAGATGTGCATCAATCTTAAGGGTTCGAAGGATAACGTATTCAAGATCTCGGGCAACATCAAGAGCTTCCTGATCCTTGATTTCACGGAGCTGCATGTTTAAAGGAAGTCGCTCGCGTATCAGTTCCGGTACCTCTGATGGGTAAGGGCCTACAAGGCTAAGAGTCATGGTCATTATACTCCTTGGCATATTGATCAAAAAGCAATATTCATGCCAAAAAATAGTAGTGTGATTAAGCAATAAATACAGTGGTTTTAAATTTTAATTTATAAAATAATTGAATCGAGTTTTTCAATCTGAACGCATACTTTCAATATGGAACTTTCAAATTGAATGTATGCATTATTACCTTTAAACAAACCATATCATTAGCACATTCTTTTAATTGATATGCCATCCTTCAGGGGCACGCACGAAGAGCCTTAAGTCTGCGCCATAAAGTTGTCTGGCTTATCCCCAGCCGACGGGCAGCAGCAGCTTTGTTTTGTCCGCATTCATCAAGTACTTTTACGATAAACGCTTTTTCCATTTCCGCAATGCTTCCGCATTCGATAAGCGCTAGTTCGTCCCCTCCTGTTTTGCACTTGCCTCCATCCTTAATTCCCGCAGCCATATTGAGGCTCGGGCCGATTGCGGCTTGTACAGATGCAAGGTCGAAAGATTTATAATTGGACATTACTAATATTTTTTCCACAACGTTGGCCAACTCCCGTACATTTCCATTAAGTTGCATCGTTTTAAGAACGGCAATAGCATCGTCCTGCGCCTTTATAACAGTACGGGATGCGCTTGTACATATCGTTTTTATCAAGTATCTTATGAGATCGGGAATATCTTCGCTGCGTTCCTTCAATTCTGGCAAGCGTAGTTCCAGTACACTTAGCCGGTAATAAAGATCTTCTCTAAACCTGCCCTCTCTTACTTCCCTGAATAGATCCCTATTAGTCGCTACAAGTATACGGACATCGACAGGAATGACCTTGTCATCACCGATACGAGCAATCTCCTTTTCCTGCACTACCCTGAGTAAACGAGCTTGTACTTCCGGCGGTATTTCACTTATCTCATCCAAAAATATTGTGCCGGTATGGGCTAATTCAAAAATTCCAGCTTTGCCTTCAGTACGGGCACCGGTAAAGGCTCCCTTGACATAGCCAAAAAGCTCGCTTTCGAGAAGACTAGACGGTAGAGCAGCACAGTTAACTGCTACAAAGGGTTTTGCAGCTCTACGGGATGCATTATGAATGCTCTGGGCAAAAACCTCCTTGCCCGTGCCTGTTTTGCCTAGTATCAGAACTGTACTGTCCACCGAAGCGAAATGCAGAGCCGTCCGTTTGCACTGCTGCATAACAGGGCTTTCGCCAATGATATCTGAGAAAGTCTTTACAGCGATATGCCCTTTATGGAGAAGCTTCTTTCTTATCTTATGATCTAAATCCTGGATTTTCCCAATTTCTTGAATGGTTGCAACCGCACCTCTTATTTCTCCATCCACAAGAACAGGCGCAGCACTCATGACAACCTCGGTATCGCCCAGGGTAATGAAATCTTCATTGATTGTCTGACCTGTCTTAATAGTTTCAAACAGCTTCGTTCCTGGTAAAAGATTTCTAATGGACGCGGAGTATTCTGAAAGGCCAGCGTTTTTCAGATATTTTTGGGCTAAAGGATTGGCTACCGATACAACTCCATTCCCATTAATAGCAAAAATGCCATTCGCTGCTGAATTAACAATCGCCTGGATGGTTTCAAACTTTTCTTCTCTTTCCAGATAAATGCGCAGCTCATACCGAGCCTTTTCTATTGCAGCTTCCAATAGTTTATCATCAGGTTCCACATAGACACCTTCACAACCAAGACTGCGGGCATTCCGTACCACGGTATTTCCGCCAACAAAAACCTGAGCGCCTTGATCAATAAAATCCCTGATAGTATTTTCAACAAAAGCGGATGTTTCCAGTATTCTTACAAATACTGTTTCATCGCTGCGTCGTATATAGTCTACCGCACGTTCAGCAAGGCGATATGCATCGATAAATCCAATTACAGCTATGGTTTTCGAAATTTTTAATGCACGCCGCATAGCCTCGGCGAATTGAAAAAAATCATAATCGATATCGACCACAGGTACGTCAAGAAATTTCCGTAGAAACTCGGCTGTAAGTCCGCGGCTTATGATAACTTTAGCTCCTGACTGTATAGATGCTCGCGCCTGAACAAGAGCTTCTTGTACTTGCTTATGGTATATGGGAAAATCGAGCCCGAGTCTTCTCTGAATTATTCCAAGGCTATCCACTAGATGGCTGTTGGGCAGGATTGCGACGATCTTGGATTCATGCATGAGTGTATTCTATCATAGGTCGGGAATGTGAACAAAGAATCACGGCAAAACAGTAAAATATTCCAAGAATGATGGAAAGGAGTCAGACTGAACAATAAAAGACGCCGGACTGTCCCTGAGCTGCCGCTACGCGATTCGGAACGTCTATAGACCTATGCTGAAAATAATCTAATATTGATTTACACAAGGATAAAAAACAGCCTGTTAATCCTAAGCCTTCGCTACCCTATCCTTTTGAGAAAAGTCAAGGAAGCGAAGCGAGAATATCGTTGCCGAAGGACTGCGCCCCCAGGTCCCTAAGGGCGCTGCGCCTGGCCCCCGCCTCGTCGGACGCCAGGACCTGCCTGCTCTTGTCCGCGGA
>Ga0302250_1000946_pt1 | contig 23978 bp, 18 predicted proteins | sample AAG_RA_Asp_MG_FD_193536 | JGI IMG/M metagenome (GOLD analysis project Ga0302250, IMG submission 193536) | Enriched activated sludge microbial communities from anaerobic digester in WTTP, New Holstein, Wisconsin, United States - AAG_RA_Asp | ecosystem: Engineered > Bioreactor > Anaerobic >... | reverse complement strand
GAACCCGGCCCAGATGGGGTCCTCGGACTACGACCGGATCTACAACGACGCGGCGGCCCGGATCCGCAACGAGGCGGCCGTGTGGGCCCGGCAGGTTGTCCAGGAGCACGGCGCTGGGGAGTCCCAGCGCCGGGGGCGGGTGGCCGCCGAGGCGGCCAAGGTCGCGGGTCAGCGCGGACAGCCCCTGCCGGCGGTGGCCGCGATGCTGCGCCAGGTGGCCCAGGGCCTGAAGGCCGAGGACGAGGACATCCCGGTGGACCGGGAGGATGCGAAGCGGCGCCTCCAGCAGGGCCTGGACCACATGTTCTCCTGACGATCCCACCGTTTTCCTCCAGCCCCGATCGCGCCGCGATGCGGGCTTGCCAGACCTGGGGGAACCTGGTGTTCCACCCCGATCCCCGACGGCATCCCGGCCAGTCCCGGCGGCGATCGTGGCGGGCCGGGCGGCCGGGAAGGACCCGTCGGGTCTTGGGCGGACACGGTGCGTCGGGGCAGACGGCAGGGGCCGGAGGGAGGGGAGGCCGGCGCTACTGGGCGTCGGGGGGAAGCCAGTAGGAGGGGATCTCGCCCCGCTTCATGGCCTCGAGGTCGTCCTGGGCCTTCTTCAGTTTCGCGGGCCCGAAGTTCAGGCGGCCCTCCATCAGGAAGACCTGGAGGAACCGCTCCATCTCGGCGATGGCCCGGGGAAGGTCGGTCTTCCGGTACACCAGCGACCGGCAGTAGTTGATGTCGGGCTCGTGCCAGGTGTAGGGCTCCAGGTCCTGGAGGATCTGCTCGGCCCGTTGCTGGTTCCCGGTGAAGAAGTGGGCCATGCCCAGGTACATCCATGCCCGGGGCTGGTCCTTCGGGATGCGGGCCACCACCCGCTCGAAGTAGGGGATGGACCGGCGGTAGTCCTCGGGGTCGTGGGTGCTGTTGGCCTTGTAGTACCAGGAGATGGCGGCCAGGTAGTTCACCACCGGGTCGTCCGGCGCGGCGTCGGCCTTGCGGCTCCACTGGGGGATCGTGTCCTGCCCCAGGCGGCCGCTCATCAGGTAGGTCGAGATGTAGAGGCCCAGCGCCGAGGGGTAGTCGGGCTTCAACGCCATCAGGTGGTCCCAGGGGGCCATGGCCTTGTCCAGTTCCCGCCGGTTCCAGTAGTAGTTGCCCCAGAGGAACCAGAGATCCGGGTCCTTCGGGAAAGCGTCGGTGGCCGCCTTGCCGGCCTTCTCGACCGCCGCCGGGTCGTCCAGGTGGATCGCCAGCCGCAGGCGGATCACCGCCTCGCACAGCGACGACACCGGGGCATCCAGGGGGCCCACGGCCCGGGCGACCTCCTGCGTCCGGCCCTCCCGGAGCAGCAGGGTCCATGCGGCGATCCGGCAGCAGGAGGGCTGGGATCCCGGGGTCTTGGCTGCGGAGGCGACGCGGCCGCAGATCTCCCCGAGGGCCTGTCCGTCCCCGGCGAGTTCCAGGGAGGCGAGGTGTTCCGTCAGCAGGTCCCCGGGCGTCTGCTCCACGGGGGTGGCCAGCAGGGGGCGCAGGAGGTCCCGGGCCTTCGCCCCGTCGCCGGCGGACCGGATCAGGGAGGCAACCGCCCGGACGGTCGGGGCATGGCCGGAGTGCTTCCTCGCCAGGGCGACGGCCCGGGCGATGGCCTCGGGTGCGGGGCCTTGGGCCGCAGCCTCCTTCACGGACTGGTATTCCGGAAGGGCCTCGGCGGCGACCTGGTGCCGGGGCGGTCCCAGGAAGGCGATGCTGAGGCCGTTCTCCGGGATCTCAGGCATCCACATTCCCGGCGGCGCGCCGAGGGCCGGATCCTTCGGCGGCGGGGATGGGGACTCCCCGCTGCCGGACGCGGACCAGGCGAAGGCCGACTCGTGCTTGCGGACCTGGCGGGCCAGGGCCCGGACCAGCCGTCCGGCCGAGGGGTTTGCGGGTCCCTCGGGGGACACGATGGCGAACTTCTCCGTCCGGGCCAGGGGGGACTCCGCCCGGGAGGGGTGGACCAGGAGAATCTGGAGGGATCGGCCGGCCCGGCTCCGGTAGGAGAGGGCGGCCGTGTTGCGATCGACCCGCACCTCTTGGAGGAGGTAGCCGCCGGGGAAGCCCCGGGGCCCCGGTCGGGTCATCCGGAGCAGCAGGTCCTCCTGCCCCGGCGGGATGCTGTATTCGACGGGGGCGGTGTCCCCCCAGGCGGCCCTGGAGGCCACGGTCCCGATCATCGCGAACAGGATCGCTGGAAGGATCGATCGCAACGGCATCCGGGTCTCCCCTGCGCGGTCGGCGGCATCTTACCACAAGGCATCCTCCGGAAGCGGTCCCGGGGCTGGGAGCCTCGCCTGCCTCCCTGTCGAGGAGCATGCCGGGCCTGGAGTTCCCGGGTGTGAGGGACCCTTCGGGGATCGCACGAGGGACCGATGGCCTCCTTTCGGCCTCGCTCCGGGCGACGTCCATTCCGCCAGAAAGGGACGGCCCGGGGGCGGTCCGCCGTTTCGAACCCGCGAAGGGACGCGGGTCCTGCAAGACCGGCGGGTCGGAATGGTATAGAATCCGGGAGGTTAGGTGGTATAAAAGGGTGACTGTCCCCCGATCTGGTATGCTGGAGTAGCCGGGAGGGAGAGACGACATGGGGCGCCGGAACCGGTGGATGACGCCGCTCCTGGTGATGGCGGCCTCCTGCGGGGGAGGCGCCTCGGGCCCCCTCGGTCCCGATCCGGGCCAGGACCTCCCTGCACCGATGGACCTGCTGGAGGACTTCCGAGAGGGCCCGGGGGATTCCTGGACGGGACGGGACGTTCCGCTGCCTCCCGACCGGGAGGAAGGGGGAGATGCCCCGTCGGACGGGACCGGGAATCCTGAGGATGCAGATCCGGGAACCGGGGAGGAGGACGGGTCGGATCCCGGCCAGGCAGACCCGGGAACCCCGGATCCGGGAGGCTTCGATCTGGCTCCCGCGGACCACGCGTGGAAGGATCCAGGTAGCGGGGATGAGGGGCCAAAGGACCCCGACGCCTCCGACCCGGATTCCGAGGACCCGGAGATCACGGACCCCGGATCCGCGGACCCCGCTCCGTCGGACTCCGCAGCCACGGACCCGGCTCCTTCGGATCCGGCGGCCGGGGAACCCGGCGGCGATTCTTCGGCCGGAGCGGACTGCGAACGCCCGCCGACAGGCCTGCTGCTGGACCCGGCCTGGGCTGCGGGTCCGAGGCCCGGCACCTGGTCCTGGAACGGGTCGTGGAACCCGCGCGACTTGGACTTCCCGCTGGCAGGCCTCTACGACGACGAGTACTTCGACGGCCACCGGGTCGAGGGGCGGCCGACGCCGGTGCTGCCCCCCGGGCGATGGGACTGGAACGACGCCGACAACGACCTGGCCAACTGGAGGAATTTCTACACGAATCTGGGGGAGTTCCTCCCGATCCGGGACGGCTGCGACCGGGCCTTCGGCTGGCGCTTCCTCCCGAAGTACCCCGAGGCGGTGGATTTCTCGGGGCCCGGGGAGTACTTCGACGGGTCCTCGGGGATGGACCTGCTGCTGCTGGGACCGAACGGCAACCTGTCCAGCATCACGGGGTCCCTCGGGGGCGGGCCGGACGTGCTGGTCTTCGGGCGGGCCTGGAGCCTGGACTACCGGACGGGTTCCACGGGGGTTCCGGGGGCCGACCGGGACGACGATCTGGTGGTGGCGGGCTGCGTCGAGGACGCCGGGCTGGAATACCCGATCCGGACCATGACGATCCATGGCGGGCCCGGGGCGGACGTCCTGTTCGCCCGGAACATCCGGGCCGCAGCCCTGGACGCGGGCAACGGCGCCGGCGGCCGCACGGACACCCTGGACCCCACCGACGGGGACGACCGGGTGATCCTGGGCGGCAACGTGAAGGACGTTCGGGTCTTCGGCGGCCACGGCAACGACGTCCTGTTCTGGTACGCGGACCAGATGAACGAGCCCACGCCCTTCCAGGGGGGGGACTTCTTCGGGGGAGGAGGCTACGGGGACGCGGTCTTCGGGGACCCGGGAATCGACCGGCTGGTGCTGGTGGTTCCCGGGGACACCCGGATCGTGGATCGCCCGGCGAGCCCCCCGCAGCGGGGCACCCTGCTGGTGATGCGCGAGAACGGCGGCAGCGACGAGCCCTGGTACGACGAGCCGACGCTCCAGGACCCCTACGCCCGATACTGCATCACCTGCGGCCGGGGACCCGGGGGGGAGAGGACGCTGTTCGTGCAGTACGCTTCGGCCGACGGCCGGATCGACACCGGCTACGTCAGTGTCACCGCCTTCGAGGAACTCCAGGTCGGGGTGGGTTCGGGGGCCCGGGTCTATCGCCTGGACAACGTGGCGGGCCGCGCCGTCGCCGCGCCGGACCTCGCGCCCCTGGATGCTCCCGCGTACCCCTACGGCTGGTGCGACCTCCGCTGACCGGAGCGGTCTTCGGGGACGGTTGGCAGGGGGCGGCGTTCGACGGAAAATCGCTCTGCAGGGAGAGGGACGGGAATGAGGCGGCTGCCCAACGGGGCCCGGTGGCGGGAAGTGCCCCACGGGGCCGATCGGGCCCTCTGGATCCGGGCCCGGGACCTTCCGGAACTGATTGCGGGCTGCGTGCTCGCGGTGACCGATTTTTCCTGGGGGATCGGCACGCTGCGTCCGGAAGAGACCCTGGCCGTGAATCTGGGGGACGGGGCGGATCCGGAGGGGGCGATCTTCCGGGCGCTGGCCGAGGCGCTGTTCCTGGCCGACGCCCGGGGCCTGCTGGCGGCGGAGGCCTTCGTGGAAGCCGACGGTTCCGGGGTCCTTCGGCTGGTGATGCGGTGCGACCGGCTGGACCCGGCGAGGCACCGGAGGCGGCGGGTCGTGAAGGCCCCGACGTTCCACGGGATGCGCCTGCGAAGGGATCGATTCGGGGTGGGGGTCCGGCTGGTCTTGGATGTCTGAAGCGGCGAACCGGAGGCGGGAATGTCGAGGAAGGGCAAGGGATCGATGGGCACCCCTCGGGGCTGGGGTCCGGGCCCGGTGGAGGTGGAGCGAATCGACGAGTCCCGGCTGCGGATTGTGCGCCGGGGGGCCATGCGCACCGACGGCATCGTGTATGCCGACGAGGCCCTGGCCCGGGGTTCCCTGGACCCGGAACCCCTGGGGCAGGTGGCCTCGGTGGCCTGCCTCCCGGGGATCGTGGGGCCTTCCCTGGCGATGCCGGACATCCACTGGGGATACGGGTTCCCCATCGGTGGCGTGGCGGCCTTCGACCTGGAGGAGGGGATCGTGTCCCCCGGCGGGGTCGGCTACGACATCCACTGCGGGGTCCGGCTGATCCGGTCGGACCTGGGGCCGGAGGAGGTGAGGCCCCGGCTCGATGCCCTGGTCCGGGCCCTCTTCGACGAGGTCCCGACGGGGGTCGGGGCCCACCAGCGGGAGATGCGGCTGGAGGTCCGGGACCTTCGGGAGGTCTGCCGGCGGGGAGCGTCCTGGGCGGTCCAACAGGGATTCGGGGACCCGGCGGACCTCGAGGTCGCCGAGGACCGGGGAACAGTGCCCCGGGCCGATCCGGGGGCCGTGTCGGAACGGGCCTTCGAGCGGGGATCCCGGCAGATGGGCACGCTGGGATCGGGCAACCACTTCCTGGAGGTCGGCGTGGTCGAGGAGACCTTCGACCGGGAGGTGGCGGAGGTCTTCGGGCTCCGGGAAGGATGCATCACGGTGCTGATCCACACGGGGTCCCGGGGTCTCGGACACCAGGTGTGCACCGATTTCCTGGAACGGATGGATGGAGCGTCCCGGCGGATGGGCCTGGACCTGCCGGACCGGCAACTGGCCTGCGCCCCCCTTGGATCCCCGGAGGGGGAGGCCTACCTGGAAGCGATGAACGCGGCGGCCAACTTCGCCCTGGCGAACCGCCAGGTGATCACCGCCGAGGTGCGCAGGGCCTTCGAGTCGGTCTTCGGGACCCCCTGGCAGGCCCTGGGGCTGCGGGTGGTCCAGGACGTGGCCCACAACATCGCCCGGATCGAGGAACACGAGGTCGCCGGTCGCCGGAGGCGTCTGTGCGTGCACCGGAAGGGGGCCACCCGGGCCCTGCCCCCGGGCCATCCCTTGTGCCCCGAGCCCTACCGGCACGTCGGGCAGCCGGTGCTGGTCCCCGGGGACATGGGCCGGGAATCCTTCGTGCTGGTGGGTGCCGAGGGGGCCGTCCGGGAGTCCTTCGCCTCGACCTGCCATGGCGCCGGAAGGATCCTGTCCCGGTCCCGGGCCATCCGGCAGGCGGGTCGCCGGGACCTCGCCTCGGAGCTCCGGGGTCGGGGCATCGTGGTCCGGGCCGCCAGCCGGGAGACCCTGGCCGAGGAGGCCCCCGAGGCCTACAAGGACGTTTCGGCGGTGGTCCGGGTGGTCGAACGGGCGGGCCTGGCCCGTCCCGTCGCCCGCATCCGTCCCCTGGGAGTCGTCAAGGGCTAGAACGGTTCACGACGGCGCCGTCCGGGCCGGATGGTCCGAACTCGGTGCAACACGGAATGGCCCGGTCAGAGGGAACGGGAGACGCCCTCGACGCCGGGGGGCAGGGGGCGGCCGGACAGGGCGACCATGGTCGGGTAGAGGTCCACGGTCCGCATCGGGCCCTCCCGCAACGGGACCGTGCAGAGCACCGGGACGTGGGCGTGTTCCCGGTGCAGGCCCCCGTGGGTGCCGTGGGGCTCCTGGTATTCGAACCAGTCCCGGAGGTCGTAGCCCAGGCGGGAGGTGACCAGGAGGTCCCCGGCGCGGTGGGACCGGGCCCAGGTCAGGAGGCTCCAGGGGGCGTCGGGGTAGGCCGTGTCCTCGGTCAAAGCCAGGCACTCCTCGGGGGTCATCCGGGCCGGCAGCGGCGGGAAGCCGAAGGGATCCCCGCCCCGGACCCGGTAGGCCAGGCCCCCGCCTTCCTCGCCCATCCAGGCGGCGCCGTGTCGGGACTCGACCCGGAGTCCCCCTTCCTCGCGCCAGGCCACGTGGTCGATGGCCTCGTGTTCCAGCAGGCCCAGGGCGAAATCGCGGAAGAGGCCCGGGTCCGGCCGTCCCCGGTCCCATCCGGATCCCTGGAAGTACACGTTCGCCATCCCGTTGCCCGACGGCAGCACCACGGCCCGGGAACCCCGCAAGGGCGTCGGCCAGCGGCGGTAGGTGGTCGTCCGGCCGAAGGCCCGCTCCACGTGGCGGTCCAGGGGGAAATGGGTGTGGGTGGGGCTCTGGCCGTGGTCGCTGGACAGGACCACCAGCGTCGAGTCCGCCTCGCCCCGGCGCGCCAGGCGGTCCATCAGGCGTGCGACCCGGCCGTCCATCCGGCGGTAGGCCTCCCGGGCTTCGGGGGAGGTGGGCCCGAACCGGTGCCCGAGTTCATCCGGCGAGGGCACCACCGAGAAGACGAAGGAGGCCCCCGTGTCGATGGCCCGGTCCTGGGCCGCCTCGGCGTCGTCGTCGCACTGGTGCCAGTTCTTGGTCAGGAAACCCCGGACGAAGGAGGTGACCTTGGTCCACCGGGTCAGCAACGCATCCGGGGGACTGCCCCGGGTGTACCAGCCGAAGACGTAGCGGACGTCGGGCCAGGCCGCCGCCAGCGTCGGGGTTCCGGGAGCCAGGTCCCGGTTGAAGTTCGACACCTTCCGGAGGGTCAGGTAGGACCGGGTCGCCTGGAAGGTCCCCCGGCGGGCCATCACCTCCCGGTCGAACCAGTAGATGCCCGGCGCTCCCAGGGTGCCCGGGTAGCAGCCGGTCATGAACGGCAGGTGGGCCGGCCCCGACACCGTCGGGAAGCAGGCGACGGCCCTCCGGATGCGCCCCTCGGGGACCAGGTGGCGGGAGATCCGGGGCAGTTCCCCGGCCTCGAGCATCTGCTGGAAGACGTCCCACCGGGCGCCGTCGAACAGCATGAAGACCACGCGTCGAAAGGGTTTCATCGCTCACCATCCGCGGAGGGGGGAGGGGTCATGTCGTACACCCGGATCGAGGTCCCCACCCGGCGGTCCGGCGGGCGGTCCCCGAGGAAGGGGAAGAGGCCCCGGGGATGGTCCTCGGACCGCAGCAGGAAGCGGTTCTCGCTGATGTAGAACAGGAACGGCTCCCGGGGCAGCGGCTGGCCGGGCGTCCATTCCTGGACCGGCGTTCCGAAGTCTTCCGGGCGGGCCGCCCCGAAGACCGAGGCGAGGCAGGGCGGGCCCCCCGTGCAGGCGGCCCGGGCGTCGGCGTCCAGGCGTGGCAGGTCCTGTCCCCAGTCCAGGTTGCTGTCGGCCAGGTGGCGCCAGCCGTTTTCCGTGCCTCCGGCCAGGGGGTTGAAGTAGGCCAGCGGGTCCGGCCAGGAGGCGATCCCGGACCCGGCGTGGGCGACCACGAAGGATGCGGCCGCGGCCCCGGCCAGCGCTGCGGGGAGCCGGTCCCGGACCCCGGCGGCGGCCCGGTGTCGGGCCTCCCAGGCGGCGGTGCAGGCCCGGGCGGCGACCGATCCCAGGGCGATGGCCAGCCAGGGCAGCACTGGGAGCAGGTACCGGTGCCCGATGTTGATGGTCTGCAGGGAACAGGCCAGGAACCAGAGCAGGGGGACCAGCACCACGGCGTCCCGGGTCGGCAGCGGGATGGCTGAGCGGGTCTTCGGGGAACCGGTTCCCGCGGGTCCCTTCCGGCCCGTCCGGGACAGGCCCGCGGCCACGGCCCAGGCCAGCAGGGCCAGGAAGGGCAGGGTGCTCTTGTAGATCGTGGTCATCAGGTAGTAGTGCCGGAAACCGGTCCGGCGGTACTCCCCGTCGAGGTACTGGTAGAAGTTCCGGTCCTCCCAGGCGTCCTGCCGGGCCGCGTGGAAGACCTGGGCGCCCAGGCCCTTCCAGAACGAGTAGGCCGGGATCGGCAGCGAGACCAGGGTCCCGGTCGAGACGTGCAGCGCCTCGGCGGCCCGGTCGAGGCCCCGGGAGACGGCCTCGGCCTCCCGGATGGCGGTCACCTGGGGGTCCTGGGAAATCGACCGGACCTCGAAGCGGTAGGCGGTGAAGATCAGCAGCGCCACGAGACCGAGGGAGGCGGCATGCCATCGCCAGCCGGGCAGGCGCAGGGGCCCGTGCCGGATCCTCCAGGCCACCGCCAGGGCCGCCAGGATCGGGACCAGGGCCAGGGCCGCGAACTTCGTCAGCAGGGCCCCCGCGAAGGCCGCCGAGGCGACCAGCATCCGGGGGCCGCCGGGATCCCGGAGGAACCGCTCGAAGGCCAGCACCGTCGCGAGGGTCCAGAAGGTCAGGGCGAGGTCCGTGGTGGCCAGGGACCCGTGGGCCAGGAAGGTCGGCTCGAAGGCCAGCAAGGCCCCGGCGAAGAGCCCGGCCAGCACCCCGGATCGGCGCCGGGCGACGACGGCCGTCCAGGCCACGGTGCCAAGCGACAGCAGCAGGATGGGCAGCCGCGCCAGGTCCAGGATCGTCCGCCAGGGCAGGGTGTTCCGGAACAGGAAGTCCCGCCCGTAGGGGTGCCAGCGGATGCCCAGGTCCGGCGAGTCCTCGTGGGCGTCCACTCCCGCGGCCAGCAGGGGGATCGCCATCAGGTAGCGGGCCAGGGGGGGATGGGTCGGGTCGGCGTGCTCCCCGGTGCGGACCAGGGCGACCCCGGAGGGGAAGTTCGCCAGTTCGTCGTTCACCGGACCCCACTGGCGCTGGGCGGTCCATTGCAATGTCCCGGCGCCCAGCAGGATTGCCAGCAGTCCCGCCCGGAACCAGCGGGTGCGGGAGGCGTCAGTTTCCATGGCCCCTCCGGCCGGTGACCAGCACGATCAGCAGACCCAGGGCGATCCAGAACAGCCCCCGGACCCGGCGGATCAGGCTGAAGACGACCCCGGTGGCAGGGTCCAGGGACAGGACCTGGAACAGCAGGTAGTGGCCGCCCTCGGCGGCGCCGATCTGCAGGGGGATGAAGGCGAAGACCAGGTTCAGCAGCACGCTGATGGTCTGGATGAAGAGGGCCGTCAGGAGGTCCACCGGCGCCCCCATCAGGGCCAGGATCCACCAGGCGTCGATCGTCGCGATGGCCCGGGACGCGAGGTGCCAGGCCAGGGACACGGCGAAATCCCCCCGCCGGGACCCGTAGAACTCCCGGATGGCCGTGTCGATGCGCCGGGCGGCCGGAAGATGCCGTTCCACGAACCGGCCCGACAGGCCCAGGCGCCCTCCGAGGGCCAGGGCCTTCTGGAGCAGGCCGCTGGACTGGGCGACCACCGCCAGGGCGATCACGAGGGTGACCAGCCCGAAGGCGCCCACCAGGCCGTACTGGACCGGCCGATCGAGGGGAAGGGTCCAGAGCGACAGCCCGAGCCCGAGGCCCAGGAACAGGATCGTCGCGACGTACTTCAGGGTGTTGTCCACCACCAGCGACGAGACCACCCGGTCCGCCGGGAGCCGGTCGCGGAACATCAGGCCCTTCACCGGCTCCCCCCCGAGGTTCATCAGGGGCGTGGCGTTGTTCAGGGCCTCCCCGGCCACCTGGGCCAGCACCAGCCGCCCGGTGCGCCCCGGGAAGCGGGCATCGCGGCCCAGCACCGCTCCCCAGCCCATCGCGTCGGCGGCGTACCAGAGGAGGTTCACGGCGGTCACGGGCCAGAACCACCACCCCAGTTGCACCGCCCCGTCCAGCACCTCCCGGATCCCCACCTTCCAGAGGGTGACCCCCAGGAACAAGAACCCGATCCCGAAGAAGAGGAGGTTCCATCGCCTCATGGAGGCGAAGTGTAGTGCAGGACGCCCGAACGGGACAGCCCGGCGCCGTCATGACGCCTTGCGTCGAAGCCCCGTCGGGCCCTATGCTTGCCCCCAGGGATGGGCCCGTCGGGGCCGGGAGGACCGGATGGCATCGCTGGCCGAGTGGTACCGTGGAAAGAAGGTCGTGATCACGGGGGCGTCGTCGGGCATCGGCAAGGACCTGGCGCTGCTGCTGGGGGAGTTCGGGGCCCACCTGGCCCTGGTGGCCCGCCGCCGGGAGTCCATGGAGGAGATCCGCGAGGCGCTGAAGGGCCGGGACGGCGAGGTGCTGGTGCTGCCCGCCGACGTGTCGGACCGGCAGGCGATGGAAGGGGTCGCCCGGGAGGTCCTGGCCCGCTTCGGGCACGCCGACATCGTGATCGGCAATGCCGGCGTGGGCGGCCTGAACCCCGCCCCCTCCTTCGACCTGGACATCCACCAGCGGACCTACGCGATCAACTGCCTGGGACTGGCCTACACCCTGGTGCCCTTCATCCCCTCGATGATCGAGCGCCGGGACGGGATCCTGGCGGGGGTCTCGAGCCTGGCGGGATTCCGGGGGCTTCCCAAGGCCGGGTCCTACTCGTCCTCCAAGGCGGCCCAGGGCGTGTTCCTGGAGAGCCTCCGGGTGGACCTGCGGCCCTACGGCATCTCGGTCCTCCGCATCCATCCCGGGTTCGTCGAGACCCCGATGACCGATCACGACGAGTTCCGGATGCCCTTCAAGGTGCCGGTGCGGAAGTCGTCCTGGCTGATCGCGAAGGCGATCCGGCGGCGGAAGCCCGTGTACCTCTACCCGTGGCCCATGAAACTCCTCACCTACGTGAACCGCATGCTGCCTCCGTTCCTCTACGACCGGATCGTCCCGGCCCTGTCGGGCCAGAAGGACGAGATCCGGCCGCGGATGCTGTAACCGGGAGTCGGGAACGATGTGGGGGGAATGGCTCTTCCGGTTCGCGGCCTACACGGCCTTCGGCCTGGTGATGGAGACGCTGTTCGCGGTGGACGGCATCGAGCGGGCCTGCGGCTGCCGGATTCCGCGGCGGGTCCCCCGGAAGTACCTGGAGGGATTCGTCAGCCTGTACATGATCCCCCTGCACGGCCTGGGGGTGCTGCTGATCTTCGAGCCCACGGTGGACGCGGTGGCCTCCTTCCCCTGGCCGGCGCGGTACGGCGTCTATGCCCTGGGCATCACCGCCGCCGAGGCCGCCTGGGGATTCCTGTTGGACCGGCTGATCGGCTTCTATCCCTGGGACTACTACGCGCTGTCCCGCTTCAAGGTGTTCCGCCGGGGATACACCCTGTGGACGCTGGTGCCGCTGTGGGGCGTGGCGGGCCTGGTCCTCGAGCGGTACATCGCACTGATCCGCCACCTGGCCCCACACGCCGTCGCCTTCGCGACCGGGGGATGAAGCCCGGCGGTCCTCAGCGGGAAACCGGGTTCGGAAAGGATTCCCCCAGCAGCCGATCCCACTCTTCGGGCGACCGGTCGGGGTCCCCCTTCCCCTGGTAGGTGCCCTGGCGTCCTCCGCCCCGGATCCCGGCGCGCCGCTGCGCCTCCTGGAACCACGGCCGGACCACGGGATCCGGTCCAGCGAACAGCACCGCCCCCTCGGCGCCGACCAGGGCCACGGGCCGGTCCTCCCGGACCCGGCGCACCGCCTCGGCCACCTCCCGCAGGAATTCCATGCCGTCCCCCGGGCCGCACCAGATCACGGGGCCCTCCGGCCGGGCCCCCAGGTCCCGGGCCAGGGCCGCCGCCAGCCGCCTCCGGGTCTCCCGGAGTTCCCGGTCCAGGGCATCCCGCTGGTCCCGCATTTTCGCCACGGCCGCCTCGTGCTCCTCCCGGCCGCAGGTCAGCAGGGCCGTCAGCCTCCGGTCCCGGTCCAGGGCCCGGTCGATTTCCCGGAACAGGCGGCCCCCCGCCAGGAAGAAGAGGCGGGTCCCCCGGGCGATCCGCTCGGTCCCGGTGAAGTTGATTCCCTGGAGTTCCGAGGTGTTCCGGACGTGGGTGCCCCCGCAGGTGTTGAGGTCCACCCCCTCGATCTCGATCAGCCGGATGGGACCCTGGATCCCCTCGGGCAGCCGCCGGGACCGGACGGACCGGGCGGCCATCTCCTCCCGGGAGGCCGCCTGGAGCACCCTCACCGGCCGCGCCTCCCGGATGCGGGCATTGACCTCCTGCCGGAGCCGGTCCATGTCTTCCGGGGGCAGTTCCTTCGGTTCCATCTCGATGTCGCACCGTTCCGGCCCGAGGTGGAAGGCCACCGTGCGCCATCCCAGCAGGGACAGGGCCGTCGCGGTGACCAGGTGCTGGGCCGTGTGCTGGCAGGACACGTCGAACCGCCATTCCCGGTCCACCTCGGCCCGCACCGTCCCGGCGACCGGGCGGTCCAGCCGGTGGACTGGCATCCCGCCGTCGCCCCGACGGATCTCCCGCACCGGCTGCCCGTCGATCCACCCCCGGTCGGCGGGCTGTCCCCCGCCTCCCGGGTAGAAGGGGCTCCGTTCCAGCACGACCCACCACCCGTCCTCTCCCCGGCGGCAGTCCACGACCGGCGACTCGAGGACCCGGAGATCCGGGTCCTCCTGGCAGGGAAGAAAGGCCATCGCGAGCCTCCCGAGCGTCGGAGAAGGGGGATCCTCGGGGTCCCCGGTCAATCGTCCTCGTCCACCTCGGTGGGCAGTTTGCGGACCTCGAAGAACCCCGGCCGTTCCTCCAGGATGCGCCGCAGCCAGGTCTCCGGGTAGGGGGGATGGGTCACCTTGCCCTGGGCGTCCCGGACGTTGCCGTCGAGGTAGCGCACCAGCAGTTCCTGGAACAGCCCCTTCCACCGGTCGAGGGTCCGGGCCGCCAGCCGGTGGGAGAATGCGGTCAGGTGGTCCGCGGCCAGGGCCGGGGACTGCCGGAACAGCGCCAGGGCGGCCTGGTCCTCCTGCTGGGCCTCGGTGACGAAGGCCCCCTCCAGCGCCGCCTGGGCGTCCCGGACGTCCCGCTGCATGTCGGACCAGCGGGAGTAGGCGAGGTTCGACACCGCGTTGAAGACCCAGAAGGCCGAGTCCCAGGAGAACCGGTCGAAGGATCCGGTCCCCGGGGCGAAGGCCGGCGGCGGCTCCCGGACCCCGGCGTGGACGGGCACGTAGACAGTCAGCCAGGTGTCGTCGACCCCGAACCAGAGGACGCCCCCGACCGGACCGGGCATGAAGGACCGCATCTGGGCCACGAACGAGAATCCGGTCTGCTGGGTCGAGACCGACCGCTCGTGGAAGTACTCCCGGTCGCCGACCTTCCAGGTCAGGGGACGCCACCGGTAGGGCAGTCCGTAGGGGCCCGCCCCGACGCCGGTCGAAAGGTCCATCTCGGTGCCCTCGAAGTGGTCCCGCATCAGTTCCATCACGTCCCGGAGGGCGAGTTTCCGGTCCGGCCGGACGAAGAGCGGAAGGGGATCGGCGCCGGGGACCCCCTTCACCCAGTCCAGGGGAAGGTTCAGGGACGGGGCCACCCGGGTGAAGAACCGCCAGACCCGGGAGTCGCAGAACCGCATGCCCCTGAAACTGCGGGGGTGATAGGCGTCGGCGAAGGAGAAGTCCTCGTCCCGGCCCTGGAACCACCCCTGTTCCCGGGCGAAGGAGATCACGTCGGGGCTGTAGAGGGCATTCCTCGGGTCCCGCAGCGGGAAGCGGCGGATCCGGGCCATGTTGGCATGGGCGCTGACCGTGCCGTCGGGGAGCCGCACGGCGACCCAGACCGCGCCCTTGCGCCCCGGACCCTTGCCGATCATCTCCAGGATCCAGGCCTCCTTCGGGTCCGCGATGCTGAAGGACTCCCCGGTGCTGGCATAGCCGTGTTCCGCCACCAGCGAGGTCATCACCTCGACGGCTTCCCGGGCCGTCCGGGCCCGCTGCAAGGCCAGTTTCATCAGGCTGCCGTAGTCCAGCACGCCTGCCGGGTCCTTGAGGCCCTTGCGGCCCCCGAAGGTGGTCTCGGCGATGGCGACCTGGTGCTCGTTCAGGTGACCCACCACATGCCAGGTCACCGGGGCCTGGGGGATCCGTCCCAGGTACTTGCCGGTGTCCCAGTCGTGGATCGGGACGGTCTCTCCCGGGGCGTGGACGCCCCCGGGGATCACCTCCAGTTGCCCGTAGAGGGTGTGGCTGTCGGCCGAGTAGGTCACGAAGGCGGAACCGTCGGCACTGGCCCCCGCGGTGACCAGGTAGGAGGTGCAGGGCAGGGCCGCCGACGGCAGCCCCATCACGAGGATGGTGGCGATTCCCAGAGACGTCCGATGCAAGGGGGGCCTCCTTGGAAAGCGAGACGGCCGCAAGACTAGCACGTCCTTCCGGGGATCCCGAGGGTGGGTGCGTGATACCGGGCGGCCTTCGGCTTCCCCGATGGACCGCGATTCAGAATTCCTTCGGCAGGCGGGCCAGTTCGGCGGCGGTGAAGACCGGGCCGTCCTTGCAGACGTACACCGGCCCGATGTTGCAGCGCCCGCACTTGCCGATGCCGCACTTCATCCGGTTTTCCAGCGTCGTGTAGATCCGGTCCGGAGGGAATCCCAGTTTCTCCAGCACCGGCAGCGTGTACTGGATCATGATCGGCGGTCCGCAGACGATCGCCCAGGAGTTGTCGGCCTTGGGGGCCGCCTTCTGGACGATGGCCGGGACGAAGCCCACCTCGCCCTTCCAGTCGGGGGTCTCGCCGCCGGGGTCCACCGTGGTCCACAATCGCACGTCCGGGCGCTCGCCCCACTCCTTCAGTTCGCGCTTGTACACGAGATCCGCCACCGACCGGGCCCCGTGGATGATCGTGACGTCCCGGTACTTCGGACGCTCGTCCAGCACGTTCCAGATCACGCACCGCACCGGGGCCAGGCCGATGCCGCCGGCGATGAAGACGATGTTTCCGCCCTCCATCCGGTCCAGCGGGAAATGGTTCCCGTAGGGTCCCCGGAAGCCCATCTCGTCCCCGACCTCCAGGTCCTTCATGGCGGTGGTGACCTTCCCGACGGTCTTGAAGGAGCACTCGATGTACCCCTGGCGGGTGGGGGAGGAGGCGATGCAGAAGGTGCACTCCCCCTCCCCGAAGACCGAGTACTCCCCGAACTGCCCGGCGCGGAACCGGAAGTTCCGGGCGACCTCCTCGTCCAGGAACCTCAGGCGCAGCGTCCGGGTGTCCGGCGTCTCGTCGATCCGCTCCTCGACCCGGACCCGCCACGGCTGGTAGACGTTCATGTTCCTGCACCTCCGGGGCCCGCGGCCCACTGGTCGATCCGGGACAGGATTTCCGTGATGTCCTGTCCCGAGGGGCATGTCCGGGCGCAACGGCCGCACCCGGTGCAGAGCACGCGGCCGAAGCGGGCCGGGTAGATCGCGAACTTGTGGTTGACCCGCTGGCGGCAGCGCCCGCACTGGTCCTCCCGGGGGTTGTGCCCCGAGGCGTGGCGGGTGAACAGGGCGGTCTGGCAGGTGTCCCAGTTGCGGCGCCGTGCGCCCTGCACGGGGTTTTCCGGCTCGTCCACGATGTCGAAGCAGTGGCAGGTCGGGCAGACCGCGGCGCATCCGCCGCACCCGTGGCACCGGAGGGAGATCTCCTGCCAGAAGGGATCCTCGAAATGGGTTTCGATCCACGCCCGGATCCGTTCCGGATCCGCCCGGAGCGGCTGTGGCGGAGGCGGTTCGGCCGGCTGGACGTGGTTGCCGTTGGCCGGCTGGAAGTGCCGGGACCACTGCTGGAGGAAGGCTTCCCCCTTCGCGGTCTCGACCCGGACCTGCCAGCCCGACCCGTTCGGCTTCCACAGCAGGTCCGATCCCGCCGCCGAGTCGGGGGTCAGGCCCACGGCCGTGCAGAAGCACGACCGGTCGCCCCCGGGGCAGGCCTGGGAGATGACAACGGTGGCTTCCCGCCGGGCGAACCATGGCTCGTCCCGGTAGTCCCATCCCATCACCGCGTCCAGGATGGGCAGGGCCGCCGCGTCGCAGGGGTAGGCCCCCAGCACCACCCGGGGCGCGTCGGGCGGCGCCAGTTCCTCGACGAGGACCCGGGGCCCCTCCTTGCGATACCGGAACAGGGGCTCCGTCACCGGCAGGAACCACTCTTTCAGGGACCGGCGGGGCTGCACCCCGGGCGTCCAGCCGGAGAGGTCGGTCATCCTCCGGTACTCGACGGCTCCGTCGGAGACCCGTGCCGGGCCGATGACCTGGATCCGGGCCTGTCGCAGGTCCTCCACCAGAGCCGACAGGCCCTCCTGGGTGATCAGGGTTGAATTCGTCATCACAGGATGAACTCCTGAGGATCCTCCGGGCGCCAGGTGCCCACCGGAGAGGGCACCGCCGGGTCGTCGGAGGGGCGCCACCCGAAGCGCTCCCCCACGGTCCTCGCCACGCGGCGGGTCAGCAGGCCCAGGGGGATGCCCCCGGGGCACACCCGCTCGCACTCGCCGCAGTCCACGCACCGCCCGGCCAGGTGCATCGCCCGGCTGATGTGCCAGGCGAGGTTGCCCCGGCCGTGGGCGCTCGACTCGACCCACCGGGGCCGGGACTTGTCGGCGATGCACTGGTCGCAGAAGCACAGGGGGCAGACCTGGCGGCAGGCATGGCACCGGACGCACCGGGACAACTCCTGCTGCCAGAACCGCCACCGGTCGTCCGGGGACAGGGCCAGCAGTTCCTCGACCTTCTGCTGGCGGCGGGACGGCCCCGGGAAGCCCTCCGCGGGGGCGCCCACCAGGTGGTCCGCCAGCCGGGGCTCCCGGTCCGGGCATCCCCGGCACCGGTCCGCGACGGTTTCCGCCGAGAGGGCCTCCCGGCTTTCTGGGTCCGGCAGCACGCCACCGCACCGAAGCCCGATCAGCACCACCTCCTCCCGGGTCCGCTGACTTTCGCGGATGAGCCCGGCCACCGCCTTGGCGTCGCAGGGCTTCACGCACACGGCGACCCGTCCCAGGGTCTTCAGGTGGGGACGCCGGGGGGACAGGAAGGCCGCCAGGTTGTGGACGCACCGGGGGTCGAAGATCAGGCGGTCGGCCTCGGCGGGCTGCCGGACGAAGACCGGGCGAGCCCCCCGGGGCCCCTCCTCCCATCCCAGCACCGCCTGGACGGTCCCCTCCTCCAGCAGCCGCCGGGCCAGGTCGCGCAACTCGGTCATGCCGGCACCTCCTTCCCGACGACCCGGGTCACCGGGGGATCCGTCACCAGTTCCCGGTAGGCCGTGAACGGCCCCAGGCGCCGCACCCGATCGACGGTCTCGTTCACCACGTCCCGCCACTTGGCCCCCTCCGAGGCCGAGACCCAGGAGAAGGTCATCCGCCCGGGGTCGATCCCCAGGAAGTCCGCCAGTTCCCGGAAGATGGCGAAGCGCCGCCGGGCGTGGTAGTTCCCGGCGTTGTAGTGGCAGTCCGCCGGGTGGCACCCGCTGACGATCACCCCGTCGGCCCCCCGCTCGAAGGCCTTCACGATGAACAGCGGATCGATGCGCCCCGTGCAGGGCAGCCGGATGATCCGGACGTTCGCGGCCATCTGGAGGCGGCTGGTCCCGGCCAGGTCCGCGCCGGTGTAGGTGCACCAGTTGCAGACGAAGGCGGTGATCCGCGGCTCGAACGGCCTCGCCCCTTCCCCGTCCATGATCCCTCCTCCGCCGGGGGAACGCCCCCGTCACAGTCCCAGGGCCTGGATCTGCTGAAAGACCTGCTCGTCGGTGAACCCTTGCAACTCGACGCTCTTCGAGGGGCAGGTGGCCTGGCAGGTGCCGCACCCCTGGCAGACGCCGGGGTTCACGTAGGCCACGACCCGCACCACCTGGCCCGCCCGGTTGCGGATCTCCCGGCGCTCCACGGCGCCGTAGGGGCAGACCCGCTCGCAGTGGAAGCAGCCGGCGCACCGGGCGTCGTCCACCACCGCGACGGTGGGCTCCCGTTCCAGCATCTCCGACGCGAAGAGTCCCAGGACCTTCGACGCCGTCGCCGAGGCCATCGCCACCGAGTCCGGGATGTCCCTGGGGGCCTGGCAGGCCCCGGCCACGAAGACCCCCGCGGTGCTGGTCTCGACCGGGCGCAGTTTCGGGTGCGCCTCGTTGATGAAGCCGTGGCGGTCGTAGGAGACGTTCAGTTTCTGGGCCAGGGCCTCGATCCCCGGCTGGGGCCGGACCGCCGTGGCCAGCACCACCATGTCGGCGTCCATCCGGATCGGCCGGCCCGACAGCGTGTCGAACCCCTCGACCTTCAGCACGTCCCCGTCGCGCCAGATGCGGGACACCCGGCCCCGGACGTACCGGGCGCCCTCCTCCTCGATGGCCCGGCGCGTGAACTCGTCGTATCCCTTCCCCGCGGCCCGGATGTCCATGTAGAAGACCGTCGCCTGGCCGTCGTGGACCTTGTGCTTGTAGAGCATCGTGTGCTTCGCGACGTACATGCAGCAGATCTTGCTGCAGTACTCCATGCCCTTGGCCGGGTCCCGGGACCCGATGCACTGCAGGAACACCACGCGCCTGGGCTCCTTCCCGTCCGACGGCCGCAGGATCCGGCCCGCCGTGGGCCCGGAGGCCGACGCGAGGCGTTCGAACTGGAGCCCGTCGATCACGTCCGGCAGCGTGCCGTAGCCGTATTCCCCGTAGCCCTGGATGTCGTCCCGCCCGGTCTGCTTCCCGATGGAATAGACCTGGTAGCCCGTGGCGACCACGATGGCTCCCACCTCCTCGGTGACGATCCGGTCCTGCTGGTCGAAATCGATGGCCCCCTTGGAGCAGGCCTCCGCGCACTTCTTGCAGGTATCGGGGCGACCCTTCGCCCGGTTCAGGAACAGCAGGCAGCGGGACCGGTCGATGGTCGGCAGGTTCGGCACGGCCTGGGGGAAGGGAACGTAGATGGCCGGCCGCTTGCCGAGCCCGCACTCGAACTCGCTCGGCACCTTGCGGTTGGGGCAGGCCTGGGTGCAGGCCCCGCAGCCGTTGCACTTCTCCTCGTCCACGCTCCGGGCCTTCCGCCGGATGGCGACCCGGAAGTTGCCGATGTAGCCCTGGACGGACTCCACCTCGCTGTAGGCGTAGAGCCGGATCCGGGGATGCTGGTACACCTCGACCATCCGGGGCGTCAGGATGCACTGGCTGCAGTCCAGGGTCGGGAACGTTTCCGACAACTGGCTCATGTGGCCGCCGATGGAGGGTTCCTTTTCCACCAGCACGACCTCCCGGCCGCCGTCGGCGATGTCCAGGGCCGCCTGGATCCCGGCGATGCCCCCGCCGATGACCAGGGCCCGGCGGGTCACGGGGATCTGGATGGTCTGCAGGGGCCGGTTCCGCTTGACCTTCTCCACCAGCGTCCGGGCGATGTCGATGGCCTTCGCCGTCGCCGCCTCCCGGTCCTCGTGGATCCAGGAGCAGTGCTCCCGGATGTTGGCCATCTCGCACAGGAAGGGGTTCAGTCCCGCCCCGGAGGCCGCCCGTCGGAAGGTCTTTTCGTGCATGTGGGGGCTGCAGGCCGCGACGACGACCCCGGTCAGGCCCTGTTCGGCGATGGCCTGCTTCACCATCTGCTGGCCCGGGTCGCTGCACATGTACTTGTAGTCCACGCTGTGGACGACCCCGGGCAGGTTTCGGATCGCTTCGGCCACCCGGGCACAGTCCACGGTGCGCCCGATGTTTTCGCCGCAGTGACACACGAACACGCCGATGCGGGCCATCAGCCCACCTCCCCGGCAGCCGCCGCGAAACGAGACGTCACGGACCCCGTGGGCACGAAGTGCCGTTGCAGGCCCAGGGCCTTCGGGGGGATCCCGAGGGCCAGCCCCGCCAGTTCCGACAGGAACAGCACCGGCATCTCGCCCTCGAAGGCCCCCCGGTTGCGCATCGCCCCCTGGCGGAAGTCCAGGTTCGAGTGGCACATCGGGCAGGCGGTCACCACCGCCTCGGCCCCGGCCTTCCGGGCGTCCTGGAGGATCGCCGACCCCAAGCGGATCACCGAGGGGGACCGGGCCAGGCTCAGGGACGCGCCGCAGCAGTCCAGCCGCCGGTTCCAGGCCACCGGGGTCGCGCCCAGGGCCCGGCAGATGTCCTCCATCGAGGAGGGGGCCTCGGGGTCGTCGAAGGCCCCGGTGACCTCTGGCGGGCGCACCAGCAGGCACCCGTAATAGGCGGCCACCCGGAGGTCCTTCAGGGGGACCCGCACCGCGGCCTTCAGGTCGGCCAGCCGGTCCCGGAGGACCTGGAGCAGGTTCCGCACCTGCACCCGGTTCCGGAAGTCCTCCCGGGCCAGGACCAGCCGCACCTTCGCCGCCAGAGCCGGGTCCCGGTCCATCTCGTAACGGGAGGCCGCCAGCCGGGAATAGCACGCGGCGCAGGGGGCCAGGACCTCCGACAGCCCCTGGGCCTCGGCCCGGGCCAGGTTCCGGGCGGGCAGGGCGACCCCGAGCAGACGTCCGCCCTGGTGGGCCGAGGAGGCCCCGCAGCAGGACCAGTCGTCGATCTCCTCCACCGAGGTCCCCAGGGCGGCCAGCAGGGCCCGAAGGCTCTCGTCGTACTCCCGGGAGGTCCCGTGGAGGGAACAGCCGGGGAAGTAGCCGATGCTCGCCATGGTCAGCCCTCCCTCTGCCCGCAGGCCTCGAAGATGCGCCGGACCTCCTGCAGGTCGCGGATCCGGGTCGGGGCCAGGTGCAGCTTGCCCCGGGACAGCATTCCCGGGGCCGTCGTGACGTCGGCGAACAGCGGTCCGCCCCGGGTCTTGAAGGCCATGATCAGGCCCATCTCGAACAGCCGCCCGTGGGACCGGACCTGGTCCAGGAAGGACCGGTGGAAGGCCCGGAGGGGCCTCGGCGCGTCGTCCGGGTGGTCCTCCTGCGCCATTTCCCGCAGGGCGTCCAGCACCCGGGCCGGGTCGCACTGGTTCGGGCAGCGCACCGAGCATGTCTCGCAGGTCAGGCAATACCACAGGCCGTCGGCCTGGCGGATCCCCTCCAGGTCATCCTGGGAGGCCATGCGCATCACGTCGTGGGGACGGACGGCCGTCTCCTCGGCCATCGGGCAGCCCGCGCTGCACTTCCCGCACTGGTAGCATCGCCGGACGTTGATGCCCGTCCGCTGACGGACGCGGTCCGCGAGGGTCTCCGGCCCGTGGGGGTGGTTCATCGGGACACCTCTCCTGCACAGGGTCGCCCCGGTTGCCGACCCGAGGCCAGGGCGATGATAGCGATGTCAAGAGGGGATGCCAGGGGAAAAGTGCCCGGAATCGTTCAAAATATCAGGACAGGAACGGTCCCGGTTTCCCGGGCGGTCCGGGCTACCGGGAAACGACCAGGAACAGGGCATGGATGTCCACGTCGGCCTGGAATCGCACCCATCCCTCGCGGGCCTGGAAGGGGATCTCGACGGGCACGGGGTCCCGGGCGGAGGTCCGGAGGACCTGCCGCACCGTCTCGTCCCCGACGAAGACCTCGACCGGAGCCGAGGCCCGGGTGATCGAGTACTCGCCGTCCCCGCCCCCCATCCGGAGGACGTGGAGGGCCCATCCCCGGTCGGTCCGGTAGAGGTCCAGGTGGAGGTCCGCCGACGCTTCGGTTCGCACGGTGGGCCCCGCATGGCGCGCCAGCAGGGTCGCCATCTCCTCGCGGCGCGCGGCTGCCGATGACGCCTGGGTCAGCACGTCGCGGCCGGGGGATCCGGCCAGAAAGACCAGGTGTCCCGCCCCGAGGGCATCGCGGACCGGCTGGCCAATCCCCGGATTTCCCGTCGGGGCCGGGAGCACCGGTTGCGGTCGTGGCAGCCCGTGTTCGTCCTGGCTGCCGGGCCGTCCCTGGTCCCCGGTCAGCACCAGGGTGCCGCCCTCTTCCACGAAGGCCCGCAGGACCCCGGCCTCGCCGTCGGACAGGGCCAGCAGGTTCGGCGCCACCAGCACGTCGTAGGCCGAGGCCTGGGCGGCATCCAGCAGCCGGGAGGGCCGCACGTCGAAGGGGACGTGGATTTCCGACAGCAGGCGGACCAGCCCCCGGTACTCCGACAGGTAGAGGCTGTTCTGCACCGAGTCGTCGGCGTCGTCGGTCCACCAGGCCGGCACCCCCTCGGGCCGATCCCAGCGGTCGAAGAGGCTGACGCCGCAGGCCCCGGTGTCCTCCCAGTCCGACAGGCACAGGGAATCCAGGGAGTCCCGGGAGGAGGACGAGTGGAGGATCGCCACCCGGGCGGCGCTCCGGGATCGGTAGAGGTCGTCCTGGTGATCCTTCAGCCAGCCGAAGACCCGCTCCCGGTAGTCCCAGCCCACCGTGGAGGTCATCTCCGGCACCTTCAGTTCGTAGGGATTCACCTGGGAGGCCGCCGCGGTCATCATCACCGCCTCGGCGTCGTCGGGGAGCAGCCCGTAGGTGAAGGCCCAGGCGCCCCGGCCCGCGTCGGCACCCCGTCCGAACTCGTACATCGCCAGCAGCGAGTACCAGTCGTTCAGGCGCCCGAACCGCATCCCGTGGCTGTCCGACAGCACGTCCACCTCCCAGACGTGGGAGAAGCCCTCCAGGGGGCCCGCGAAGGCGCCGTCCAGACCCTCGAGCATCGCGGCGTTGTAATCCATCGTGACCGTCTCGACCACCAGTTGGAAGTCCGGCATCACCGATCGGGCCGCCCCGTGGACCTCCTTCAGGAAGGCGTCGATCTCCCGGTGGCGCCACTGGACCCAGACCCGGAAGGAGGGGTCGGTCGGGTCCAGCACGGGCGGTTCCCCCTCGGCCCGGCAGATCGGCCGGGGATAGGGGCGCCCGGTGTCCGCCTCGAACTTCCGCCGGTCCCGCTCGTGGTGGCAGGCCCAGCGCCCGACGATGTCGTTGAACAGCGGGACATCGAGCCAGAGGCCGTCCACGCCGGTCTCCGCGATGCGCTTCACGCGGTCCAGGTACACGTCCCGCCAGGGGGACAGGTGGCACATCCAGGCCGACTCGGCTCCCGGGTCCACCCAGAAGGCCTTGCTGCCATAGAAGACGTTGGGGGAGTAGCCCTTCGGGGTCATCGAGGCGTCGCAGGGGGTTTCGTCCAGGCCCAGTTGCACCCAGTCCGGGTGGTCCTTGAACATCGAGTGATCCAGGGTCTCGCCGTCGGGGGTGATGACCTCCAGGCTCGGGAAGTACCACAGGACCTTCAGGTTCCGGTCGTGGGCCAGGGTCGTGAAGCGCCGCATCAGGTCCAGTTCCCGCCGGAAGCGGTCGTCGTCCTGGTAGTCCGACAGGCTGCTGTCGGCCTCCACCACGCTCACGTGGGCCCGGACCGCCCGGTCCAGCCAGGCCGACCACTC
>Ga0302250_1000942_pt1 | contig 24037 bp, 26 predicted proteins | sample AAG_RA_Asp_MG_FD_193536 | JGI IMG/M metagenome (GOLD analysis project Ga0302250, IMG submission 193536) | Enriched activated sludge microbial communities from anaerobic digester in WTTP, New Holstein, Wisconsin, United States - AAG_RA_Asp | ecosystem: Engineered > Bioreactor > Anaerobic >... | reverse complement strand
GCTGCGAGGTCCGCGAGTCGATAACGGCTGAACGTTTCCTTCTCGTAGATGGTGATTTCAACCGGATCTTGGAGCAGGCTCCCGCATACGCTGGGTGGGACCTTTGCGCCCAGAAAACACAGAGCCCACGCCGCCAGCCCACGTTGGTCGGAATTCCGGGAGTGCAGGTAGGGGAGGAGATGGAGCGCAGCGTCACCCAGCAGGTCCGGCCTGGTCATGGCCAGGCGACCGAGGCCCCAGAGCGCACCGGTCTCCAGGGCTTCATGGTCGAGGCGATTGCCGTCCTCCCGGATATACGAGAGGAGAATCCGGTGGTATTCTTCTGCCAGCCGGGGCTGCCGGGCCATGATTTCTCCCATGGCTTCCGCCGCCCCCCAGCCGATGCCGCCCGATTCGTCATTGAGACTCCACATGAGCCGCCGCATGACGGTCCGGGCGGCTTCCAGGTCGTCATCGGCCATCCTGGCGACCACGATCCCCACTGCCGTAACGGCCCGCCATTTGACCTGGGCCTCCGTGCTGTAGAGGAATGAGAGCAGGGGATTGATGAGGCGCTGGGGCGGCACTTCGGACCACCTACAAAGCAACGCAACCGGCTGATCGGTGCTCAGCAGCCCGGCAATTCTGGTTCTCAAGGTCCCAAAGGGTCTGCCCGGGACGTTCATCAATCTCCCCCAGAAAGATGTTGGGGGAGGTCTTCCCACGAAATGCAGGCAGCAGGGCAATACTTGATTGCCTCCTCGACACATTCCTCGGGATAAGAAGGGAGATCCGCCACTTCGATATATCCCGCCGGATTCATGGCAAAAATTTCAGGACAAACTTCCAGGCAGGCTTCACAGACGGTACAGCGGCTCAACTCCAGTGCGGGGACTCTTGCCATGGCAGCTAACGATCCGACCTGATAAGCGTGGTCTTGACATCCCGCTCAATCCCCCTTCGCCGGGGGAGGTTACCGCAATCCTTCCCCCATTGAAGGGCGGCGGGGGTTCGCGTTTACCGGGCGCCTTGCAGAACGCCCGGCTATTTCTGACTCATGAGATAATTGTAGGCAGAAAGAGCCGCTTTGGCCCCTTCGCCGACGGCAACCACCACCTGTTTGAAGGGTACGTTGGTCACATCCCCGCAAGCAAAGACGCCGGCCACCCCGGTCCGACACTGGGTGTCGACCAGGATTTCCCCTTTGTCGTTGGTGGTCAGAATATCAAGGAAAAGGCTGGTGTTGGGCTGGATTCCAATCTCGACAAACACCCCTTCGACCGCGACCGTTTTGATCTCCCCGGTAGCGAGCGACTTGAATTCCAGGCCCTCGACCATGGTTTCACCGAGCACCCGGGTGGGCTGGTACCCCGTGAATATCTCCACCTTTTCCGACTTGACCACTTTTTCCCGGTAGATCGGATCCCCTGTAAGGGGGGTGAGCGAAATGAGCGTGATCCTGGTGGCAATGTTAATGAGATCGACCACCGCTCCGAGCGCGGAATTCCCGCCGCCCACCACGGCTACTTCGGCACCGGCGAACAACGGTGCATCACACGTCGAACAATAGGTGAGACCCTTGGCGAGCAGTTCCTTTTCGCCAGGAATGTTGAGCGGCCGATGGCGGCCGCCGGTGGCAATGATCAAGGTCTTGCCCCAGTAGGTCTTGCCGTCGCTCGTGGTAACCCGCTTGCTGCGCCCGATCAGATCCACGGCGCTGACTTCGCTGCCGATGATCTTCTCGACGTCGAACCGCTTGACGTGGCTCTCGAACTTGCTCACCAGTTCGGCCGCATTGACCTGGCTGAAGCCAAGATAGTTCTCCACATCGCTGGTCCAGGCAATTTGGCCGCCAACGTCCGCACTGATGATGAGGGTCTTGAGCAGCTTCCGAATGGTGTAGATGGCTGCACTCAAACCTGCCGGGCCAGCACCGAGGATGATCACGTCATAGAGCTGCGGAGCGGGCTGAGCCTGCTTCAACCCCAGTGCTTCCTGGAGCTTGCCGGTGAGTTCCAGGTCAACGAGATCGGCATAGCCGCCAATGGCATGGCCGCCAATGAGGACTTGCGGAACGGTCCCGCTGCCGGTCAGGTTCTTCATCTCCTCCCAGGCCTGAGACCCTTGTGGCGCCGAGATCTCTTGGAAGGCGATATCCTTGCTCGCGAGAAAGGCCCTGGCTTTCTCGCAGAAGGGGCAACCGTCAATGCTGTACAGGACTACTTCCATGATCGATATCCTCGTAGCCGTCAGGGGAACAGGGCGGTCGGCACCCGTGAGACAATTCCCGGAGCGGCCTGGTTCTTCCTGCACCCCGGCCGGGGGTGGATCAGGCTCCCTCCAGAGCCTTTTCAACGGCGCTCCGGTCAAAGCCCACAATCACCTCCTCGCCGACTGCAATCACCGGGACACTGCGAGCTCCTCCCGAGATTTTTCTCATCTCCTGCATCGCCTCGGCATCACTGGTCACGTCAAATGCTTCGAAGGCAATGCCCTTTTCCGTGAAGTAGGCCTTGGCCTGAGCACAGTAGCCGCAGGTCGGTGCGGTGAAAATCTTCACCTTTTTCGCCATCGTTCGTTCCCTCCTCAAAGTGAAGCTGTCGGCCCGGGCCGAAGGCCGGGCCGACAGGCGTTGGCACCGGGAGCCGCACGACCCCGGCAAGACGTCTCAAACCCCGGCGTCCTCACTTCCGGCTGATCCGTTTCAGCTCGAGCGTGAGGCGCCGCAGGTGCTCCTGTTCTTCCTTAACCAGGGCGCCGATAAAGGCCTTACCCTGAGCTTCTTCGGTGGCGTCCTGCATGGTGAGGAAGAAGATCACCGAATCCTTTTCAAACTCCACCGCCATCTTCACGGCATCCGCCGCATTCTGGATCTTGGCAAGCTGGGCATCCACCCCGGCACTGGAAACAAAGACGTGCTGGTCGGCCATCATCTTGAGATAGAGATCGAGCTCATTGTTCGGGTCAAAAACGGTGCCCGCCGCCGTACTCGCCGGAAGCTGGTGCTTGAGCGCCGTGAATTTTTCCTTGTGCTTGATTTCCTCCTGGGCAAGCTCGGCAAAGAGCTTCTGCACCTCGGGGTCCTTGACGAGCTCCCGGCTCCGATCATAGAACCGCTTGCCGTTTTCCTCGATCTTAATAGCAATATCAAATACTTCAGCAGCATTAAAGTTAAAAATCATCCCCCTCAACTCCTTCCTGGCACCATCCTCATTCCTTCTCGAAATCATCCTTGGATGCCCCGCAAACCGGGCAGGTCCAATCATCCGGCAGATCCTCAAACTTGGTCCCGGCGGCAATACCGTTGTCGGGATCACCAGCGGCGGGGTCGTACACGTAACCGCAAACCTGACACACGTAACGATCCATTTCCTAACCTCCTTGATGAGACATCTGTCCAAAAACATCACGTTGCGGGAGCATCACCCGGTCGTACCGGTTCGTGCGAGCGACCCGGCAACCCCCTCCCAGTCACACCTTCCAAGCTTCCAGTTTCAAGCTTCGAACTTCATCCGTCTCAGACGGAGCGCGTTGCCCACCACGGATACGGAACTCATGGCCATGGCCGCAGCGGCAAACATGGGGTTAAGGAGAATACCGAAAAAAGGATAGAGCACACCGGCCGCAACGGGAATTCCAAGAGAATTGTAGAAAAAGGCCCAGAAGAGGTTCTGCTTGATCACTCGCATGGTCAGGGTCGAGAGCCGGATCGACGAAGCGACCAGCCGCAGGTCGTCGCGGATGAGGGTGATGTCGCTGGCCTCCATCGCCACATCCGTTCCCGCCCCCATGGCTATGCCCACATCAGCGGTGGTCAGGGCCGGAGCATCGTTGATGCCGTCCCCAACCATGGCCACAATCCTGCCTTCGGCCTGCAGTTGGCGGATGGCGCCAGCCTTTTCATGGGGAAGGACGTTCGCCATGATCCGCTGAATGCCAAGCTCCCCGGCGATGGCCCGGGCGGTTTCGAAATGATCGCCCGTGATCATGCCGATGTCGAGATGCATGGCCTGCAATTGCGCCACCGCCTCCCGGGACGATTCCCGCAACCCGTCCGCCAGCACCAGGACCCCGACAAGTACATCCGCCACCGCCACATAAACACAGGTCTTGCCGAAAGAAAACTGTTTTCTGATAATCTCATCGCCGGGAAGGGCGGAAACACCCTTTTCTTCCAGCAATTTCAGGTTCCCCACGAGCACCCGCCGGGCCTGCACCAGACCTGACGCACCCAAGCCCGGGAGAGCCGTAAAGTCATTCACTTCTTCGACGGTTATGCCCGCTTCCAGGGCGCTGGCGACAATGGCTTTGCCGAGAGGGTGCTCGGAGAGCGTTTCCAGCGAAGCCGCCGTTTTCAGAATTTCCTCTCGCGCCATTGCCCCCACCGGAATCACCTCGATGACTTCGGGAGTTCCCCTGGTGAGGGTCCCGGTTTTGTCAAAAACCACCGTCGTCAGGGCGCAAGCCCGTTCCAGACTCTCGCCTCCCTTGATCAGAATGCCCTGCTCGGCTCCCAGCCCCGTCCCGACCATGACCGCGGTGGGCGTTGCCAGGCCCATGGCGCAGGGGCAGGCAATGATCAACACTGACACGAAGTTCAACAGGGCTCGGCTGAAACTCGGCTCAGGAACGGCCAAATACCATACCGCAAAAGTCACCCCGGCGATCGCCAGCACCACCGGGACAAAGACGGAGGCTACCTTGTCCGCAAACCGCTGGATGGGAGCTTTGGATCCCTGGGCCTCCTCGACCAGGCGGATGATCCGGCCGAGCGCCGTCTCCGATCCCACGCGGGTGGCGCGGAACGTGAAACTGCCGCTGATGTTGATGGTGCCCGCAAAGACTTCAATACCAGCTTCTTTGGTGATCGGCAGGCTCTCGCCGGTGAGCATCGCTTCGTCCACCGCCGAACGGCCGTCTACCACCACGCCGTCGGTGGGAATCCGTTCGCCGGGTCGGATCACCATCAGGTCGCCGCGGACCACTTCCGCTACCGGCACATCCATTTCGGCACCATCGCGCAGCACGCGAGTCGTGGCCGGGGTAAGCTTCATGAGCCGTTTGATGGCCTGCGAGGTCTTCCCGCGAGCTCTGGCTTCCAGCAGACGCCCGAGGAGCACCAGGGTGATGATCATCGCGGCGCCGTCATAGTACAGGTGCGGGGCCTGGCCGAAATCGCCGAAAAAGGTTGGCCAAACGGTCGCCACAGTCGAATAGAGGTAAGCGGACAGGGCGCCGAGGGCGACCAGAGTGTTCATGTCCGAGGTCTTCTGGCGGGCCGCCTTGATCGCACCGACCAGGAAGCGCCGCCCTACCCAGAAAACCACCGGCGTGGTCAGCAGGAAAAGCGCCGCATGCAGCACCGGGACGGGGACATGGCGCAACGGTGGAAACCACTCCGGCATACTCCCCACCATCACCATGGCGCTCAAGACCGCCCCCACCAGGACCTTGCGTTTGAGTTCCCGGATTTCTTGCTCACGGGCCGCCTCGATGGGATCTTCCTTAAGCTCCTCCAGAATCCCGAGGTATTCGTACCCCGCATCCTCGATCACTCGTCGCAACGCGGCGAGAGTCACCAGATGCGGATCGTACTGCACGGTGGCGCGCGCTGAAGCCAGATTCACGGCAGCGGACCCGACCCCCGGGACTGCTGTCAAAGCCTGTTCGACGCGCCGGACACAGGCCGCACAGGTCATGCCGCCGACAAGGAGGGTCGTCTTCCTTGGAGAACCAGCATCAGACCGGGCGGGAATGAGGGGTTCATAACCCAGCTCCTCGATCCTCCGCACAATCGCACCCTGGTCGACCACCTCCGGATCGAATTCCACCGATGCCTGCGACGTCGCAAGATTCACCGTCGCCGCCAGCACCCCTTCCAGGGCCGCAATCCCCTGTTCGACGCGCCTGACACAGGCCGCACAGGTCATACCGCCGATATGGATGACCTCTTTAGCCAAGCTCGAACCCAGCCTTCTTGAGCCGTTCCTGCAGCACTTCCATCGGAACCGCCGTCACTTCCTCAAAAGTCGCCTCACCCCGCTCCAGATCAACTCGGACCTGCTCGATGCCGTCGATTTCGCCGAGCACCCTGGTGACCGCCTTGACACAATGCTGGCAGGACATGCCTTTGATTTTGATGGTTTTCATCATCATAAGCTCCTCTCACCCTCACCGACAACCTAACCACCTCGAACCAGCGCCACCAATCTAGGCCGTTAATTCCTTCCGGGGAGTTGCGAGGGCCCTCCGCCAGATGATCAGCACCCCCCGGTTGCCAAACGTGGCCTGAGCCAGCTCCCATCCTCGCTGCCCCTGCTCGTTCAAAACCTCCTCAAGTCTGCCGATCTGGTCCGCAGGCACTTCCTTCAACTCGCAACGGCCCTCGCTGGAGCAGAAATAGACAACATCCTTGAAGGACTCCGCCGGATGCAGGGTGATCCGATATTCGAATTGCGCCATGGCCATCCTTTCTCTTTTGTCCACGAAGTCAAACAAAGAGACACAAAGGGTTCCCAGGTTCTCTTCTCCACATCTCTTCGTGTAACTTCGTGTGACTTCGTGGATTGTTTTTGGTACTTGCCACGTGCACCAGCCAATCAACCGCAATGCTGGCAAGATAGGGTCTCACTCATCTTTTTCAAGGGGAAACGTGAGATTGGCGCCAAACCAGCCGATGATGACGACCAAGGGGGTGAGCGCCATGCTGAAAAGGAAGAAGAGGGCTCGTTCCCCGCCCGGAGCAACCAGGATCTCAGGAGACTGGAACCGCCAGACAAAGAGGACTAAAGCGACAAGGAACAGCGCCAGGGAAACGAAGAGTTTGATTTTGATCGGAGTTATGGGCTTGGCCAGATAGTTCAACCACCAGGTGTAGAGCCCGGTGAGGATGACCACGGGCATGAAGAGTATGCCCGCCCCGAGACAATGGAAGGCGGTGGTTTCAAACGACGCGACACCGGTGACGAGATAGAGCAGGTTGAAGAGGGTGGTGGAGAGCATGAACACTATCGGGAAATGGACGGTCATGGGATGAGGATGCCGCCGCAGGAAGGGAAACCGCTTCAGGAGCCGGGCAAGCAATTCCGGCAGGGGCTGTTCGAAAGCTTCCCGGAGCTTGACCACACCCACCTGCGGATACCTTTCGAACACCTCGAGGCCGTGGGGGGCACCCCCGAAATCGGTGGTCAGGTCCCTCCCGGCGTGATGGCGCTTCATGTGAAGGCCACCCTTCCACATCCGGCTCTGGCTGACATCGAACACCCGACCCTGGTGCACGATATAGACCGGTCTTCCATCCTTGCCGTCGTACTCCGCCAGTGCTTCCAGTTCGAATTCCTTCATCCGAATCACCTCCAGGTTGCCTGTCATTACATTATTGGAGAACATGGCAAAACGAGCGAGTCATGATGATAAGTGCCCAGAGGGCTCTCAACCGCTTTCAGGAAGCGGAAGGATCACGTTGCCCCGTAATCTCCTGCCGGGTCCTCTGCTCGGCAATCCGCTCTTCCAGATCCATAAGCGGTTTGCTGATCCTGACGGGATAATGCGCTTGTGAGTCGATTTCGCGACAGGGTGCCGGCAGGGTTTCCCATTCCTGCCGGAAGCGCTCGCGGAGGAGGTCCAACGACTCGGGCGGGTGAACCACTTTCCCGTCGGCGATGATGGTTTCGACAAGAGGTTTCCCGGCGGGGTAGGATTCCTCCATCAGCCCCAGGAGGTCTTCCCGCATTTTTCCCGCCTCGTCATAGAAGCGGAACACCTGCTTCCTGCCCACCCAGGTCTTCTTGCCGCTGCTCAGCTTGAGCAGCGGCCGGCCGTCATACTCGACAATCTTATAGACAATGTCAAAGTAGGGCGCATCGGCCGAAACCCCCATCCGGGTGCCAACCGCGAAGACATCGATGGCGGCCCCCGCCTTTAGCAGTTCCTGCATTCGAAATTCATCGAGACTGCCGCTCACCATGATCCTTACCTCGGAAAAACCCGCCTCATCGAGGATCTTCCGTACGTCGCGGCTGAGTTGCACCAGATCCCCGCTGTCGAGCCTCACGCCGCGGACCTTGTGGCCATTCACGGCCAGCTGCTGGGCCACCTGGACAGCCTTGTGGGCGCCGCAGAGCGTATCGTAGGTGTCGATGAGCAGCACCACGTTGTCGGGAAAGGTTCGGGCGAACGCCAGAAAGGAGTCCATTTCCCGGCTGAAGCTGGTGACATAGGAGTGGGCCATGGTGCCAAAAACCGGAATCCCATAAATCTTTCCCGCCAGCATGTTGCTGGTGCCGACGAAGCCTGCGAGATAGCTGGTGCGGGCCACCTTTACCCCCGCATCAACGCCGTGGGTACGGCGGAATGAGAAGTCGACGAGGTCTTTCCCGTGCGCGGCCTGCACGCAGCGCGCCGCCTTGGTGGCAATCAGCGTCTCCAGCTGGATCACGTTGAGCACCAGGGTTTCCAGGAGCTGGGCTTCGATGATGGGGGCCGTCACCTCCAGAACCGGCTCCTGGGCAAAGAAAACGCGTCCTTCAGGGATTCCCCGGACCGTTCCGGTGAACCGAAAGTTCTCGAGATACTGCAAAAACCCGGAAGAAAACTTGCCCGTCGAGGCGATATAGGCGATGGACGAGTCGCTGAACCGCAACTGCGGGATGATCTCCTTGAGGTGCTCCAGCCCTGCCGAGACAAAACAGGGGCGCTGCGGATGGTCCCTGATGAAGAGGCTGAAGGTCGCCTCCTCCGTCATGCCCTCAGCCAGGTAACTGGCTGCCATGGTCAGCTCGTAGAGATCGGTCAGCAGTTCCGGTTCGTACTGTTTCCAGATCGTCATGGCTTCCTCTTCAGCAAGAATGAAAGTTTAATGTATCACATTAATCTCATTGGCAGTTTATCAAAAAACGGTTTTATTTGTAACGGGATGTCACTATAATCTGCATCCTTGTCTGCCACTGGCGAAGGAAGCAGGCTGTCCCGCGGGGGAGCACCAGGAAAGCCTCGTCCGCTTCAGTGATGTCATGAATCAAAACGATCGAAGCCGCCCCCTTGTCCGGCAACGGTCGAGCAGCAGGGAGGCTGGGGTCCCGTTCATGCAGTTCGAACGCATCACCGTTCGCACTCGGGATGAGTACCGCGAGGCCGAGGAACCCTATGGGTTCGACTGGCGTGAGCGGCGTTTCGAGATTGCATGCATCCTGGATCGATGGTACGAAGGCCACCTGGATGCGAGGCGCATGCCGCTGCGTTATTTCAAAGTGAAAACCAGCGAGGGCGAAGAGTATATCCTGCGGTACCATGAACTGTTTCGGGCATGGAGCTTGCTGGTGCCCGACCAGCCTGCGGCAACTGAAGAGGATGAGGATTCCTGAGGCGGTTACCGGGGAGGAAGGTTGGATGGCAAGGATCGCTGTGATTGATGGGCAGGGCGGCGGGATCGGCACCGCGATCATCAGGCGCATCAGGGAAATGCTCGGCGAAAAGGTCGAAGTCTGGGCCCTGGGCACCAATGCCATCGCCACCTCCCAGATGATGAAGGCCGGCGCCAACCGGGGTGCTACCGGAGAAAACGCCATCTGCCAGAGTGTCCAGCGGGTCGATGCCATCACCGGCCCCATCTCCATCCTGCTGTGCCACGCCATGATGGGGGAAGTCAGCCCGCGGATGGTCGAAGCCATCACCTCCGCGTCCGCCGCCAAATTCGTCCTGCCGCTGACCCAGGAACCCCTGGTGGTGGTGGGGACGGTTCGCGAACCCTTGCCACACCTGGTGGAAAAGCTTGTGGCCGAGCACCTTCTGACACTCTTTGCCCCGTACCTGGACCCCAAATGCCGCTGACCGCTGACGTTCAAACCCCGCATCTGGTTCTGGGTGGCGCCAAGAGCGGGAAGAGCACCTTCGCCGAGACCCTGGTCAAGGCCTTCCCTGCGCCCCATGTCTATATTGCGACCGCGCAGGTGCTCGATGAGGAAATGGCTCACCGGGTCCGGATTCATCGCCGGCGAAGGGAGAAATCGTGGGAGACCATCGAAAGTCCCCTCGACCTGGTGCCGACCCTCAGGGCCTGTCAAGGCCGCGAGCAGGCCGTGCTGGTTGACTGCATCACCCTCTGGCTCTCCAATTTACTGCTTCAGACTCCGACCCAACGCCCGGAGGAAGCGGTGGGAGAATTGGTGGAGTTCATCAGGACCGTCCCGTTCCCACTGATCCTGGTGGCCAATGAAGTGGGCGGGGGAATCGTCCCTGATAATTCGCTGGCCAGAAGGTTCCGCGACTTGGCCGGTCTTGCCAATCAGCGACTGGCGGCAGTATGTCCGGCCGTGACCCTGGTGGTTGCCGGGCTGCCGCTACGCCTCAAGTGACCGCCCGGCAGGTGAGCAACCATCGTCAGGAACCTCCATGGGCGCGCCGGTTGCGGCATGTTGCCCGCAGGAGAGGGGCGGAAAGCCGCTTTTCATTGTAGTTGCAGGGAATCCTTCATGTGGCATCAGTTGACTCTGGCGGTATCGTTTCTGACCATTATACGACTGCCGTTCACCCCGTCGCAGGAGGCCACGCCATCCGACCTGGCCGGCAGTTTCTCCTGGTTTCCCCTGGTCGGGCTGGTGCTCGGTTTGTGCGCAACCGCCCCGGTATACCTGTTCCCCGCCGCTCCCCCCCTGATGCTGGCCGTGCTGGTCGCCGCTCTCCTGGCGTTCCTGACCCGCGGGCTGCACCTGGATGGGCTGGCCGATGTGGCGGATGGCTTCGGGGGAGGCTATACTCGCGAACGTCGCCTCGAGATCATGAAGGACAGCCGCACCGGTCCGCTTGGCGCCCTCGCCCTGATCTTTGCCGTGCTCTTTAAAGTGGCGGCGCTGCATACCCTCATCCCTGCCCATTGCTGGACCGGCATGCTCCTGGCGCCGGTCTTGAGCCGCCTGGCAATGGTCCTGGGCGCTTACCGGATGCCCCATGCGCGCAAGGCCGGCGGGCTGGCCAGGCCGTTCCTCGAAGCCATGACGTTTCATCAGGTGGTACTGGCGGTGCTCCTGTCGGCCGCCATCCTGGTCTGCTTCGATTTGAAATTCGCGGCTCTCTCGCTTGGTATCGTCGCCTGGTGTGCGATGCTGGCGCGGATCCTGGCCCAGCGCTGGCTGGGAGGCATGACCGGCGATGTGCTGGGGGCCTTGAATGAGGTGGCCGAAGTCGCCGTGCTGACGGTTGCGGCCGGGTACTTTGCCGGTCATGCGGGTTAAGGGAGGCAATCCATGTCAAGCACCGGACGAACGCACATGGAGGTTTTGCGCCTCCTCAAAGAAAGCATGGGGAACTATGTTTCCGGAATCGCCCTGGCGTCGCGGCTGCACTTGAGCCGTACCAGTATCTGGAAACACATCCGCAGCCTCAAAGCTCTGGGCTATCAGCTCGAAAGCCACCCGCGGGAAGGTTACCGGCTGGTGGCCGTTCCCGACCTGCTCATCGCCGAGGAAATCGTCCCCAACCTCACCACCTCGTGGCTTGGCCATTCCTACTATCACTCTGCCCAGACCGGCTCCACCAACGACCAGGCGCTCCTGCTGGCGACGCAGGGAGCAACTCACGGGACCGTGGTGGTCGCCGAGGAACAGACCCGGGGGCGAGGCCGCCTCCAGCGCCTGTGGGTATCCCCGCCCGGCTGCGGCATCTATCTCTCGGTGATTCTCACCACTCCCCTGCCCGTCCAGGAAGCTCCGCAGCCGGGGATGGTCGTCGGCTTGGCATTGGTCAAACTGCTGCAGGAAAAGTACGGGCTCAAGGCTGCCATCAAATGGCCCAACGATGTGCTGGTCAACGGCAGGAAACTGGCCGGCATCCTGGCGGACATGCAGTCGGACCAGGACACCACCCGCTTTCTGGTGGTCGGCATCGGGATCAACGCCAACTACCGGGAGCAGGATTTCACCGAACCCTTCCGCTACCCTGCCACTGCCTTAGCCCTGGAACTCGGCACCCCGGTCAACCGGCGGGACCTGCTGCTTGACTATCTCCACCGCCTGGAAACCGAATACGATCTTTTCCTGCAGCATGGCTTCGGCGCGATCCTCCCCGCCTACGAACAGGCCTCGGCCATTCTGGGCAGACAGCTGAAAATCCAGTCGGGAAAGGAAGAATTGTCGGGAAAGGCTTTGGGATTCACCCGCGAGGGGGCACTACGCCTCCAGGAAAGCGACGGCCGGGAGCGGGTGATCTGGGTTGGGGACGTACTGCAGGTCGAAGGCGCTTTTTAAGCGTCGTTCACGTTTCGGTGGCAAGACCCCAGGGGGGGCTGAAGCTACGCTCCCCTGGCCCGCTCGCTGGCTTCCTGCTTGCGCTTGCATTCGATGCACAGGGTGGTAACCGGTCGCGCCCTCAGACGATCGATGCCAATTTCGTCACCACAGGCTTCGCAGATCCCGAAGGTTTCATCGTCGATCCGCTGCATGGCTTCGCGGATTTTCATGATGAGCTTCCGTTCCCGGTCACGAATGCGCAGGAGAAAATTCCGGTCGGATTCGAGGGTTGCCCGATCGGTCGGGTCCGGAAAGGTCTCTTCCGTATCGGTCATACCCGCCACGGTCTTTTCAGCTTCCGCGAGGAGTTCATTCAATCTTTTGGTCAAGATCTCTTTAAATAAAAGCTGTGTTTCTTTATCCATGCACCACCCCCGTGGATTGGAAAAACGCTTTTGGCTAACACACTCACACGCAAGAGTAAAGTAAAAACCGCTGGCAAATGATCCCTAAGAGCGCTGATAGGTTCCGCTTTTACCGCCACTCTTGTAATTCAACCGGACGTTCGTGATCGTCATCGACCGTTCCACTGCCTTGCACATGTCGTAGATGGTGAGAGCCGCAGTGGTGGCAGCCACGAGGGCCTCCATTTCGACCCCGGTGCGATCCCGGGTTTTGACCAGAGAAGAGATGGTGATTTGATTCTGCTCGGGATGCGCCGAGAAATCAATTCTGATCTCGGTCGGCTGGAGCGGGTGACAGAGAGGGATCAGGTCCGAGGTCTTCTTGGCAGCCAGAATACCCGCCAGTCGAGCGGCCTCGAAAACATTGCCCTTGGGCATGTTCTGATCCAGAATCCGCTGCAGGGTCTCACGGGACAGAACAATGGAGGCCTCCGCCCGGGCTTCCCGCTGGGTGACAGCCTTCTCACCCACATCCACCATCCGCAGCCGCCCCTCCGCGTCGATATGGCTCAGTTCCGCAGTATTGCTTTTTTCACCCTTCACTTTTTACCCTTCACTCACTAACAACATACAGGTAAACGACCAGATCCCCCGGCGGCGTCCACGGGCTCTGCCGATCGCCTTCGCCCACCAGGCGCAACCTCGTTCCCTCGCGACTGCCGGCTGGAATCCTTACGGTAACGGCACAGGTTTCCTCCACCTCACGCTGGCCATGACAGACAGGGCAAGTCGATGACATCGCCCTGCTGCCATATCCCATACATTCCTGGCAGAAAACCATCCGCTGGAAGACAATTCGTTCCTGGGTCCCCCTGAGAGCATCGCGTTCGAGGACCTGCAGGTCAAACCGCAGATCAGCTGTCCTTTGTTCTCTCGGGTGCCCGGCAAACTCTACGCCGAAGGCCTCCCTGAGGATCTCCTCAACCGTCTGCGAGGGAGTCTCTCTCCCTCCGGGCGAGGCATAACGCCGCTGACGGCGCGTACCGCTCTTGGACCTGGCATAATGCCGAGCCTTGTCATAGCGCCCCCGGCGGGAGGGGTCGACCAGGTTTTCGTAGGCTTCCAAGGCCTCCCTGAAGCGCTCCGCCGCCGTCGGATCATGCGGATTGCAGTCGGGGTGCCAGCGCAACGCCAGCAGCCGAAAAGCACGCTTGATCTCCTCCTGGCTGGCACGAACCGAGACACCCAAGACTTTGTAATAGCAGGTCGCCATAAACCCCACACCCCAGGAAGACCCGCCCGAGGCTGTCTCCCAATATCCCCGAAAACGCCGAGCATCACCTCCTGCGCACGGCTCTGAAGCGCTTTCGCCAACCACCACCGGCAAACGGCTCAGAGTGGCTATTGTAAAGGGAACATGCCCATAAAACAAGATGCCATAATCTTTTGGGATGAAGCTCAGGAATAGTGGGTGATCGGGTGGTCAAGAGCGCAACGTTGCGGTAAGCCTCAGGGGATGTATGAGCAGGTCAAGCGCGTCAAGGACGCTGGAAACGAGGATATCGGCTGCGAGAACGGCGTCGACGGCCGCGCCTTCGGCCTGCACCACGGCAATCCCGAGGGCGGCGGCGTTAAGCATGAGCCGGTCGTTGCGCCCATTTCCGACACAAACACAAGAAGCCGGATTCAATTCGGCGACACAGGTCTGTTTTGCTTCGGCCTGACGTTCGACCGGGATGATGATCAGCTGGCAAGGAATCCCCGTGAGGGCCTCTCGCACGCTGCCGAAGGTATCGGCGGTCACCACGTGGATGGTCAGGGATTTGGCGAGAGCCAGGAGACGGCTCTTCACACCATCGATAAGACGCCCGTCACAGGCGATGGTGCCGTTATAGTCCAACACCAGGTGCGACAGCTGCAGCGTCTTTCCGCCGGGAATGGTCAGACTGAGCATGGTATCCCTTTAGGCCGTCAAAAGGCGGCTTCGATGAGTTGCTGAAACACCGCGGGGTCGCTCAGATGCTGTCGTTCGAGTTCCTTCACGATGCGGCCTTCCCGCAGCACGCAGACCCGATCGGCCAGGCGGCGGGTCTCGCTGAGGCTGTGCGAAACCGCGAGGATCGTATACTTTTCCTTCAACTTCAGGAGGAGTTCCTCGATTCTGCCAGCAGCCCTGAAATCCAGGGAGGCGGTGGGTTCGTCCAGAAGGAGCACCTGCGGCTCCAGTGCCAGCACGCGAGCCAGGCAGAGACGCTGCTGCTGCCCGCCGGAAAGGGTTGAGGCGGGATCGTTCAGCCGGTCTTTCACTTCATCCCAGAGGGAAACCTCGCGCAACGCCCGTTCCAGCCGTTCGGCAGCGGCAGCCCCCGTCAGGCCAAGAGTCACCCCAAGCGGCATGGTGAGGTTCTTTCGGATGGAAAAGGGCAGGACCGCGGGCGTCTGAAAAACCATCCCCACCCGGCGGCGCAGCTCCGCCAGGCTCAGGAAATCTTCATAAATATTGCCGTTTCGTCCATCGAGCTGGAGACGAACGCTGCCTTCTGTCCTACAGTACGGGAAGCATTCGTTCAGGCGGTTGATGCTCCTCAGGAGGGTCGTTTTGCCCGAACCCGAGGGGCCTACGATCACGGTCAGCTGCCCCCGCCGGAGGGTAAGATTCACCTCCTCGAGCACGGCTTTGCCTGCAAAGTGGATGGTCAGCCCCGATACGGCCACGGTTGGTTCGGGTGGTGCGATCATCGCGTCTGCCATCGACTTTCGACACTGCGCTGGAGCAACACCGCCATAAGGAAAAGCAGGCCCGTCAGAAGTAGAAGGACCAGAGCGGTGGCGAATCCCTGATTCAGTTCCTGGGGATTGCGGTGCTCGGCTGCCAGGTAGTAAATGCGGAAGGGCAGGGCTTCAAACTTATCAACCAGGCTGCCTGAAATCCCGGCGTGGAAAACGACGCCGGTCAGCAGGATCACCGCCGTATCTTCCGCGGCGCGCCCGATGGCCAGGATGACACCGCTCAGGACCCCGCGACTGGCGAGCGGAAGCAGGACTTTCCGGATGTTCTGCCACCGGGTCAACCCCAGGCTTGGTCCCACCAGCCGCAAATGATCGGGGATGCCTTCAAGGGCCGATTCCGTCGTGCGGATGACATAGGGCAGAATGAGCAGAGCGATACAGACGGCAGCCAGCAGAAGGCCGGTGCGCGCCCCTGGCAGAAAGGTCTTGCGAAGGGCCAGGATGATGGTGAAGCCAAACAGGCCCATAACAATGGACGGCGTCCCGGCCAGCAGGTCGACCATGAAGCCCAGCACCATGCGCCAGCGGTTTGACGCGTATTCCACAAGGTAAATGCCGCTGGCAATGCCGACGGGAATGGACACTACCGACGACAGCACCACCAGCGAAAAGGTTCCCACCACCGCCGACCAGATACCGCCAAAGACCGGTCTTCGACCCAGCACGGCCTCGACCCAGGGGGTGTCTCCGAAAAAAAGGGCCAGGTCGATGCTTGCGACGCCACGGTGGGCAAGGAAAGCCAGCAGCAGGGTTATGGCTAGAAGCACGCTGGCCCCGGAAAGCCACGCCAGGCTGGCGAGGAGCCGGTCACCGATGCTTGACACGCGACAACCCTCCGTGCTTCCAGCCAGCCGTGCGGATGAGCAGGGTGACCACGCCAGCCAGCAAAAAGAGCAGCAGACCGGCGGCAAAAACCGACTGGTAGGCCATGCTCTGACTGTCGGTGGCCAGGACCAGCCCGATGTGAGCAGTGAGTGTCCGAATGGAGGCAACCAGGGAATCGGGAAACTGGGCGGCATTGCCAGCCACCATAAGAGAAACCAGGGTATCGCCGACGGCCCTGCCGAAGCCAAGGACGGCAGCAACAGCGACCCCGCGGGCCGCCGCCGGGAGCAGCACGCAGCGCACCTGTTGGACCCTGGTAAAGCCCATGGCTTCCGCCGCCAGGTTGAGTGCGGGATCAAGTTGCGCCAGGCGGGCCTGGAGGATCAGGGTGATGGTCGGGAGAATGAGCAGGCTCAAGGTCAGCACCGCAGCCAGCAGCGAAAATCCGCTTCCGGCCGCAACCCATTCCCGCAACCGCGGCACCAGCAGGAACACCGATACAAAACCATATATCACCGTGGGGATGCTGGTCATAAAGTGGACGAAAGCCAGAACCAGGCGGGCGAGAAAACCACGGCCAAGCACGTGCAATAAGGTACAAATCCCCACAGCAAGCGGCAGGGCAACGAGCAACGCGAGGCACGCCAAGGTCAGCGACCCAACAACCATGGGCAGAATGCCAAACTGCCCCCCGAAAGGCTGCCATTGCCGCGAGAAGACGGTTGCCAGCCCCTGGGAAGTCAGCAGCGGCAGACAGAAATAAGCGAGCAGAATCAGAATCGCCGCAATGGCCACCCCTGAAACCGCTGCCGCGCTCTGAAGCACCCGTTCAATCCATTTCTCGGATTTCACTTCCAGCGAAAATCACCCTTCACAAGCAGCACCCCATCTACCCTGTTCCCCTCTCCTCACCCTTTGCTTGTCAACCTTCACTTCAAAGGCAAATAGCCGGCCTTGGCGATGAGCTTTGCCCCCTCCGGCCCCAGGATATAGTCGATGAAGGCTTTCACGAGTTTTGATGGTTCACCCTTGGTGTTCATGTAGAGCTTGCGCACTACCGGATAGCTACCGTTCATGGCGTTGTCCTGGGATGCTACCACCCCGTCCAGGACGACCCCTTTCACGGTCTGGTCCACATGGCCGATACCGGCATAGCCGATGGCGTCCTTATCCTGAGCGATGGCCCCTTTCATGGCGCCGTTGGAAGGCACCACATTGGCGTTAGCGGCAATGGTCCCCTTCTTAAGGGCCTTTTCCCAGAATACCTCGCGCGTGCCACTCGCTTCATCGCGGGTAAAAAGATGAATGGCACCGTCTTTCCCGCCCACTTCCTTCCAGTTGGCGATCTTGCCGGCAAAAATCTCCTGAACCTGCTGCCCTGACAACCCCATCACCGGATTGCCCGGATTGATGACCACCGCTACCCCATCCACGGCGAAAGGATAGCTCTTGAGCCCATACTTGGCAATCTCTGCTTCTGACAAGGCCCGCCCCGTGTTGCCAATACTGACGAGACCTTCGCCGACCTTCTGGACCCCAACCCCCGAGCCACCGCCTTCGACGGTGATGCGGATTTTCGGGTTGAAGGTCATGATGGCCTTGGCCGCATCGTTCATCACCGGAATGTGGGCAGTGCCGCCAGCTATATCAATGGTGCCTTCCAGCCCCGCAAAACTGTCCAGAGCTGCTGCCGAGGCCGTGCCAGACCATGATGAGCAACAGAGGACCGCCAGGAAAACCAAACATGCCATGCCATAACTTTTCATCCTTCCGTCTTTCATTCCAGTTCTCCTTGCTTGATCCACAAAGAGGCACGAAGACCGCCCTTCAGGGCCTTCGTGCTCTTGTGGTATAAGATGGTACCTTATGTGCCATCAACGTTTCAATTGCACTGACCGGCCGCCTCGACTTCGCCTTTGGTATAGGCGCGAATCAACCATTTGAATTGGCTCTCCATCCAGCGCGCCACATCCTCGTTGGTCCCCCCACTGCCCTGCAGGACTTCCTGATCCAGCCAAAACTGGTCGTTACCCTGGCGTTTGACAATGCCTGCCCCGAACTCGGCTTCGAGAGCCTCCTTTACGTCCTCGTTAACGATCCACTGGCCATTGGTAATGACATTGGTACCACCGTGATCACCGAAGAAGACCACAGTGTAGTTACCCTTGCCCACCTGCTTGTCCAACCACCGGATGACTTTTTCGATCATGTAGTCGGCGAAAAACATATAATTGTAAACCTCGCCGGAGTAGATGCCGTAGCGGTGCCCGACCGCATCCATGCTCTTGAGATGGAAGAAGACCAGGTCGGGAATGTTGTCCTTGCCAACCTTTTCTTTCTTCATGGTCAGCAGGTTGAGATCGAAGTTCCAGAGATCGAAGAAGGGGGTCTTGACCGTTTCACTGTATTTGTCTGACAGGACGGTCACGCCAGCCTGGTAGTCCTGATAGCGCTGCAGTTTGTCGGGTTCAGCCAGGCCTGCCTTGATGATGGGATAGCTGAAGGTGTATTTCTCACCCCACGGGAAGGCTGCCTTGGCGTGGCCGATGGCCTTGTTATTGACGGAGAAGGGACTCTTGTCTTTCAGGACTAGGTCATGGCTCCATGGTGTGGTCTCGATATCGAGCCCGTAATACTTTTTCAGCCACTCTTTGGCGGGAATGAGCGGATTGTTGTTGGCGTTCAGGTAGTCCGGCAGCCTGTAGAAGTCCGTGTTCGTGTAAGGCACCCCTGAATACCAGTTGGTGATGAAAACGATGTCCTTGTCGGCTCCGGCATAGGCATGATCGCCATCTTTATAATAGGCGCCATGGCCAGCAACCCCAACGGCCGCCCGTCCATAGCTCGACGACGAGATCACCACACTCCGGTTGAGATAGCGGCGATCCAGTTCATCGGCCAACGTCGGAACCAGTTGATTATGAGGACTCAGGTCACCATGCCCGTTGTTCGGACCAGCGTTGCCGTCGTCGATGGCAAGCGGATAACTTCCGTCGGGCATCATTACGTTATTGCCCACAATACCATGCAGACCGGCGATGGTGCCGGTACCCACCGAATTGTGGGCAACGGCCGTTTCCGTTTTGGCATTGCTCGTATGCCCCTGAGCAAATATGGCCCCATCGGCAATGATGCTGCTGTTGAGGAAGGAGAAGGCGTTACCGAAGGTCCGCAAATGGTCACTGCGGCACTGATCGAGACTGAAGAGCACGAGCACCTTGGGGCGCTGGCTCTGGTCCCAGAATGCCGCTTCGGGTTTGATGATCTCTGTCAGGATGCGGCCAACTGCTGCCGCCGGACGCTGGACGCCTGCCAGATAGGCCAGGGTTGGTGCAATATCGACGATATCGGCTTCGCCCCCAAGGTAGCCATCCTTGATGCCCTTACCATAAAAAATGATGGGAATGTCGGAATCATAGTTCCAGAGTGAGCCGTGACTGGCAACCGTGCCGGGTTGTTGGCCGGCGAGGATCTTGGCATATTCCGAGCGGCTGGTGAAAAGGCAGTGGGGTTGTGTGAGCACATGAATGTCCGGAAAACGGGTGGGATGGTACATGTTCTTCACCGCAGTCGGAACCGCCAGGTACGGATTCTGGACCGCAGCAGTCAAGGAACTGGAGGAATCACTCTCAAGAGTGGTATAGCCAGTTTCAGCCAGGCAGGGCCCATTGAACAGAGCCACAGACAACAACAAAAAAATGCCAACAAGGTGCTTCAACATAGAACCTCCTTCTGATTCCCACTGCACCGATCAGGTCATCAATGAGAGCTTCCAAATGAGCCGCAGCGTTGCGCCTCCTCGTTGCGGCCGGTAAACCCATCTCTGCGACCCTGGGCTTCAGCCGGCCGCGTCTGCAACCGCTTCCATCACCTCCTTTCCCTGATGGTCCTGGTTGGGCCGGAGGGGTGTGCCCCCAACCTCGTGCAACCCCATTCATCCACCCGGCAACCGGGCATAGGAATTCCCTGACTATTTAAGAACACCACTGGGGGAAACGCCTTCAACCACCACCTCAACGCACCATTTCTACAAAGGCTTCGACGCGGGTTTTGAGCTGCTCCATGTCCTCCATGCTGTAAAAGGGACCGATGACCATCCTTCCGTCCTGGCGTTCCTTGATGCGCAGGCCGTGGACTTCCGAGAGCACAAAATCGAGGTATTCCATCCCTCGCAGTCGCCCCGACTGGCTGAGATAGATATCTCCATAGAACTTACCGAGGACTTCGAGGAGCCCGGCATGGGCATCGAGGTCCAGATTCAACTTTTCCCACATGCTGGCGTATGCGGTTGCCATCGCAGAAACCTCCCCTTGCACACCTCGGAAGCGGCTGTCGGAGCCCAGGGACCGACCCGGATCGAGCCTCTTCCTGCTCCAAGCCTTGATTTCCCGTTGCCATTGTCGGTCGGAGGACCGGTTCAGTGTCTTGTTCCCACCACATGGAAATCCTGCTCACCCTGAAGACCAGCCCTTCAATAGAACCAAACTGGAGCTCTGGCAAATCGGTATTTTTTATGGCTGAGCTCTGAGACCATTGGCTTTCACGATGACACTTCGGCACCGGCAAGAAAGCCTGGCGTCTTGTAGCCGCGCACTGGAGGCGGGAATTCAGATTTTCGCCGGTTCCCGGGACTCCTGCCGGAGGTGTGCCCATATAACGTTGGGAGGGACTTTCAGGATTGCACTAATGAAAAACCCAATAGTGAGGGAAGAGACGGCGGGAAATCGAAGCAGGACATTTCAGTTGTCGGCGGCGCACTCTGCTTCGGCAGGTTTGCCCTCGGTCTTCTTTCGGTACCATTGAAAGAGAATTCCCACGCCAAGCATGCTGAGCCCCGTGAGATCGGTGTAGAGGCCCGGATCGATCAGCATGAGGCCGCCCGCGAAGAACCACGCTCGCTCCCACCACCGCATGGCAACCTGATAGAACCCGATCATGGCGATTCCCACCCCGAACATACCACAGCAGGCCGTGACGAGGTTTTGGGCCAGCCCCAGGGGGGTGGTTCCTATCAGCAGCATGGCAGGATTGTAGACAAAGATGTAGGGCACGAGGAAGGCGCCGATGGCCAGTTTGGTAGCGGTGAAGCCGGTTTTCATGGGGTTGGAGCGGGCAATTCCCGAGCCGGCGTAAGCTGCCAGAGCCACCGGGGGCGTGATATCGGCAATGATCCCGAAATAGAAGACAAACATGTGGGCCGCCAGCGGGTGCACGTTGAGCAGCATGAGACCGGGGGCGGCGATGGTGGAGGTGATGATATAGTTGGCGGTGGTGGGGACTCCCATGCCCAGGATGATCGAGGTGATCATGCTGAAAAAGAGGGTCGGCAGCAGATACCCGCGAGCCAGTTCGATGAGGCCGTGGGCCACCTTCAGGCCCAGGCCGGTGAGGGTCACCACACCGATGATGATCCCGGCCGTGGCACAGGCGATGGCCACCCCGAGTGCATTGCGCGCCCCCAGTTCGAAGCCGTCCGCGATATCGCGGGGGCTCATGCGGGTCGCTTTTCGCACATAGGAGGCCAGCACACAAAGGACCAGGCCCATCAGGGCGGCGTACAAGGGAGTATAGCCCACCACCAGGAAGCCGATGATGGCGACGAGCGGAACAAGCAGGTAGCCGCGTTCCACCATGACACGACCGATGCGGGGCAGCTCATCACGACTCATTCCCCGCAGTTTGCAGCGTCTGGCTTCGTAGTGCACCTCAATGAAGATTCCGAAAAAATAGAGGCAGGCAGGAATAGCAGCGGCTTTTGCAATCTCCAGATAGGGAATGTTGAGAAACTCGGCCATGATGAACGCCGCCGCACCCATAACGGGGGGCATGATCTGGCCGCCGGTGGAAGCCGCGGCTTCCACCGCCGCCGCGAATTCGGGCCGGTAACCCAGCCGCTTCATCATGGGGATGGTGAAGGCCCCAGATTCCACGGTATTGGCCACCGAGCTGCCGGAAACCGTCCCTTCCAGGGCGCTGGTGACCACGGCGACCTTGGCCGGCCCCCCCGAAGCCCAGCCCGCAATGGCGTTGGAGATGTCGATGAAAAGCTGCCCCAGGCCGGATTTTTCAGCGAAGGAACCGAACAGGATGAATAGATAGATGAAACTTGCCGAAACCCCCAGCGGGATGCCCAGGATGCCTTCGGTGGTGAAGTACATGTGGGAAGAGATCCGCTGCAGGGAGTAGCCGCGATGAGCGAGAAAGCCGGGGAAATAGGGTCCCAGGTAAGCGTAGATGAGGAAGGCGGAGGCGATGCAGACGATGGGCCAGCCTACGGCTCGCCGTGCCGCTTCCAGGGTCAGCAGGATGCCGCAGCCGGCGAAGAAGAAGTCCACCGCCAGATAATCTCCGCCAGCCTCCATGATGCGCACATAATTGAGCATGACATAGAGGCCTACGAAGCCCGCAAAAACCGCCACGAGGTAATCGTACCACCGAAGCCGGTCAGAGTCCTCAGACCGCCGAAATGGGAAAAGCAGGAAAACGAGCACGAAGGCAAACGCCAGGTGCACGGAGCGCTGCAACTGCGCGGGCAGCAAGCCGAAAGCCGCCGTGTAGACCTGGAAGCTCGAAAAGCCCACGCCGATCCAATAAACCAGCCAGCGGGGGATCCCAAAGAGCCTCCGGGTGGCAGCTTCCTTGTCGACCTTCCGCAGCAGTTCCTCCAATTCCTCCTTGGACAGTTGGTCGTCGTCCGGGGCGGAAGGGCCTGCGGGATGGACTTTCAGCGTTTCCTGCGCTTCGTGGTTCATTGTCTGCACCAGCCTTTCAAGGCGGCGAATAAGGAAACCATCCGAACCCGAAAAACCAGCGCGGTCCCAGGCTCGGCCAACTCGGTGAGAGGGAATGTCCGGGCTTTGATCATCAGGGTGTGATTGGCCACCTCACCCACTCGGACGATGATTTCGGGAACCGGACGCGCTACGCTCCACTGGAGCCAGCCATCCGGCAGGACCGTGAGCTCTCCTTCGGCGGTGGTACCCTCCGGCATCCCGGCTCCGAAAGAATCATACACGGATTTAACGATCACCAGGTGATCACCCTGAACCTGCAGGGTGTCGTAGACCGGTCGCTTGTTTACGGAATGGGTAAAGGAGAGGACAAACTCCTCCCCCGCCTTCATGGGGATACTCCAGAGAACATCCCCCGCTTTGACTGAGCTGATCTCAAGAAGACTGGTAAATGGGTAACACAAGACCCCAAGGCTGGCCCCTGCCAGAAGGAAAATGATGATCGCTGGACGTCGCATCTCTCATCTCGGGAGATGATGGCCATCGAGGCTGAGCGTGCCCCAGGGCAGGGTTGCTGACTCACCGGCACGGAAACCGACCCGGGTTTGGAGACCGAGTCGGTCTTGGAGTCGGTATCGGACTACTTACTTCATGGCACCCTTTTCTTTGAAATACTTCACCGCCCCCGGATGGTAGGGGATGGATACGCCCTTGACGGCTTTCTCGAGACTCAGTTCCTTCCCCTTGGCATGTGCTGAGCCGAGTTCGGCCTGGTTGTCGAAAAGCGTCTTGGTCAGGTTGTAAACCACGTCGTCCTTGAGCTCAGAGGAAACGATGAGGACTGCGTTCACCGCCACCGTGCTCACCTCGGCGGTCTGGTTCTTGTATGTACCGGCAGGAATCTTTGCTGCAGAGAGAAAGGGGTACTTCGCCGTCAGCTTCTGGGTGATGTCGGCCGCGATATTGAGAATTCTGATGTCATGCTGGGTACTGATATCCATGATAGCCGCATTGGGAATGCCAGCGGTCACGATGAAGGCGTCGATGTGTTTGTCCTTGAATGCCTCGGCACTCTCGGAAAAGGAGA
>Ga0302250_1000940_pt1 | contig 24052 bp, 23 predicted proteins | sample AAG_RA_Asp_MG_FD_193536 | JGI IMG/M metagenome (GOLD analysis project Ga0302250, IMG submission 193536) | Enriched activated sludge microbial communities from anaerobic digester in WTTP, New Holstein, Wisconsin, United States - AAG_RA_Asp | ecosystem: Engineered > Bioreactor > Anaerobic >... | reverse complement strand
AACCGTGGGCGATACAACTCGGCCAGAACGTCAAGACGGTGACCCGCGGCGCCGGGTTTTCCGTCAGCAGCGAAGGAAAGGCCTTGAACAATGCGACTGAAGGGCAGGTCGTCCAGGTCAGGACGCCTTCGGGCCAGATCGTCAGCGGTATCGCGCGCGCCGGCGGAGTGGTGGAAATAACCTATTGACCCCGACGTCGTACGGGTTTATCGGCAGTTTCTGTCGGAAAAATGCTAAAGTTTCAGCCCCGGCTGTCGATAAAAGGCGTAAGCAAGGAACTTATGGGGCATCGCCATGAAGATTGAACATTCCGCCAAACTCACCAACACGTCTCCGATCAAGGAAAGCCGTGGTACGGCAGCCAAACCTGCCGCCAAGGAGTCGGACGACGTTCAGCTGAGCAGCGTCGCATCGCAACTGGCGGCATCCGAGAGCGAAGCACCGTTTGACTCCGGACGCGTTGCCGAGATCAAGCAAGCGATCGCGGAAGGCAGGTTTTCGATCAATCCTGGCGCCATCGCCGACAGGCTGATCGCCTCCGCCAAGGAATTGGTCGGACCTCAAGGCAACGCCTGACGCATTCGCATGACTCTGTCCAACGACGAATTACACGATGTCGTCACTGCGGAAGCAGCGCTGATCGCTCGATTCGTCGAATTGCTGGAAGCCGAGCAAGAAGCGCTCACCAAGGGAAACATCGAGGACCTGGCCCGACTGGCGTCCGAGAAGGAGCCGCTGGCAGCCGACCTGCAGCGCCTGGGCCAGCAGCGCAATGATCATCTTGTCGCATTGAAGCTGTCCGCCGATCGCCAGGGCATGTCCGCGTGGACGGCCGGCAACCCCGACGCGTCGTCGACATGGGAGAAAACGCTGGAACTGGCCGCTCGCGCCCGCGATATCAACCGGCTGAACGGCGAATTGATCCAGATGCGCCTGAATTTCAATAGTCAGCTTCTCGAGATTCTGCAACGCAACAGGGGAGCCCTCGATCTGTATGGACCGGATGGCAAGACGTCCGGCCCCGGCGAACGACGCATCGACGACGCCGTTTAGCTCGCTCTAGCTCAACAGCCACCAGCTACTGGCGAGGCTCTGGCGCCGAATCCTCTTCCAGTGCAACCTCGCGTCCTTTTTCCGGCGCGGTCGAATCGATCAGGATCGTCACCCGACGATTGCGCGCCCGACCGTCGGCAAGAAGATTCGGCTCGACCGGCCGCGTATCGGCGTAGCCAATCGCGGTCAACCGGTCCGCTGCGACGCCAGCGTCAGCGAAAAGTCTGAGCACCGTTGTCGCCCGCACGGCCGAGAGTTCCCAGTTGGAGGGGAACTGGGCCGTATTGATCGGCACGTTGTCGGTGTGCCCCTCGATCGTGATCGGGAAGTCGGTCGGCGCCAGCACCTGCGCGATGGCCCGCATCGCCTTGGCGGACAACGGGTGCAGGAGTGCCTGCCCCGGCGAGAACAGAATGCTGTCGTTGATTTCGATGGTTACCCCGCGACTTGTCTCGATCACCCGCACCTTCCCCTGCTCGATGAGCGGCGCCATGACATCCAGAATCTCCATGGCCACGTTACGCATCTTGTCGCGCCGCTGCTGTTTTTCTTCGGCCTGACGGCTGGCCGCCTGGGGCTGTTTCTGCGCCAGGGCGATGGGCGGTTGCACGAGAATCGGCACCTGTGTCGCACTGTTCGCCTGGATGTTGCGAAACGCGCTCATCATCGAGTCGCTGAGAATGCGGTACTTGCCCTCGTTCACCGACGAAAGGGCATACATCACCACGAAGAAGGCAAACAGCAGCGTTATGAAATCGGCGTACGAGACCAGCCAGCGTTCGTGGTTGTCGTGCTCGTCGTCATGTTTCCGCCGCCTTGCCATAGATCAGGAAACGTAGCCCTGCAGACGGCTCTCGATGATTCGCGGATTGTCGCCATTGGCAATCCCCACCAGACCGTCGACAATCATCTCGCGATGCACGACGAGACGCCCGATATGCGCCTTGAGCTTGTTCGACATCGGCAGGAAGACCAGGTTGGCCAGGCCAACGCCGTAAATCGTCGCAACGAAGGCCACCGCGATTCCCGCGCCGAGTTTCGAAGGATCGGACAAATTCTCCATCACATGGATCAGTCCGAGCACAGCGCCGAGGATTCCTATCGTTGGCGAATACCCGCCCGCGGCCTCCCAGATCTTCGCTCCCATGCGGAGCTGTTGCTCATACGTCCCGATTTCCACTTCGAGCACCTCCCGCAAGCGCTCCGGCTCGGCGCCATCTACCAGCAATTGCAATCCCTTGCGGGCGAATCCGTCCTTCAGTTGTGACATGGAGTTTTCAAGCGCCAACAATCCTTCCCTCCGTGACAACTGGCTCCATGTGGTGATTTGCTTGATCTGTTGTTGATAGTCGACCGCCGGCGGCATCCAGACCCAACGCACCATGCGCATACCGCGAATGAAGGTCGCATAAGGACTTTGCAGCATGACTGCGCCCATGGTTCCGCCGACAACGATCAGCAATGCAGTAGGCTGAGCAAGCGAGCCAATATGCCCGCCTTCCAGAATCTGCCCGCCGATGATCGCGACGATTCCGATCACCAGGCCCAGTACGCTGATCTTATCCATTTTTCCTGGCTTTCTTCTTGATTCCGGCGTCGCCAAAAACCCTCGCGCGCAGACGCGCAACAGCCTGCGTGTGCAGCTGGCAGACGCGCGACTCGGTTACGCCCATGACTTCGCCGATCTCGCGCAGATTGAGATCCTGTTCGTAGTAAAGGGCCATCATCATCTTTTCCCGTTCGGGAAGCAACTCGATACCCTGCACGAGCATGCGCTTGAAACTTTCGTCTTCGAGGATCGCCAAGGGATCCCCCGAACTGTCGCACAAGTGCCTTTCCAGAAAATCCTCGTCCCCTTCCTCCACCAGATCCTCGAGCGAAATCAGCTGATGCCCGCGAGCGTCCTGGAGCATCTTCTGGTACTCCGCCAGCGAAACCCCCAGAGAGCGCGCCAATTCGTTTTCCGACGGCGGACGACCATGTTCCTGCTCGAGTTGCGCGATCGCCTTTTCGATCTGCCGGAAATCCCGGCGCAAGCTGCGCGGCAGCCAATCGTTCTCGCGCAGGCCATCGAGCATCGCCCCACGTACCCGCTGCGCGGCGTATGTTTCGAATTGCGCCCCCATCCCCGCCTCGAACCGGTCGATGGCGTCAAGCAGGCCGATCATTCCGTTCTGCACAAGATCCTCCACCTGAACGCTCGACGGAAGACGAGACATCAGGTGATGGGCAATGCGCTTGACGAGCGGAGCGAATTGCTGGACCAGCTGGTCTTTGTTGATCTGACCTGCAGCGTTATACATAGAACAAGGGGGTCAGGCGTAAATGGCAACAGGATCAATCTGCTGGCTCAAGTGTAACAGTTGCTCGAAAAAATGTTCGACCCCCCCTGCATGCTGCTCGGGCAACTGCCAACCGATCAACTCGCCGGCCAAGGTGCGACAGGCTTTCGCCGCGGGAGCCTCCGGATAGAGGCTGGCCACCGGCTGGCATAATGCCGAAGCGCGATGCAAGCGCTCATCCAGCGGCACGCCGCCGGCGTATTCGAGCCGGGCAAACCGGCGGCTGTGCGTGACGCGCGCAATGTTGCTGAAGACAGCGCGCGCCTCCACGGCATTTCTCGCGCCATTGACCAGGATACGATAGTCGCGCCGGGCATATCCCAGGCTCGCCTTTTTGATCAGGGCATACGCCTCGGTGATCGAAGCCGGTGTTGGCGACATGACGACGACTGTATGATGTGCCGCCAGTCCAAAGGGAGAAAACCCGAGCGGATGCTCCAGCGACGCGTCAACGAGCACCACGTCAGCAGGATCATCGAGTGTCGAAAAGCTCTGTATCAAAGCGCTGCGTTGCGCGGAGTCGAGTTTGCCGAGACGCTTCACCGCGCCAGCTACCGGCACCACCCTGACGCCCGGAAACACGTGAACCAGCACATCCTGGAGTGGCGTAGTTCCCTCAGCGACCTGCTGCAGGTCGTGACGAGCCTCGGTGCCGAAACATGCAGCAACCCCCCCTTTTGTTCCTTCGTCGAACACGAGGACGTTTTTTCCCTGCTGCGCGAGGCACACCGCGAGATTCGCGACCAACGAACTCTTTCCCACCCCCGCGCTGCCGGCCGCAAATGCGATTACGCGCAGTTGTTCGCGAGCGAACAGGCGACGCAGGCCCTCGGCCTGGTCCACATGCAGGTCAACCACGACGCCCGCCCGCCGCCGCCATTTCCGGCGCACTGGCCATCACCAATCTCGGTTCGAGACCGTCCAGACGGTGCGGCGACGATTGCGGCAGGTCCTTGAACGCCCGGTGCAGAAGATAAACGCGATTCGGCATGTGCAGATCTTCGGGCACGCGCTGCCCGTTGGAAACGTAGTGCAAAGGCAAGCGATGGCGAATGATCACATCCAGCGCAGTGGCCAGGCCGGCAGCCTCATCGACCTTGCTCAGGATACAACCGGCCAGATCCGGGCCGCTGTAGGCGCGGACGACGTCATCGAGCGTATCTCCGCGTCCCGTCGCTGACAGAAGCAGCAGGCGCTTCACGCCGCTATGGCCGAACATCGCAATCTGCTCTTCGACCATCCGGTCGCGCTGGCTCATGCCCATGGTATCGATGAGGACCATGTGCTTATGCTGCAGATCGAACAAGGTCTGTCGCAGCTCTTCACCGTCTTTTACCAAATACACGGAGACACCCAGGATCCGGCCATAAATCCGCAGTTGCTCATGCGCCCCGATCCGGTAGCCGTCGGTCGTGATCAGCGCCACCTTGCTCGCGCCATGACGCAAAACACAGCGGGCCGCGAGTTTCGCGGTAGTCGTGGTTTTTCCGACGCCGGTCGGACCAACCAGGGCGTACACCCCGCCACGATCGATGATGTCGTTTTCCGTTCCTATCGTGCAGAGCGATCGATCCGCAGCCGTCTTCACCCAGGCGAGCGCCTGCGCGGCACCGAGGTCCCGCGGCAACTCGGCCAGCAGGTCGCGAGCCAGACGGGGCGAGAAACCGGCGTCGAGCATCTGCCGCAGGATTTCCGTCTTCACCGGCTCCGAGCGTGCGGTCTCGCCCCAGGCGAAACCCGCCAGATGCTGCTCGACGATACGCCGCAATGAACGAATCTCGTCCATCACTTCCGAGGGGATTATTTCGGCCTGCTTCTGTTCTCCGGCGCGCGCCTCAGGCATGGCTGACTGGTCGAAGCGCGGCATTGGGCGGGATGCCAGGGGCGGAATCTCCTTTTGCGTTGCCACAGGCCTCGATGTAGGCGGCGGCACAACCCGGGAGGCGGCGGACAGACGTACGGTGTAGTCCTTTTCCTGCTGTGGCTTAGGCTCGACAATCGGTTGCTGGACGATCATGTCCATTTCACTGGCAGCCACAGCCATGATCTCGACACCGCCAGGAATTGCGCGATTGGAAAGAATGATGGCGTCGGGCCCAAGAAGCTCCTTGACCTTACGCAACGCATCCCGTGCCGTTGAAGCGACAAATTTCCTGACGTTCATGCTTTACCCCCAATGATCGAGGTGACCTTGATGATCTTGTTTTCCGGCACTTCCGCATGGGCCAGCACCTTGAGTTGTGAAATCCCCCGCCGCAGGAAACGCGACAGAAGCGAGCGAAGATTGGCTGAGACGAGAAGAACGGGGGGAAGACCCAAGGCTTCCTGCCGCTGCGCGGCCGCGGCCGTCTCCCGGATCAGCGTGTCGGCAAGGCCGGGTTCGATGCTTCCTCCATCGCCACCCCCCGCCATGGCCTGGTGCAGTATCCGTTCGAGTTGCGGATCGAGCGACATGACCTGGATTTCCTGGCCGCTCGGGTACAGTTGCTGGACGATGGAACGCCCAAGCGCAACTCGCACGTGCGCGGTAAGCGTCTCTGCATCCTGGATACGCGGTGCGAACTCGGCCAACGTTTCGATGATGGTACGCATGTCCCGGATGTGAACCCCCTCGTCCAGCAGGTTTTGCAACACTTTCTGAAGCACGCCGAGTTGAAGAACCTTTGGAACCAGATCCTCGACCAGTTTCGGCATTTCCTTGGCCAGATGGTCGAGCAACGCCTGCGCCTCCTGGCGCCCCAACAATTCGGAAGCATGCGACAGGATGAGGTGATTCAGATGCGTGGCGACCACGGTACTCGCATCGACCACGGTATAGCCGAACGCCTGCGCCTGATCACGCAAGGCGTTGTCGATCCAGATCGCCGGAAGTCCGAACGCCGGATCCTTCGTTGCCGTTCCGGGAAGCTGACCAACCACACGCCCGGGATTGATGGCCAACAGACTCCCCGGGAACGCCTCGCCCTGGCCGATCTCGACCCCCTTGAGCAAGATCCGGTAGGCATTCGGTTTCAATTCGAGGTTGTCCCGGATATGCACGGGCGAGACGAGAAAACCCACTTCCTGCGCGAATTTCTTCCTGATCCCGCGGATTCGCCGCAACAATTCGCCATCCTGCGCCTTGTCCACCAGCGGAATCAGGCGATAGCCCACTTCCAGTCCGAGCACATCGAGCGGCGCCACATCGGCCCAGCTAGCCTCTTGTGATTCGGTTGCGACGACGGGTGGCGCCGCCTTTACCGGAACCGGCTTTTCCCGCTCCTGCCGCCGCAGCATCTCCCACGCCAGAACGCCGAGCAGCGCAGCCAACAAGAGGAAAACGAAGTTGGGCATTCCCGGGATCATTCCCAGCAATCCGATGATCGCGGCAGAGAGGGCGATCACCCGCGGATTGTTGAACAGCTGACCAAGGAATTGCTGAGACAGATCCTGGGTGTCGCCGACACGCGTCACCACCATGCCCGCGGCGATCGAGATGATCAGCGCCGGAATTTGTGCCACCAGGCCATCGCCAATAGTCAGGAGCGTATAGGTTCTGGCCGCCGTTCCGATATCGAGGTTGTGCTGCAACATGCCGACGAAGAGCCCGCCGACCACGTTGATCACCATGATCAATATCCCGGCGACAGCGTCGCCGCGGACGAATTTCGACGCACCATCCATCGACCCGAAGAAATCCGCCTCTTCCGCGATCGTCGCACGCCGCCGACGCGCCTCGTCCTCGCCGATCAGACCGGCATTGAGATCGGCATCGATCGCCATCTGCTTGCCCGGCATGGCGTCAAGTGTAAAGCGTGCCGCGACTTCCGCCACCCGCCCGGCGCCCTTGGTAATCACCACAAAATTGATGATCACCAGAATGGCGAACACGACGATCCCGACCGCATAATTTCCGCCCACCAGAAAATGACCGAAAGCATCGATCACCTGGCCTGCCGCACCTTGTCCGGTATGCCCTTCGAGCAGCACGATGCGTGTTGATGCGACGTTCAGCGACAGGCGAAGCAAGGTGGTAATCAGCAGAACTGTGGGAAAGACGGAAAAATCAAGCGGCTTCAATACATTGATCGCGACAAGCATCACGATGATCGAGATCGCGATATTGAAGGTGAAGAACAGGTCGAGCATGAAAGGCGGCAACGGCAACACCATCATCGCCAGCACCAACATGATCAGCAACGGACCGGCGAGCTGCTGCAGGCCGATCCGCCCAATGAAGCTCTGCAGCGTCATGCTTGAACTAGCCATTTGCCGCCTCCGCGACCATCATGTCCTGCGGTACCGGAATCTGACGCGGCGGAACCGGATAATTGCCGCCCTGCTCCCGCCAACGGGCCAGTTGATAAATATAGGCCAGCACCTCTGCCACGGCAGCATAGAGCGCCGACGGTATTTCCTGATCCAGTTCGGCATGCCGGTAAAGCGAACGGGCCAAAGGGGGTGCCTCAAGCAAGGGCACGCCGCTCTCGGCGCCGATCGTGCGAATTTTCAGCGCGATCTCGCCCATTCCCTTCGCAAGCACCTTGGGTGCCCCCATCCCGTTCTTGTACGCAAGCGCCACTGCAAAATGCGTCGGGTTGGTTACGATCACATCAGCCGTCGGCACCGCGCTCATCATTCGCCTGCGTGCCGCTTCGCGCTGCATGCTCCTGATCCGCCCCTTGACCTCGGGATTCCCTTCCATTTCCTTGCTTTCCCGGCGTACTTCCTCTTTGGTCATCTTCAACTTGTTGTGGTACTGCCAAAGCTGGAACGGAACATCGAGCGCCACGATCAGCAGCATCGAGGCGACAATCAGCAGAAAACTGAAATTGATCAAATGACCGGCGCTGGCGAGGCCGGCATCAATGGTCTGCGAGAGGAGCGAAATGATCTCGCCGCGTTCAGCCCAGAGGACTCCAGCAGCGACACTGCCAATCAACGTCGCCTTTGCAACGCCCTTGACCAGCTCGAGCACTCCGGACCACGAGACGATCCGGCCCATGCCTTTCAATGGATCGAGCCGCCCCAGATCGGGCGTCATCGCCTTGAACGAGACATTCCAGCTCCCCAGAAAGAAGGGCGAAAGAAGAGCCGCCACGATCAGCGCCATGACCAACGGGGTAAAGGCAAGGAGAGCATCCAGTGCAATGTCGCCGAGCCGCGCCACCATGACCTGCGGGTCGCGCAACAGTTCGCCATCAAACATCAGCCCCCGCGACACAATGGTCGATGTGCGCTGCATCATCCATCCTCCGACCATCCAGAACGCGCCTGCAGCCACCATCAGGACCAGAAAAGCGCCAACCTCGCGCGAACGCGGAACCTGCCCCTCCTCACGGGCTTGCTCGAGGCGCCTCGATGAGGCGGGCTCTGTTCGCTCGAGATCGCTTTCTTCGGCCATCTTCCGATTCCAAAAAACCAGAGCTAATTATATAAAAAAACATTAAAAAATAAAGATATATATCGCTTTATTTACCCCGATTCTCGAAAAGACGGGCACCTTCCCCTTTTGCCAAACGAAAAAAAACAGGGGGCCGAAGCCCCCTGGAAAATAAAAAAATATGAAATCGAATCAGATGGATAGCTCTAGTGCACGGGCATGCCTGACACCAAGTTCACGATCGATGTGGGCATTGAGGTCCGCCAGCAACTCTTTCATGTCAAGGATCAGGACGATCTGTCCGTTCGACAAGGTGGTGACGCCGGCAACACCGCGTGGCCGGAAATCATCGAGCGACTTGATCACCGCATCGTCGCGCCCGGCGAAACTGTCGACCGAGAGGATGAAACTCCGCTCGGCGGTCTGCATCAGCACGCCATATTCGGGCGTTTGCAGTTGCGGCCATCCGAGCAACCGCGACAGCGCGACGACCGGCAGGACCTCGCCCCGGACAACCAGCGTCTCCTTGCCGCCGACCTCCTGCATCTTTTCCTTTTCGATCGGCAGGATTTCGCGCACCATCGAAAGGGGCAAGGCAAATGGCTGATCGCCCAGCAAGACCAGGAGCACCGGAAGGATCGCCAGGGTCAACGGCAGGGAAATGAGGAACACGGTTCCTTTCCCCGGCTCCGAACGAATTTCGACCGAGCCGTTCAGCTTCTGGATGTTCGTCTTGACCACGTCCATGCCGACGCCACGCCCGGAGACCGCGGAGGCCTGCGTCATCGTCGAGAAGCCCGGCAGGAAGATCAGGTTCAGGCTTTGCCTGTCGTCCAGCGTATTTGCCTCTTCCTCTTTGATCAAGCCTTTCTCGATGGCCTTGGCACGAATTCTCTCCGGGCTCATTCCACGACCATCATCCGCGATGATCAGAACGATGTGGTCACCTTCCTGACGCGCTTCCAGACGCACCACGCTCTTGGTCGGCTTGCCCGCCGCAAGCCGCTCCTCGGGAGATTCGACACCATGATCAACCGCATTGCGCACCAGGTGCACCAGAGGATCGGCAAGATCCTCGATCATGGTCTTGTCGACTTCGGTCTCTTCACCGACCAGCGCAAGTTCGACATCCTTCCCCAATTGGCGGGCGAGATCCCGGGCGATACGGGGATACTTCTGGAACAGCCGCCCGATTGGCTGCATCCGCGTTTTCATCACGGAGTTCTGCAAGTCCGAAACCAGCAGATCGAGCTGGCTCACCGCCTGATCAAGGGCGTGCAGAGTCTCCGAATCATTACGCCCCGCGAGGATATCCGCCCGCAAACTGGTCAAACGGTTTTTCGTCAAACCGATTTCACCGGACAGGTTGAGCACCTGATCGAGACGTGCGGTATCAACACGGATTGTCGATTCCCGAGTCGCGATTTTTTCGTCAGAGCGCCTTCCGCCGGTTGTTCCGGAACCGACAAGCCCCGGCTTGTCGGTCGAGCGCCGCCCCTCCGGGGGAAAATGCGGCATCAACTCCGCCTCGGCAACGACATCCATGCCGGCCCGCTTCAGCTCCGACGACGCGCCGGCGGGAATAACTTCCGGTTTTTCCCGCTCCCGCCCCGTCACCGCTGCGTGGAGCGCTTCCCAATCGGGTTCCTCCGGGGAGCCCCCTCCCTCTCCCGAGGAAACCGCATCGACCTCTGGCAAAGGATCAGGTGTGGCTACCGGAATCTCCTCTGCCTGCGTACCCGCTTCCAATTCGTGCAACGCCACTCGCAAAGCCTGGATTACATTGGCGGGGGCCGGCTTGGGCTGGACGGCCTGCGCCAGTTCACCAAACATTCCCCTGACCCCTTGCGTCGCCGCCATGATGATGTCGAGCAACTCCGGTGTCAGCGTCATCTCCCCGTTTCTAAGCTTGTCAAAGAGGTTTTCGGTCAGATGGCAGAGCGTCACCAACTCGGTAGCATTGAGAAAGCCGGCTCCCCCCTTGATCGTGTGGAACCCCCTGAAGATGTCATTCAACAGACGACGATCTCCAGGATCCCGCTCCAACTCGACAAGTCTGTTATCCACGTCGGAAAGCAGGTCACTCGCTTCCTGCAAGAAATCCTGCAGCAGGTCTTCCATTCCGGAAAAGTCACTCATATCGAACCTCCTAGAACCCCAGGCTATCCAGCAAATCGTCGACCTGCTGCTGACTGACAACGACGTCCGAGCGCCCTTCAGCATTCACTACAGGCCCATTGAGAAGCGATGTCACGGATTCGGTGCGTTTCTCTCCCGGGATTGTTTCGATGAGAATCCCCATCAATTGCGACTCCAGATCCTGGGCAAGCGCGACGACCTTCTTGATGACCTGCCCGGTTAGATCCTGGAAATCCTGCGCCATCATGATTTCCATCAACTGTTCTTTGGTCGCCGCCGTCCGCTGTGGAACGGCGTTTTTCAGGAATCCCCGCGTTTCCGCAGCCAGCAGCTTGAACTCCTCGACACTCATCTGATTGGCGTAAAGCGCGTCCCACTTGGTTGCCAGCAATGCCGCCCCGTCCTCGAGCTCCTCCTGAATCGGGGTCGCGACATCAGTCGCATTCAGCACTTTGCAAGCCGCCTGTTCGGTAAGGTTGGCGATATAGGAGAGTCGGTCTTTTGCATCGGGAATCGCGCTGACCGTTTTCTCGATCAGTTTGTCGTATCCCAACGCCCCGAGAGTATCGTGTAGCTGCCGTGCCATCTGTCCGACCTGGGTAAACACCTTTTTCTGCGCCGGCCAATCCTCGCAGGAATTTTCACCACTGCCGGCAGCGGCTTTTTTCGAAACGATAGAATCGAATAGGTCCTGCAACTCGTCGGAGTCCTCCGTCAGATCGTTGCCTTCGCGGGCTTGCTGCATCAGGGAAGGTTTCTTTTCCACCTTTGGCGGAGTGACGGAAGGAGCGATCCCGCTAGCGATACTGTCAAACAGAGCTTCGAGTTCGCTCGAATCACCGGAAGCGTTCGCGTCGCTCATATCAGCCTCCCATCTTGTCGAAGATCTTTTGCAGCTTCTCCGCCAACGTCGCGGCCGTAAATGGCTTGACGATATAACCGCTCGCTCCCGCCTGCGCGGCGGCGATGATGTTCTCCTTCTTTGCTTCGGCGGTAATCATCAGCACCGGCAAATGCGACAGTGACGGCGTGGAACGAATGGCCTGGAGCAACTGCAATCCATCCATGTTGGGCATGTTCCAGTCGGTCACCACGAACTCAAAACCGCCAGCCTGAAGCTTCTGCAACGCGATAGCGCCGTCTTCAGCCTCATCCACGCTGGCAAAGCCCAATTCCTTGAGGAGATTCCTGACGATTCGCCGCATCGTCGAAAAATCATCAACCACCAGAATTCTCATTTTTGGATCAGCCATTCCTCATTTACTCCTAGTTTTCTTCTATCGCTCAAGTATGGGACGCAGAGTGTCAGCCAATACCTCGGCATCGAATTTTGCGACATAGGCGTCGACCCCGACGGCTTGCCCCATTGCCCGGTTAGCCTCCGACGAGAGCGACGAATGCATGACAACCGGAATACCGTCGAAACGCGCATCGGACTTGATGTATTTCGTCAATACATAACCGTCCATTTCGGGCATCTCCGCGTCAACGAGTATCAGGCGCACGTCGTCACGCAAGTTGCCTCCGGTCTGTTGCGAATGCGCAGCCAGTCCCTGCAGGCGCGTCCAGGCTTCGACACCATTCGTTGCGTGCTTGTGTTTAACCTTCAGGCGGTCGAGTACCTCGGTGATCTTCTTTCTCGCCACGACCGAGTCATCGACGAAAAAGACGCCGACTTCCTCTGAAACCTGCGCAGGCGGCACGTCGACAATAATGGCCTCGCCAAATGCGTTGGCCAGAATCTGCTCGACGTCCAGAATCGAAACCAGAGTACCGTTTTCCAGCTCGGTAATCGCCGTAATCAGTCCCTGGTTCGCCGAGAGCACGCTCTCCGGCGCTCTGACCTTCTCCCAGTCGACACGAATGATCCGGTCGACCTCGTGCACCAGGAAGCCCAGCGTCCGTTTCGAATACTCTGCAACCATCATCGTCTTGCCACGCTCGACAGGCTGTCCGGCGGTGTCAAGAAAACTCACCAGGGAGATCACCGGAATCACGTTGCCGCGCAACGAGACCAAGCCCTCGACCCCCTTCGGCATGTTCGGCGTCTTCGTGATGTGCGGCGTCCGCCCGACCTCGCGCACCTTGAATACGTTGATCCCGAAAGTCTCGCGCGTTCCCAGCGAAAACAGCAGGATTTCCATTTTATTGGACCCTGCCAGCCGGGTTCTGGCATCAACGCTATCGAGCAGATTCTTTTTTTCAATCAAGTCCATTGCCATCGCCGTACTCCACTTGTATGCGTCAGCCATTCACCCGGGCAACCGGAACCCCACCCAGCAGCCGGCGGGTCAACACTTCCGAAAGCTTTTGCGGCTCGAACTTGGGCACGTATTCGTCGACGCCGACGGATTTCCCCAATTGCTGGTTGGACATTCCGGACAAAGAGGAATGCATGATGACCGGCACGCCGGCAAAGCGCGGATCCGTCTTGATTTTCTTGGTCAGAATGTACCCGTCCATTTCCGGCATCTCGACGTCGGTCAATACCAGGCTGACCAGATCCGAAACGCGCTGGCCGGACGCGTCGGCGTATGCCGCTATTCTTTCGAGTTCCTCCCACGCCGCCCGGCCGTTGATCGTTTCGACATACTTGACGTGCATCGCGTCAAGCGTGCGCACGATCTGCCGACGCGCCACGACGGAGTCGTCCGCAAAAAAGACGGTCAAGTCAGGATTGCTGATCGGCTTGATGTTGCGGTAGACCACCTCGTCGTCGTACTTCGACGTTTCCGAAAGCACCTTCTCCACGTCCATCATCATGACCAGACGCCCGTCGGGCAACTCGGTCACCGCCGTAACCAGCCCGCCCAGCTCGGCCGTCAGCATATCCGGCGGCACCTTCATCTGGCTCCAGTCGAGTCGCAAAATGGTATCCACCGCCTCGACCAGAAAGCCCTGCGTATGGCCTGCATACTCGGTCACGATCATGATCGACCGGGGCGAGTCGGAAGAGATTCCCGCATACCGCGCCAAATCCACGACCGGAACCAGCGCGCCACGCAAACTCACCATTCCCTCGACGGACGGCGGCATTTCCGGCGCCGCGGTAATGGGCGGGGTCCGCATGACTTCACGCACCTTGAAGACGTTGATGCCGAATGTCTCACGGCGCCCCGTAACGGAATGCGTTCCGAGCGTAAACAACAAGATTTCCAGCTTGTTGGTTCCTGCAAGCTTGGTGCGCGCATCAATACTTTTGAGCAGCTCTGACATGCTTGATCACCTTTTTCTGGGCAAATAGCCTTACTAACGGCCTGGCGCATCTTAATCGAACACAGGGCATTTCACCACAACGCTCCGGGAAACGAAACGACGCCAGCGCACGCCAATGCGGGGATTCAGGGAACACCACGCGGCTTGAACGGAACCACTGGTTGAGGATGCCGGAACTGAATCCGGACCCTCCTGAAGTCAGACGCTCCTTCCGAGAGCGGCCAGCACTTTTTGCGCCAGGGAACCCAGACTTGCGGTTTCCTCGACGGCGCCGATCAGGGCGGCCTCGCGAGGCATTCCATAGACCACACAACTCGCCTCGTCCTGGCCAAAGGTTCTGGCGCCCGCCTGACGCATGCGCAGCAAGCCGTTCGCACCATCCTTTCCCATGCCCGTCAGAATGACCCCGATCGCGTTCCGTCCCACAACTTCGGCGGCAGAGTCGAACAGGACATCCACGGAAGGTCGGTGACGATTGACCGGCGGAGTCTTGAGCAACTCGGTCACATACGCCCCGCCCATCTTCCGGACGCGCATGTGCGAATGACCGGGGGAGACATACACGTTCCCCGGCGCAAGCACTTCGCCACCTTGCGCCTCGATGACCTTCGGCTTGCAGAGGCCGTTCAACCGTGCCGCGAACGACCCCGTAAAGGTCTCGGGCATGTGCTGGACGATCAGGATCGGCGGGCAGTCTTCCGGTATCCCGAGCAGGAAGGTCTTGACCGCTTCCGTACCGCCGGTCGACGCCCCGACGAAAATCACCCGACCAACCCCGACCAGCGGCTTGATCGCGGATCCCGGCACAACAGACTGCCTGTCCATATCACCGCGCCCGGCCAGCCAATTCGTAGACGGTCTTGCCCTGGGAACGGAACACATCCGCCGCGTGCAGGAAACTCTCCGAGTGGCCGGCAAAAAGAAGACCGCCCGCATCCATCAGCGGAGCAAAACGCTTGAGAATCTTGTATTGCGTCGGTTTGTCGAAGTAAATCATGACATTCCGGCAGAAAAGCGCGTCCAGCGGGCCGCGCACACTCCAGTTCGGCTCAAGAAGATTGATGCGCTGGAATGTCACCAACCGCCGCAACTCGGGACGTACGGCATAGGCCCCTTCCTGCCCCGAGCCGCCTTTGAGGAAGAACCTGTTCAGCCGGTCAGGCGAGAGTCGCTCGACGCGGTCACGCGTATAGACACCTTTCGCAGCCGTCGCCAGAACGCTGGTATCCAGATCCGACGCGACGATGGATACCGGCACATTGAAGCTGTTGAACGCCTCCACGACAGTCATGGCAATGCTGTACGGTTCTTCGCCGGTCGAAGAGGCGCAACACCAGATCTTGATTGACGGGCGCCCCTGCAGCTTTTTCAAATGCTCGGCCAGGATCGGAAAATGGTGCGGTTCCCGAAAGAACGACGTCAGATTGGTTGTCAGCGAATTGACGAATTTCTCCCACTCCGCCTTGTCACCACGTTCCAGCAGCGCGAGATACTCGCCGAAGGTTCGCAATCGCGTCTCGCGCAGCCGCCGGGCCAGGCGGCTGTAGACCATGTCCTGCTTGGCCGAGGACAGGGCGATTCCGGCGTGCTCGTAGATCAGCTTGCGCACCCGCTCGAAGTCCGCCAGGGTAAAGACGAATTCACGTTCGCCGCCCTCGCGACCCGGCAACTCTTTTCCCGGCCAGGAACTGTTGTTGATCACGTTCTTTCCCTCCGTGCCCTGACAAGCACGCAACGCCCGGTGAACCCATCAAGAGAACAACGCGTCAATTCTTCGCCCCCGAGGCTTCAGGCTCGGCAGGAGAGAGCGCTGCCGCTTCTTCGCTGCCATCGACGGTCACCGTGGCATTGCCGTCTTCCAGCAACATCGCCTCCTCGGTACGCTTGTTCAACACGACAATGTTGATACGTCGATTCGAAGCGCTCAGCGGATCGTTCTTGTCGAACAGCACCGTTGACGACAAGCCGACGACGCGCAGCACCTTGTTCTCGTCCATTCCCCCGGCAATCATCTCGCGGCGCGAGGCGTTGGCACGGTTCGCCGACAGTTCCCAATTGGAAAACCCCTTCTCGCCCCCGCTGAACTGCGCGGCATCGGTATGCCCGGAAATGCTCACCTTGTTGGGAACGGCATTCAGCGCCTTGCCGATCTCTTTCAGAATCACCTTTGAATACGGATTCAGTTCGGCACTGCTGGAATCGAACATCGGCCGATTCTTCTCATCGATGATCTGGATCCGCAAACCTTCCGTCGTCACGTCCATCAACAACTGGTTCTTGAACTGCCTCAAGGTCACGTTGCGCTCGATGAGACTCTCCAGGTTGCCCTTCAGTTCAGTAAGAGACATGCGCTCACGCCGTTCGAACTCCCTGCGCAAATCCTCCGTACGCGCATCGCGGGGCGCTGGCGTCGGTTTTTTCTGCGCCTCCGCCGCCCCTTTCCTCACCTGCCCGGACGTACGCGTGATGTCCTCGCCGCCGCCCTTGAGGATGCTCGTCGCGTCACCCGCTCCGGTGCCCCCGGACAGACTGACCTTGAGTGGATTCTGGAAATAATCGGCGATCCCCTTCAAATCGCCATTGGCCGTCGACCCCAGCAGCCACATCAGAAGGAAGAAGGCCATCATCGCCGTCACGAAGTCGGCATAGGCGATCTTCCATGCCCCGCCATGATGCCCCCCGCCGCCTTTCTTGATGCGCTTGATGACGATTGGGCGTAGATCCTCGCTCATTCAAAATCCCCGATCAGCGTCCCCGTGCTACCTGCCCTTGCGCGCCTTGAGCTCTTCTTCAAGCTCGATGAAGGTCGGGCGGTCGGAAGAGAAGAGCACCTTGCGACCGAATTCGACCGCGACCTGCGGCGCATAGCCGGACATCGACGCCAGCAGCACGACCTTGATCACCTGATAGATCTTCGACCCCTCGTGCGCCTTTTGCTCCAGCAAGGAGGCCACCGGCTGAACGAAACCATACGAGATCAGGATACCCAGGAACGTTCCCACCAGCGCGCCGCCGATCATTTTTCCCAGAACCGCAGGTGGCTCGCCCACCGACCCCATGACGTTCACCACGCCCATGACCGCCACGACGATACCGAAGGCGGGCGTCGCATCGCCGGTCTTGGCCATCACATGCCCGGGCACCTCCACCTCGTGGTGATGCGTCTCGATTTCCATGTCCATCAGGTTCTCGATTTCCAGGGCATTCAGATTGCCGCCGACCATCATGCGCAGATAGTCGGTAATGAACTCCATGACGTGATGGTCATGCGAAATCGAAGGATATTTGCTGAAAATCGGGCTGTCATGCGGATTCTCGACGTCGTTCTCGATCGACATCAGGCCTTCCTTGCGCACTTTGGCCAGCACCTCGAAAAGCATGGCCAGCAGATCGACGTACGCAGCCTTGTTGAATTTCGATCCTTTGAAGAGACTCGGGAGGGCGGCGATCGTCGCCTTGATGACCTTGATGTCGTTCCCGGCCACGAATCCGCCGATCGTCAAGCCGACGATCGCCAGATATTCCATCGGCACCCACAATGCGGCCAGGCTCCCATGAACCGCATAAGTGCCGACCGAAGCGGCCAGAATGATGACGTAGCCTACGATAAGAAACATTCAATCCCTCCAAGTCGGGCGCCGAGCCCCCTCCAAAGCAGCGAATCCCGATTGCCGCCGGTATTGTAGCGGGATGCCCCACGCGGGGAAATAAAAGAAACACCGTTTCATTCGTTGCGGAAGCGCTGCGCGGCCGATTCGCGGCGAATCCGCTAGAATCGCCCAACCATGTCGAGGCGTTGAAGCATGAATTACTGTACCCGCTGCGGAGCGAAGGTCGAACTGCGTATTCCCGATGGCGACACGCATCTGCGGCATGTGTGCGCGCAATGCGGGGAGATCCATTACCTGAACCCGAAACTCGTCATCGGCTGCATCGCCGAGTGGCAGGGCCGCATCCTCCTCTGCCGGCGAGCGATCGAGCCGCGCCATGGTTTCTGGACGCTCCCTGCCGGGTTCATGGAGAACGGCGAATCGACGGCTGAGGCAGCCATGCGGGAAACCCGGGAAGAGGCTTGCGCCGGCGTCGCGATCGAGGCCCTTTTCGCCCTGGTCAATATCCCGCACATCAGCCAGGTGCATCTGTTTTACCGGGGAAGACTGCTCGATGGCGCCTTCGGTGCTGGCGAGGAAAGCCTGGAAGCCTCACTCTTCAGCGAGGAGGCCATTCCCTGGGACGCTCTCGCTTTTCGCAGTGTCGCGCTGAGCCTGCGAGCCTACTTCGACGACCGCCGCAACGGTCAGTTCGGGTTCCACGAGAACTCGCTGCTTCCCCCGTAACCCGTATTCACAGTCCCAGATCAGAATGCCAGCCAATCACCGGAACGCGAAAAAAGCGGCTGATTCAGTGGCGAAGCCGTTGCGCGGCCCCCTGCTGCGTGGCGCCCGCCGACCGCGGGTCGCGTTGATCGGCCGGCACGGCGCAGGCAAGAGCACCATCTTCGAGGGAGCGTCGAGTCCGGTCGTAAGCCATGAACATCTCGCCGGCCTCGGCGGAGCGTACCAGGAATGCGTTGTCGATGTCGGTCTCGAACAGATATCGCTGGTCGACCTGCCGTCCATCCACACCCTGCATCACCTTAGCGAACACGACCAGGTGGTGCTGATGTATCTGCTCTGGGGCGACCGTTGGCCGCTTGAACCGCCGTCACCAAACAACACCTCCGGGCGCCCGGACTTTCCGGCACCGGACGTTCTCGTCCAGGTCGTTGACGCCACCGCGCTCGAACGCGATCTCGAGCTCACGCTTGAACTCAACCAGTTCGGGCGACCTCTGGTCATCGCGCTGAACCGCGTCGACGAGGCGCGCAAGCGCGGCATTTACATCGACGTCCAATCGTTGGGGGAGAAGGTAGGCGCCCCCGTGATTCCGACAATTGCGCACATGGGCAAGGGCATTGCGGCGCTGTTCGAGACGGTGCTTGCCGTAGCCCGCGAGAAATCGTGCCCACTGCCGCAACCACCGGCCCGGCACATCCAGGATGCGCTGCGGCCGCTGAATGCGGTGATCGCGCGGCCGGAGATCGAAGATGTCTTCGGCATCCCCCGCGCCTTGTTGCTTTCGCAGCTCGCTGAAAACGACGACTACTTTCTCCAATCGCTGACGACCCGTTTTCCCGGACTGCAAGGCGAAATCACAGAAGCTCGCGCCTCTGCCGGGAAAGCGCTGCCACGACCGCTCGCGGAGGAACTGCACGCCGACCGCCACCATCGTGCCGCCATGCTCCACGAGGCGGTCAGCAGCCCCCGTAGTCCGGAATCCGGCGAAGGTTGGCGACGCTGGCTCGACGAGCTGTTTCTCCACCCCCGCTGGGGCCTCTTCGGCAGCCTGCTGGTATTCGCCACGGTTCTGCTGATCGTTTTCGAGATGAGCGCGCTGATCGACTCGTGGACGTCGGCACGACTCGCGGCGTGGGTGCAGGAATGGCAGCCGCAATCCACGCTCGGCGTTGTCGGACGCGCGGTTGCCGACGGACTGGTCGGACTGGTCGGCATCGTCGCGCCCTACATGCTTCCGCTCGTGCTTTTGCTGGTGGCGCTCGAAGCCTCCGGCGTCATGCACCGTGTCGCCTTCGTCGTCGACCGAGGCTTCCATCATATCGGCCTGCACGGCGGCGTCGCAGTTCCCTTCCTGATCGGTCTCGGTTGCAACGTGCCGGCGATTTCCGCAGCGGCCGCCAGCGGTTCGCGGCGGGAAAAGGTGGTCGCGGCCATCCTGATCACTTTCGTTCCCTGCTCGGCCCGCTCGGCAATCATTCTGGCCATCGGCGGGAAATACCTTGGCGGCCTCGGCGTATTTGCCATATTCATGCTCACGCTTGTCGTCATCGCCGTGCTCGGCAAACTGCTCTCCCGCCGTTTCGCCGACAGCGCGCCGGGCTTCGTCCAGGCGATCCCCCCTTACTCCCTTCCTCGCTGGAATACACTCTGGCGCAATACCTGGGAACGAACGAGCGACATCGTAACCATCGTCACCCCCCTGCTTGTCGCGGGCAGTATCGTCCTCGCCCTGCTCGGCCATTTTGGCGCCGACGCCCTGATCAACACTGTGCTCACTCCGATCACCGGCTGGTGGCTCGGTTTGCCCGTCGCGCTCGGCGTTCCCATCCTCTTCGGCGTCCTGCGCAAGGAACTCTCCCTGCTGATGATCTTTCAGGCCCTGGGAACACAGGAAATCACGCCGCTGCTCGACCACGTCCAGATCTTCACCTTCCTGATCTTCCTGACGTTCTACGTGCCCTGCCTGTCGACCTTTGCCGTCATGATCAAGACCCTGGGCCGAAAGGAAGCCTGGTTCTCTGTGATGAGTTCGCTTGTCACAGCGTTGCTGATGGCCGGTGCCATTCGTCTTCTGCTGGAAACCATCCGTTTTCTCGCCCCTGCATGAACGGTCATTTGTTCAAGGACTCCACCCCGCTGGAACTCTACGCCTGGCTGGCCCCGGAGGCCGAAATTCCCGGCTGGGACATTCTGTCGGCGAATCCCTTCGGCGTCGCCCTGCCCGAGGACCATTTCACTACCGTGCAGAATTACTTCGCCGAGTATCACCTGGAATACTATCGGCAGCGCCTCTTCCAGGATTTTCCCAGCCGGCTGCATGCCCTGTTGCTGTTCGCCACACGCGTGGACGCGGAGAACTTCCGGGCGAAACACCCCACGCGGGTTCACGGAAAAAACCTGGTGGCCGCCCGCAGCAAGGGCGACTACGTCGTGTCGTTTCACGACTCCGCCTGGCTCGATTACCTCCGCCTGCCGCACAGCCTCAACCTGACAACGCTCGACGAGGTCTCCGGCCACTACTGGAAAGGCGCGCTGGTAGAAGAAGCCGGGTTGCGCTTCATGGACGAACCATGGCGCGAGCCGCCGGTCATCGAGGCGCTTTTTCAGGGAGTGCTGGAACCCTTGACGCGGGATTTCCATGCCGCCTCCGGCTGGCTGCCTGGATTTTCCTGAACCACGGTTACTTCATCTTCCGTCCGGAAGAGACCGGCGCCTCGTCGGGTACCTTGTCCGGGGCGTGCGGTTTGTGGGGCGGCTTGACCGGTCTATGCGGACGAGGAGGCAGCGGATAAACGGGAACGACCGGATACGGGTGTGGATACACCACCCGTTGCCGCGTATGGAACGCGACCGGAGCGGCACGCATGACGATCTGCCCCGCGCCGTCGACGATGCTCGCATCGACCTGCATCCGGCTGCCGGCCGGCAGATAACCATCATCCCAGAATGCCGGAGGGATCACGAATTCGGTCGACGTGAAACGCTGCTCAACGAAGCGTCCATTGATGCGCACGACGAAAGCATGCCCCTCGCCAATCAGCAATGGCGGTTCGACCACCAGCCTGACCTCGAGGAGCGAGGTATCGCCGAGGACAGTGCCGTTGTCGGCGGGCGAAATGATCGAGAACTGCCGATAGACCTCCATGACCGGCTCACTGCTGCTTCCGGACGGTTTTCCGCTGGAGAGCGTGTCGGGAGGGGCTGGCGCCGCGGACGTCGCCGGAACGACATTCAGCGGCTTGAGCATCACTTCCTTCGCCCCGGACTGCGGCTTGTCGGAGAAGACGGGGCCGTTCGCCCCACGTGTCACATAAACCCCCTGAGCGACCACCGTCCCGCTCAGGAAGAAGACAAGAAAAAGCGTGCAGCAACGCACGATGAACGACTGCATGAAAGCCTCCTGGCCAGGAAACCCCGCGTGCGGGAAATCTGCGCGCAGTATCAGCCAGCGCTCCGCCTGAGGCAAGGCAACCGCGCCCCCGGGCCACGTGCTACGATCAAGCGCATCTTTCGCCAAGGGAAAGTCGACATGTCCGCACACGCACGCATCGGATTCATCGGGGCCGGCCTCATGGGACACGGCATGGCCACACACCTGCTCGCCGCCGGCCATTCGCTGACGGTGTTCGTCCACCGCCATCGCCACGGAATCGATCAACTTCTCGAACATGGCGCTCAGGAAACGGACAGTCTCGCAGCCCTTGCCAAGGCGAGCGATGTCATCCTGCTGTGCGTGAGCAATGCCGACATCGTACGCGACGTGCTCGATCGACTCGCCCCGGAGTTGCGTCCCGGCACCCTGGTGATCGACGCCACCACCTCACACCCCAAGGTCACCCAGGAAGTCACCACGATGCTCGCAGCGAAAGGCATCCGCTACGCTGATGCGCCGGTCACCGGCGGCCCCAATGAATCGGCTGCCGGCAAGCTGGGAACACTCGTCGGCTGCAAGGACGAAGACTTCGACGCGGTGAAGCAGATCGTTTCCTGCTATTCGCGCGTTGTCCAGCGGATTGGCGGAATCGGCGCTGGCCACCAGGCGAAGCTGCTGAACAATTTTGTCACCCAGGGTACCGGCGCGCTGCTGGCGGAAGCCTATCGGCGCGCCCGCGATTTTGGCGTCGACTGGAAAGCGCTGTACTCGGTCATGGAGGCCGGCGCCGCCCGCTCCGGCACGCTGGAAAAAATGGTCAAACCCGCGCTCGACGGCAACTTCGACGGCAGCCGCTTCTCGCTGCGCAACGCGCTCAAGGACTACAGCTATTTCTGCGACCTGGCCGACCATTCGCCACGCGGACCCTGCCGTCTCGCCAACGACATTCGCGACGTCTTCCAGCAGGCGGTCGATGCCGGGCACGGCGACCGTTATGTCAGCATACTGCTCGACCCGGACCTCGACGACCAGCAAGGATAAGCGCGGATAAAAAAAGCGGCCCGAAGGCCGCTTTTTTAACGGAAGCGCGGACTATCAGAAGCCGGCGCCCTTGATCGACTTCAGGCCCTTGTAGATGGCCTTGGCAGCGAGTTGCTCCTCGATGCGGATCAGCTGGTTGTACTTGCAGATGCGGTCGGTACGCGACAGCGAACCGGTCTTGATCTGGCCAGCACCGGTACCGACGGCGAGGTCGGCGATGAACGAGTCTTCCGTCTCACCCGAACGGTGCGAGGAGATGACGCCGTAACCGGCCTGCTGCGCCATCTTGATGGCGTCCAGCGTCTCGGTAACGGTACCGATCTGGTTGACCTTGATCAGGATCGCGTTGCCCGCGCCCATGTCGATGCCCTGCTTCAGGCGCGCCGGGTTGGTGACGAAGAAGTCGTCGCCGACGATCTGCACCTTCTTGCCGATGGCGGCGGTCATCTTGACGTAGCCTTCCCAGTCGTTCTGGTCGAGGCCGTCCTCGATCGAAACGATCGGGTACTTCTTGCACCACTCTTCGTACTTGGCGATCATTTCCTCGGCGGTGAACAGCTTCTCGGGGTTCGACTTCCAGAACTTGTAGCCCTTGCGGCCGCCTTCGTCGAACAGCTCCGACGACGCGCAGTCGAGTGCGATGGCGATCTGCTTGCCGGGCTTGTAGCCGGCGGCGGCGATGGCCTGCATGATGACTTCAAGCGCCTCGTCGTTCGACAGGTTCGGCGCAAAGCCGCCCTCGTCGCCGACGGCTGTGACGTGGCCGCCCTTCTTCAGGATGCCCTTCAGCGCGTGGAACACTTCGGTGATCCACTGCAGGCCTTGCGAGAAGGTCTTCGCGCCGACCGGCATGATCATGAATTCCTGGAAGTCGATCAGGTTGTCGGCATGCTTGCCGCCGTTGATGATGTTGGCCATCGGCGTCGGCAGGACGAAGTCCTTGTTCTTGTGCAGCTTGGCGATGTACTTCCACACCGGCATCTTGCTGACGTTGGCGGCAGCGACGGTGATCGCCATCGACGCGCCGAGGATGGCGTTGGCGCCGAGCTTCGACTTGTTCGAGGTGCCGTCGAGCGCGATCATCGCGTCGTCGAGCTCGCGCTGCTTGAGCGGGTTCTTGCCCTTGAGCAGCTTGGCGATCGGGCCATTGACGGCTTCAACCGCCTTCAGCACGCCTTTGCCGAGATAA
>Ga0302250_1000939_pt1 | contig 24062 bp, 20 predicted proteins | sample AAG_RA_Asp_MG_FD_193536 | JGI IMG/M metagenome (GOLD analysis project Ga0302250, IMG submission 193536) | Enriched activated sludge microbial communities from anaerobic digester in WTTP, New Holstein, Wisconsin, United States - AAG_RA_Asp | ecosystem: Engineered > Bioreactor > Anaerobic >... | reverse complement strand
CCGGTAGCTCATGTAGAGATGGTTGTGCCGCTTTGCCCATTTCATCATGGGGCCGAGCGCCTCGCGGAGTTCCCTCCCATGTTCCGTAAGGTGGTATTCCACCCTTGGCGGGACTTCGTCATAAGAGATACGCTCGATCAGCCCGGTATCGGAGAGCTCTTTGAGCACATCGGCAAGCGACTTGGGACTGATCTCACCGCAGTCTTTCATGATGTCCTTAAACCTCATCGAAGGTCGCCGGCCCAGCTCCCAGACAATGCAGATCGTCCATTTCCGTGCGATCGTCGGCATGATCCCCCGCAGGCAGCAGACGCAGAGGTGGTCGTAGTCGCTTTCGTCCGCCATAGTTACTGCATTACTATAAAGTTTATACTATTAATAATTCGGCAACACAAGTTTTAAGAAATCAGAATAATTTTTCCATTGGTGCTATTATGTATTACAACAAACAGCTACGACTATTGGCCGCCACCGGTATGCCAACGCAGGCCGGCTCCCTGAAGGCCCGTTATCTGGGAAGGGGATGACCATGGCGCACTACTCTGAGACCATCGACCTCTATTCCGATGACGGGAAACTGCTGAAGAGCAACGTGCAGCTGCACCGCATCAGCCCGCTCCTGAACCCGGCGGCCCGGACGATCGTTGACCTGACGAAACGGACGATCAACGTGAACCTTGCCGGGATCGAGGAAGCCTTAAAAACAGCAAGGCTCGGCAAGGGCCGCATTCCCGGCCGGGAACTCGATCTCCCCATCATGGAGAAGAAAGACGAACTGATAGCGAAGATCCGGGAAATGGTGCAGGTTGAGGAAGGCGACGATACCGGCATCCAGCAGTTCAATGGCGGCAAGCTCCTGCTTGTCCGGGCGCCTACGCTGCGGCTGAGCGGAGCATCAACGTACGATGCCGCCATCACCGCTGTTGCTTCTGCCGTGACCTATGCGATTGTCGATACGTTCGATATCGATGCGTTCAATGCCTCGACCGTCAAGGCGGCAGCGTGGGGCAGTTACCCGCACACGCAGGACATGGAAGGTGCGCTCGTCACCTCCATCCTCACCATCCCCCAGAACAACGAGGGGATCGGGTATGCGCTCCGCAATATCAGCGTCAACCACTTCGTCATGATGACCAACCGGAATGCCCTGCAGGGATCCGCGCTGGCCTCGACGCTGGAGATGGCCGGGGTCTTCGAGATGGGCGGGGCAATCGGCCCGTTCGAGCGCAACCAGCTTCTCTGCTACGCGTACCAGGGCCTCAATGCCAATAACATGGTGTACGATATCGTGAAGGAGAACGGCCAGACCGGGACGGTCGGATCCGTTGTCCAGTCACTTGTCGACAGGGCTGTCGAAGACCGCGTGATCGCCCCCGGGAAGAAAGGCGGGTATTTCCAGTTCTACGACACGAAGGATCCGATGCTCTGGAACGCATACGTATCGGCGGGCACCCTTGCCGCAAGCATCGTCAACTGCGGTGCAGGCCGGTTCGTCCAGGCCGTCTCGTCAACGCTCCTGTACTTCAACGATCTGATCGAGCACGAGACCGGTCTTCCTGGCGCGGATTTCGGCCGTGTCATGGGGACTGCTGTCGGCTTCTCGTTCTTCAGCCACTCGATCTACGGTGGCGGCGGCCCGGGCATCTTCAACGGCAACCACGTGGTTACGAGACACGCGTACGGCATGGCCATTCCCTGCGTGGTAGCCGCAGCGGCCATGGACGCCGGCACCCAGATGTTTGCCCCGGAAGGAACCTCGAAGATCATGGGCGAGACCTATGGCCGGATGGATGCTTTTGCAAAACCGATCCACCAGATCGCACAGGAGGCCTGAGGCATGCAGCCCGATCATCATGTGTATCCCCAGTGCCGTATCGTCCCGATGCGCCTCCTCTCCCCGGACACGACAAAACGGCTGCTCGAACGTATCGTGCCCGTTCCCGGCATCCGCCGGATGCTCCTGAACGGCCAGAATATCCCCGTTGTCGTGCCGTATGGGCCGGCGCGGGGAACCGCGAACAAAACGAACCTGAGAAAGAGCATCGAGATTGCCGGTAACACCGTTGACCTGCACGTGCAGGTCGGCACGATCACCCTTGAGGTAGAAGATAAAAGCGTTATTGCGGCCATCCGTGCCATTTGCGACAACTATTTTGTCAATTTCCCGTGCAGCGTCCAGGAAGGGCGGTTCATGAAGACCCGGCCGAGCCTCGTGGATTATGCAAAATATGGTCCGGAGGCAGATCCGTCCGTTATTGGCCTTGTCGACCCGAAACGGAAAGAGAAGCCTGCGTTCATCAGTCCTTTGAGCGACCGGGTCTCTGGGGGGTGCGAGCTGTGAGCGCAAGGAAACCGCAATACGGCCCGGGGACCTCGGTCGTGGCGGCCAACCGGCGGAAGCAGATGGACCCGGGGCAGGTCCTCACCAAGATGCGGAGCATTACGGACGAGGACATCGTGCTCCTCCTTGGCCACCGCGCCCCGGGCGAGCGTTTCAGGAACGTCCACCCCCCGGTGACCGAGCAGACCGAGCCGGCCTGCCCCATGCGCAAGCTGGTCAGACCCACGGAAGGGGCAAAGAACGGCGACCGTGTGCGATACGTCCAGTTCGCCGACTCGATGTTTAATGCCCCCTGCCAGCCCTACCAGCGGACCTATGCCGAGATGTACCGCTTCCGGGGGATCGACCCTGGCACTCTTTCAGGACGTCAGATCGTCGAATGTCGCGAGCGCGATCTCGAACAGTACTGCCGGCTCCTGATCGAGACCGAGATGTTCGATCCGGCGCTCGTGAGCCTGCGGGGCGCAACGGTTCACGGGCACTCCCTCCGGCTTGCCGAGGACGGGATGCAGTTCGATGCGCTCCAGCGATGCGTTCTTGGGACCGACGGCATGGTCCGGTACGTGAAAGACCAGATCGGGCTCCCGCTCAACCGGCCGGTCGAGGTGGGAAAACCGCTCGGCCAGCCTTGGTTAAAAGAGCATTCTACCATCTTCCACTGCCTCGTGGGAACGGCCCTGCGCGACGATGCCGAGTATGTCGAATACCTCAAGCGGATCCATACCCTGAGGACACGGTACGGGTTCATGCCAAAGGAGACCTGATGCAGATGGCATCCGTAGAACATTCCCAGAAACAATTCTTAAAAGCGCTGAAGGAGAAGTTCAAGGGGCAGGACGTAGAATCGCAGAAGACCGGATTCTACAAGTTCGGCGGGGTGCAGCAGTCCCCGCGCAAGCGCGAGTTCATGGCGGCAACAAAGAAGATCGAAGCGGATCGCGGGATCTCGATGTACGATCCCGAGCACTGCCACCTGAACGGTATCCCCATGGGCCAGCGGCAGCTGATGACCTACGAGGTCTCGGGCACCGGTACGTTTGTCGAGGGCGATGACCTCCACTATGTCAATAACTCCGCCATCCAGCAGATGTCGGACGAGATCAAGAGGACGATCATTGTCGGGATGGACATTGCGCACAACACGCTCCAGAAGCGCCTGGGGAAAGAGGTCACGCCCCAGACCATCAACGAATATCTCCATATCCTCAACCACGCAATGCCCGGCGGGGCCGTGGTGCAGGAGCACATGGTGGAGACAAACCCGGGGCTTGTCGACGACTGCTACGTCAAAATTTTCACGGGCAACGATGAGGTAGCCGATGATATCGAGCCGCAGTACCTGCTCAACATCGAGAAGCTCTTCCCGAAGAAGCAGGCCGAGGCGCTCAAGGCCGAGATCGGGAAGTCGATGTACCAGGCCATCCACGTGCCGACAATCGTGGTCCGGACCTGCGACGGCGGTACCACCAGCCGGTGGTCGGCCATGCAGATCGGGATGTCGTTCATTGCAGCGTATCGTACCTGTGCCGGGGAAGCAGCGGTGGCCGATCTGTCGTTTGCTGCAAAGCATGCCGGTGTCATCCAGATGGGTTCCCACCTGCCGGCCCGCAGGGCACGCGGCCCCAATGAGCCGGGCGGGATCAAGTTCGGGATGTTCTCGGATATGGTCCAGGCGGACCGGAAGTATCCCGACGACCCGGCAAAGGCTTCGCTTGAGGTCGTTGCTGCCGGCGCAGCCCTCTTCGACCAGATCTGGCTTGGCTCCTACATGTCGGGCGGCGTAGGGTTCACCCAGTATGCGACCGCGGCATATACCGACAACATCCTCGATGATTTCACGTACTACGGCATGGACTATGTCAAGGACAAGTACGGCTACAACTTCCGGCAGCCGGGCGCAGACAAGGTGATCCGGCCCACGCAGGATATCGTCAACGACATTGCCACGGAAGTAACGCTATACAGCATGGAGCAGTACGAGAAGTTCCCGACCCTGATGGAGGACCACTTCGGCGGCTCGCAGCGGGCTGCCGTGATGGCTGCGGCAGCCGGCCTCTCTACGTCCATCACCACCGGTAACTCGAATGCCGGCCTGAACGCGTGGTATCTTTCGATGATTATCCATAAGGACGGCTGGTCGCGGCTCGGGTTCTTCGGGTATGACCTCCAGGACCAGTGCGGTTCGGCCAACTCGCTCTCCATGGAACCGGACCGGGGCGCCATGGGCGAGCTCCGCGGCCCCAACTACCCGAACTATGCGATGAACGTGGGCCACCAGGGCGAGTATGCGGCGATTGTCGCGAGTGCGCATTATGGCCGGGCAGATGCCTTCTGTTTCGATCCGAGGGTCAAGATCACGTTCGCCGATCCCTCGCTCAAGTTCGATTTCTCGGAGCCGAGAAAGGAGTTTGCGAGAGGGGCGATCCGCGAGTTCGAGGCGGCCGGGGAGCGGTCGCTGATCATGCCGGCACGGTAAGCGTTGCTCCGGGTTGCACGCCCCCTTAACGGAAATATCCCGCTTTTTATTTTTCTTGTCCTGTATGCCCTGTTTTTAACCTCAAAAGGGGTCGCTGTCTGTATTCAAGACCCGTCGGCTAAAGGATTTTACTTAAAGATTCATACGAATGTAATATTTTTTTTAATAATAGTCATACGTGTCCCCATGATAATACGGGAATATCTTTACCCGCGTCTCTCATTATTATCGATAAAATTGCATCTCCGCTTTAGGCAAATCATTCCCGTTTTGTTTTTGCACAAATGTATTCGTGCACAGGAAAAATGTTTATTAATTCATACGATTTTGAAAAAATTTAATATCGTGTCCAACATATGGGATAGCAGGGGTGATGATTCCTGCATCTGGCCGATCCGTCCACCCGATACCATTCGTGGTCATTCCCTTGATGGATCCCCTGCAGGGTTTATCATCCTCTCGTAGTATGAATAATTTTTATTCCGGAGTGAAATACCGATGGTTGAAACCAGGAAAGCAAAAGGTGCCAAGAGCACACCGGCAAAGAAAGCAGAACCCAAAAAGGAAGTACCCAAGAAAGCTTCCTCAAAGACAGCAGTTGCAGGAAATCCAACTGCCAAACCTGCCGCCAAAACAAAAAAATAATTTCTTTTCTTTTTAATCATCGATAAGGTCAGTCGGACCGCCAGATAACAACAGCGGGAAGACTCAGGTATTCCCGCAATTAACGGTTGCCTGAAATATCGGGACGATCCGCTGTACGGGGGAATCCCGGGATGGCAGGTTTTTCTGAACTACGAAATCGATAAAAAAGATGCCGGACGGGTGTATCCCCGGTCAATACTTCGGAAGGTACCAAAGATACTGACGGGAGAACACTGCCCGATGCTTGAAGAACGATAGTTCCGGTGTATTCCTTTCTGACATAGTCCCCGTAACGTGACAAGGTCTCCCTCCTTTTTGATAATTGCGATCCTGTCTGCTCTTATCGCAGGAATGAGGCAGACTTGTCAACAGCGGTATTATTGTACTCTTTTCTCACGGTAATGATCTTCTCCGGGCACCTCCCTCTTCCGGTAACCGGAAGTGTGTGATGAGATCCTGTGTTCTTGTGTGTTTGTTTCAGATATGCAGGTCTCCTGGTTGACCCGGGAGACCCTGTATTCCGGATCTGACCCGGACAATGTTAAACTTTTTGATTCTTATATGAAATAATGTGAATTTTTTTACCATTACTACTATTATCAACAATAACCAGGTTGCGGTGCAGGTAGTCCGTCCCGGGACCCGGCTCGTGGGCGTGTCTATGGTGAAACAACGAACGATTATCCGGTCCGGAAACGACAAGTCAGTGGTCCGTGAGTATGGATTGCGCACCATTGTTTGAGGAAAAGGAAGAGATGAGGGATGTGCAATGATGAGTCAGAACTCTTCTGCAATCCCCTATCCCCAGCGGTAGAGTGTTGCAATGGGGTCGCTTTTCGGGAACCGGTTGCAGACGAGTCCTTTTCCCCGCAGAAAGCGTTCTGCGGTTGCCGGTGAGACCGGCATGATCTTGTCACGGGTGGTCTTCGCGGTAGACCACAGGTACAGATAATAGATGATCCTCTCTTCCTTGTCCTTGTGGATGTAGAGATCTTTTCCCTGCCGCTGGAACTCTGGTGCATATTTCCTCGGCCGGGGTGCTGCATAGAGGCATTCGTCGATTCTGGTGTCTACCTCAATCTTCCTGCTGCCACCATACAGTTGTGTTCTCATGAGATCCTCTCCTGCCCGGCGGGGTATCTTGCCCGATGCATCCGCCGTTTTTCCAATGCTTCTGTACTTCTTGTCGAAAGCGGGGTATAACTGGCCTGCCAGATATCCCCTGTATCCTACGTGCGTGCTGGATCGTAATATACTTTCTTATAATTGTATGATTTAGTATGTAAATGTTAGAAATACATATTACTACGGAGGACGTTCCGCTGCTCGATACCAGCGTTGCACCGGGAACCGGGTGGCATAACCAGAAGAGATCCGTGTGCCTGTCAGCAGTATCGCGTATCTCCCGGGTATTTTAGTAGGCGCCGATCGTGATGTCTGTCGTCACCCGGAGCAGGGTGGTGTTGGATGAAGGGGCGATCTTCAACTGTAGCCAGCGCTGATTGTCATTCGTCTCCAGGGATTCGATATTGTTGCAGCTGGTGCGGATCTCCTGTGCACTGCTGTTAAGGTTCTCCCACAGGGTTTCCCGGAAGCCCCCTATTAGTTCCGGTCTCGGGACACTCATGCTGATGCCGGTCACATTGTAAACGGGTGGCTGCCGGTGGATCCGGCTCTTCAGGACCAGCATGCTGTTCCCATTCCCGCTGACCCGATCGTGGTGTGGTTCCGGCGTAATGTTGACGGTACGGATGGTGATGACGGAACAGCCCGCCGAGCTCGTATATACTGAGGGTTCGAACACGATGAACGAGCCGGCCAGGTCATCGAACCCGATATCATCCATCGAGGCCCTGTTCAGGGGGGCAATCAGGTTCCGCTCAGCGTTATTGACAAAGAGGTTCCCAAACGACCAGACATACCCCTGCCCCTGCCAGAAATTATTTGTCGGTGTGTAGGAGAACTTGACCAGGCTTGAATGATAATCGGGTGAAAGAACTGTTGGCGAATCCAGTTCCGGGCCGGTCCTGTTTGTCCAGTTTACCTGGAGATATGCGTCCGGTGCTGCGCTCCAGACTTTCAGTTCCCCTCCTGATTTTACCGGATCGAAGGTGAAGTCTCCCCCGCCGAGAGGGATCGTTTCCGAGAGGGTGATATCCTGCCTGAGGGATATGGCAGACATGAGATCTCCGGAAAACCGGGAGAAACCGGATTCAACCTTGCTGATGTGATCGATCTCGGACTGTGCTTTCATGGCAGGGACGTAATAAGCATTCCATGCAGCAAAGAATGTCACGACTACTGCCAGGATGAGCATCGCTGCGACCACCGGGGAGACGGCATCCTCGCTCACAGACCGATCCTCCCGGAATAGAGCACGGTTCGGGACGTGACAAGCCGGACACTCATGTTGCTGCGGATAGCGGGGGCGTTCCAGATTTCCGGTGGCACCACAACCGAGATATTACTCCCAAGGTCGAACACTTTCTTCTGCAGCCGGTTTGGATGGGCCAGCATGAACTGGGTCTTCCTGTTGTCGAACGTCTGGTTATATCGGTAGTTCCTCCGGCTGGTTTCGTCCATGAGTATGACGGAAAGGGACTCCGCCCCAATCCAGTCCCCGCCCTTGTGCCAGAGAGTTATATTCCCCTGCGTGTCGTTCGTTAGCATAATTGAGATACTGGGCTCGCGGTCGGCCGGCAGGTAGTTGAATAACGCAGCGGAAAATACCGAGAGAAGGATCACTACCAGGACAATCATCAGCATCTCCCCCACGACTTCCGATACACCGGTATCGTTACGGTTTTTACGGGTACTCAGGTCGGAAGGGGGGATATCAAATGTCATGCCAGTACAACCGCTGTCTTGATGTCATGGCTATTTGCCATAAAGTAATAAAAAATTTTCTTATTGTAATACGAAATCCCGTGAAAACTTTTAGTTCACCGAAATAACTCCTTCAAAATGCCGTACCGACTTTTAATCCCAATCAGGTATGTTCATATATCATTGGATGTTACAATTATTAAAAAAAGTGTTATTTCCAGGGGGGCTTGCGATATATGGAAATCCGGCTGTTCCAGAACGATAATGGTGTCTCTCCGGTCGTCGGGGTCATGCTGATGCTCTCGGTGACAATCATCATTGCCGCCATTGTCAGCGCAACGGCCGGCAGTTATTCGGGTACGCAAAAGTCTGCGCCCTCCGCCATTCTTGAGGTTCATTTTTACGAGAACCGCTCATATGGTGATTTTTCGACCCGTGCAATGACGATCGAACATATCAGCGGTGCGCCGCTCCCGACCAAGGATCTGAGTATCTCGACCTATTACCGGAACCAGTCGGGTCAGCTGATAAAAGGGACTCTTGTCGGTGAGAAATCTGTATACCTGGAGACTGAATCCGGGAAATATGCCGGGGCCCTGTATATCAACGACGAGGATCGGTTTGGTAGTCGGCCGCTCCAGGACACTTCATCCGGCTACAAGAGCTGGTTTGGAAATTCGTCTGCGGTCCTTATGGCAGGCGATCTCCTCGTAACGCCGGCCCGGTTCTGCCGTGATGAACCCGATCATGAAAATCCCGGCCTGAACTATATCCTTAATCTGGGCGAGAAGGCTTCGGATGACGGGTTGAAGGCAGGAGATACGGTCAGTGTCAAGATAGTCCATGTCCCGAGCGGGCAGGTTATCCTAGACAAGGACATCGTTGTTATCTGATGAGGTGGAATATGCTGAATGATCGTGCGGTCTCTCCGGTAGTTGGCGTCATGCTGATGCTTTCGGTAACTGTTTTGATCGCGGCCATCGTAAGCACATATGCCGGTGGTCTTTCCGGGGGAACGGAGAAAAGTCCACAGAGCTCGATACGGGCTGTCCCCGACCTGCTCCAGCACCGGATCTATTTCGAACACAATGGCGGGGACCCCTTCATGATAAGTTCCGTCCAGGTCGTGCTGCGCGAGCACGACAACAAGACTGCAATAACCCTCACCGATGCAAAAAGCAGCCGCGTCCAGAATTTCACGGAAGTGGGTATTGAGGCTCTGAACAGCGATACCACCATCCAGGCCGGTGATACCTTCTATATCGAGAGTGTTGACTGGAAAGCGGGTGAGGTGTGGATGAAATTCGGGAACCTGGATCTGTCCCCGGATCAAAAAATTACCTGGCTTCTTGTCGACAAAGGGACGGGAAAGACTATCTCGACCGGGTCGTTCTACCTGTAATCCTTCACTGGTTCTGTAATCGGATTCCTACATTTTCTCTGGTTTTGCTGGATTGAGTCAGATTGCCTCCTCTTAGCATGTTCTGTCTGACAGGCATCCGTTAATGGACATATAAATATGGAAAAATCTCACAAAAAAATAATGTTTTTATAAAAATTATTATTACGATTATTTTCCATATGGTTGGTTTGGGGAGTATCATGCGATATCAGAGGAAGTTACCTCCGGATCAACGGGATTGGTTGGGTCGTCTAAAAAATCAACGCATTTCAGCCAGTACAGTTGCTTTTATCCAGGGTATTCTGATTTTGGTTGGGATGCTATATCTGGCATATATCACACCCGGAATCGTGGAATCCCTGATGCGATCCATTCTTGGTGATAATTCGGCGTTTCTGCAGGGCAATCTCTATAACAACACCAGTACCAGATTCCAGATTAACGGGCTGACTTACGATACAAGAGAATTAGTCATTCAATTTTTCCAGACGGGGAGAGTTCCTGTTTGAAATACCTGCTCATGCATTGATGCATGGCCATTTTTTAAACCGTCATGTGAAAAAACGAGGTGCCGCTGCCCCCTGACCCACTATCTGCCGGATGGTTAATTGGATGCCCTTGCCCGGAATGGTACCAGGAATTTCCCCTGCTCGTTCTCGACAACAAATGCATCCACGCCGTATACCTTCCGGATGCACTCCGGGGTCAGGATCTCCTGCGGTTTACCGTAACCGGCCATCTTTCCCCCGTGCAGTACGACAACGGTGTCTGCATAACGGTATGCAAGGTTGAGGTCGTGGACAGCGATGATCATACCGGCCCCGCGTTCCCACGTGATCTCCCGCATGGTCTCCATCACTTCGATCTGGTACCGGATGTCCAGTGCACTGGTTGGTTCGTCGAAGAGGAAGAGCTTCGGATCCTGGGCCAGGGCCCGGGCAATGAAGACCTTCTGGCGCTCTCCCCCCGAAAGCTGGTCCATGTAATTCCCTGCCATGTGTTCCATCTCCAGTGCTTCAAGCGAGTGCTGGACCCGTGAGAGTTCCTCGTCCGACACCGACCACTTGATGTGCTGGCGCCGGCCAAGGAGGACGGTCTCGAAAACCGTGGAGTACAAGGTGTAGGTGAAATGCTGGGGGACATACCCGATGCATTTTGCCAGATCAATGGGATCGAGCTGGCGAGTATCCGTCCTGTCGATACTGATGGTTCCCGAGCTCTGGCCATGCACTCCCGCAACAGCTTTGATGAGTGTTGACTTGCCTGAACCGTTCGGGCCTACCAGTGCAACGATCTCTGCTTTGCCAAGGGAGAACGAGATGTCATCCAGCACCCGTTTTTCACCATACTCCTTACAGATCTTCTCCAAGGCCACTTCCATCCTTCACACCCCCTAGTATAATCCCCTACCTTTTCCCCGCATGATCAGGAACAGGAAGAAGACGCCCCCGATTGCGTACATGATGATCCCGACCGGGATCTCGACCGGGCTCATGATTGTCCGTGCAACGGTATCGGAAAGAAGCAGGATCGCTGCGCCCATCAGGCCGGCGCAGGGAATGAGGTACCGGTGGTCGCTGCCTATGATCATCCGGCAGATATGCGGCCCCATGAGGCCGACAAAGCCGATGATGCCGGTGAAGGCAAGGCAGCAGGATGCAGCAAAGGTCGAGATCATCAGTCCTGAAAGGCGGAGGCGTTCGACATTGATCCCGAGATTCTTCGCCACGTCGTCCCCCGCCGAGAGTGCGTTCAAGTCCCATGCCCTGCGTTCGAGCAGGAAGAAGCAGATGATAACGAGAGGGATGAGGAGGAGGACGGCGTTCCAGCTTGCCCCCCACATGCCGCCCATAAGCCAGACCATCAGTTCCCGGAGCTTCTCGTTGTTGGTGATGTATTTCAGCGCCATGACACCGGCGGTGAAGAGATATCCTATGACGACTCCGGCAAGGATAAGAGTGGACTGCGTTGTTCCCCGCGACCGCGAGATCCCGTATACAAGGAGCATCGAGAGCCAGCCGAAGATGAAGGCGAAGACCACGATCCACATGTCGTAACTGAGCAGGAAGTATGAGACCAGGATCCCGGGCCCGAGTACGATGGCAAGCGCAGCGCCGAACGATGCTGCGGAGGAGAGTCCGAGCGTGAACGGGCTGACAAGCGGGTTCCGGAGCAGGCCCTGCATGACAGCGCCTGCCCCCGCAAGGCTAATCCCGGTCAGGATAGCGAGGAAGATCCGGGGCAGCCGGAATCCGACCACGATCAGTTCTGCCTGCGGGTTTGAGGGTGCCGGGATCGTGAACGGGATTGTGTCGTACCATGCGGCTACCGACGGGAGGTACGTGTGCAGGAGGTTCTGGACTGATACTGCACAGGAATGGCCTATCGCAAGGATGGTGTCCTGCGGGGTGATGGAGACGGTGCCGATCCCCGCAGACAGGATGGCGGCAACCATCACGAAGATCGAGAGCCCGGTGATGAGGGTGATGCGCCGGGTGCTGCCTGCTTTGTACAGGGTATGGACGGATACGTTTACCGGATCTTTATCCTGCGTTGCCTCTGTCATCAACCCGCCCTGCTGCCTGTTGTTTTCTTTCTTTCAGGGATGCCGGGGGCCCTGCACATTTACATCCCTATTCCTTTCACCACATCGGCGATCTGGTCTGCCTGCAGGTCTTCCAGTTTCAGGTATTTTGCCCCCATCTCCTGCGACAGGGTCTGCGCGAGCCCGAAGGCGATATACCCCTTCTCCGAATCGATGACGAGCGAGGAGATCCCTGCATCCTTTATGCGGGCAGCAACCTCGTTTGCATCGTCCAGCGGCGAACCGGATCCCCGGCTCACGTTCGCCTTCCCGTCAGAGATGAGGATAAGCCGGGGAATGGTGTGCCGGTTGATCATCTTCTCGCGCTGGAGCACTTCGAAGGCTTTCGAGAGCCCGTGGGCGAGCGGGGTCTTTCCCCCGACCGGGAGCTGCTGCATATACTTCCGGGCCAGCTCCACGCTGGATGTCGGGGGAAGGAGGACTTCAGCGGTCTTTCCCCGGAATACCACAAGGCCGACGCGGTCGCGTTTCTGGTAGGCATCGATGAGGAGCGAGAGGATGGCACCCTTGACCGCAGTCATCCGCTGCTGGGCGCCCATGCTCCCACTGGCATCGACGACGAAGAGGACGGTGTTCCCCATCTTCCGTTCGCGGACTTTTTCCCTCAAATCCGAGGATTCGATTTTAACTGCAAGCGGCCCTTTCCTGTCTTTCTGGTGGGGGGCTGCCGCCCGGATCGTGGCGTCCAGCGCAATGTCCGGTCCTATGGTCTCGGGAATCCGGCTCCGGACATATTTCCCATCCCGGGACTCGGTCACGCTTCTCCTGCCGCTCCCATCCCGCTTGAATGAATCGATCCGCCGCGGCGTGGCCAGCGGCTTCTGGTTGACTTTGAACGGCTGCCCTTCGGCGAACTGTGTTGTCGTCGATCCGTCCGGTGTCGTGTTCTCCTTTGGCTTCTGGTTCTCGGGGTTCTGCTGCTGCTGTTCGGGCTGCTTCTTTTCCTGTTGGGACTTCTCTATGGACTGCTCCACCTTCTCCTTGTCCATCTGCTGGTCGGAGAATGGCTGCCTGCGCATGCGGTGGGAGAGGACGAGTTCGGCTGCCTCGCGGACATCCTCTTCCGTTACTTCTTTTCTGCCGTTGAATGCCGCGATGGTTGCGGCGGTCTTCAGCATCACGATATCTGCCCGGTGGCCATCGACTGCCATGTCGATGCAGATCTGGGCGATCATGGCGAGCATCTCTTCGGATAAGGAGACTTCCGGCAGCAGTTCTTTTGCTTTTACAATGCATTCCCTCAGATCCTGTTCTTCCTCGTGCCATGATTCGATGAAGGTGCCAGGATCCTGTTCGTACACCTGTCTCCGGCGCACGACCTCGACCCGCGTATCGGCATCATCAATCCCGACGATATCCACGCAGAGCCCGAACCGGTCGAGGAGCTGGGGCCGGAGTTCGCCCTCTTCCGGGTTCATCGTTCCGATCAGGATGAATTCCGAGGGATGGACATAGGAGACTCCTTCGCGCTCGATAATGTTCATCCCCATCGCAGCAGCGTCGAGCAGCACGTCAACGATATGATCGTTGAGGAGGTTCACTTCATCCACGTACAGGATGTTCCGGTGTGCTTTCGCTAGTACGCCGGGCTCGAACTTCCGCTCACCTTTCTTGAGGGCATATTCGATATCCAGACTGCCGACCACTTTATCTTCGGTGGCGCTGATCGGAAGTTCGATCACTTTCATGCGGGTGGTCTTCACCGCGAGTGTGGATACGCGTTCCCAGCATTCAGGACAAAGTCTTTTGGAATCTGATGGATCACACCCGCAAGTACACCCATCAACCACCTGCTTATCCGGGAGGAGGCGGGCAAGGGCCCGGGCTGCCGTGGATTTTGCGGTCCCCTTCTCTCCCTTGATCAGGACTCCCCCGATACGGGGGTTGATTGCATTCAGGAGCAGCGCCTTCTTCATCTGCCCCTGGCCGACGATGGCGGAGAACGGGTATATATCGTCGAAATGGTGCATTCGTGTACCTTGCTGGTTGAATTGCGAGACCGTCGCTCAGTGCCGGTGGGTGTGCTGCTGTGCGGCTGCGACGCCGGCTTTCTGCCCCTGGGTCTTCTGGATGGATTGCTCCATCTTTCCCGTATCCATCTTCTGTTCTGAGAACGGCCTCCGGCGCATGCGGTGAGAGAGCACCAGTGCTGCCGCTTCCCGGATATCTTCATCAATCACGGCGTTCCTGCCGTTATATGCTGCAATGGTTGCCGCGGTCTTCATCATCGTAATGTCGGCACGGTGACCGTCCACGGCCATGTCGATACAGATCTGGGCGATCATCTTCAGCATGTCATCGGATACAGAAACCTGCGGGAGCAGTGCCTGTGCCCGGACAATTTTTTCCCGCATTTCCTGTTCCTGCGATTCATATATGCGGGAGAATTCATCCGGTGTATCCTCGTATTTCTGTCTCCTGCGAATCACTTCAACGCGTGTCTCTGCATCGTGGATCCCTTCGATATCCACGCAAAGCCCGAACCTGTCGAGGAGCTGGGGCCGGAGTTCTCCCTCCTCCGGGTTCATCGTCCCGATCAGGATGAACGCGGCCGGGTGGACGTAGGATACTCCTTCGCGCTCGATGAAGTTCATTCCCATGGCCGCGGCATCCAGCAGGACATCGACGATATGGTCGTTCAGGAGATTGACTTCATCCACGTACAGGATGTTCCGGTGCGCCTGGGCAAGGATACCGGGCTCGAACTTCTTCTCGCCTTTCTTCAGTGCGTGTTCGATATCCAGGCTTCCCACGACCTTGTCTTCCGTGGCACTGATAGGGAGCTCGACGACTTTCATCCGTGAATTTTTTACCGGGAGCGGGAGTGCCAGTTTCTGGCAGTCGAGACAGAGCCCCTTTGCATCCGCGGGGTCGCAGCCGAATATGCACCCGTCGACGACCTGCCGGTCCGGGAGGAGGTGGGAAAGGGCGCGGGCCGCTGTTGATTTTGCCGTCCCCTTCTCGCCCTTGATGAGGATCCCGCCGATCCGGGGATTGATGGCGTTCAGGATGAGGGCTTTCTTCATCTGTTCCTGGCCTACGATGGCGGTGAAGGGGTAGATGTCATTGAAGTGGTGCATGGGGGACTCCTGCTATTATTTTGAAAATTCGTAGTTTTCTTTCAGCAGAAGGTGTACTTTGATCTTATAAAATATTTTATTTTTACATTTTTGTTGCAATTAGTATGAAATTTAGTAAGATATTTAACAACATGTGAAGAAAACTACACTCTGGAATCCTGAATGTGGTATGTTTCCCTGTCCAAAACGACGATGACAGCGTCCTTCACTGTCATTCCTGAGAGAAAACTCACTGCACTTGTTTAACGTGCATTCATTCGAAGAAGACAGGGTCCCGCGAGTGAGAATGAACATGAAAAGGTGTAATTAATGAAAATCGCTTGTGTAATGTGGAATTCATATGCCCGTCTCTTAAAAAAGGCGGCGAATGAGACCGGGCATGAACTCCAGTTGTTCCCGAACAGTGTCCTTGATCAACATCCGGAACGGATCGGAGATTTCGTCTCCGTATGCAGAGATGCAGATGTTATCCTCCTCCACCGGACTGCGTATGCATTCTGGGATGAACTGGAACCGGAGATAAGGAAAATCCGAGAGAGTAAACCAGTCATCTGTATTGGTCACGATACAACGCTCTGGGGTCTCACCAATGTCCCAGGAAAAATTGCGGTAACAGCTTATGCATATCTCACCAACAATGGTGAAGCAAATATGCTCAACCTCCTCCGGTATCTTGATCATGAGGTACTGGGTCATGATGTGATGGCTGATCCTCCACAGGATTTACCCTGGCAGGGCCTCTGGCATCCCTCTGCACCTCACTTCTTTCTCACCATCCAGGAATATCTCGAATGGCACACCAACTATACGAAATCATGTAATGCCTATGTTGCTATCCTCTTCCCCAGGATGGCTTGGGCATCCGGTGCCCTTAATATTGAGACCTGCCTTATCCACGAGCTTGAGGCAGAAGGCCTGAATGTTATCCCTATTTTTACCTACTCGATACGGGACGATACTCTTGGTGCATGGGGCATGGCAGATGTAGTAAATGAATACCTCGTTGAGAATGATGTCACTCGTGTTGGTGCAATAATCAAGCTTACCCCTTTCCTGCTGGGGTCAGTACGGGACAACACATATGGCGGCGGCCCTGCACAGGCCGGTGTCGAACTCCTCACCAGGCTCAATACTCCGGTATTCCAGCCGGTAATCTCCAACCGCATGACCATCGAAGAATGGAGGGAATCGTTCGGGCTTGGAAACGATATCGGCTGGGCTGTTGCACTCCCCGAATTTGAAGGTGTGATCGAGCCGATCTTCATCGGTTCCAGTGCTGTCGGTGACCGTGATGACCAGGACCGGGAAGCAGTGCCGGATCGTTGCAACCGGCTGGCACGGAGGGTTAAAAACTGGATCTCCCTGAAAACAAAACCGGTAAAAGACCGGAAGGTTGCCTTTATCCTCAACAATAACCCTTGCGCCAATGCTGACGCCAGTGTGGGCGGTGCTGCTCAGCTCGACTCGCTTGAGAGTGTTGCCCGGATCCTCCATCGCCTGGTCGCAGAAGGGTATACGATTACCCCTCCAGCCGATGGAAAAGAACTCATTACCACAATTATGGAAAGGAAAGCCATGTCAGAGTTCCGCTGGACCACGGTTCCGGATATCATTGCCAAGGGAGGTGCCCTTGCACTCTTGGATGCAGAGACATACGAACCTCTCCTTTCCGATCTCAGCCCTGCGGTAAAGGAACGTATACGCGCAACGTGGGGAGATCCGCCTGGTCTTAGCATGGTGCATGAAGGGAAGATTGTGATAACCGGCGTCATTTGGGGCAACGCGGTTGTCTGCGTCCAGCCCAAACGGGGATGTTATGGCGCCCGGTGCGACGGGGAAGTCTGCAAGATCCTTCATGATCCGACGTGCCCCCCCCCCTATCAGTATATTGCCACATACCGTTACCTGACCGATATTTTTGGTGCGGATGTCATTGTACACGTAGGTACCCACGGGAATCTCGAGTTCCTGCCAGGTAAAGGTGCGGGGCTTTCGAAGGACTGTTTCCCGGATATCACGATTGCCAACACACCTCATCTCTATATCTACAACGCGGATAATCCGTCTGAAGGCACGATTGCCAAACGCCGAAGTTACGCGGTGCTCGTTGACCATATGCAGACAGTCATGACACAGGGAGAACTGTATGATGATCTCCTTGAACTTGACCGCCTGCTTGGAGAATACGAGACTGCCCGAACCGATCCTTCGCGAGCCCATGCACTCCAGCACCTGATCAAGGATGCAATTACTGCGACGAAACTCGACAATGATATGCATGTAGCTCATGATACACCGCTTGAAGAGTTTGTCAGCAAAGCTCACGAAGCCTTATCGCGTATACGAAATACACAGATCCAGAGCGGCCTGCATATTTTCGGCCAGCGCCCTGAAGGAGAGAAGCGGATTGATATGATCCGGTCCATCATCCGTTTCGACTCAGGCAAGGGATCTGTCCGCCATTGTGTTGCCGGGATGCTTGGTCTTGACCTGTCGGACCTGCTCTCGCATCCTGATATGGTATCGGAACGATATTGTGTGGCCAATGGTGCACTACTGGAGCGGGTCAATGAAATCATTAAAAAATTTGTTGCTGCTGTTCTCGATGGAAGAGAGATTGCGTTTGCGGAGATCTTCGGCAGGGAGCCCGATGCTTCTGAACAGGAATCGCTTGCAATAATTGCTGAACGGATCCGCGATATCAACCGCCGCATTGAGATGACCGATGAGATCGGATCGCTGTTGAACGGTTTCTCCGGCGGATATATTCCAGCAGGACCGAGCGGGATTATCACACGAGGTCAGGAGGATATCCTACCGACCGGTCGGAATTTTTATTCGCTTGATCCTAACCGTGTCCCGACACGGTCTGCATGGCGAGTCGGCCAGCGCCTTGCTGAAGCGATGGTGGAAAAATACCAAAAAGAACAGGGTACCTTTCCGGAGAATGTCGCATTTTACTGGATGGCCGGCGATCTGATGTATGCTGACGGTGAGATGATGGCCGAGATGTTTGCGCTTCTCGGTGTTGAACCTGTCTGGGGACGGAACGGCAGGGTAGAGACATTCACTATCATTCCCTTAGAAAAACTCGTCCGTCCGAGGATTGACCTGACGGTGAAGACTTCGGGTATCCTGCGCGACAACTTCAGCACCCGGATCGATATTCTCGATGATGCAATCTGTGCCATTGCAGCACTGGACGAACCCGTTGAAATGAATTTTGTCCGGAAACACAGCCTTATGAGTCAGGGGGAGAACAGAAGCACGTGGCGGGATGCAACGATCCGTATCTTCGCAGCCCAACCGGGTACTTACTCAAGTGGCGTGAACCTTGCCGTTCTGGCCAGCTCTTGGAAAGACGAGAAAGATCTGGCGGATATTTTCGTATCATTCAATGGGTACGGTTATGGCCGTGATATTGCCGGGAAAAACGCGCACCCGCAGCTCGCGAGCAGCCTTGCAACCGTTTCAGTGACGTTCAATAAGGTTGTCACGGATGAAAAAGATCTGCTTGGGTGCTGCTGTTATTTCAGCAACCAGGGTGGGCTCACGGTAGCCGCACGCCAATACTCCGGGAAAGAGGTAAAAGCGTATTATGGGGATACAAGGGAGCCGGAACATGTGGAGGTAAGGGGCCTTGCCGACGAGATACGAAGGGTAGTGCGGACAAAACTCCTGAATCCGAAATGGATTGACGGGATGAAGGAGCACGGGTATAAGGGTGCGGCGGATATGATGAAGCGCATCCAGCGTGTCTATGGATGGGAAGCCTCCACGCAGGAAGTCGATAACTGGATCTTCGATGATATCGCACAAACATTTGTCAACGATGACGAGATGCGGGAGTTCTTTGAAAAGAACAATCCCTTCGCCCTCGAAGAGATCGCCCGCAGGCTGCTTGAAGCAGAACAACGCGGCCTATGGGATGCTAACGATCAGGTGCTCGAAGAACTCAAGAACAACTATCTTGAGATCGAGTCCTGGATGGAAGAGCAGGTAACCGAAGGTGATTTCCAGGGAGGGAATGTGGATATCATTACATCAGATGAGGTCTCCGCATGGGGTGCACCAATGGAAGAATTACTGGCGAAAGTCCATCACCGTCCCAAGAGGAAATGATACCGTGATCAACGTGAAGTGGCCACTATGAAGGCAATTGAAACAACGAACCTAACGAAATATTACGGGGCTCTCTGTGCCGTGGACCATCTGACCCTGTCGGTGAATAACGAGATCTTTGCCCTGCTTGGCCCAAATGGCTCCGGTAAGACCACCACGGTACTCATGCTGACCACCCTGCTCAAGCCAACTGAAGGATGTGCGACAGTTTGCGGGTATGATATTTCCCGCGATGGAGAATCGGTAAGGAAGAAACTCAGCTACGTCCCACAGGATATGGCGGTTGATGTTAAACTAACCGGTAGGGAGAATGTCCGCTTCTTTGCGGATTTGTATGGGGTATCTCCTGCAAGTGACCGGGTTGATGAAGTACTTGCGATTATGGAGTTGTCCGACCGGGCCGATGATCTTATCAGAACATACTCAGGAGGGATGCGCAGGAGGCTTGAACTGGCCCAGGCACTGGTCCATGAGCCATCTGTGCTTTTTCTTGATGAGCCGACGATCGGGCTCGATGTTGCGGCCCGGAAGAAGATATGGGAACATATTCGGGCCTTACGAAAAAAAGGAATGACGATCTTTGTCACAACGCACTACATGGACGAGGCTGACCAGTTCTGCGATCGTGTCGGGATCATCAGCAAGGGCAGAATCGCTGCGCTTGGAACCCCGATGGAACTCAAGGCGCGACTGATGAAAGATGTGATTACAGCCAGGATAGATGGTTTTTTTTCGCCACCTGTTATTGAGGGGATCGTCTTTGTCGGGCAGAGCGGTAATGAGGTTTCGTTCACAGCGGAAAATGGCAGGGAGGCGCTTCCGCTCCTTGCCGATGCGCTCGGGAAATCGGGATGTACTGTTCGAGCACTTTCCCTGCGTGAGCCAACGCTGGATGATGTTTTTCTCCAAGCCGTCGGGCAGCAGGAAGAGCCGCACGGATTTGAGGACGGGAAGTTCAGGACTATGCTGCGGAGGAGAAGATGAACGGTGTTATTACCTACATGAAACGGGATTTTACCAAGTGGTTCCGTGGACGGGTTGCGGTAATCTCGGCACTGGTCATGCCCGCTGCATGGCTCATCTTTGTCGGGCTTGCCCTGCCGGTGAAATTCACCGGTAATTATCTTGACTTCATCACACCGGGAATCCTTGTTATGACCATGCTCTCGGCTGGTTTATCCGGGGGGGCACTGCTCATGTTCGACAAGATCCTCGGCTTCCTCAATAAGTTTCTCGCCCTTCCCACCCCAAGGGGCAGTATTCTTGTTGGGAAGATCCTGTTTATCACCGGTCGTGGCCTCGTCCAGACAACAATCATTCTGGTCATTGCACTCCTGATTGGCTCTACACTCCTCAATCCCGTGCAGTACGGTCTCACCTATTTCATCCTCTTCCTCTTCGGTGTCATGATATCGGCCTTTGCCACGACCATCGCCCTGTATCTTGATGACCACGATTCCTATTCGGCTTTCAACACCATGATCTCGATGCCGCTCTTCTTTACTTCGAGCGCTCTGATGCCGTACAGTGTAATGCCGGCATGGCTTGCAACGATAGCGCATCTTAATCCTCTCAGTTACGCAATCGATGCCGTGCGTGATGTAACTGCCGGAGGATTCCCGGTGGTCCCGATTGCGGTTCTCATGGCACTGACCACGTTTATACTTCTGGTATGTATGTATGTTTTCCGGAAGGTAACGGTATGACTGAACGGAAGGTTTTGACTGGCATTTCCATCATCATTGTTATCTGCATGATTCTTGGAGCAGGATGCCTGTATTCATTCGACTCAGATCACGCAGTGTCATCAGATAGTTCATCACCAGTTGGTGCCGGCAGTCCTAATATGGAACCGGTGATCACCACGGATTATTGTAGTCCAATTACAATCACCCAGACCGATGGGACACAGATTACTCTGTCCTGCCACCCGGAGCGAATTATTGTCGCAAACGCTAATGCGGCCGAGATGATGATTGCTATCGGTGCTGGGGACAAGATCGTGGGCGTCACTCAGTCTACGACAAATGTCTCCTATATTATGGACAAGATTCCGCAGGCAGAGAATATCGGGGATTGGCAGATCCCCAATGTTGAAAAGATACTGTCACTCCATCCAGATCTCGTGATCGCGTATGCAAGTTCAAAACCCAAGAATATCGACCAGCTTGCAGCCGCAAATATCACCGTTGTATATCTTGATTGTTTCCGGCTCTCCACACTTGCCAGCGACGCCCGGGCTCTTGGCAGCCTGACCGGCCGGTCGAACGAGGCTGAAGTCTATGCCCGTACGGTGGAAGACACCATTGCAGGAGTGGTCATGAGAGTAAAGAAAATTCCGAGTACTGAATATCCGCGTATATACTCTGAAATGTACTCGGATTATACTGTCTCCGGACCGGACTCCGGGTCTGATGAGCAGCTGACCCTTGCCGGCGGGAAAAATATTGCTTCTGACGTGACAACATCGTCTGCTAAGATCAGTACTGAATGGGTAATTGCCCGACAACCGGAGTTCATCATCAAGGTTGTAGCTTCCACAAATATGATGCCGTTTCCGGATATTTTAGCATCTCTCAAAAGCAGGTCTGGCTGGAACGAGATCCCTGCAGTGAAGAATGACCGAGTATATCTAATCTCTAATGATGTCCAGTACGGCCCTCGAGCGTATATCGGGCTTGTGTATATGGCACAGCTTCTCCACCCGAATGAATTCCGTGATTTACACCCACGGGCGATGCTGGATGAGTATGCCGGGCGTTATGTTTCAGGGACGAATAAGACCGGGATGATATACCCATGAATTTTTTCTTCAGGATTAGGAGTCAAACCATGAGATTCAGAAGTAATTTGTTGAAAAACCAAGAGAGTCTGGGAGGTATTGTTGATGAAAATCCGGATCGCGAGCTGAAGAACAATTATGGCGGGATAAAAAAATGAATTCGATTTACTTTGTAGGAGCCGGGTCAGGTGACCCTGAATTGATCACGGTCAAAGGCCAGCGCCTTATTCAGACCGCGGATGTACTCCTGTATGCAGGATCACTGGTGAACCCCGAACTTGTGGATCGCTCGCCCGCTTCAGTCAAGGTTAACAGCTGGGGGATGAAGCTGGATGATCAAATCTCCCTGATGGAGGAACACATCAAAGCTGGCAGACGAGTTGTGAGGTTGCATTCCGGTGATCCGTCTCTCTATGGTGCAATAACAGAACAAATGGTTGAGTTGAAGAAAAGAGGAATTGAATTTGAAATAGTACCGGGGGTTTCATCATTGTTCGGGGCTGCGGCCGCACTCAAATCCGAATTAACTCCAAAAGGTGTATCAGATTCCGTTATTATCACTCGACCTGCAGGAAAGACACTGGATAAGGATCATATCCGAGAATTTTCCCGAATCAGTGGCACCATGGCAATCTTCCTTGGTGCCGGCCATCTTGAGAAGGTTACAAAGACCGTCGAGTATCCTCAGGATACTCCGGCCGCCCTCGTATATCGGGCAACATGGAAGGATGAGGTCTGTATCCGCGGTACTGTCGCGACCATTGCAGAACAGGCAAAGAAGGCTGGTATCGACAAAACCGCCCTCCTGATCATGGGCAGAGCCGTTGACCAGGAACATGTAGGCTCTGTCAGGTCGCACCTGTATTCATAAGGGATTGACAGGATCAAATCTCTTTTTTCAACAGCGGTTCGAAAGCATCCTTAAAATCTGTACTATTAGCAACAAATTTTCGATCGTATTCGATTAGGATCTCCATTGGATCGATGTCTTTGAATCGTTCCGGATAAATTGCTTTTGCAGCATAGACTAGCCCAATCATGGCTCTGGGACTCGATCCAATTTCTCCGTTTATCACATATACTCGGTCATTTTTCACGGCGGATATTGTCGCATATCCAGTTCTGTTCATAATTCGACCACGGACAGAACTCAAGTGTTCCCCTTTTACCGGATCGGTTGAAAACTTAATTATCACATCCGGGTTTTCTGCAATCAGCCATTCCGGACTGACCGTGGCCCAGTCTGAAGTATGATTCCCGTAAATATTCCGGACGTGTAACGTTTCCAGGACATTTCCCCCGGCGCTTCTCTGTGTCATGACTGAATAATCCGTATAAGCTTCAGCATATACCCTCGCTTCTGCCGAAGCGTTGTCTGAAAGCCGTGATTGAACTAATGAGAGGTATTTTTTATTAAAATCGATAAACTCCTGTGCCGTCTCCTCATTTCCGGTCAATTTCCCGATCAGCTCTGCATCTGCCATAAGCGTATTCAGCCGATATGAATCACAATAAATTATGGTAATGCTGGCATTCTGCAGCTTGTCAAGGTTTCTCGGTTTCGAAGTTGAATACGCAACGATCACATCCGGCTTCAGGGCCAGGATCGTTTCAATATCCGGGTATAGCCAGTCCCCGATACTCTTTGCTTGAGGAACTTTCTCGACCAGATACCTCTTTTTCATCGCTGTATCAGTGATCCCGACAATTTTATCAGCCGCACCGAGAGCAATGAGAAGTTCCGTTGCATCGTCGTTTTGGCTGACAATCCTTGTCGCCGGCG